>OUNM010153499.1_pt1 | contig 19063 bp, 1 predicted proteins | sample 1769961 | NCBI WGS metagenome assembly OUNM01 (sample SAMEA3914820, study PRJEB12502) | metagenome | biome: forest; material: soil | place: USA | collected 2012-03-12 | depth 0.3 m
ATACTCAACCGCCCGATCGCTCTGCTTTTGGCGTCATCTCTTTGTGCCACAGCCGCCCTGTCTGCGCGCGCTGCCGCGCCGATCGATTCCACAGCTCCCGCACTCCCGCTTCCCGAGCCGTCCTCTACCCCGCTGATCGCAGCAGCCGGAGCTCCTGCCTCCGCCAGCGTGCCTGCCCCAGCCGCCGATGCCGCACAGCCTGCGCCAATCGCAAGCGCCTCGGCCTCTTCCGCGCAGCATGCCACGCCTTCGCAGAACGTGACGATCAACCTGATCAATCGCCTCGTACAACGCGGCGTGCTGAGCAAGGAAGATGCGGCAGACCTCATCAAACAGGCCGAAGCCGACGCCATCGAAGCTCGCGCCCAGGCAGACCAAGCCAAGGCCGCCGTTGAAAAAGTCGCCGCCGTGCAGGCTGCCACAGCTTCCGGACAGGTCGCACCCGCCCCGCTCTTCCCCGATGGACCGTTGCCGCTTGGCGCAACAGAAAGCGGTCCGGCTCCCGACGACAGCGTCCGCGTCACTTACATTCCTGAAGCGGTCAAGGCACAGATCCGCGACGAGTTACGACAGGAAGTCATGGACCAGGCCCGCGATGAGCATTGGGCCGCTCCGCGCATGTTCCCGGACTGGGTCACTCGCATCAAACTCTTCGGCGATATCCGTGTTCGCTATGAAGGCGACTGGTTTCCATCAGGCAATGACAACACGGGCAGCTTCCCGAATTTCAACGCGATCAACACAGGCGCGCCGTATGATATCAGCGGCACCCAGTTCGCTCCCGAACTCAACGTCGACAAAGACCGTAACCGTATCCGCATCCGTGCCCGCTTTGGCGCCGACGTCGACTTCGGCGATGGCTTCACAGGCGGCTTCCGGATCGGCACCGGCGAAAACAACAACCCGGTCACCGAAAGCCAGAGCCTCGGCGTAGCGAACAACGGTCAGGGCGGCAACTTCAGCAGGTATCAGATCTGGCTCGATCGCGCCTTCATCAAGTACGAACTCGGAGCCAGGCCGGATAGGGATCTCTCCATCACGATTGGCCGCTTCGACAATCCGTTCTTCCACACCAGCATGATCTGGGCGGATGATCTCGGATTCGACGGCGCAGTCATTCAGGGCAAGTATCAGGTCGCGAAAGGTGTCACGCCGTTCCTGGTTGCCGGAGCTTTCCCGGTCTTCAATACCGACTTCAACTTCTCGAACACCCAGCCTGCCAAGTTCAGCAGCACCGACAAGTGGCTGTATGGCACACAGATTGGAACGGACTTGAGAATCACCAAGGATCTGAGCGCCAAGCTGGCTGCGTCTTACTATTACTTCCAGAACATCGAGGGCAAACTCTCGGATCCCTTCACTCCGCTAACCTCGAGCGATCAGGGCAACACCGACGATACCCGTCCTGCCTTCGCTCAGAAGGGTAACACTTACATGGCCCTTCGCGACATCGTTCCGACGGTGGCGAATAACTTCGGAACCATCGATCAGTACCAATACTACGGCCTTGCCACTCCTTTCCGCGAACTGGCATTCACCGGCCGCATCAATTACGACCGTTTCGAACCCTTCCGTCTTGCTCTGACTGGCGAGTGGGTGAAGAACCTCGCGTTCGATTACAACGCGGTCGATGCCAAGGCCGTAAATAACCGTGGCGCAAGCACGGCCAGCAACCCGCTCGGCGCCTTTGCTGGCGGCGATACCGCATGGATTGTGGATTTCAAGGTCGGCAGTATCGCGCTGGAGAAACGCTGGGACTGGAATCTCGGTGTGAACTACCGCTATGTCGAATCCGACTCCGTAGTGGACGGCTTCTGCGACGCCGACTTCGGCCTCGGCGGCACGAACCTCAAGGGTTACACGATCTACGGTGAAGTGGCGATTTCGCCCCGCGTTTCCTTCGGGCTCCGCTGGATGAGCGCGCAGCAAGTAAGCGGCCCGCCCTTCAAGAGCGATATCCTCCAAGTGGACTTTAACGGAAAATTCTAACTATGTTCCGATCATACTCTCCTCTGTTTATCGGTTGCCTTTCCTCGGCCATCCTCGCCAGTGTAGTTATTGCGGGCGAACCCAATGCCTCGCCGGAAGCAAAGCTCCGTGACACCCTGCGCAATACCATGCTCCAGCTCCGCTCCGCGGAAGCCGAGCGGGATACACTGAAAGCGGCGCAGGATCAAAACGAGCAGGACAAAAAGGCGCTGTCGGAAAGGCTCGATACCGTCACCAAGCAAAGCATCGCCGACAAGACTGCTGCCGATAAGAAGGTCAGCGATCTCGAAGCGAGCGGGACGAAGAAGGACGAAGATATCGCCAAGCTCTCCGAGAGCCTGGAAAAGTGGAAAGCCGCTTACAATCAGGTCGCCGACATTGCACGGACCAAGGAAGGCGAACGCGCCAAGCTGGCCGGCGAAAAGATCATCCTGGAACGCAAGGTCGCCGACCGCGAAACCAAGAATATCGAACTCTTCAAACTCGGGAACGAAATCCTTTCCCGCTATGAATCGTTCGGCCTTGGAACGGCGCTGAGCGCACGCGAACCCTTTACCCGCCTGACGAAGGTGAAGCTCGAAAATCTCGTCCAGGATTACGGCGACAAGCTTGCAGAGCAGAAGGTTCGCCCGGATGCAGCGCCCAGCGCAGCACCCGCTCCTGAGTCCAAGCCCAAGGCAGCGGCCGAAAAGCCCAAGGCCGATCCCGCCGCTAAGACGAAGCCCGATCAGAAGAACAAGCCATCTGCCAGTTAAGCTGCCAGTTACGGCAAGGTGTTGAGGCGTTTGGGACGCTTCAATATAATTCCTAGCGCACAGCACTCCGAGCAAACCTCTGAGCGGCAGAGCTGCGAGCGGCTTGGGTAATGACGGCTGTCCTCAGCCGTCCAACAGGGATCGAAGTCCACGGGCAGCACGGAGTAATGGGAAAGGGATAGAGATCCCAATGAAAATGGGCCTGCCGCAGCAGAGTATTCTGCCCAGGCGGAGCCGACTTGCAGGCCACGGTTCTTGGACCGCTGGGGATAGCGCCTCCCTTGAGTTTGCCAATTGTGACCTGTCGGCGGATGTAGCGCTAGATAAGGAACTGAAGGGTTCCTCAATCCCTTCGGGATTGGAAATTGTCCAAACTCCAGTGGACCGCTGAGGATAGCGGTCTCTTGCCCGAACGGCTCACATCGGTACGATTTGGAATCCGCCCCCCATCCACGGCCGCTATAGCATCAATGAAGCACAGGCAAACAACCTTTGGTGCCATCAGTGCAAAGACAGCGCGGCATAGCCGGGAACTGGCGGGCGCTTCGCCGCACGACTGATCGCGGACTTGAAGCGGTAGACCCATCTTTTCCAAAAGGAACAGCGACCTTCATCCCAAAAACCAAAGCGCTCCCAAAGTAGTTCTTTGGGAGCGCCTGGAGAACTGAATCGATGGATTAACGGCGGCGGCGGAAGCGCTGCAGACCGATTAGCGAGCCGAGACCGGCGATAAGCGTCGCAGCGGTGTTCGGCTCAGGAATCGCCAAGAGGGCGATATCATGTCCGCCGGTGAAGCTGGTCGCTGTCGCATTGTAACTCACAGCGAACTCATAGCCATTCACCGTGATCGACTTGAACGGAGCGCCACTGAAGAAGTTCGGGTTGGTATCCGTCGTCGTGTTGCTGAACGCCGTGGTGATCGCACCGCCATTGTTCAAGAGCACCACGAGGAAGTCATTCGGAACCGGCGTGTAACCATTCACGAGGCTTAGCGCGAGGGTCGCGCCGCTTCCTGCATCCGATGCGAGATTCACTCCGGTGGCGGTCACCTGATCGTAGAGACCGGAGGAAGCCCCTCCGAGATCCATCTTCAGCGTGGAGGCCGAGTCGAGAGCGAAGCTCGAGGAAACCTTGAGATTTCCAACGCTGCCGACGCCATTGAGCCCCGGTGCCACGGCACCGCCGAGAACCGAGACCGCGCCAGACACCGTGCCGTTGCCGCCGAGCGTACCGCGGACGGTCGCCGGACCAGACACAGCACCGGAGCCTTGAACCAGGAGCGTCGCGCCGCTGGCGATCGATGTTTGCGTCGAACCCGCGATCGAGCCGCTGACCAGCAGCGTGCCGCTGCTCACCGTCGTTGTGCCGGTGTAAGTGCTGGAGCCAGTCATCGCAATCGTGCCCGGGCCGGCCGTCGTGAGGTTCGTTCCAGTGCCCGTAACCGCACCACTGACCGTCAGCGTCTGGTTGCTGGCATTAGTCCAAGTCTGGCTGTTGCCGAGGATAACATTGCTCGAGATCGTCACCGCGCCGCTGCCAGCGGCAACGTTGATACCCGAGCCCGCAGTATTGCCATTTGCATTCGTCGCGTTGATCGTCAGCGTGTTGCCGGCGATTGTGATCGGGTTCGATGCGCTCGTTCCCGCACCGGTGAAATTCAAGCTGTTGATCGAGCGACTGGCGCCCAGCGTGGTGCTCAGGCTGGAAGCCGAGTTCGCAGTGAAGAAGACATTGGTCGTTGTCGAAGGATTCTGATTGGTATCGACCGTGCCATCGGGCCCCGTGGCCCAGTTGGTTCCCGCAGTAGCTGTCAGAGTGCTCCAGTTGCCATTCTGCGCACCTGTCCAGAACGCATTGCCGGGAATCGCCGTCAGATTGACTGTCAGAATTTCCTGCGATGCATTCGAGTCGTTAAGGCTCAGCTGATAGGAAAGCCCACCGACTTGGATCGCTGAGTTCGCCAAGGTCAATCCGGATCCCAAACCACCCGCAGCGGTCATCAGGAGGTACTCACCCGGCGTGAGCGAGGTGTTGGTTGGGAGCGGAACGATATTAATGATGCCGCCCGTGGCCCCGATCGAAACCGCCGACGAGACATTCAGTGTATCGCTCTGGAAAGCGCCTGAACCGAGGCCAAACTGCAGTACCGGTGCCGTTCCAGTAACATCGCCAATGGTCATCCCAAATCCCGAGAAACTCGTCTGCTGACCCAGGTTGAACGTCTTGATCGTGCCGTCGGCCATGTCGAAGACCGATCCTGGCTGCAGCGTGAGAGTCGCGCCACCCGTGCCAGCCCCTGTCAGGCCAGCATTGATCACATTGTTCGTGGTGGATGCCGCGATCGGAGCATAGTAAGCCGCGAGCGTGGCGCCAGAAGCAACCGTGATGTTAGTTGCGCCGAGGGTCGTAATCCCAGTCGGAGTAGCCGGCGTCACCACTGGAGTGTTGGTCAGGATCAACTTGCCAGCAGTGATGTTAGTCGCGCCAGTATAGGTATTCGGACCGTTGAAGGTCACCGCCCCCGTGCCGGCGAGGTTCACAGAACCAGCTCCACTGATGACACCTTGGAAAGTGCCGGAGAAGTTCTGATTCAGCGTCAACAGGGAGGTCGAAGCAGTGCTGACATTGACACTGCCTTGGATACTCGTGGTCGTACCTTGCAGCGTCGTTGCCGCGCTGATGGTCGTGCCGCCAACATAGGTATTGGCACCGGCGGTTGCATTGGTCGGATCGAAGTTACCGCCGCTGACACCGCCGAAGCTGATCGTCGGCGAACCGCTCGTACCCGTCACAGTGACGGAACCAATGCCGCTGATCGTTCCCGAGTAAATGCCGTTCGTCGCCTGGCTGAAGGTCAACGCCGCATTATTCACCACATTGCCCGGGATGATGGATGTACCCGCCACGAGGCTTCCACCGTAGATGTACGTCTGGCCGGTGTAGTTATTGTTCGTATTCGTCAGCGTCAGCGTGTTGCCGCCGATCTTGACGAGGCTTCCGGAACCGCTGATCTGGCCGGAGACAGTGCCACTCTGGCTGCCCGTGTCGAATCCGCCAAACGAGCTTGGTTCCAAGGTCACCGACTGCGCGAGCGTCATGCCCGCCGAGTTGAACTTGATGAAGCCGCCACCTGTCGTGTTCGTGCCGCCAACGGCCTGGGAACCGCCGCCGAGCTGAATCGGTGTTGCACTGGTCAGCCCAATCGCACCGCTGGAGACGATGAGTTCGGTGCCATTCACCGTGACCGCTCCAGTGATCGTGTTTGCCCCGGAGAGCGTCAGGTTACCGAAGCCGCTCACCGTGATACCATTCGAAGCCGTGATTGGTGCGCTGATCGTTGCGCCAGCCGTATCGGTGACGGTGATGATGCCCTCGTTCGTGAATGCCACGGATGCACCAGTACCCGCTGCCAGCGTCAGCGCCTGCTGCGTGGCCGAGGTCGCGGTGAACATGAGTACCCCGGTGGTCGGAGTCAGCGTACTGCCCGCATTCAGAGTCAGCGTCTGCGCCGCCGTTGTGCTCGAGTTATCGATCACATATGCATTGGGAGTAACGACGCCGGTATTGGACGTTGTCGTCGCGGAGCTGATCGAGCTCCTGACATTCATGGTTGCCCCAGTCATTGCCCCGAGTGTGGAATACTCAGCCGCTGAGAGAGGCCGGATGCCGTTGGCATCGTAAGTGACCAGGCCCCACTGAATCGGAGAAGCATTGCTGGCGCCGATCGCCCAGGGCAGGATCGAGACGGTCGTGGTGCCGGCCGCTCCACCGCCGCCGGAGAGCGTCGGTGCAGTGGCGTACTTGATTCCATCCGCAGCCGTAGCCGCTCCGCCGAGCGTGGTGCCGAAGAATGCGACCGTCGCGTTGTTCTGGCGCACGAGGCTATTCGCTGTCAGCGCGATCGTCGCGCCGGTCGGCGCATTTGTAGCGCGGATCTGGTTGAAGCCGCCGCCCAGCGTCACCGTGCCAACGCTTTCGGTGGTATTGGTGCTGGCCGTGTTATTGGCATTGAACTGCAGCGTGCCACCATTGAGCGTAACCGGAACGGCAACCGTGGGATTCGCCCCGAGGCGATTGCCAAGGTTTGTGGCGGAATCGTCGATGGTCAACTGGCCCGCATTCACGGTGATCCCTCCCGTCAGTGCGGCGAGCGTTCCCGCGCCCTGCAGTGTCAGGTTCAGCGGATTGGCCGTATTGGTGTAAACACCATTGATCGTGACGCCACCGGTAAGTGTGTTTGCGGCCGTCAGGATCACCGCACCGGGCACCGGGAGAAGTTCCGCGTTAAACGGCGTGGATTGCAGCGTCAGATTCCCCGAGCCGCTGATGACACCGTTCACCTGCAGCGTAGCACCCGCGGCAGTCACGGTATTCGGCGTGCCGGTGCTCCGTGAACCGCCGAAGGTATCGATGGTCAGATTCTTCGCGTTCAGACTAACATTGCCGCCCAGCGTCACGTTCACCGTGCCGCCGCCATCCGGCTGAACCTGCAGGAGGCCATTCTGTTGAAGCGTAACCGCATTGTTGTAAGTCACGCTTCCGGCTTGTGTATCGAACAGGACATTGCCGCCGTTCAGTGCGATCGATGCCGATCCGATGGGATTGGCGCCATTCGCGATCCCATCGACCACCACCGTGCCGCCCTGCACATTAATCGTTGATCCGGCCACAAGGCTGGATGCGGAGCCTAGCCCGCCGATCGGGCTTGCGTCGAAGATCAGGCGGCCAGAGCCGGTCTTATTGATCGTCACTGCGGTTCCGCCATCGGAGACAGCGCCGAGCGCAAGGTCAGGCGTCGTGTTGTAAGTAATCGAGCCGCCGCCGGTCAGAATGGTTGCGCCGGAACGGAGAAGCTTTCCTGCATTTCCAGTAACCGTAAGCGTTTGGCCAGCGCTGTTCGAGAGCGAACCGATCTGAACGCCGGTGAAGTTGGCACCGTTCAGATTGATCGTCGCATTGCCGGTCTGGGTGATGTTATTCCCTAGGTTAATCAGGTTGCTCGTTCCAGTGCTGGAACTGGTCTCCGGCGTGAAGAGAACGCTGAACGGGATCAACTGCTTTGCGACGCCCGGCCCTTGGTACGACAGATTAAATCCATCGTTTCCAGTGCCTTGCGTGTAGTCGATCCGGATATCATGCAACCCTGCCGAGAGCATCGTCGTGCCGCCCTGCTCAGTGGCCACACCCTTGCCGCCATCGGCATTGGCCACCAACTGGCCATCAATGTAAACCCGTGAGCCATCGTCCGAGTTCAGGAAGAAGGCATAAGAGCCAGGGGTGGTGATTGCCAGTTTGCCGGTCCACTCCAGGGTGAAATTCGTGGCCGGGCCGCCCGGATAGAAGGCGACGCCGGTGCTTCCAGCTGGATTGACGGACGTAGTCCCGGAGTTGAAGAATGTCGAGGTATTCGCAGCAGTCTGCGTGGCGTAATTGAAGGCCGTCGTGAAGTTACCAGTCGCTGCGGCTCCAAAGCCTCGGCCAGTCAGACCGTAGTTGCCGACGCCAGCCTGAGCGGTCGGGTCGAACTGCAGAGTCGTTCCGGCACCGAGCGTGATCGCGCTGTTTCCGAGACCGCTCGATGTCGAGCTGACGACTGCCTCCAGCGTACCGCCGTTGATGACCGTGGCGCCAAAGTAACTATTTGCTCCGGAAAGAATCAGCCTGCCGTTGCCGGACTTGGTCAGGCCGGCTGCCATATTGCCGCCAATCGACGCCCCGATGGAGTAAGTGACCGCGCTGTTGTTCACCGCCATGGACTGCGGCTGAACCGTCGCACCTGAGATATTCACGATCGAAGAACCACCGGCGATGCTTCCGAAGTCGTTGAATGTCACCTGGCTGCCATCGGAGTAAACCGTGCCGGTTCCGTTCCAGTTGGCGCTCGAGGTATCCCACGTATTGCTGACCGCACCGGTCCAGGTGAAGGCATTCGCGCTGACCGCTTCAACCATGACATCGACCGACTTGTTCGCCGTGTCGTTGATGAGGCTGTAGAGGTAACCTCCGCCGGGAGTCGCACCGAGTTTCAAGTTGGCAAACTGCTGCTGGGTTAGCGCGCTTGCATTGCCGTAAGTGATCAACTCGTACTGTCCGACGGTTGGCGTGCCAGTCACATTGATCGTCGTGCCGCCATTGATGGAGAGTCCACCGGATCCGACAATGATCGGCCCGTTGGTGGGAGCCACGCTTGAAGGCAAAGCAACTGACGCAGTGGAACCCGCATTGAATGCCAAGCTTGGCAACAGCCCTGTGCCCGCCACCGTTCCACCCAGGTCGACGGCAAATAGTCCGGTGCCTGTAGTGGTCACCGACGTCGAGCCGGAGAGCATGAACGTGCCTCCGTTCACCGCAGTGCCGCCGCCGTAGTTATTCCCCGCGTTCGTGAGCTGCATGGTGCCGGAGCCCACCTTCGAGAAGATCAGGTTTGCCAGAGTCGAGGCAGTCAGGATGCCGTCGAACGTCATGTTCGCGCCATCAGCGCCCGCTGCTAGCGTTGCGATCGTGGCGGATGAGTTCATTACGATTCCTTGGCCGGACAGCGAACCGACGGTGTCGGAGAAGCCATTCAGGTTCAATTCCGTCCCGCTCGCGATGCTTAGATCGGAAGTGGCCGGGATGGCGTTGGCGACGCCGAGTTGGAGGACGCCACCCGTGATCGTCGTAGCGCCTGTATAACTATTATTCGAATTGGATAGCACCAGGACACCCGGCCCTGCTTTCCCAAGGCTGCCTGGGCCGCTGATGACGCCGCTCAAAGTCCCGGTGACGAGCGGGCTCGAGACCGTGACCGTTGAGTTGGCTGCCAGGTTTGTTGCACCGCTCAACGTGAGGCTATTTACGGCCAATGTGCCACCGAAGGTGAAGTTGCCATTCACGGTCACCGGGTTGGCGATCGTCCGAGCCGCGGTGCCGGACAAGATCGTGGTGTTTGCGCCAATCGTCAGCGTTCCGCCGGAGCCGATTGCAGCGTTGTTATCCACGATCAGCGAGCCGGCGGTGAGATTCACGCCATTCGTGAAGGTGTTCGCACCGCTCAATACCAGAGCGCCGTTCCCACTCTTCGTGATCGTGCCACCGGCGCTGGTAATCGGCGCGGAAATCACGAGGCTATCCAGCGACTGACCGGTCACACTAATGACCGGTGCGGCGTTCGAGAGAACCAAGGCCGTACCCGAGATCGTCGGCGTCGTCCCAAAGTTATCGTTGGTCGACGTCACCGCGTTGGCAGCCGTGAGCGTCAGCGAAGTCGCCGTCGCCACGGTCGGAGTCGTGGTGCCACCGCTGTTATTGAAGGTGACACTATTGAGCGTGTTACTTCCGGTCAGGGTTAGCGTACTGCCGCCATTCAGCACGACATCGTTGGTCGCATTGATCTGGCCGGCATTGGTTGCCATGGTGATCGTGCCGTTGTTGATCGTCAACCCGCCAGCGGGAATCACGACGGCCGACGCAGCGCCGTTCAAGGTGAGCGTGCCGTTGTTCAGAACCGTCCCGCCCGAGTAGCTATTCAATCCGTCGGTCAGCGAAATCGTGCCGCCAGTAGCCGTCAAGACCAGGCGAACCTTCGCGCCAGCAGGGTTGTCGATAATCCTCGAGTTCACCGTGTAAGTGTTCGAGTAATTATAGAGGTACATGTTCGCGACACCGGTCGACAGGGTGCCGCCCGCCGTGATCATACCGCTATCGACCGAGCCACCGAGACTATTCGCGTTGTTAGTGCTCTTGAGGATACCGCCGCTGACGACGTTGAGGATATCCGTCGCGTTCGTAAACGTGATATTAAAGGCACCTGGAATGCTCAGCGCCTGGATGGTCGATCCGCCGGATGGAATGGCTGCCGCCGCGGCCAAGCGAACGGTCGATGCCGGGTTGCTGCCCGCCGGGATTGTCGCGCTGCTGTAAAGAGCGCCAGTCGAGTTCATCGCTTCGATGCCCCAAGCCGTGCCGTTCGCGGTCGTCGTGTAGGCTGCGAATTCACCACCGTTCACGACCGCCCATCCACCGATGAATCCGTTCATGCCGACCGTGGAGGCGCCGTTGATATTGCCGATGTAAACCTCGCTATTTCCGAGGCCTGGCGCGGCATTGAAGAAGCTTGCGGCGCCTCCAACGAAATTCACCGTCGCATCACCCGACGCCGTCATGAAGTTGCCGATGTTCAGCGTTCCGGTTGTCCCGGTATTTCCGACCGCAGCCACGTTGATCGTGGATCCACCTCCTAGGAGGGTCACATTGTTAAAGGTCGCGGTGGAGTCAACCGATCCGCCCGCGCTCAGGGTGAAAGTGCCGCCCTGTAGGGTCAACGGAACGGTCGCAGCAATCCGCACCGGATCGAGGTTACCGCTAGGATTGAGGCCGGTCTGATCGATCGTCAGGCCAGCGAAGTTCACAGCGACCGATGTGGTTCCGGAAAGCGCACCGGAATCCCGCAAGGTCAGGGTATTTGCACGAACGGTCGTTGTTCCCGTGTACGTGTTCGGACTCGTCAGAGTCAGCGCATTGTTGCCTGTCTTCGAGAAGTTCAGGTTACCCGAGATGACGCCACCGAACGTCGAACCGGTGCCGGTAACGCTGACTAGGTTGACCGGCGCGCCAGTGGCTGAGTTCGTGATCGTGCCGCCGCTGTTCGCGAGCAGGTTGTTGTTATTGAGCGTACCGACCACCTGGCTATTGCCATTGAGGTCCACGCTACCACCGTTAATCGTCAATGCTTGAACCGTCGGAACGCTCGCTGTTGGAGTTACCAGCAGCGTATTCGTGCCGCCGTTGAGCGTGAACAAACCGCCGTTCACAGTCGTCGTGCCAACATAGTATTCCGTCGAGTTGAGCGACATGGAGCCATTGCCCGACTTGGTCAGGTTCTGCACACTGGTGAGATAGCCAGTGACGGAGAGGCTGGTCGTATTCCCGATGGAATAGAAATAGTATGGCGCATTAGCCGAGGTCAGGGCGCCGACATTGATTCCGACGTTACCGCTCTGAGCCAGGACACCACCACTATTTAGCGTCTCAGTAACAAGACCGCCATTGGCGCCATAAACGCCGAAAGCAGCCGCACTTCCGAGGCTGATTCCGCCACCGCTATTGAGCACGACGGTATTCAACGATTGGTTGGAAGTGATCGTCGAGTTGTTGCTGAGGGCGAAGTTGGTCGTGGCGCTGTTCGTAAGCGTCGTGGCCATTTCACTGGCTGCGAGCGGCCGCAGGAACCCGGTCGAAGTGTCCTGAGTTACGAATGCAATACCCAGCCCGGTCGCAGAGGTATCACCGATATAATCCGGACGAACATTCATGTTCGTCGCCCCATTCAGTCCATTGCCCTGTCCACCCGACACGTTAAGCGTGCCTGAACGAACAAGATTGGCGACGCCCGGCCCGACCGCACTTCCAAGGTTGCTTCCGCGGATGAGCAGCGTAGCACCTGCCGTATAACTGTTGTTATTTGCACCCCAGTTCAGCGCAAGCGACTGGCCGGGATCCGCAACCAACGTGATGATGCCGAACCCGGACGCGATCCCGATCGTTCCAAATGATTCGGCAGTCGCCGCGCCGGAACCGCCCAGCAACTTGAACTCACCACCATTCATCGTCAGTGTGGAACTGGTAGTCGTTCCCCCGAGGCGATTGGCAATATTCGTGAGCCCCGTATCATCCACGGTCAGGGTGCCGCCCGTAAGAACGAGGTTATTTGCAAACATCGTCGTTCCGTTCCCACTAACGGTCACCCCGCCCATGCTTACTTGCAGGTTGCTCGTGGAATTACTGACTCCAGTAAGAGTCATCGTTCCGGTGCCGATCTTATTCACCTGGACGCCGTTGGCCAGAGCATCGTTGAAGCGGATAAACCCGCCCGAGAAAGTGGTCGAGGCATTATCAAACCCCGTATCGAGCGTCTTGGTGCTCGGCCCCGAGTTGAGCACCATACCGGCTCCGGCCAGCGAACCGATCGTGCCATCGTTCGCGTTCATGTTGATGAATGCTCCTGAATCCACCGTGTAGTCGGAGAACCGCGAACCCGCGTTATTGTTTCCAGTCAGGCCGCTACCACCGATCCCGAAGTTCAACCCACCGGCCGCGATATGCGTCGGACCGGTGTAAACCTCCGTGGCATTGATCTGGAGGACCCCAGCACCGTTCTTGGTGAACCCGCCAGCGGATCCAACGACGCCTTGCAGGTTCAGGGTTGACTGAAGTGGTGCGACCGCCTGGCCGTTCACCATGATCTGATTCACCGTAATCGTACCGCCCGCTGCGCCGAAATCGACGCGTCCAGCAAGCGTGTTCGTCGTCGTCACGTTGGAGGACGACGCGGTAATCGGCCCCGTCAACGTCAATACCGGACTGGAAGAACCCAGGACGAGGGCGTTGGTGCTGATGGTCGGATTCGAAACACCGCCATTGTTATTAAACACCAAGCCCGCGAGGGTATTCGAACCCACGAGATTGAGCGTGGAAGCGCCGACCAATGTGACAACGTTTGCCGGATTGATCTGGCCGGAGTTCGTCACTTCCGTAACCGTGGACTGCGAAATGGTCAGGCCGCCTGCCGGGATCACCACTTGCCCCGCCGCGCCATTCAGGCTCAGGGTGCCAGTGTTGCCGGAAGTCCAACCATCGACCACCGTGCCGCCGCTGTAACTATTCGCTCCGTCTGTCAGGCTCAGCGTGCCGCCATTATAACTGGTGAATACCAGGCGCACCTTGGCGCCATTCGGATTATCGACGATACGCGAGTTGACCGTCAGCGGATTGCCTGTAGCGGCGTTGATGTGAATGTAGAGAGGCGCAATGCCTGTGCTCTGCGTTCCACCAGCAGTGAGTTCGCCGCTATCGACAGAGGCGCCAATGCTGTTCGTATTGTTCCCGGATTTGATCAGACCACCAGCAGCGAGATTCAGTACGTCAGCCGCATTGCCAAACGTCAGGCTGATATTGCCAGGCATGTTCAACGTATTGATCGTCAAACCTCCTGTCGGCACCGCAGCAGTAGCCGCCAGCTTGATGTTTTGCGTCGGCTGATTGCTCGTTGGAAAGACGGTGTTATCGTATCCCGCAAAGCCAACCGTATTCAAGGCTCCGAGGCCCAAGCCAGGAATATACGATGCGAAGTCATTGCCGCCCACGACGGCCCATGCACCAATGATGTTATTCGTGAGGGTCGGAGCGCTCGTGATCAACAAGCGGGCGTTGCTGCCCACCAAACCAAGGTTCGCCTGGTTGCGGAAGTTGATCGTCGCATCGATGGAACTCTGGGTCAGGCTTGCGATGGTGAGATCCGACGAATTGACTCCCGTGCCTCCAGCATTGACGAGGATATCCGAGGACCCCTGTGCAATGACCACCGGACCGAGGGTTTCCGTGGACGCCGACTGTGCATGGCCATTGAACTGAATAACACCGCCACGGAGCGTGATCGTGGCACTGTTATTCACCCGATCGGTCAGGTCGGTCATGAAGCTGTTATCGATCGTCAGGTTCGAATAGTTGATATCGATCGAACTTGTTGCCGAAAGTTTGCCGCTATCGCGCAACGTCAGCGTGCCACCCATGAGTACCGTCGCGCCGGTATAGTTATTGTCCGACTCGAGAGTCAGCGTGTTCTGGCCCGAACGGTCGAAGAAGACCGAACCCGTGATCGTGCCAGCCCACGTGCGGGCAGTGTTGTCATTATTGACCACCAGGGTTGCTGGGCCGGAGCTGCTCGTGACGGTGCCGCCCATGCCCGGGAGGACGCCGTCGCTGAACAACCCCTGGACATACTGAACGTTTCCATTCAGATCGAGGGTGCCGTTAGGGCTGATTTCCAGGAAGTTATTTGCCTGGAGCGTATTCGTTCCGCCATTGAGCACCAGCGTGCCCAGGTCTATCACCGTCTGGCCCGACATGGTATTGGCATTCACGCCAGCGATCGGGCTGGCGATCGGGCTGAGGGTCAGCGTACCAGCGCCGGATTTTACCAAGCTTACATTGCTATTGCCGCTGCCACCGTTGAGCAAACTCGAGATGCTCAGGTTTCCAAGCGTCCAGATCGTGAGCGGCGAGTTCGTATTCGGATCGCTCAGAATGCCGCCGCTGATCGACGAATTGGTTCCACTCAACGCAAGGATACCGCCGCTCTGAATTGTGAGGCTCTGCAGCGAATTGATCGACACTCCCGCGTCTGAACTCATCGTCAGTGAGTTGACGCTGACGGTCGTCGGAATGGTGGTCGTTCCACTGTTGAGGTTGATGTTGTTGTTCGCCGTGAATGTATTCATTACATACTCGGTCGAACTGAGCGGCCGCAGGATGGACGTGGCCGTATCCGCTGTTGCGAACGAAATACCGGTGCCCGTGGTACTGGTATCGACGAGCGCCCAGGGAAGGATTCCCTTATTGGTGGAACCAGCAGCGCCGCCCTGCCCCGGGAAGGTAAACCCGGTCGTTCCGGACTTGATGGTAGCGATTCCGAGTCCGGGCGCAGCACCCAGATTGGTGCCTCGGAATAGTACCGTCGCCCCTGTTCCGGCGGTTGTCTGCGCCGGCGTCGGGTTATTCGGCGCTCCGAAAGTAAGGTTTGCCTGCTGATTCGCATTCTCGGTCACCGTCACCACCGAGAAGCCGCGGTTGAAGGTAATACTACCTGTCGTTTCCGACGATGCGGCGGCGGCGTTTCCGATGTAATTGAGGTTGCCGCCCGTCAGCGTAATATTATTACCTCCCAAGCGATTCGCAATCGCTGTGCCGGTCTGGCTATCATCAATCGTGAGGGTCGCGGCAGGACTAATCAGAACCTGATCATTGGCACCGAGTGTCAACTTACCGTCGGTCGTTCCGCTGCTCAGCACCAGCGTGCCAGATACAACATTGAAATTGTTGTTGGTCGTCGCCGACACCGGGACCTGAATCGTCAGCGTTCCTGAGCCTACCTTACTGATGGCGTAAAGAGCGTTAATTTGACTCGTCGTGAAGGTGATATTACCCGCGCCGCCGAGATAGAGGATGTGACCGGTTGCCGGCACACCACTCGTGATGGTGAGGCTAGTTCCAGCATCGGCCCCGATGCCCGCGTCCTGATTGTACGACAGCGCACCGGAATAGATGTTGTTACCGCTGACGTTCTCCAGATCGCCGCCACCGTTGATGCCGCCGAGGTTGTTCGCCCCTGCATTCGTCCCCGTCGTATTGAGGCTGATCGGATTCGTGAAGGTAAGGCCGCCGCTGAGCTGAATACTGGCGCCAACAATGTTTGAAACCGAAATCTGTCCCGTGCCGAGGCCGGCCGCCTGAGCCGCCGCCAACTGCACCGCGCCTGCATTGATGGTAATTGCGCCATTCCATGCCGTAGTGGACGTGCTGCCCGCGAGGATGAGGACACCATTGTCATTTTTCACCAACACGTCGGCTGGCGCGGAAACAGAAAAGCCGCTGGTCAGGGTCAGCGTATTTCCACCCGCGACTTCGATGGCGTTATTTGCCTGAGCCAACTGAATCGTTCGCGCAGTGCTGAAGGTTCCCGTGGCGCGAAGGCCGACACCTGTCGTGGCGTTTGCGTCGAGGATAACCGAATTGGCAGTACTACCGAGATCATTATCGGCATTGACGGAAACGATGCCCCCCTGGATGTCGATGAAGTTCCCAGTGCCGCCAAATGTATTTCCGCTGTTGCCAAGCACCAGCGAGCCCGCGCCCTGCTTGACGATATTAAAGGTGCCGGAAATGACGCCGTCGAGTTCGAAGCCTTGAACCACGTTCGACGCACTTGCTGTAGCGACATTGTAAACCTGGTTTCCGGTCAGCCCGATCGCTCCCGCGAATTCCAGTCCGTAACCGTTGTTATTGTTCACGGTAAACGCGTAGCCGCCGAGCCCCATATTCGAGAGCTGGATGATCTTATTCGACGCCTGCAGGAAGAGCGGCGCATAAGCAGTGCCCGCGCGCCCGATCGTCAGAATTGTAGGACCAGCGGAGGTAAACCCGCCATCCGTAATGGAGTTTACCGTACCGGTGCCATCGCCATCGGTCAGGATCGACAGAGAGCCGCCATTAGGAAGATTGATCGTTCCCGCATAAGTGCCCAAGGCAAGCGTTCCAAGGCCGGTCTTGGTGATCGTGGCTGTGGATCCCGAGATCGCCCCAAGAAGTGAGGCCGTGATCGTCGGGGTCGCCACATTGATTGTGAACGGAGTTGCGGGAATCGTAATGGGCCCCGCAAAGGTTAGATTGGCCGTTCCGGCGAAGTTCAGATTGCCTTGAATGGCGAGCGTATTGGCGACGGTCCGCGTACCGGTATCGGCCAGAAGTGTGGTGCCCGAAGCCATCGTTAGTGTTCCTGTTCCGAGTGGTCCGCTAATTACCGGTGTCGTATTGGATGGCGTGCTATTCGCACCGATAATCAGTCCGCCTGCAGTGACCTTGAGGCCACCGGTAAAGGTGCTCTGTCCGCTCAGCTGGAGATTTCCATTTCCAGACTTTGTGATCAGGCCGCTATCCTGAATGACGCCCGAGATATTCACGGAAGCGTTCAGCGGGGCAATCGCCACACCATTGACCAGGATCGAGCCGATCGAAAGCGTCTTCGCGACTCCGCCGAAATCGAGCGTACCCGAGATTGTCGGAACGACCCCGGGGTTACTACCGGTGAAGCTGATGGGAGTCGAGTTAGACAGCGTCAGGACGCCACCGGTCGCGACAGCCGGGTTTGTCGTACCGCCATTGCTATTGAAGACCAGGCTGTCGAGCGTGTTGTTGCTCGCCAGGGTCAAGGTCGACGGTCCGTTCAAATTGACGACGTTGGTCGAAGCGATCAAGCCTCCGGCTGTCTGCGTAAGGGCAGCCGCATTCAGCGTGATTCCATTTCCCGGAAGTGTACCAGTCGCGCCGATATTGAGCGTACCGGCATTGACGACCGTTCCGCCGGAATAGGTATTGACCCCATTGAGCGTCAAGGACTGCGCAGTACCCACGCCTTCGGACGAAGATACGATCAGGCGCACTGCACCGCTTCCATTGTCCGCAATCGCAGCCCCGATCGATGCGAGCCGGGCCGTACCCGCGTACGGGAGGAAATAAGTATAGAGGTCACCGCCAACATTTGCCGCACCGGAAGTGATCGTCCCGTTATTCAGGGCGCCGCTCGTCGTGCTCGTTCCAGTCGCCAGCATGAGGCCGCCGCCGAGGAGATCCAGAGTGAAGCCACCCAGGTCGACTGTGGCATTCGCCGACCACTGCATGTTGAGAGTGTTGATCGTCGTATTTGCGGTCAGCGGACCGACACTTGCAGTCGTCTTAACGTTGTCCGTGGGCAGCGGCGTGCCGTTCAGCGTGTTGGTTGCATAACCGGCAAATCCAGTCGCGCCCAACTGCCCGACTCCAAACGTCGGGATGTAACTTGCCCAGTCACGGTTAATAATTGCCCACGGAGCGATGATATTGTTCGTCAACGTCGGTGCGGCCGTGAATACCAGGCGAGGGTTACTTCCGATCTGGCCATTTTCCAACACCGTCCCGGCGCCAGCGCCAAAGATGACCGTGGCACTAGAGCCTGCGGGACGCGTGACGCTGGCGAGCGTCACATCCGCCGAGTTCACGCCGGTTCCGCCGGCATTGATGGCGATGACGTTGATGCCCTGGACCAGCGAAACTGCACCGAGTGTCTCAGAGGATGCAGTCTGAGCACGGCCTTTGTAGGTGATCGTGCCGCCACTCAACGAAATCGGAGCCGCATCATTGACCCGGTTTGGCAGGTCCATCATGCCCGTGTTATCGATCGTGAGGTTGCCGTAATTGATTCCGATGGAGCTCGTCGCGGAGAGCTTGCCTGAGTCAATGAGCGTGACGTTGCTCATGAACAAGCTACCGCCCGTATAGGTATTGTCGCTATACAACGTCAGCGTCTGACCGCCACCGCCCTTGGCAAAATAGAGATTCCCCGTGATCTGACCGCCAAAGTTGACATTGCTGCCATTCCCGTGATTCGCCACGAGCGTCGCCTGCGTCGCGCTGCTATTGGTTACCGTTCCGCCGGATCCGGCGAAGCCGTTGTTGTTCGGCGACGTCAGGTTGCCGATCAACTGCGAGTTACCGTTGAGATCGAGGGTTGCGCCCGGTCCGACGCCAACGTTTTGGTTGATCGTTGGGAACAGCGTATCCAGGCCTCCGTTCAGCGTGACCATACCGCCCTGGATGGAGAAGTAGTTGTTCCCAGTGTTGAAGAACTGCTGAGCGTTGAACGTCAGGTTGCCTCCAAGTCCCTTCGTCACGTTGGATGCATTACTGAGAACGCCATTGACGATCAGAGTCGCTCCGGAGTTGATCCCCAGCCCCATCTCGGTCGTTCC
>OUNM010252791.1_pt1 | contig 19040 bp, 15 predicted proteins | sample 1769961 | NCBI WGS metagenome assembly OUNM01 (sample SAMEA3914820, study PRJEB12502) | metagenome | biome: forest; material: soil | place: USA | collected 2012-03-12 | depth 0.3 m
CACAGTAGCCGTGCCGCCAGAGCTGGTTGGGGTCCTGTGGCCCCGGATCCAGCAAACAAGCATGGGCGGGGCGGCAGGGTCCGCCAAGGGTCCTCTCTTCTTCACGGGCGGTTTTATGCGCCCGCGCCGAGGATTGATAAGCAACTACTCCGTACTCCGTCTGTCTCTCGACTCCGTCTGAGAGGATCCCTCCGATTCGACACGACCCAACCCGACCGAGACAGCAGAGTGGAAACGGTGGCGCGCGTTTGAAGACCGGTCTTAGATCGGACTTGTTGCCTGCCAACACAAAGGCCAAAGACCCCGAATCTCAACGTGGATCCGTTCGTCCCGAGCACGGAATACTTTCAACCTCTCCAACAATCCCAACAACCGCGTCCAGCCAGCAGTCTCGGTAACTACCGTAGCGTCGGAACCACCAATATGGAGACCCCGGCCCCGAACCGAGCCCTCCGTCCGAACCACCATGAGAAACCCGCGCCTCTCGACCTCAGCCACCACTACTCGGTCGTCACAAAGCGGCGAGTGGCTTCCAAACTCAAGGACGCCTACAAGTTCTTCCAGATTCCGGGAATCCTGAACATTGCCGGTGGTGAGGATTCCTTATCTCCCGTCTCATCCGATGCCGTCGCCCCAGTGCTCCGAGACTTACTCACCTCGCCCTAGGCCTGCCCCACGTCGACTTCTTCCCCTTTGACACCCTTGAAGCTCAAGCGGCGAAGCCAGAAAGATGGACGCCGTCGCCAAACTATCCCGGCGAGCCTTCTGCGGCGGCATCGCCTCCCTCAGGCCCTGCAGCTGCGACTCACATCGCCGTGCCCAAGACGGTTGATGAGCCGGATCTCGTCAAGAAGATTGATCTTGCCACGGCGCTGCAGTATGGCTTATCCCAGGGCTACCCCCCGCTGCTCTCGTGGGTGCGCCAGTTCACCCGCGAGCATCTCCACCCAGACGCCGGCTACCGTGACGGGCCTGAAGTCATATTGACGGTTGGCTCGACCGATGGCTTTGCCAAGACGTTGAACCTGTTTGTGGACCAGTGGACCGAGGGCGTCAACGACATCAGCGAGCGGCCCGGTCTGCTCTGCGAGCCCTACGTGTACAGCAATGTTCTCAGCCAGGCCCAGCCCTTCGGCATGCAAGTCGTCCCCGTCAAGGCCGACGCGTCCGGTATGGCTGCTAAGGGGCCGGGAGGGCTGGAGGATGTCCTGGCCAACTGGGACCCATCCAAGGGAAAGAGGCCCCATCTCATGTACACGGTCACGTAAGTTCCGGATGCCGCCTCGGCCTTGCTCTTTTTGTTCCCCGACTGACCTCGACAGTCTCGGCCACAACCCCACCGGCATCGTCCTCTCGGTCGAGCGTAAGAAGGAAATCTACGCCGTCTGCAGCAAGTACGACGTGGTGATCGTCGAGGACGAGCCCTACTGGTACCTCCAGTTCCCCTCGGCCGCCACCGAGGAGGCCAAGTCCCGCGGCCTACCCGTCCCCCCCCCCTCCCCGTCTCCCGCGCCCGTCCACTCCTCCGGCTATCCCTTCCTCGACTCCCTCACCCCGTCCTTCATGAGCCTCGACACCGACGGCCGCGTCGTCCGCCTCGACACCTTCTCCAAAACCGTCGCCCCAGGCTGCCGCCTCGGCTGGATCACCTGCCAGCCCGTGCTCGCAGAGCGCTTCCAGCGCATCGCGGAATCCACCACCCAGCAACCCTCCGGCTTCGTGCAGGGCCTCGTCTCGGAACTCGTCCTGGGCGCCTCCCCGCAAAACACCGCCGCCAAGTCCGCCTTCGCCCGCCTGCTCACCCCGCGCGAACGCACCGCCTTCACGGGCTGGGACGCGGCGGGCTTCGTCCGCTGGCTCGAGGGGCTGCGCGGCATGTACGAGCGCCGCATGGCGCGCATGTGCCGCGCCCTCGACGCCGGCGCGACCTACATCTCCTCCGCCTCCACCTCTAAGGACCTCACCGCCTCCGAATGGACACCCGTAACCGTCACCAAACAAACCCTCTACACCTTCGCCTGGCCGCGCGGCGGCATGTTCATCTGGCTGCGCATGCACCTCGAGACGCACCCCCTGTGGCGGGCGCCGTGCCTCGGCGACAAGGTCCTCGACGGCCCGCTGCTGTCGGCCGCGCTGATGATCTGGCTGACGACCAAGCCGTTCCGGGTGCTGGTCGCGTCGGGGTCCATGTTTGCGGCTAACGATGAGATCCGCCGGGAGGAGGGGTGGGCGTATTACAGGCTGTGTTTTGCGGCTGAGGCGGAGGGGAATATTGACCTGGCTTCGGGGCGGTTTGTGGAGGGGGTGAGGGCGTTTTGGGAGGTGAGGGATGTGGGGGTTGTGGAGAGGTTGCTTGGGGAGATTGGGGGGAGTGTGGAGGATGGGGTGGAGGCGTTGGAGGGGCTGGACTTGGGGGAGGAGGTGGTTAGGTTGGGGGGGTTTATGGGGTGCTGATTTTGGGTTTAGGTGGAGGGGAGGCATAGATTGCATGCATGACATGTGGCGGTGGCTTGAAGTTGAATTTCATCTTTGTTTGTTACGTTACTTCTCCTGAGATCATCAACCCCTATTTTTTTTGTAGGTACTTTGCCGGAATTATCGGCGGCCCCAGCTCTTTCCTGATCTCGTCAAACTGCTCCAGTCCGTTCTTCCACTTGCCCTTCTTCACGCGCTTCTTCCCGTACAGCGAGTAGTCCTCGAGAAACTCGTCTAGCATGCCGTCAAAGTCCTGCCGCGTCGGCCCCTGGATCGTCGACATGGTCGACACGGCCGACACCGAGGCCATGTCGTCCATGTCCTCACCGTACTGCTCCTCGAGCCTCTCGAACCGCGCGTCCAGGATGCCCAGCTGCTCTGTCCTCACCAACGAGGATGACGTCATGGAGTACGCCGAGGGGTTGGTCATGGCGCCTTTCCTGGCCTTCCTCCGCCCGCCGTTGGTCGTTGTCGTCCATATTGACGACTGGAGCTCCGAGGGCGCCGCCGCCGCGGCCTTGGGCTTCTTGTCCGCCTTCTGGTCGCTCTTGAACTTGTTGAACTCGGCCATCCAGTCGCCCGTCTCGCCTTCTCCTGCCGGCCCCTTGCCCGTGTCCGCGAGCGGCGGCGCCTCGTCGTCCTTTGTGCTCTCCCCGGCCGCCTTCACCGTGCGGTCCGACTCCCAGCCCTCGTCGTCGTCCTCGAAGTCGTCGTAGGCCTCCTCGAACTCGTACTTGCTCAGCTCGTGCCCGTCCTTGGCCAGCTCCTGGAAGATGTCGTCGCCTCCGTCGTCGTCCACGTACTCCTCGTCCTCGAGCGCCTCCAGGACCTCGCGCAGGCGCGGGTCCATGTCGGGCTGGAAGCCGGCGATGGCGTCGGGCACCTCCTGCTGGGCTTGGTATGTAATCTTCTGCAGGTTCTTGCTGGGCAGCATGTCCTCGTCGATCAGGTCGGCGGACGTGTTCTGCAGGTCAAGCTGGCGCAGGGCGTCCTCAAGGGACGGCTGCTTGCCCTTGCCCTTGGCGCCCTTGTTTCCGACCGGGTCCGCCTCGACGAAGACGGCCTCGCCGGCGCCCTGGCCCAGGTCGCGCAGGTGCTGCATGTAGTCGTATTCGGTGTCATCGTAGTAGACGCCGAAGTTGGCGGCCTCGCCTTCGTTGTCGCGGATGCTGAGGGCGTCGGAGCCCAGTTCGGAGGCGAGATCGCCGAGGTCGCGGCCCTTGGACTTGTTGGCGGACTGGGTCGGGTTCAGGACCATGGCCGGGGCCGACTCATCGTGGATGAGGGGATCATTTTGCGGGCGGTACACGAGAGTGAAGTGTGTCGCCTTCTTTTTGTCGCTGGGAAGGGGATAGAGTCAGTGGGATGGATTGGGTTGAATTCGGGGGGTGTTGGGGATCGCGTACATCCACTTTCCCTTGGGCATTTTGAGTACAGCTCGGAGAACAGGTAGTATCGGAGTTGGTATTGATGTGACGAGACGAAGCTGTCTTGCTGTCTTGCTGAACGCTGTCAAGTCTTGGGTGCTGTTGAATGACTCTCCAGACGCTTTCAGGCGCTTTCACCCACACAATGTCACTTTCAGGCGGGCAGGGAAATTTTTGGTGGGGTAAAAAGTTTATCTGCTTATCACCTGGACTTGGGTCGAATTACAGCCCAAGACGTTAACAGCGCTGGACATTTGACTACGAGTTGATGGCATGAACTTGGTTTTCTGATGCGCTGAAATGGGTAGAACTGAGCTTAGTTTGTATTTACTACTTTGGTGTCTAATTACACTGTTGTTTCTGAAATAACTCGGAAGAAACAAGACCAATACTGCCTCGGTGATGTTAGTGGCGCCTCGACTGCCCCGCGAAATCCAGAGACCTGCCGCAAATTTGCCCCTCCATTTATTTATTTATCAGCAACTACAAGTTCCTTCCCAGACACACAGGCACAAGACCACCCCGCTTCCTTGTGTCTTCGGCTGCTGTTTTTCAAGGTATCTCGACCTCAGCAACGAAGCGCAGCAGAGCGCCATACGATTAAATCCCAAGAAACCCCAGCCTCGACAGCCACATCGCCAAGATGGTGCTCGCAAAGTCCAAGAAGTCGGTCGGCCTCGGCAACACGCTGATGAAAGACCGCTTCGGCAAGGGCAAGGGTGGCGACCGCAAGCGTGCCGGCGCCGTCACACGTATCGACCACGCGACCGGCCAGGAGTACATCACCAACGACAGGGAGGAGGCGGGATGGGTCAAGATGCGCTCCGTCACCGAGCAGGGCGCCCTCGACGAGTTCCTGGCCACCGCCGAGCTGGCCGGGACCGACTTCACCGCCGAGAAAATGAACAACGTCAAGATCATCCACACCGACCAGCGCAACCCCTACCTCCTCTCCGCCACCGAGGAGATGGCCGTGCTGGGCAAGCAGAGGGAGCACAAGGCCCGTCTCACCGTGCCGAGGAGGCCGCACTGGGATGCCTCGACGACCCGCGAGGAGCTCGACCGCCTGGAGCGCGAGGGTTTCCTCGAGTGGCGTAAGGGCTTGGCCGAGCTGCAGGAGACCCAAGACTTGTTGATGACGCCGTTCGAGAGGAACTTGGAGGTCTGGAGGCAGCTCTGGCGAGTCATTGAACGCTCCGACGTCGTGGTCCAGATCGTCGACGCCAGGAACCCCCTGATGTTTTGGTCCGAGGATCTCGAGTCATACGTCAAGGACGTCGATTCCAAGAAGCAGAACCTGCTACTTATCAACAAGGCCGACATGATGTCCTACAACCAGAGGAAGGCGTGGGCGAGCTATCTCAAGGGTGCCGGGATTGCCTACCGGTTCTTCTCGGCCCAGCTGGCCAAAGAAATGCTTGAGGCTGAGGAATCCGGGAGCGACGAGGATAGCGAGGAGGCAGGGCCGAGCGGGAGCGGTGCGCCGTTGACGCAGAAAAAGGAGGATGCCGAGGAAGATGATGAGTCTGGAGAGGAAGAAGAAGCTGAAGATGAAGACGACGAGGTGGACACCCGGATTCTTACGATTGATGAGTTGGAAGATATCCTCCTGACGTACGCGCCAGAGGACGTCGGTGAGTGACCCCCGTTTTGACTGTGACCATCATCAACAGACGCTAACTTGCAACAGGGCCGGAGCGGAAACTCCAGGTCGGCTTGGTCGGCTACCCGAACGTCGGAAAGTCGTCCACCATCAATGCCCTCATTGGAGCCAAAAAGGTGTCGGTGTCCTCGACGCCCGGCAAGACAAAGCACTTTCAAACAATCCACCTCAGCGAAAAGGTTATCCTCTGTGATTGCCCGGGTCTCGTCTTCCCCAACTTTGCCAACACCAAGGCGGAGCTCGTCTGCAACGGCGTGCTCCCCATCGACCAGCTGCGCGAGTACAGCGGGCCCGCCACGCTCGTCGCCCGCAGGATCCCGCAGGCCTTCCTCGAAGCCACCTACGGCATCCAAATACGGACCCGCCCGCTTGAGGAGGGCGGCACCGGCCAGCCCACCGGCGAGGAGCTGCTCCGGGCGTACGCCCGCCACAGGGGGTTCATGACGCAGGGCCTCGGCCAGCCCGACCAGTCCCGCGCTGCCCGCTACGTCCTCAAGGACTACGTGAACGGCAAGCTGCTCTACGTCACCCCCCCGCCGGGCACGGCCGATGCCCAGGACTTCAACCGCGAGCTTTACGACATCGCCCATCTCCCGGCTCGGCGACAAGCTGCCGCGGCGGCCGCGCTGGAGGAGCTGTCGATCGAGGGCGAGGACACGGCCTCGCTCCTGTCGGACATGCTCCCGCTCCCGCAGGGCGCCAAGTCCAAGAGGCTGGACAAGGCCTTCTTCAAGGCCGACAAGGGCGGCGCAGGCCACGTCACGCGGCCGTTCAACTACAAGTACTCGGAGCAGGGCAGGGAGGAGGCCGAGGGCAAGCACCTGAGCGGGCGCAAGCTGCGGACCATGATTGCCATTGAGAGGGGGATTGATCCCAAGGAGGTGCAGCTGGGGTCAAGCAAGAAGCATTTTAAGGGGAACCCGATCAAGAGGGGGAAGAATAGGGGGAACGGAGCTACGGAGGATGATGACTGATTGGGACGGAGGGTATGGGATAGAGCGATGTAGACGGGATGAATTGATTGTTTGGCGTTTTTCTGGTCATAAGCTGCACCATCGCAACTCCAGCCAGTGGCTGCATGAACTGAGCAGACCCGTCGTCTCGGTCAGGCGCAGAGTTCGTGTGTCTGTCCGAGATGGCAGCTCTTCGGATGCACAACGTTGGCGCTGCGTGTTTTCTTTGGTGCCGACGGTACGAATGAACCACGACTTCGGATGGCAGCTATCTCTCTCTGCCCGGTAGGAGAAGCGAAAATCACATACGAGGCGATTTGGTGGCTCAGTCAAGTTGCCATGCTTGGGAACGACGACTACTGAATACATGCCTACCTAGTTTTGGCATGAGTTTTTTTCGTATTGTCCGGCGAGAGGAAGAAAAGCTCCGAGCCGTAACCGGTGCATCGTCACGCGTGATTCTTTCTAGAAACCAAACCATTGTGTGAGTCCACAACAGGACAAGCAAGGTCCATACAGCCAAGTCAAACACACACAACACATACCAAGTAAACGGACAGACAGACGCAAAGAAATATAAAACTGCAGCGCACGGCGACAAGTCCGTGGGATGGCCAATGCAGGTTAGGGGTTGAAACAACCCGGGTCCTGTTCAAAAACTTTGAGTGGCTGAGGAGCATCCCCCTCCCTCCCTCTCCCCTGAGGGGAAACAGCATGGCTTGTGCGGTGGAACGACGGGAGGGATGAGCGCTAGCTGCTGATCCTCGAGGAGAAGTGCCGGGTTCGCCGGCTTGCCGGGTTGTGGTGGCGCGCTTTGTTAGGGGCTGTGCTCTGCTTGATACCTAGTAACGAGACACTGGAGTGGCCTCGAAAGTGGCCGGCTCGAGACTGGGTTGATGAGGCTCTGGAGTTGGAAAATAATGTTGGCGGGGAAGCGAGGTGGCGATATCTACCCCGGGGCTGATCGCTGTCCAGCTGAAATGGTGGGGTTTGGGTGTGTTAGTTGCAGCTGGATTCTGGATTCTATATTCTGTATGTTGTATTCTGTATTCTAGGTGTATTTGCATTACGTTTGTACAGATACCGTACATACAGAACCCTCCATGCATTCTGTACGCGTGCAGTGTTGAGTACAGCATGTCAAGTGGTGCATCATTTGATATGGAATGGAAGTTGTGGAATGGAGCACATCCATAGAATATCTCGGGCTGTCTGGTTGAAATGGGCAAGGCCCGGAATTGGGCCGCCATGCAAATGTCCGAGCCTTGACTCCTGTCCAGTCAGGAACACAACTGCTGCTGTGTGGGTGTCATTGTGAAGGTGAATGTCAAGATTTCAAGGCCCCTAAAAATCTCAAATGACATCCGTTGCATCGACTGGAGTCGACTCCACCACGTCAAATGTCAACCTTAACATTAAGATTAGCGTTACGGCACTCTCCATGCGGGTGTCGCAAGGAGCAGAACAGCTGGAAATCTCGAACCCGAGGGCCGGCAACCTGGAAGAAACATCGCCAGTCCAGTGACGTTGTATCCAAATCCCAGCAGGCTTCGAAACCTGAAAGGCTTGGTTCTGTTGATGTCCGAGATTGCGGTGATCACGTTAGGACGTGACATTTTATTTGGCGGCCCCGCCGTGCATAGCGCCCGGTATCGCCCCAACGCGGCGCTGCGTGTGGTGCTGCGCGGTGCTGCAGAGTCCCTGATCCCGCCGTGTAGGCCCACGCCAGGGACCCTCGTGGGCGTCGGGGCCGGCCAATGGCGGATCGAGGCCGCCCGGGGATTCTCACGCGGTGGACCCCGAGGGTGCCGAAATCAGCGCCCGCAGCTGGCCCCCAAGCCTCGCGGCCTGTCAGGCCCCACCACGGGCGAGGGCGAGTGGGAACGGTTCCCCCTTTCGCGCACCCCTTCCATTAAAAATGCCTGTGGTGAGGCGGGCTCGCCGTTTTGCAGGGCTTGCATTGGCTGATTTCCTCGCGTCCCGACTCGACAGGCCCTCTGCTGCAGCGACGGCACAGAAGCTTGGAAGCCAGCCACAGCGCCCTGCCCGCCGTCTTCCTGTTCTCCTGCAGCCGCCCACGCCGTCGTCATCACCGTCGCCGTCAATGCGGGTGCATCGCTCGTTTTGTTGTGTTTGTTGTCCTTGATCGCTCCCGGTCTGCCGTCTGGTCTCGTCCGGTCCGGCCTGGTTTGCGCTTTGCGATCTGCGGTCTGCGGTCTGCGGTCTGCGTGGGCCTCTTTCGCGGCCTCCACTCCCACGCCCAGGTCCCTCCGGCACAATCCTCGCCCTCCTTTCTCCCTTCCGGAACGCCTCTCACTACCTCGCCGCCCCCTCTTGCGACTGTGCGACTGCCCAGGCACGCGCTTTCGCCAACCCTCTTTCATTCTCCTCCACCACCCTCTCCGTCAACGCTCGCTGCGTTGATACCCGCCGCCCACCATGGCTTCGTATGTCTCACCGCATCGGCCCGCGTCGCCTGGTCCGTCTATGGGTTGCTGACCACATGTTTTCCTGCGTCTAGAATAGGATCCGTCTTCCGCTCGTTCTGGCATACTATGACAAGCGATGACCGACGTGAGCAAGCCGTCCGGAAACCGACCGCGGGCGTTGCTGTTTGCTGACCATGCCGCCAGATTCCACCTACGACTCGGCATACAGAACAGGGCGCCATGTCCCCTTGGCGAGGAACGGCCTGACCTCGATCGCGACCGCCGGCGAATCGCGCGCCGACATCACATTACCCTACCACGACGAGTCGGCCCGCCACTCGACGTCCACATTCGATGCCGCCCACCGCGGTCCCCTGGCCTCCCCCGGCGGTAACCGGCCATACTCCCCCGGCATGAGGTCGCAGAGCGCGCGCCAGTCGGGCGCCAACGACGGTTTCGAGATGCAGAGCCCGACGGGCGAGATCCCCATGCGGTCCTTCCAAGACGGCCTGCCACCGCCGCCGCCAGTCGCCAACTCGTGGGGCAAGATCGACCGGTGGGCGGACGAGAACTACCCCGAGCTGTTCGACCAGCTCTGCGAAGGCTGCACGAGCAACGACCTCAACGACCTGGAACACCAGCTCGACTGCTCCCTCCCGCAGGACGTCCGGGAGTCCCTGCAGATGCACGACGGCCAGGAGCGCGGCGGGATCCCCACCGGCATCATCTTCAGCTCCATGCTGCTCGACTGCGAGGAAATCGTGCAGGAATGGGAGAACTGGCGCAAGGTCAACCAGGAGTTTCTGCTCGAGCCGACGTTTCCGAGGCCGTCGGTCCCGTCAAAGGCCCAGGCAAGCGGCAGCAGCAGCGGCCACGCGTCGTCATCGGCAGCCGCCGCGTCCAGCTCGGCCCCGACGTCGCCCCGCAACACAAACTGGAGACAGGACCTGCTGGCCCGCCAAGACTGCGTCCCACCGAACGCAATCCAGAAAGCCTACGCGCACCCCGCCTGGATCCCCCTCGTACGCGACTGGGGCGGCAACAACCTGGCGGTCGACCTCGCGCCCGGCCCCAAGGGGCAATGGGGCCAAGTGATCCTCTTCGGGCGGGACTACGACACAAAATACGTGGTGGCGCGGTCGTGGGCCGCCTTCCTCGGCGTCGTGGCCGACGACCTCAGCAGCGGGCGGTGGTTCGTCGACGAGGACACGCACGAGCTCAAGCTGCGCGAGTTCAAGCAGACGCGCGTCGAGCCGGGCTACTTCGACATCCTGCGGTGGCGCATGGACCAGAAGCACGGGCGCACCGCCAACAAGCGCAAGTCGATGGCCCCCGGGGCGGGCGCGGGGGCGGGCTCGCATAGCGCGCCGAACTCGCCGTACGCCAACCCCACGGAGCCCGGCGGCGGCGGCGAGCGCCGCGGCCGCTCCATGCAGCGCCTCAACAGCATCTCGCCCATCCCGAGCCCCATCGGCCGCGGCTACGGCAAGGCCAGCCCCCTCGCGCGGGTGCAGGAGGAGGCCGGCGCCGCGGGCAGGACCGCGCCGGCGGGAGAGAAGCTGGTCGAGGTCGACACGCCGCGGCAGAGCAACGAGGAGAGCAAGGACGGCGACGCACGATCGCCGCTGCCGGCCGCCGCGACGACCAGCGACGACACCACTACCACTGCCGACGACACCACCAAGCCGGAAACGCAAACAAACGGCTCTGCGGCGGCGGCCGGCGGGAAGAAGCCTGTCGAGGAAGAAGCCGAGGCGATGAAGACGATTGAGATTTGATGGGCGGGATGCTACGACCGGTGATGAAGGCTGTGAGGCACACGCACGGGGCGGGGGCTGTCTGTCGTTGGGGCCTGTGGCATGGAATTTCATATCATACAATACATTGGGGCGAGGAACAACTCTGGCGTTGCTGGCGTTTTTTTTTTTTGTCTTTGGGTCGAATATCGATACATCGATCCATGCGGTTGGGGCTTTTTTTTCTTCTGTTTTTTTCGTTTCTGTTGGCGTCGCCCTCTGAGTCTCTCCCTTGAGAGAGGACCGTCTCCTGATTTACCAGCCCGGGCTCATGGGTTTGCGGAGGGGCAGCTAGCTCGCTGGCTGTGCTCTGTTTTTCCTCGTCTAGCTACTTGCCTTGCATTTCTTGCTTGTCACGTCGTGGGCTGGGTCGGTGGGCTTGAACGCGGAGAGGGGGAGGGCGGCGGGAGGGGAGCATGTTGGGGTTTCGGCTGTACATTATACTCGGGTCTAGTTGCTACCTAATTGGCCCTTTGGGGCTTCTTCTTCGTCTTTGGTGGGCGGGGAACGCTGGAGCGGTGGTGGGAATTGAATTGAATTGAATATTTGAGTGCAGACAGTTGGTTCTTTGGTCTTGGGGATGATGAGGGCGATGGGTGATGAGTGATGAGTCTGATGCTTCGATGACTCGGGCACCGTGTCGATGATTGTTTGGCGGAGAAAACCTGAGTCTAGCTAGACATTCGAGCTTCTAGCCACATTTCTAACCATGTTCCTGGATTTTTGGGATATAAAGTCCTGTCCTGAATTGTTGATCAACTTCTCAGGGGTCTTCAGCGGGAATGAGTGAATGAAAATGCATCACGTGCTGCAGCACGACCAGCCATCGGTGCCAAGAGTGTCAGCCTTGGGTTGGGAGGGTTGGCTGCTGATGTGGGTCCGTCGGCCTGCGCTCCAACGTCGTCATCCAGCCGAGGACTCGAGCCTCGTGCCGCGCATCTCACGCCCAAACGACGCCAACCCCGACGACCGCCGCGACGACAACGACGGCGATTCAAACCGCATCGAGCGCCGACTGATCTACCAAAATAACCATATCCGTTGGACGCAGCGACTCGCAGACCCGACCGATCCGAAACCTCCCTCCCGCGTCTCCCCGCCCCCTTCAATCCATCCATCCCCCGCTCGCACGCGCAACACCACCACCGCCCGCCCATCATGTCTGAAGACCGCCTCTGGAAGTTCCGCAGGCCAGAATGGCTCAACAGCGTCTGGGCCCGCAACTCGGGCGTCTACGCCGCCGGCGGCCTGGTACGACACCCCCTCCCTTACCTCCCCCCTCAAACAACACCCCAACCCCCATCCATCCACCACAAACCCGCAACTGACCAACAATGATAAAAACAGTTCTCCCTCGCCTTCTACATCCTCCTCGACTCAGCCGTCTGGTCCAAATCCGCGCTCAACGGCTCCACCGTGCACATCACCTTCCTGGACTGGCTGCCCTTCATCTTCTCGAGCCTCGGCATGCTCATCATCAACAGCGTCGAGAAGACGCGCCTGTCGGCCGACTCGTTCAGCTACTCCGGGTCGGGCGTCGCGTGGAAGGCCCGCGTCGTGCTGTTCCTGGGGTTCGCGGCGCTCGCGGGGGGCATGGCGGGCGGCGTGACGGTGTTTGTGCTGCGGTTTGTGGTGCCGGGTGTGCCGTTTCCGGCGGTCACGATGGGGGTGGAGAATGTGGTTGCTAATGGGCTGGTGGGGTTGAGGTGAGTTTTGTTTTGTTTTGTTTCTTGTCTCTCTCTCGGTAACGAGGTGGTTGTCGCTGTCGTTGCTAATCGTCATGGTGACTTGTAGCTCGGTCGTGCTCTGGGTCAGCCAGAATATGGAGGACGAGTATTCATACAATCTTGCTCTGTGAGCTGGGCTGTTGATCAGATGTCGGGTGGGCGGCTTGGAGGGCTGGGTATGCAGGAGTGTTCTTGGGAGCGGGTGGAATTCTGGGTTCGGTGTCCGCCATGTCTGGTAGTTGCGGGCTGGGATGTTTAGCGGTTACTTGGGGTCTGGCGTATTGCAGATCGATTGTGCGGTGTGCTGAGGCCCTTGGGTAACGATGTATGATATTGGAGGCAGCCGGTATCTATCATCCATCTTTCACCACCCCGGGGGAATATCGAGAGCCATGGAAGTTGTGTTGGTGCTGTTGTCAATGAGATGTCGGGTTTCTTGAGGCTCTGAGTGATGGTCATTGTTTCTCTACAATAGCATACAGTTCCCCTTTCTCGAATCCGTCAGAACAGCGGGCTTTGGGCAAGTCTCCTGTCGTGTGCTCATTGCCTGATGCGTTGCAAAATGCGCACGAGGTGGGTAACACGGACAACCAAGCACGCCGTAGCTCCTAGGAAATTCCCTTGGCAGTTCCAAGCTCTGGACTCTCTTTTTTTGGTGCTCCTGGAAGAGGTGGGAAAAAGGTACACCGAGTTTCAACTCCAGGCGGGCTACAGCATGCTCCAGAACGATGCCCCTTACCTCGTTGCCTCTGACGGCCGGTCCCTTGCTCTCCCTTGGAAGCCTTCGGACATCAAAAATGTGATTTCCCCAACTAGATGATGCTTAATCGTTTGACCAGGGGGCCAAAAGCGTTGGCAAACGTCTTCTTGCCAGGTGGCTTCCCGATACCGGGCGACTTTGCTTCAACACTTTGCCACGTAACTGCTTCCCCTCCCCCTCTTTGCGAGACTGCCCAAGCCGGCAGGTTACAGAGCGTTCGGCGCATTCCAGACCTACATCTCGATCCGGGATGGTGTCACCGGCGAATAAACGACTGGCCGTGGCAGGAATCGGCGGGTAACCTTGCGACTTGCAGGCCAATCGCCGCCGAGCCATCAGCCCGGCCTGTTTGATGCCTTAAGCCACGCAGCAAGACCCTGAATCTGGCAATGCTGCACCCTGGAGAAGGTGGGTAGCATCGCGGTGGTGGCTCCGGGCCGCATCCCCCCGGCTCTCGCCTTCTGTGAACAGACTCCGTTGACGACTTTGGACTCGCTCTGGCGGCCTCTCGTCTCGTCATGGACCCGTGCCGCGAGTCTCGTCGAGCTGGCCTGCTTCTGTGCTTCTCTCGGAGTATTAGGACGTGATGTGGATGTCGACCTGGATGATATACGCACTGTAGCACAAAGCCAGAAGCACACCGCACGCCCACTGGTCGTGTGTGTTAGCGCAAACTGCCGTCTCGGTTGCCCCGGGTGTTCCCGCTGGTTCCCGATATCTAGCCCACGCGTCTTGTCGGGGAGGAGGTCTTCAACTCGATGATTTCTCCGAGGCCCAATGGCACCACGCTCACTGTCTTTTCGTTGCTGGACCGACTGGGATGGGCAGAACTGAAGCCCGCCAGGGACGCCGAGAATATTGACAGGCATCAAGACGCAACCACCGAGTCACCTAGCAGGCGGGCGCTGCACGCCGCCCGAAACGGGCCAACCGCGCTAGGTCCGACTGGACAACGAGACATCTGTGCTGACTTGCATAATGTTGCAAGTTTCAGAGTCTCGAGCCGGCAACTGGAGACCAACGAATCAGCAAAACAGTAGCAGACAAACGATCTGGGAGGAGGTGGAAGAGGGAAGACAGAGTCCCGAGTACCACGGAGCATCCTCATCGCCGTCACCACGCTAGGGCTGGCTGTTGATGCTCAACCTCAAGATCAGGCCAATCTCATCCTGAAGGGACGGCTGGAGCTGAGGAGACAAAGACGCCATGTTATCCTCTCCGAGGTCCTTTGGTGTGTCCCCCCCTCCCCTCAACATCCTGATCTTCCTGACGAGCCCGGCTTCCCCCTTCTGGACACGAGCAGGGCATTCACGCATTGCATCCTCCGGTTAGCTCCGAGAGGACCCTTAGGCGTCCGGGCTAATCACACATATTGAATCGAATCCTGAGGGCATAACCTGCAAAATTGAGTGGCCAGCTGCATGCAGCCAGGCCGGCGACCAACAAATGGAAAATCGCACGAAGGCTGCAAAGACGCATGAATCCCATTCATCTCTGCCGTCTGGGCCAGCCCGGCATGCACTCCGTTGCTCGGCGGGGCCCCATTGTTTCCTTTCGCCTCTCGTCACTTTTTTCTGATTTTTTTTTTCCTCCGACCGAGATCGATTTCAACGGAATCGGGACGGGGGACGGGATGGAAGCAACCTTGCTGCGATGCAACAATGCAGTCAGTGCTCACTGCAGCAGGCCTCGAGCGGGCCCACTGGTTCTGCCGCACGAGCCACTGACGTTCCCGAGTGCCTCCATCTGCCCCCCACCTGTCATTGCTGTCAAGGCCCAGGCCCCCCACCTCAACTGCCCAAAGGGAAGTGACACAAGCACCGAAATCGCACGCCAACCACGGCTCGTCACCCGAACGAACCACTTGCCCCGGACGCCCGGGAAAGCAGCAGCAGCACCAACAGCAGAAGCGGCCGCAGGTAATCTAACCTCGACATCGGCCATTGATCACATGTTCGGTTGGCAGACGAAAATGCTTTGTAAAAGGTTCAACCCAGGCTCTTGGCTTCTCTCGAACCACGCACTCACTCAGCTTCCACAGTAACTAACTGCAGTCGTCTGCTCTTGACATCTTGACGTGATGCGCAGTCTTTCAACCCCGGCCTGCGGAATCTTCCGATCGTGAGGCCGGGCTCCCACGCTCGGCACACGTCCGCGGGCGCCATCTCGGAGCCACAGGCTCGGGGATGACGATGGTAGCCTTCTCTTTCAACGTTACCCGTTGCCGCCAATGCTTCCGGCCGCCGGGGGTGCCCTCTCGCAAGTGACAGCCGGATCATCAATATGACGGGCTTCTGACCCCCGGCGGCTCGACATGCCTTGGGGCGCCATCCGGAGCCATCCAGAGCTGCCCATTCGCCAATGCAGCTGTCCAGTAATTAACTAACCACATCGATGATTCCCGCAGTCCCCCCTTTTTTTCTTCCCAGATGACCACCAAGGGTTTCTCTCCGCCGGCGAACAGGATTCTGGTCGAGCGGCGAGCCACGATGGACCCGGTCGAGTCTGGTGGGCCCGGGGCACTTAAAGTGATCACTTGACCTCAAAGCGCTTCAAAAGATCCACCCTTCCAACAAGGCCTCGAGGACCCGGAACAGACAGCAACTCTGACGCCCACGTCCCAGCGGGCAATTGGCTGTTCCTCATCGGGTTCGATGACGCATGTGAGTATCGTGTTCTCAGCCCCAATCGGAGATCCTTGCTGTGAAACGGGATCTCTGCGTGGCAGCTCCAGGGCGAACTGGTACTTCTTCCTGTGCAGGACAGCACTTGCATGCTGCCCCTCGCTTCTCATCACCCAAGTCAGAGCTACATCCCGACGGGGCAGCGTCTGGTTCGCTCGTTCTGTCACAGAACGGCTGGATCTCGATGCAAACGCTCTCTCGCCTGCAGTCTTTCGGACGCCCCCCAATGCCCTGGAGCGGGATTCTAGGGACCAGGCCAGTCCGGCTCCAGCTCCGGCCCCGGCCCCGAACCCTGTCCATGGACCAAGACACGCAGTACCAAGCTGTGATAACATCGTCAGAACGACGAAGGACGGCTGCACAACGAGTCTCGTGCAGGCGAGGCGAGGCACAGGTACCGCGCAGTGCCGCACCGGCAGCAGCAGGCATCGGTGATGGAGCGCTGCGGCTAATTGTTGATCATGGACGATTCGGTCGAGGCACATGTACCCGGCACATACACATTTGCAGGCCACGCAGGAGGATGCACACCACCTCACCATTTGGGAAGACGGGCCTCACCGAACGAACCAGACGCCAGGAAATAGTACCGGTCATCATCGTGGTGTTAGTGGGTGAGCCGTCTCAGGAACAAACCTCTAACGCTTGGCCCGGATAGTGCATCTCGATGGGTATTGCTGGATGGGGCGATGTGCATGGCGAGGAACCCACACCCTTGCTTTGACACAAGCAGCCCCAGCCCCCGGTCGCAGCACGGATCGGTCTGACCCTTCGTCTGTTCCCCATCTCTTTGGGCGGCCCCCAAACTCGATCGTGACTCTTGAGAAACAACTCTGATGAGTGAGCGTTTTGCCTCTTTCTCTCTTGGGGGCGGCGTGCGGTCTGCACCCCATGCCATGCGTCAGCAAGTGACAGCGAGAGGATCATCCGCAGAAAGTGAAAGTAACGCCAACGGATTGGTGAAGCCGTTGATTCATCATTGTTTCTCGCGCGCGGCTCCCCTTTCCCGAGTCACCTGGCCGAGTTGCTCGAGTTGCCACTTCGCCCTTCAACCTGTCAACGGCCACACCCCCAATTCAACAACGAGCAGTTGTGTCTCATTGGCATGGCCTGGACAGCCAACCAGCGGCTTCGTCCCCTGGGAGCCCGACTGGGGACCCGGAATTGCGCTGTCCCTTTGAGAGCTATTTGTGGCCGGAAGCGAGAGGCAGGTGACCAATGCCACCACGGTGCTCCACATCGGGCCTCCGACAGCTTCTGATCCACCCGGCTTCGACAGAGGTCCGGAAGCCAGCCAGCCGAGCTGGATGCAGCTGCTGAGTGTTGCTTGTTGATGATTGTGGACATCGGGGCCATCATGGACCAGAGGTGATTACGAGAGTTAGTCTCAGAAGTGCTGAATCGGTGCATTGTAGTCACTATTCCTCGAAGCGGCATCAACCAAAGCGAATGCAGACAGCAAGCCGGCAGGCAGCGGGCAGCGGGGACGGACAACGGGCTTGCGCCCGGTTGAGGCTATTTCCAAATCCGCCGTCATCGGATCCGGGTCGCAGAAGCCGAGAGAGGACATCGAGGTGGCTGCTGACGTTGCTGCAATGAAACAAAGTGGCTCTGTAACGTGAGTTATTGTCAAGTGGCGTCTGCTGGCGCTGCTGGCGCTGCCGAGGGTTGATGTTGACGATGTTATTGCTTGTCTCCTGTCCACTGCGTCACCTGCTCTGCAGAGCCTTGCCAACGCCACTAGCACCTGAGCAACCGCTGCTCGGGTTAGGGGTCCGTAATTGCACCGCATCGCATGCTCAAGGCCATCACGTATGGCACCGAAAGAGGGCCTAGTCAGGGATCTCTCTTTGTTTACTCCGAGACGGGATTGTCTCATTCTGCGGTGTCGGCAGCTTTGGTTGTGTTTGGCTCTTGGTGCAGCGTGCAGCCTGCGGCTTGGGCGTGGGCTTGCTTGGGCTTGGGGCTGACTGGGGGTGTTTCCAAAGCCAAAAACCCGCCAGGCCAACCAAACAGGCAGCATTTCCACTCCATTTCCATTTCGGCTTCCATGCCAGTTCCACCCACGGAGCCGGCTTTGCGTTCGAGCTAAACCCAAACCCAGGTTTGAAGACGGGCCGGAGCGACCCAACGAGACCCACGACCCAAGACCCAACGACCCCTCACCACGCGAGCAGAGGGCCACTCGTCTCGCCAATTCCTCCTCCAACCGCCATCCCGCCAACCCCGACGAGGCTCTGCGCAATCTGACTGCGACACACGACCGACAAGCGCGCGTAAGTGCCAGAACGTTTCCCTTTCCGTGCTGTCCGGTTTCAACTGTCGCCGCCCTGCGTGCCCTGCCCTCCCTCTCCGCTGGCCGCTGTCTGCCTCAGCTTCACACCGAGCGGTCCCAAAACACTCACCTGCCTCCCAACCCTTGCCGCTTCCCGGCCCCAACCCCTCATTTGGCCGTCTCTGGTTGGCTGCAGCCATCGTACAGAGCGCCAAGGCCCTGGCCATCTGACCTCACCAGATGTGCGAGCTGCAGCGCTGCAGCGCAAGCCAGCAATGCATTGGAAGCGCAGCAGAGCAGCAGGAATTTCGCCAGCAAGCAAAACCAGAGACGGTTGCGCATCCGGCCGATCGTATTTTTTTTTCTCTCTCTCCTGTTGCACTCGCACCCCTTTCGCACCCCTCCAGCACCCGGTCCCAACCCCCCCGTCCCATTCTCTCCGTCTCCGCGTCTCTGGGCGACGTTACGCGATCTGCTGTCAGCAATCCCGTTGAGCGTTGAGCGTTGAGACAGAGCTGTGGTCTGTGGTGGTGGTGCCTGCTTTTGGCCGTTTCCACTCCCAGCAAACCCACAGCAAGCCCACAGCAGCCCACTGCAAGCCCCGGTGCAGCGCAGCCCACTCAGACCAAGCCCGTCGAGTCCATGCGTCCCGCATCCTCGCGGAGCCACTTGACCCTGGCCTGCGGGCGCCGCTGCTGCTGCACACGCCAGGCTGCCCTTGTGGGTGGTCGCCACCACAGTGCCCTGTCATTCCCCGCCGTCATTTCACTTAGCTAGCACGCCCGCCCCTCCAAAACCTCACTCTCGACTGGACCTCTTGAAATTCAACCTTGCCCTTTGCTGCCCTCGCA
>OUNM010746879.1_pt1 | contig 19036 bp, 14 predicted proteins | sample 1769961 | NCBI WGS metagenome assembly OUNM01 (sample SAMEA3914820, study PRJEB12502) | metagenome | biome: forest; material: soil | place: USA | collected 2012-03-12 | depth 0.3 m
CCGGCGAAGGCCAGTATGCCGCGAATGAATTGTCCGCGAAATGGAACCGGCCAATAATAGAGATCGAAGTCCGACATGGCGCTGAGCCTCCTCGACATGGATGCTCAACAAAATGGTCGAGGGCTTGGTGGAGTTCCTGGCCGATCTGCCGCGATCTTGGCGATCGAAGATATCGGCCGCGTTTTTCATGTAACGATAAGTGATTATTGTCGGTATTGTCTGCCGACAGACGGCAATTTCATGCGAATAGCGATACGCACTGAACGCTCCGTCACCTCAACGGCAAAAATGTAGAGCATTCCTCACCAGAACGCACCACGACCGGAGGAGAAGAGCATGGCTCCAGATGAAACGGCGGCATCCGATCTTTCGCCGTGGCATGCCTTGCCCACCGGGGAAATCGCACAGCAGCTCCACGTCGATCCCGCCCTCGGTCTCGATCCGGCGGAAGTCGCTGGACGGTTGGGCACATATGGTCCGAATCGCCTGCCGCAAGGAAGGAAACAGGGGCCGTTCCTGCGGTTCTTGGGGCAGTTCAACAATATCCTGATCTATGTGCTGCTGGCGGCGGGCTTCATCAAGCTGATGCTGAGCCTTTGGCTCGATGCCTCGATCATCTTTGCCGTCGTCATTTTGAACTCGCTGCTGAGCTTTTTGCAGGAGGGGCGAGCCGAAAAGGCGCTCGATTCCATCCGCGACATGCTTTCGGCCGAGGCGCGTGTGCTGCGGGGCGCCGAAGCGCGCCTGATCCCGGCTGAGGATCTGGTGCCGGGTGACATCGTGCTGCTGGAATCGGGAGACAAGATCCCGGCCGACCTGCGGTTGATCGAGGCCCGAAACTTGCGGACGGAAGAGGCCGCACTGACCGGCGAGTCGGTGCCGGCGGAGAAGACCACTGCGCCGGTGCCTGCAAAAGCCACGGTGGGCGATCGGGAGAACATGGCATTTTCCGGTACGATGGTCGTTTCCGGCCGAGCTACCGGCATTGTCGTCGCCACCGGCAGCCAGACGGAGCTTGGCCGCATCAACCAGATGCTGGCCGAAGTAAAAACGTTCGAGACGCCGTTGCTGCGGCAGATCAAGAAGTTCGGATATGTGATCACGGCCGCCATTGCGATCATCAGCGTGCTGTTGTTCGCCTGGGGACACTGGCTTGGCCACAAGACGTTCGTGGAGCTGTTCCAAGCCGTCGTCGGTATCGCCGTATCGCTGATCCCGGAAGGATTGCCGGCGCTGATCACTATCACGCTGGCAATCGGCGTGCAGCGCATGGCCAAGCGCCACGCGATCATCCGCCGCTTGCCGGCGGTCGAGACGCTGGGGTCGGTATCACGGATATGTTCGGACAAGACCGGCACTCTTACGTTGATGGAAATGATGGTGACCTCAGTGGTCGTGGCGGACACTGGCTACACGGTCACGGGGAACGGCTACGCGCCGGAGGGGGAAGTTAGCGAAAACGGCGTGCCGGTCGGCAGTGTGATCGGAGCCGAGCCGGGCGTGCTGGCACTGATGGGCCGCGTCTCTCTGCTGTGCAACGACGCCGTGCTGTTCGAAGAAGATGGCAAGTGGAAGGTGGAGGGGGACCCAACCGAAGGCGCGCTGTTCCCGTTCGCCGCAAAGCTGGGAATGGACCGCGCGGTGGAGGTCGCCGCCGCTCCGCGGATCGACGGCATACCCTTTGAATCCGAGCACAAGTTCATGGCCACGCTCAACCGCGCGGCGGATGGAGAGATGCTGCTGGTGAAGGGCGCGCCGGAAGTGATCCTGGATCACTGCGACCGCCAGCAGATGGCGGACGGCCCCGTACCGCTCGATCGCGGTTACTTCATGCGCGAAGGCGATCGACTTGCCGCCCAAGGAGAGCGCGTGCTGGGCTTGGCGTGGCTCCCCAACCCCGCGCTAGCGGTCGGAGGGCTGGGACCGCAGCATTTGCCACGAACGCTCGTCTTGCTTGGGTTGGTCGGCTTGATGGACCCACCGCGCAGGGAGGCGGTGGAGGCGGTTCGCGAATGCCACCAAGGCGGTATTCGCGTGACGATGATCACCGGCGACCACAAGATCACCGCCGCCGCCATCGCCCAGATGCTAGGCATCGGTGATGGCAAGACGGCCGTGGCGGGCACCGAGATTGAGGCGATGAACGATGCTGCGTTGCAGGAATGCGTGCGCAATGTGGACGTCTTCGCCCGCGCCAGCCCCGAACACAAACTCCGGCTGGTGAAAGCAATCCAGGCCAACCGGCAGGTCGTGGCCATGACCGGTGACGGCGTGAACGATGCGCCGGCGCTGAAGAAGGCGGACATCGGCGTCGCCATGGGGATCAAGGGAACGGAAGTGACCAAGGAAGCGGCAGGCATGATCCTGGCCGATGACAATTTCGCCTCGATCTCTGCGGCGGTGCGGGAAGGGCGCACGGTCTACAACAATATCGAAAAGGCCATGCTGTTCCTGCTTCCCACCAACATTGCCCAAGGCTCGGTCATAGCCGTGGCAATCCTGTTCGCTTTCACGCTGCCTATCACCGCGCCGCAGGTGCTGTGGGTGAACATGGTGACATCCGTGGCGCTGGGCCTCGTCATCTCCTTTGAGCCTCATGAGGCGGATGTGATGCTGCGTCCACCACGCCCGATCGACCGGCCCATCGTCACGGGTTTCGGGATCTGGCGCATCCTGTTCGTGGGCGCCACGCTGGTGCTTTACACGCTGGCCGCGTTCTTCTCGATGAAGTGGCAGGGGGCTTCTGATCCGCTGGCGCGCACGGCCGCCGTCAATGCGATCACGGTGGGGCAGGTGTTCTACCTGCTGAATAGCCGGTCCTTGATCGGTTCCTCCCTGTCCCTGCGGGCGCATCGGGGCAACCCCGTTCTCTGGTACGGGATTGCGACAGTCGCCGTGTTGCAACTGCTGTTTACGTACGCGCCGCCATTCCACGCCATTTTCGATACGGCGGCCCTGCCGCTTGAAGCCTGGCTATGGCTCTTTGTTGGCGGGGTTTTAGTTTTCCTGGTGGTCGAGCTGGAAAAGCTCGTCATCCGGTCGATCCCGGCGTTGAGGGATTCGGCGGTTTCGTTTCACGAGACCCGGAATTGAGCCTGAACCGTTTAGACTGACCCCGGATCGTGAACTCGGCACACGCTACATTCAATGGAAAAACGTGATCGGAATGCGAAGGCTGGTGCGCAGATCGGCCGCGTCTTGGGTGACGCCCATCTCCACCGTCCAGTTGACCGTGGTGCGCTGGTTCACGCGATAACTGACGCCAAAGAGAAAACGCCCGATCTGAAGATCGCGGGTCTTGGTGTCGAGCGGATCGCCGTAGGTTTCGATGCCGTTCTGAGTCGTGATCGGGCGGATGATGCTCTTGGTGCCGAAAAGCCAGTTGTGGGCATAGGCAAAGCTGATCGACGTACGCTCATTCAGCGCCAGACCGACACCAAGGGTGAGGGCTGGGCCTGAGCCGGGCGTCACGTGGTCGATCTGGGCATCGCTGATCCGCGTGTTCACGGCCTTGCCAAAGTTCTGGTTGTAACCCAGCACACCGAATAGCGTGGCCGGATCGGTGGGCATGATGACCGTCACGCTTGGCTGCACGCCCCAGAACCCGAAGCCCGTGGCCGACTTGGTGGCGTTGCCCAATGCATCGCGGGGGACGCCGTAGGGGTCGGTCCCCGTGGGCGTTATCACCTGCACGTTGGCGGTAAGGAAGGGCCAGCCATGGGTTCCGTTGTTGATCTGATAGCGGGCCATCAGCTGGACATCGCCAATCCCCGTACCGCTTGCGGATGTATTCACGGTGCCGGTGCCCGATTGCGGCGGGGTCTTCACCAGCGGAACCAGAACCGCCGTGTCGTCGCGATAGACCCACGGCACCTGAACGCCCAGTTCGATGCGGTCCGTCAGCCCGTAGCGAACCGTGGCCGAAGCGGTGACGATGTCCTGCCGGCTTTCGTTGATGTCGAACACGCCCACGAGCACGGACTGGGGGATTTCGATGCCGCGAAATACGAAGCGATTGCGATCGTCGCGGGCATATTCGACCGTAGGCTCGATCGTCAGGCGGCCCGCCTTGGTGAGAACGCTGCCTTGTGACGCCAGCACCGCGACTTCCTGTGGGCGAGGACGCTCTGCCGGCTTTTCACCCACGCTGGTCAGGCTATCGCTTTGAGCGCCAGTCTGACCACCGCCAGCGGGTAGACCGGATGGCGTATCCCCGGACTGCGGGATGGCGGCTAGCGAGGTCATCGGCGGCGCTGCATGTCCGAACTGAGGGGCGGGAATGCCGGTGCCGCGCATCGCATCCAGCAACGAGTCCTGAAGCTGGCGCAGCTGCATCTCCTGCGCATCCAGAACGTGGCGCTGTTCTTGAATGGCGCGGCGCTGCGCGTCTATCTGTGCCTGAAGTTTTTCGAGATCCGGCGCCGAGCGTTTTGCTGCATCGGCCGTGGTGCCTTCCGGATCGGTATCGGCCATGGCCGGTCGAGGAAGTATTGCGAACAGCACTACCGTGCTTGCCAGGAAGCCCTTCATCAACCCTCCCCACAATCGCGCGGCATCAACGAATGCCACGCCCCGCTGCGTCAAGTGCGATCGTATCCGCACGTAGCACCGCATTGCCGGCTAGCAGACCCGAGTTCTGCACATCGACGTTTACCGTTACTACCGTGTCTATTGTTCTGTTATCTGCGGTATTTGCAACAATACTTCCGGTCAGACTGCCAATCATTTGACGCAATTCAAGTGAATTTCCGTTCAGAATGACCTGAGATCCGCTGCCGTCTTTAACAAGTTGCACCGATCCGGACGGAGTCGATACCGCCGGACCGTTCGGCGTCAGTGTCACTTCCTGTTGACCGGCGCCGGCCTGAATGGCGGTCGAGGTATCTCCAACATGGACGACGACCCCGCCCGACGTGGCGCCCGTACCGGCCGAACCAGTCACAACACTTCCGTTCCCAACGAACACAACGGGTGTGCCCGTTGCAGTGTTGAGTACGCTGCGCAGCGCTAGCGCGCCATTCACCAAAGTTTGGATGTCTATGCCCACGACCACGTCCATGCCGTTCGGCAGTTCGAAACCGCCCCGCAGCGCGTCGAGTTGGGCATCGTCCAGCGTTGCCGCCTGCCCGAAGATGGGCGCCGGGGCGTATCTGGCAGAAGCTGCGCCCTCAATGGCGACGGCATCTGCGTCGGCAGAGCGCGCCATTTCGAACGGCTGGGAAATCACTTCGGCCGCCGCGCGGCCTGGACTGGCGACAGCCATAAGCAGCAGGCCTCCTGCAACCCAAGACTTGCCGGAGCGCCAGGGTGCCATCGCTCCCTCCTACATCACGAACGGGTAAGGCTGGGCGCGCGTGAGTTCGAGCGCCTGCAGGCTGGCCGGCTCCATCATGATCGTGGCCCGGCTGCGCGGAACGAGGGCCCATTCCTCTCTGCGGCCGAAGCTGCTCTTGCCGCGCTCTATCCCGTCGGCAAGGGCGAAGATGATGCCGTTCCACATCGTACTGAATTGCTTCGTGTCGATCAGGCGGATGCCCAGCGAAGGATCGCCGACCAGGACTTTCCCGTCCTGCACGCCTTTGACCACGATGAAGTGCTTGTATCCCTTATAATTGATCAGCGCGATGCCAGGCACGCCCGTCCGCTGGATATCGTCCAGCGTCACGACATAGCCATTCGCCTTGATCCCGCGCGCGTTGAGGTAACGCTTCATGTCCAGCAGGGAAAAGCCCAGGCGCTTGATCTGTTCGCGATCGCCTTCGTCCCACATGCCGACGAAGATGCTCTGTTCGCTCTGAAGATCGCCGTAGTGGTAACGCAGCAGGGTCGCCAAGGCGGCCGATCCGCAACTGAAATCGTACCGCTGGCGCACGACTGTAAGAAACCGGCGCTCTGCCATGCTCTTGACCGGCAGGGCATAGTCACCCGCCGTCAGGCTAAGCGTTGATCCGGTTGGCGGAATGGGCTGACTGGCGCACGCGGTCAATGTCAGGCCGGCCGCCAATAGAAGGCAGGCCGCGCCATTACTGAATCGCGACATTAACGTTCATCGACGAATTGATGGATACGTTATTGCCGGTGTTGGCACTGACGAGTGCAAGGCCGTTGAAGGCGCCGAACGATCCTCCGTCAAACGATATCGTGCCCGTGGTGGGGTCGCCATTGATGGTGTTGTTCGAAATGGTGCTGGTGTTGCTGACGCCTGCCGCCTGTTCGATAACCTTCACGTCGGCCATGCCGGTAATGCCCGCAAGCCCGGCTTCGTCGATGACGGCGGCACTGGCGAACGGAGCACCGTTTCCGAATTGAGGTTGGGGCAACGCGGGTTGGGGAGAGAGCGCGTCGGGCTGGACGATAGCGGTATCGGTGGCAGCATCGGGGAGGGCCGTCTGCTTTGACGCATTCGTCTCGTCAGAAGCAAAGGCGGGCGCGATATGGAGAAAGCCTGAGACGACGATCCCGGCGAGCAGAATGTAAGGGCGTGTCAAAGGAGTTCCTCCTCCGCATGGAACTACACCAGGAGAAACCGGCCGCCCCAGGGGCGACCGGTTCTCGATTTACTGCTTATTGACCAAGGCTGAGCGTGCCGATGGTCGCGCCCACATTGATGCTGGCATTCTGCGATGCGAACACGCCGGTGTTGACGTTCATCGCGTTCAAGCCGGCAAAGTTGGAGAATGCGCCGTTATCGAACGATGCATTCCAGGTCATGACCGGCGATCCGCCATTGCCGCCGGACCCACCACTGGCACCGGCACCGCCCGTGCCGCCGTCGCCACGACGGCCACCGTTGGCGTTGCCGCCACCGCCGCCGCCGCCGCCCGAGCCGCCTTCCGAAGGCTGCCAGAACGTGACTTCACCGCCCGTCACGGTGCCTGCAAGCGCCGAATAGGTGGTCTGGGTGGTGTAGGTGGTGGTGGAGGTGCCGCCATTGTTGGAGGCGCCGACGCCGCTGGCATCGCTTCCGGCACCCGAAAGATCCAAGGCCAGGTTGGACGTTCCGCCGTTATTAGCGGAGCCAAGCCCGCTCGAATCGCTCCGGTTGCTTCCGTCATGAGCATCGACCGTCAGATTCGACGTACCGCCGTTGTTTGCGGAATTCGCGCCACTGGAATCGCTTCCCGCACCCGCAGCTTGGACCGCCAGGTTGGACGTGCCGCCGTTATTGGCAGAATTCGCCCCGCTGGAGTCGCTGCGGTTGCTGGCGTCATGCGCGTCGATCGAGGAGGTGCCGCCGTTGTTGGAAGAACCAAGACCGCTGGCATCGCTGGCAGCGCCGGTGGCATTGACGTCAGTGGTCACCGCAGAGGTGCCGCCATTGTTGGCGGATCCCAGGCCAGCCGAATTGCTTGAATTCGAATTGTCCGTGGGTGTGCTCGTCTGGGTATTCGTATTCGTATTCGTGTTGGTATTGGTGTTCGTCGAACTGTCCGTGGACGTTGCCGTGGACCCACGGCTGGCATCGGCACCGCTGCCGCCGCTACCGGCCGTTTGTGCAAGCGCGGGGCTTGCAGCCAAGGCAAATGCGCCGACCGATGCAGTCAATAATAGGGCATATCTCATGGCTAATCCTCTTGGTTAGGACGGCTGCAGAGAGCCAGTTTGACGACACCTTTTCCGCAAGACGCCGTGGCTTAGCGGTATAACCCGACGCAATTCGGCGGCTTAGCCCCAGACAGGTACTTGCCCTGCCCCCAAATGAGTGGAATCCGTACCCCCATTTGAAGGGGGCGCTGCAAATGGCCGGATGTGAACCACGCCGCGCAGCACCATCCGCACAAGATCGGTCTGCCGGTGGGTGTCCGTCTTGGCGAAGATCTGCTTCAGATAGGCGCGTGCCGTCTGCGGCTGGATGTGCATGTCGCGCGCGGCAGCCTCTATCGTGAAGCCCTTGACGAGTCGCATGACGAGTTCTGTTTCCGAAACGGTCAGTCCGTGGGCCCGGCACAGCGCGGTTGCGAGCGGCCGGGCGTCCATATCCGGATCCAGGACATAGAGCGCGATGGCCGCCCCGCCATGGGCGGCTGACCCATCTGACAGTCGCGCAACCACGGCAACAAGCGGCCGGGCATTCGCGCGTTTGATGAGTATCAGCGGCGTTCCGTCAATCTCCGTCGGGGAGGCATGCCGATCATGGGAAACGTGTTGGATTGCGGTCTGCAATCTTACAGCGTTGTCAAAGTCGGTCGCGGTGACGGATTGGCCCGCACGGCGAAGTCCATTGCCCAGTTCCAGCAATTGCAAAGCGCGTACGTTGGCAAAAATGATGTTGCCATCCGCGCCCAGGATAAAAGTCCCGAAGTCAAAGAGGTCCAGCGCGTCGACTAGCGCTCCCGCACGGCCGCGATGCAGCTTTGCTTCCCAGAACAGGCGGAGATAGGCTTCAACCCACCCATGAATGCCCTGCGCCGCCATGGCGCGCATCGCCCACTCGTCCGTATCGAAACGACATACGGAGAGGGCCAGGAAGGAAGCGGAATCTACCGGGCATGAAAATGTGATCCGCCGCGCACTGCGCACGCGATCGGGCAAATGCACATTCTCGATATCGAAATGCCCGCACCGCAAGGTGGTAGATTCAGGCCGCCAGTCGTCATAGGCGACCGCTTGCTGGATCGAATGGGCGATGCCGTGCGCCAGGCTATCCGCCATGTGGGATACCGCAACGACCTCTGGATGCTCACTGTCGGCTTTATGCTGGGTCAGCACCGCCATTGGACAATCGACATGTCGGGCTACCAGATCGAACAGGCTATCAATTGCCAACTGGTCCCACTGCGTCGTCGAGGATCGCACCATGGCTTATGTCCTTCCGACTCTTTCAGGAGAGGAGGGAGCCCGCGCAAGAAAACCACTTTCGACCATCGCCCTCGCAACGATCGAATTCGCACAGACAAGCGAACCCTCCTCCGCCTAAACTCCAGTAATTTCTTTTCGAAGTAACCGTATTACTTCCGCATATCTTCATCAAGGTGGTGTCAAAAGAACTATGACAAATGGAATTGTTGATGAATTTTGATTTCTTCCGGACTATCGGCACCCCAAATTCGCCATCGCGGGGAATTCGTGAAAATCGGGATATGGGTACGCAGCTTCCGCTCAGTTCATTCGTCGTGAATTCAGCCAGATGTGGGCGATAGAGAGCGAAGAGCCGTGAGAATTCTTTGAAGTTTGCACCGTTATTTTTGCCGGCGGCGCTGAGATCGCTTCGGTCTTCGAAACGACAAGATCCCCCCTTGCGGGGTAGGGGTGGAATGAAAGGGGAAGAGGCTGGATATCGCCCATTTTCTGGACGTGATTCTCGGATTCTCAAGGGCCATCCCAGTTGATTCGCGATGGGACGGGCGGCCGTTATGCGGCGGTGGACGTCTCCGGAAAGCGAATGCGTACCGCCAAGCCAGGATTGTTGTTGTCCAACGTCAGATCGGCCGCGTGCAAGGTTGCGATCGCGTGGACCATCGAAAGGCCAAGGCCTGAGCCGGGGGTGCTCCGGCTGGCGTCAAGGCGGTAGAAGCGGACCAGCACTTTCTCTCGATCCTCTTCCGGAACGCCGGGCCCGTCATCGGCCACTTCAGCGACGATCCCGCCGGGCGATCGTGATACCGTCATCGTGAGGGCCGTGCCTTGGGGCGTGTGGACAAGGGCGTTTTCCACCAGGTTGGTGAACATTTGCGCCAGCAGCTCGCCGTCCCCCAGGACGTGAAGGCTCGGTTCGATTGCCACGCGTAGATGCTTGCCGGCGTCCTCAACCACGGGTTCGTAGGCTGCGCCCACCCGCTCAACGATCTCGCTAAGGTCGATCGAAGTCAGGCGGCTGCGCCCCGCGCCGCCTTCCAGCGATCCGATCCGCAGTAATGCGCGGAAGATCGCGAGGATTTCATCGGTCTGCTCCAACGCGGCGTCGATGCCCGCATCGTAGGCGTCGACCGTCTTCTGTCCGCGCAGCACCTCCAACTGCTGGCGCAGGCGGGTGAGGGGCGTCCGCAAGTCATGGGCGATGTCAGTCGAAACCTGCCGCAGCCCTTCCATCAGGCTCTGCATCCGATCGAGCATATGGTTGAGATTGTGCGATAGTTCGTCGAACTCCGGCCCCATGCCGATGGCCGGAAGCCGTTCGTCCAAGGCGCCGGACATGATGCGATTGACCGAGGTGTTTACGCCGTGCAGCCGTCGCACGAACAGGCTGCCGACGAAGTAACCGCCCACCAGCGCGAACAGCGTGATGCCCAAACCACAGGCCAGAGTAAACATGCGCAGCCGCTCCATCAGCGCGCGCACGTCAAAGGTATCGGTGGCGACGACAAGGCGCAGCCCTTGCGGAAGGGCGGTGCCCAGCGTCCTGAACGTCTCGATAGCCTCACCGCGAACCGCCACGTCCACTTCGCGCACTTGCAGGGTGCCGGGGCCGTCCAGGGTAACCGTCGCGGGCAGGTCGCCGGCGATCAGTCTGCCTGAGCCATCCACCAGTCGATAGCGGAACTGCGGATCCTTCCCGGTGTGGGAATGGCGTGTGATGGCGTCAGTCAGCCCGGCCATGCCCAGGGCCTCGTACTCGGCGGCGAGTATCCGGGCCTCGTTGCGCAGGCTGCCTTCGGTGGCGGCGGTGGCGTAGTTTTCGATCTGTTGCTGCACGGTGATCAGCACCAGCAGCGAACCGACGGCGAAAATCGTAGCGAACAGCAGGGCGAAGCGGAACGTGCCGCTTTTCAATACGCTGCGGCGCAGCGGTTCAGCCGCCATCGATGCGGTATCCGGATCCCCGGACGGTCTGGATCAGTTCACGATCGAACCCGCGATCGACCTTGGTGCGAAGGCGGCTCATGTGGCTTTCGATGATGTTGCTGCGCGGGTCGAAGTGGAAGGACCAGACGTTTTCCAGCAGCATCGTGCGCGTCACCAGCTCGCCCGCGTGACGCATCAGGTATTCGAGCAGCTTGAATTCCTGGGCCTGCAAGTCGATCCGCTGGCCTGCCCGCATCACTGTCCGGCGGATGAGGTCGATCTCAAGGTCGGCGACTTTCAGCACCGGCGCAGCGTCGGGTATCGGCGGACGGCGCATCAGGGCGTTGAGCCGGGCGAGCAGTTCGGTAACGGCGAAAGGCTTCACCAGATAATCGTCCGCGCCCGCTTCCAGCCCTTCGACGCGATCTTCCACACCATCCATCGCCGTCAGCAGCAGGACAGGCGTGCGATTGCCGGCCACACGCAGCGCCTTCATCACGCTGAGCCCATCGACGCCGGGCACCATGCGATCCAGCACCAGTACGTCGTAAGGATTGCTCATCGCCAGGAACAGCGCGTCGGCACCCGTGGAGCAGCTGTCGATCACATGGCCGGCCGCTTCCAGCGCCTTTTCGACATGCCGTCCGAGTTCTTCGTCATCCTCGAGGAAGAGGATCTTCATCAAATGCCATGTCCCTGTCGCAACGCGATCTTCTCACGTCTTATGGCACATATTCTATGTCGCCTGACAAGTTGGGAATTCCTAATGTTGGGCTCACCAAGGGCAAACCTTCCTTGCGATAAGGCCGTACCCATGATGCGCCGAAACGGAACCGCCATGGTTGGAGTGCGATTGAGAATATCGGCAAGGTTGCCGCGCCTGGGCATGTCCTGCGTCGCGGTCGCCGCGCTTGCTGGGTGCGCGTACTATACGCCGCTGCCGTTGCCGCAATCGGCGATGTTGGCTGGCAGTCCGCACGAACTGGCTTCTGCACCCACATCCGCGACGCCGCTCGATGTGGATGACGTCGTTGCACTGGCCTTGGCCAACAATCCCGATCTCAAGGCGGCAAGGCTGGGAAGGGACGTTGCCGCCGGGCAGACCAAGCAGGCCGGCATCCTGCCGAACCCATCGCTGACGGCGGCCTTTCTTCCCTTGATATCCGGCGCCGGAACCGTGCCGGGCTGGAATTTCGGTCTGGCCCAGGATGTGAAGGCCCTGATTACCTACAAATCCCGCCGCCGTTCCGCGCGCGACGCGGAGGGGCAGGTCGCGGCGGATGTGGTGTGGCAGGAATGGCAAGTCGCCGGAAAGGCGCGCCAACTGGCCACCGATCTCATCATGGGCGCCCGCGCCCGTCCGTTGTACGTAACGTCTTTCGAACTGCTGCGTGACAGGAATGCGCGGCTTGAGAAGGCGCTCTTGGCGCGCACTGTCACGTTGTCGGACGTCGCGCCGGATCGCGTGGCGTTGCAATCGGCGCGCAACGCGCTCGATACGCTGGATCAGAACCAGCTTGCCCTGCGTCATCAGCTCAATGCGCTGCTAGGATTACACCCTGATGCGGTGCTGCCGCTGGCCGATCGGGTTGACCTGCCCACTTTCGATCCGGCTGGGATCAGGGCGGGCCTTGGCGATCTTCCGCAGCGCCGGCCGGATCTGCTCGCGCTGCGTCTGGGCTATGCGGCGGCCGACGAGAATGTGCGGCAGGCGATCCTTGCGCAATTCCCGGATCTGGTGCTGGGCGGCAGCGTCGCCAGCGACAATTCGAAAGTGATCAGCGGCGGGCCGGACATCACACTGGGGCTGCCAATCTTCGACCGCAATCAGGGCAATGTCGCCATCGCCAACGCCACCCGCGCGCAGCTTCATGCCGAGTATGCCGCGCGCCTCGCCGCGACCACCGGCGAAGTTGGCGCGATGCTTTCCGAGGCCGAACAGCTTTCGGCGCAACTGGAAGTCGCCCGGCGCGATTTGCCCGCTGCTCGAACTGCTGCCGACAATGCCCGCTCGGCCTTCGCCGCATCTCACCTCGACGAGCGGGCCTACCTCGATCTCGTCTCGAACCGCTTTACCCGGGAACAGGAAGTCATGACGCTGGAGACAGCCTTGCTCGATCGCCAGATCGCCATTCAGACGCTGGTGGGGACCGGCCTGCCGGTCGCGGATTTGCCGACCGAGCCGGGAGCAAGCCATTGAGAAACTTGGCATTCCTCCTCGCGACGGCGGCACTGATGCTGAGCGCATGCGGCAGCGGTTCGTCAGACCCCGCGCCGACCCCCAGCGTTTTAGTGACCGTGGTAAAGCCGGCGCGCGGCGCGCTTCCCGCGACGATCACCGCCTATGGATCTGCCGCGCCGTCCGAGGCGGGAACCGAGACCGTCAGCATGGCGCAGCCTGGGCAACTGACCTCGCTCTCGGTCACGCAGGGCAGCGCGGTGCGGGCGGGACAAGTGTTGGGAACCTTCACAGTCGCGCCTTCTGCACGCGGCGCTTATCTGCAAGCCGTTGCGGCGGTGACTGCGGCGGAAAAGCAGCGCCGCTCAACGGCCGAACTGCTTTCGCAGCACCTCGCCACCGGTGACCAACTGGCGCAGGCGGACAAGGGTGTTTCCGACGCGCGCACGGCTTTGGCGGCGCTAAAGGCGGAAGGTGCGGGCAATGCGGTGCAGACTTTGGTGGCTCCGTTCGCTGGGGTCGTAACGGCGGTCAGCGCCGCGCCGGGCGACCGCACGCAGCCGGGCGCCGCGATTATGACCCTGGCTCGCACGGGCGGCATTCTGGTGACGGTGGGCATCGATCCCGCCGATAGGGACAAGGTTGCGCCCGGCCAGAAGGCCAGCTTGAAGCGGCTTTCCGGCGGGGACAGCCTGGCCGGACAAGTCGTGCGCGTGGACCACATCCTCAATCCGAAGACGCGCATGGTCGATGTCGATCTCAGCTTCCCAAGCGGCGCGCTGCTGCCTGGCGAGGGCATGGAAGTGGCGATCCGCACCACCGATGTGGCGGGCTGGGTCGTACCGCATGCCTCGGTTGTGACGGCCGGCGGACCGGCGCGCATATTCCAGGATGTAAGCGGCAAGGCCAAGGCGGTGCCGGTGCAAATCCGCCTGTCCACGCCCGAAGGGGATGTGGTGGACGGCGCGATCGATGCTAGCCGGCCGATCATCGTGGAGGGCGCCTATCAGGTGAACGACGGTGATGCCGTGCGGCGGGGGCAATAATGATCGAACGCCTGCTGCGCTCGCAATCGCGGGCCTTCATCCTCGTCGCGCTGGCAATGGCGCTGGCGGGCCTGATCGCGGCCTATTCGCTGCCGATCGGGCTGTTTCCACAAGTCTCGTTCCCGCGCGTGGTGGTGGACCTAGATGCCGGTAGCCGCCCGGCGGATCAGACCGCGCTGACGGTGACGCGTCCGGTGGAGGAAGCGATCCGCGCGGTGCCCGGCGTGCAGGACGTCCGCTCCGAAACCAGTCGCGGCTCGGCGCAGATTTCCATCGATTTCGGCTGGGGCCGGGACATGGTTTCCAGCACGCTGATGGTCGATTCCGCCATCGCGCGCATCCTGCCGAACTTGCCCGCCGGCACGCAGTACGACGTGCGGCGCATGGACCCGACGGTATTTCCGATCATCTCTTACGCGCTGGTGTCGGACGGTTCCGACCCGGTCGCCTTGCAGGATCTTGCGCGTTACCAGATCACGCCGCTGCTCTCTTCGATCTCCGGCCTTGCGCGCGTGGGCGTGCAGGGGGGCGAGACGGCCGAAGTGCAGGTTCTGGTCGATCCGCAGCGATTGGCGGACCACAATCTGGCCATGGCGGACCTTGCCGCCGCTATTCGGGGCGGAAACGTTCTGAGCGCGGTAGGGCAGGTGCAGGATCGCGGTCGCCTTTCGCTGGTGATCGCCGATCGCAGCGTGCCGAGTGCGGATCAGGTTGGAAACATTGTCGTCCAGTCCGATCCCGCCGGCATTGTGCGCGTGCGTGACGTGGCGACCGTGCAGAACGGCACCGTCCCGCAATGGCAGCGCATCGTCGAGGATGGCAAGCCGGCGGTGCTGTTCAACATCTATGAGCAGCCGGACGGCAATGCCGTGCAGATTTCGCAGCAGGTGCAGGACAAGCTGAAGACGCTGAAGCTGCCTGCGGGCGTTCGGCTGGTGAACTGGTATGATCAGAGCGAATTGGTCACCCATTCGGTCGCCAGCGTGCGCGACGCGGTGCTTATCGGGCTGGTACTGGCCGGACTGGTGCTGCTGTGGTTCCTGGGCAGCTGGCGGGTGACGCTGGTGGCCGCGATCGTCGTACCGGCAACGCTGGCGGCGACGGTTCTGGTGCTGAGCGCGCTCGGCATGTCGTTCAATATCATGACCCTAGGCGGTATCGCGGCGGCCGTGGGCCTGCTGATCGACGATGTGATCGTCATGGTCGAACATATTGCCCGCCGTGCGGGGGCTGTCGGGCAGGATGGATCCGTTGCGGGCGAGGCCGCAGTGTTTCCCGCCGCGCGCGAATTCATGGCTCCGCTGACGGGATCGAGCCTTGCCACTTTGATCGTGTTCCTGCCGCTTTCGTTCCTGACCGGGGTGACCGGCGCCTTCTCCAAGGCCTTGTCGGTAACGATGGCGGCGGCGCTGGCCATATCCTGGGCGATGACCGCCTTCGTGGTGCCGGTGCTGGTCCGCTGGCTGGTCGATTTCGACAAGTGGCGCGATCCGGGCGCGGCGGGGGAGGGGCGGCTGGGCCGCACGCATGACCGCGCGCTTGATGCCTTGGGTAGCAAGCCGTGGCTGCTGGGCGCAATCCTCGTGCCGCTGCTGGTGATCGGCTACATCGGCTATACCAACGTGCCCACCGGCTTCATGCCCAAGGTCGACGAAGGCGGCTTCGTCATGGACTATTACACCGCACCCGGCACTTCGCTGGACGAAAGCACGCGCCAGATCGCGCAAGTGGACCGCATCCTGCGCGACAATCCGGAAGTGCTGACCTTTTCCCGCCGTCTGGGCACCGGCCTTGGCGGCGATCTGGGCCAAAGCTACCACGGCGACTACTTCGTGCGCCTGAAGCCTGACCATTCCACGCCGACCGAGGATCTGGCCGCCGCCGTTGCCGACGAAGTGGCGCTGAAGGTTCCCGGCGTCGAGGTTGAAGTTGCGCAGCTGATGGAGGACCTTATCGGTGATCTCACCGCCGTTCCCCAGCCCATCGAGGTGAAGCTGTTCTCTTCCGACCCTTCCGTTCTGGAAGGGCAGGCGCAGAAAGTCGCCAAGGTCATCTCCGGGATTTCGGGCGTGGTCGAGGTGAAGGACGGCGTGCAACTGGCAGGCGACGCCATCGATGTGGCGGTCGATCCGGTGCGCGCTGGGCTGGAAGGCGTGGCGCCCGCCGATGTGGAGACGCAGCTTTCCGACGCGCTCAGCGGCACCATCGCCACCACTTTGCCGCAAGCGAGCAAGAGCGTGGACGTCCGCGTGCGTCTGCCCAACGCCACGACCATGAGCGAGACCGAACTGGCGCGTCTGCCGATCCGGGCGAGCGACGGGCACCTGTTCCCCCTTTCACGGGTCGCTACGCTGACGCCGGTGGCGGGTCAGCCGCAGATCGCGCGCGAGAACCTGGAACCGATGGTGGCCGTCACCGGCCGCATCCAGGGGCGCGGGATCGGTGCTGCAGTGGCCGACGTTACCGCCGCGCTGGACAAGCCCGGCGTGCTCGCGCCCGGCGTGCGTTATGAGATGGGCGGCCTCTACCAGCAGCAGCAGATCGCCTTCGCCGGACTGATGCGTGTGTTCGGTGCGGCGCTCATCGCGGAATTCATCCTGCTGCTGGTGCTCTATCGCCGGCTGTGGCTGCCGGTGATCATCATCGGCTGTTCGCTGCTTTCGACCACGGCGGTGTTTACCGCGCTCTGGCTGGCGGGCGTGGACCTCAACATCACGGCGCTGATGGGCATGACGATGATCATCGGCATCGGCACCGAGATGGCGATCTTCTACGTCTCAGAGTTCGAGGAAATGTCCCGTCACATGCCGCCTGCACAGGCGACGAGGGAGGCGAGCCGCAACCGCGTACGGCCGATCACGATGACGACGCTAGCGGCGATCCTGACATTGCTGCCATTGGCGCTGGCGATCGGGCAGGGCTCTGGCATCCAGCAGCCGCTAGCCATCGCGATTATCGCCGGGTTGCTGCTGCAATACCCGCTGGTTCTGCTGGCGATGCCCGTGCTCGTCCGCCTGACGTTGCCGAAGGAGGCGGTGTGAAGTCAGGACGAAAACCCATTTCGTGGCTAAATCCGAAGCACCATCTTCAAGATGGGCTTCGGAGCAAGCTCATCGCCTTTGTTCGCCTTCCGTCAGGGGCTTGGCATTCTCAGCCAACCAGGCTTTCATCTTTTCGATGAAAGCAGGCGGTGCCGTCTCATGCACCCGGTCAAGCCATCTGGAGGCCTCGGCGCTTTCCCCGGCCGCGAGCAGCATCCGGGCGTGGTTGAATTGGCCGCGGAAATCGCCACCCTCTGCCGCCCGGCGGTAGTGTTCGGCAGCAATGGCCAGGTCTGCTTCAACCTCCCAGCCGTCCTCGTAAAAGCTGCCGATCATGTTGACCGATTTTACGTGACCAAGGGCAGCGGCTTGCCGGAATAATCGCAGGGCATTCGCGCGGTCGCAGGCCACGCCTTCGCCAAGGCTGTACAACGTTGCAAGATTGTACATGGCCCAGTCGAGCCCCGCATCGGCCGCGGCGCCATACCACTGCGCGGCCAGCGACTTGTCTATTCGCGTGCCCCAGCCCAGTTCGCATCACCGGCCGACCATGTTCATGCCCATGGGATGGCCGGATTTCGCCGCGCGCATGAACCAGTCAAGCGCGGCGGCCTGATCGGTTTCGACGCCGTAACCATCGAGCAGGCATTGGCCGTAAGCCAGTTGGGCGTCGATGACGCCCTCTGCCGCCGCCTTGGCCAGTTCCGCAGCAGCGGCGCCGGGATTCCCCGACAGGACTTCGCGCCATTCGTCCGTAGATTTTAGCTGGGCTGTCATAGCTTCATTGCTTCGAGAAAAAGCGGGGCGGAAGCACGCTTCCGCCCCTGTTGGGATCAATACTTGAAGCTGACGGTGCCGATGACCGTGCGTCCCGCTGCCTGATGGGCATAGTGGGTTGCGTAGGCCTGATCGTAGTACAGCTTGTTGGTAAGGTTCAGGGCATTGACCCGCAGCGAGATGTTCTCGGTCAGATCATAGCTCGCATTGGCATCGAAGCGCCAATAGCTGGGCACGTAGACGGCGCGCGTCTTCGCGATCAAGAACACGCCGTCGACGTAAGTGCGGCTGTCCGAGAAGCCGCCATAGACCTTGTCCATGTATATAGCGCCGCCGCCGACATTGAATTTCGGGGTGACCTTGTAGTTGGTGAACAGCGTGAAGCTGTTCTTCGGTGTGTTGGGGAACTGATGGCCGGTCGCGGCGGCTGGCGCATAATAAGTGGCAACGGCGCCACTGGCGTCCGTGCCCTTCGTCCCGGTCGTGCCAGCGTTGGTTACCTTCGAATCCATGTAGGTGTAACCGCCGAAGATGCTCCAGGCCTCCGTCACGTTGCCGCTGAAGCCCAGTTCAAAACCGCGCACACGCTTGGTTCCGACATAGAGCACGCCGCCGGTCGTCGGATCGGTAGTGCGGGCATTGGTGGTGCGGGTCTGGAACACGTCGAAGTTCAGGGACAGCGCCCGGTCGAAGAATTCCCACTTGGTGCCGGCTTCGTAGCTGGTGGTCTTCTGCACCTTCAGGTCATCGGCACTGATCACGTTTCCCGTAGTGCTGTTGGTGCCGGTAAGGCTGTTGTCTTCGCTGCCCTGCGCAAGGAACGAGCCCGGCGGAACTGCGGCGCTGGCCGTCGAGACATAGAGCGTGCCGTTGCGTGCCGGCTTGAAGACTAGGCCAGCCTGATAGGTGAACAGGTCGTCGACCTTATGCTGCCAGACGCGGTTGCCGACGAAAGGCTTGGCAAGCGCTGGGGAGGCGTTGGTGACGTAGTGATCGTAACGGCCACCCAGGTTCAGCTTCCAACTATCGCCAATGCTGATCGTGTCGAACGCTGAGGCCGAATAGGTCGAGCTATTGGAGAGGGTGAGCGAGTTGGACGGCCCCTTGACGATCGTGCCGGTCCACGGATCGTTTGGATTGGGATTTGCCAGGCTAGTGCAGTTGTAATTCGTGCCCGACGTGGCGGTCAGGCAGGTCAGCGACGTTGGCAGGGCATCACCGGCAGCGCTGGCGTAGTAGCTGCCGTAGCTCGCTTTCTGCCAGCTATATTC
>OUNM010027492.1_pt1 | contig 19033 bp, 16 predicted proteins | sample 1769961 | NCBI WGS metagenome assembly OUNM01 (sample SAMEA3914820, study PRJEB12502) | metagenome | biome: forest; material: soil | place: USA | collected 2012-03-12 | depth 0.3 m
CTGCCGCAATAATCCTCTCTACGTGTCGAAATTTTGCCTTGGCAGGAGGTTGGACCTCCTTGCCGCAGGCGAATACGGATCAGTTGGCGCATCAGACCGCAAGCGTGTCCTCGATCATTGCATCGAGGCCGCTGGCGGTGACGCCAAGCAGGCGTTCAGTTTCCGTCGCATCGACAATGCAGGGCCGGCGATAGAGATAGGCCATTTCCGGCAGCTCGCGCATCAGCGCGTCCTCTTGCCCGAGCGCTTCCAGTTGCTGTTCGCCGAGCACCTCCAATTGCGGGACCGGCGCGCCGGCGATCTCGGCAAAGCGCGTTGCCAGCTGGCGGATCGAGGCATGTTGCGAGGGCACGAGAAAGGCACGTCCCCACCCGTCCGAATAGCGCGAGGCCGCCACCAGCGTTCGCGCCACATCCCTGGTGAACGACCAGGCGTGCAAGGCATCGAGATCGCCCGACACAGTGGCCGGCATGCCGGCAAGCAGCGGCGGCAGCGTCATCAGCGCGAACAACGAGCCGGCGCCGCTGCCCAGATAGTCGCTGGCGCGGATTTCCAGGGCCGGGACATCGGCGGCAAGGGCACGCTGCCACATCGCCGTTCTCACGCGGCCTTTGACGCTTGTCGGGGCAAGCGGCGTCGCGGCGGTCAACGGCGACGGCGCCTCGCCGCCATAGCCATAGACGTTGCCGAGCACGATCAGGCGCGCCTTAAGCTTTGCAGCCGCCTCGGCCACGCCCTCCATGATCGGCGGGAAATCCGTCGGCCATCTCGTGTAAGGCGCCATGGCGCACATGAAGACGGCTTCGGCGCCGGCGCCGATCCGGGCCAACCCCTGCGCATCGCGCGCATCGAGCGCAACCGCCGTGACTGAACCATCCGACGCCGTGCCGCTTCGGCTTACCAAGCGAACCTCGTGACCATCGCTTGCCAGAAGGCGCGCGGTCTCGCGACCGACCGGTCCGGCGCCGACCACCACATATACAGACATTCCAAGCCTCATCGATGTTGAACAGATGCGGCAAATCTCTGTCGGCCTGCGTTGAAAATCGCGCAGGAAACGCCGATCTTTGAGCACGTTCTGCCTTGAATTCGGAGCGTCCGATGCACGGCCCGTTTGCACTGCCCCCGGCGAATATCAGCGTCTCGCGCAATCGCCACGATGCTGGCGCGATCGTGCTGCCGCCGATCGGCGACCACCGCATCGTCGTGCACGCCAGCGCCAAGACCTGGTCGTTTTGCACCACGACCGGAACGCGCCATCTTCGGCAGGAAGGCGACATCGACCTCGTTCCGGCCGGCCAGGAAGGCGGCTACGCGGCCGAGACCGCCTGCGAGGCGCTGGAAATCCGGCTTGCGCCACAAGTCCTTCAACAGGCTGCTTTCGAGATGGGATCCGGCAAGCGATCAGGCCTCGACATGCGCCACATCATGAACAACGATCGCATCGTCCATCTCGGCCGGGCACTGGAAAGCGAGCAGCAGGCGGGCGCTCCGGGCGGCGCGCTCTACGCCGAGATGATCGGCGTGGCGCTGGCCACGCAACTTGTCGGCCTGACGCAACCCGTTGCAGATCGGGCGCGCGGCCTCTCGGCCGCCCAGTTGAAGCGCCTGCGCGAGTTCGTCGAATCGCATATCGACCAGCCTTTGACGGTCGATATGCTGGCGCATGAGGCCGGCGCCAGCAGCTCGCATCTGCGCCAGGCATTCAAGCAGGCCACCGGCATCACCGTGCACCGCTATGTCGTGCGCCGGCGTATCGAGCGGGCAAGGCTGCTGCTCGATGAAGGCGGACTGAGCGCCGCCGAAGTGGCTTTAGCCGCGGGCTTTTCGCATCAGTCGCACATGGCGCGCTGGATGCGCCGCGAGCTCGGCGAGACGCCGCGCACCCTGCTGCGCAAGCAATCGGCCTAAACCTTTTGCGCCTCCACGCGTTGTGGTTCGCGCCGCCGGCTTTCTCCGGCGGTTCGCGCGACGACAGCGGAGAAGCTCAACCGATGTATTTCATGGCATTGGCCACCGACTATGACGGCACGCTGGCGCATGACGGGCTGGTCAGCGCAAGCACCGTCAAGGCGCTGGAGAGGCTGAAGAAATCCGGCCGCAAGCTCATCCTCGTCACTGGGCGCGAGCTGGCCGATCTGAAAGAAGTGTTTCCCGAACTCTCCCTGTTCGACAAGGTCGTCGCGGAAAACGGCGCGCTGATCTACACGCCGGCCAGCGAGGAAGAGCGCATGATCTCACCCTCCCCTTCCGCCGAGTTCATCGACAGGCTGAAGAAGCGCGGCGTGAAGCCGCTTTCGGTCGGCCGCTCGATCGTCGCGACCTGGGAGCCTCACCAGGCGACGGTGCTCGACGTCATCAAGAAGCTCGGGCTGGACCTGGAGATCATCTTCAACAAGGGCGCGGTGATGATCCTGCCCTCAGGCATCAACAAAGCGACCGGGCTGGCCGCCGCGCTGGAGGATCTGAAACTGTCGCCGCACAATGTCGTCGCCGTCGGCGACGCCGAAAACGACCACGCTTTTCTAAGGGCTTCCGGTTGCAGCGTCGCGGTCTCAAACGCGCTGCCCGCCGTCAAGGAGACGGCCGACCTCGTCACCAAGGAGATGCGCGGCAAGGGCGTCGAGGAGTTGATCCGCAAGCTGATCAAGCGCGACCATCTGATTGCCAGGAAGCGCTCGCGCGGCGTGCTGCTCGGGACCTCGCGCGGCAAGGAAATCTATCTGTCGCCGACGGAAACGGTGCTGATCGCCGGCAGCTCCGGCATCGGCAAGTCGACTTTGGCGACGGCGCTCACCGAGCGGCTGGTCGAGAAGGGGATGCAGTTCTGTATTTTCGATCCGGAGGGCGATTATGACGGGCTGAAGGGCGCCATACCGCTGGGCAACGGTTCGACAACGCCGAACAAGGAACAATTGCTTGAGCTGATCGAAAAGCCGGACACCAACATCGTGGTCAACGGGCTGGCGCTGAAGGTCGACGAACGGCCCGATTTCTTCGCCGAACTGCTGCCGGGCCTCGGCAATTTGCGCTACCGCACCGCAAGGCCGCACTGGCTGATCATCGACGAGGCGCATCACCTGATGCCCAAGCGGCGCGGCGACACGCGGTCTATCCTTTCGATCGAGTTGCCCGGCACAGTGCTGATCACCGTCCATCCGGAAGCAGTCTCGACGGATGCACTGAAGCTGGTGACGGCGGTGATCGCGCTCGGTCCGAAGGCCCAGGGCGTCATCAAGAGCTTTTGCAAGGAGATCGGGCTCAAGGCGCCAAAGGACATGCCAACGCCCAAAGGCGACCGGGTGCTGTTCTGGCGCCCGCAGGAGGACAAGACGCCGTTCACGGTCAAGGCAAACGAGCCCCTCCAGTCGCTGAAGCGGCACAGCCGCAAATATGCCGAGGGCGAACTCGACGAAGCGGGCAGCTTCTACTTCACCGGGCCGAAGAAGGCGATGAATCTCCGAGCCCACAACCTCATCATCTTCGCCCAGATGGCGGAGGGTATCGACGACAAGACCTGGGATTACCACCTGCGCGCCGGCGACTACTCCAAATGGTTCCGCCATCAGCTCAGGGACAAGGACCTTGCCCGCGAAGCGGCCGAGGCCGAGAAGGACAAGACACTCTCCGCCGACGAAAGCCGCAAGTTGGTGATCGACGCCGTGCGCCGCCGCTACACGGCGCCTGCCGCCGCGTCTGAGAAGTAGGACTTTATCCGCCGGCCGCGCCCGCACCTTCGACCTGTCTCAAAACTCGCTCTGAAATTTGTATTGGCGTTCAACTTTCCGGTCGATATCGAACCCAATATGTAGCACCATCATTTTCAGGGCGATCCGGCTTTCGCGGGGTCATCACGCCGAACAGTTCAATTCCTGTCGCAAGATCAATGTTCCGCCCCAGACTTCAGTCGACCGGCTGGTTTTTGAAGCCAGCCAAGAGCGCGCCTTATAACGGCAATGCATTCAGTGTCGTTGCGAGGCCGTTCGTCGCGCGCGCGCTCAATCTTCTGATTTACATGCTGTATTTCAAGGCAGCCTCTTCCTTCTATAAGGAACTCGGATACCTGCCGAACGTCGCCCTGCCCGACACCTACAACGAAAAGATGTTCTGGCGCAGGGTCTTCGATCACGACCCGCGATTTGTGGCCTATTGCGACAAGATCGAGACGAAAAAGCTCTTTCTCGCTCATGCTCCCGCTATCGACGTTGCGCAAACGCTGTGGTCGGGCTCGGACCCCGCAGAGATGCCGCCGTCGCTGATGGGCGCCGACACGGTCGTTAAATCGAGCTCCGGCTCGCGGGCGAACTGGTTCTTCAGCGAAAGGCCGGCGGAAAGGGAGGCATTTCTTGCCACCTGCCGCAAATGGCTTTCGAGGCCGTACGGCGTCAAGCACGGCGAATGGGCCTATACGAAAACCAGGCGGATGCTGCTGGCCGAAAGGACCGTCATTTCCGACCGGACGAAGCTCGAGGACCTGAAGGTCCATCTCTTCGGCGGCGAGGTCTTCTATACCCTGATCTACCTTGGCGAAAAGATGCCAGGATGCCGTTCCGCCATCTTCGACGAGCATGGCAAACGACTTACCGTCACCAATAGCGTGGTCGCGAAGAATCCGGCCAAGGCTGCCGCGGCAAGCTACCGCGTACCCGACTGCTATCCCGTGGCCATGGACATTGCCAGGAAGCTCGCCAGGGACAGCGATTACCTCAGGGTCGATTTCATGGTCGCCGATGGCAAGCTCTATGGCGGCGAAATCACTGTCTATCCGACCGCGGGCCTGATGACCAATTCGGAACCGGACGTGCTCAGGAAGATGGGCGAGGCCTGGGATTTGCGCAGATCATGGTTTCTGTCGACCGACCACACGGGATGGCGCGCGCTTTACAAGCGTTTCCTGAAGCGCGAGACGGAGGCGAAAGCGCCTTTATCGGCCCGGCACGAGACGGTGGTCCCTTACATCTCGTAGCGATAGACGAAAGGCCTTGTCCGGCTGAAGAAGCCTATTGCGCTACCGCGATCGGTCCGTATGAAAGTCAGCCCTCCCGGAAGCCTGACGCGTCTGATCCAGCCAACCTGCCGGTCGCGGCGACGCGCGCGCACACGCATCGCCGATCTGTTTTTGACCGCGGCCACGTTGCAGTACCGCTTGAATTCAAGGTCGCGAAAGTGCCGGGCGGCGAACCCGATCAGCGCACCGATAAGCCGCTGTCCTCGCCACGACCGCACCGTGTAATCGCCGAAACCGAAAATAGAATTTTCGTCTCCGATCAGATGCAGCCACAGCATGCTCGTCTGCTCGCGCGGCTTGAACATGGACCAGGCCACCGCATCGGTGCCGTGAAACGCCACGGCAATCTTACCGGTATTGCCGTCAACAAGGCTTTTCATCTCGTCCAACCGGCTGCGCTCTCCATCCGCCACCGCGGCATGGTCGATTGCCAGCAGATCGGCGTCATCGCCAACCCAGCGGACTTGCACGCCGGGCGGCAGCTCGTCGGCCTGAGCGCACAGAAAGTCGATATCGTTGGCGAAAACCAGCAGCCTGTTCGATTTGTGAAATTTGAGTTTCATACCCGTTGGCGTATTGTCCCCACTGGGCCTGCCCGGTTCAGGCGTAGCCGACTTCCACGGCGAACTCTAATCCGTCGTATTTTTGCAACCAAGTGAGGCCGATATTTTCGCGAGCCGCGTCAGCTCGCCTCGCGCATGGCCTCTGCCGCCTGCAGGTCGACCGAGACCAGTTGGCTGACGCCCTGCTCGGCCATGGTGACGCCGAACAGGCGGTCCATGCGGGCCATGGTGATCGGGTTGTGGGTGATGATCACGAAGCGCGTCTCGGTGGTCTTCGACATCTCGTCCATCAGATTGCAGAAGCGCTCGACATTGTGGTCGTCGAGCGGCGCGTCGACCTCGTCAAGCACGCAGATCGGCGCCGGGTTGGTGAGGAAGACCGCGAAGATCAGCGACATCGCCGTCAGCGCCTGCTCGCCGCCGGAAAGCAGGGTCATGGTCTGCGGCTTCTTGCCCGGCGGGCGCGCAAGGATTTCAAGGCCGGCTTCCAGCGGATCATCGGACTCGATCAACTGCAATTCCGCCGTGCCGCCGCCGAACAGATGCGAGAACAGCCGCTGGAAGTGGCCGTTGACGACCTCGAAGGCGGCAAGCAGCCGCTCGCGCCCCTCGCGGTTGAGACTCTGGATCGCCTGTCTGAGCTTGCGGATCGCCTCGATGATGTCCTCGCGCTCGGAAACGATGGTTTCCAGCCGGTCCGACAATTCCTTCTGCTCTTCCTCGGCGCGCAGATTGACGGCGCCGAGCCGCTCGCGCTCGATCTTCAGCCGGTCGAGCTGGCGCTCGATCTCGGCCATGTCCGGCATCGGATCGTCGGCTTCGAGACCGGTATGCTTGATGACCAGATGCGGCGGCGTGTTCAGGGTTTCCTGGATGCGCGCCTCGACTTCGGCGCGCCGCTCGTCGGCGGCGGTGAGACGCTCCTCGGCGCGGACGCGGGTTTCGCGCGCTTCGGCCAGCGACTGGATCGCGGCGGTCGCTGCCTTGTCGAGCTCGGCCTGCTTGTTCTCCGCCTCCTGCAGGCGGTCGCTCGCCGCCTGGCGCAGCGTCTCGGCCTCGGACAATTGCGACAGCAGCGCGCGGCGCTTGGCGTCGATCTCGTCCGGCGCGTCGGCCAGGCGTTCACGCTCCGCTTCGGCCTCCGCCTTGCGCTCGCCCAGCGCGGCGATCTGCGTCGAGGCGTTCTCGGCGCGCTCCAGCCAGTTCTTGCGCTCGGCGCCGATGGCGTCGAGCCGGCGCATGCGCGCCTCAGCCTCGCGCCGCAGCCCTTCATGCACGGCGCGCGCGTCGGCAAGCGTCGCGCGGTCGCGCGAGACATTGGCGGAAGCCTGTTCGAGCTGCAATTGGAGATCGCCGAGATCGGGCGCGTCCTGCAGCATCGCCTCGGCTTCGCGGAAAGCGGCCTGCGTTTCCTCATGGCTGTCGACGATGCGGGCGCGGGCGTCATCCAAGGCAGCGCGGCGGCTGACCAGCTCGCCGCCGGCCTTCTCGGCCTCGGCCAGCGCGTTGCGGGCGGCATCCAGCGCATGCTGGGCGTCGCGGCCGGCCTGGCGTGCGTTGCGCTCGGCCTCGCTCGCCTGGCGCATCGCCTGCTCGGCGCGCGCCAGCGCCTCCTCGGCCTCGCGTACGACGCGCGTCGCCTGCACCGCCTCGGCATCGAGCTCAGCTAGGCGATTCTTCTGCGCCAGCCGCTGCGCGGCGGCCGTCGGAGCATCGGCGCTCGCGGTGAGACCATCCCAGCGCCACAGCGCGCCATCGCGGCTGACCAGCCGCTGACCAGGGGCCAGAAGCGCCTGCAACCGGCGGCCGTCGGCGGCATCGACGATACCGATCTGCGCCAGGCGGCGCGCAAGCTGCGCCGGCGCGCGCACGACGCTGGCGAGGCTTTTCACGCCTTCCGGCAGCGCCGCGTCGCCGGGCTGGACCGCGCTCTCGCCCCAATGCACCGGGGCGCTGCGGTCGAGCGGGACATCGAGATCTTCGCCAAGGGCTGCGCCGAGCGCGGTTTCGTAGCCGCGCTCGACGCTGATCTGCTCCAGCACCGACGGGAAGAGATCGCCGCTTGCGGCATTGAGGATCTTGGCCAGGGTGCGCGCTTCGGTCTCGATGCGCGCGAGTTCGGCCCTGGCATCCTGCAGCGGAGGCCTGGCGGCGCTTTCGGCGGCGCGGGCCTCGGCGACGGCCTGCTCGGCGGCAATAGTGCCGACCTCGCTTTCTTCCAGGCGGGCAAGCGCATCCTCGACCAGCAGCCGCTTCTCGGCGGGATCCGGCAGGCCGGCAATGCGCGAGACGATGTCGGAGAGTTCGCGGTCGACCTCGGCGAGTTGGCGGGCGAAACGGTCGCGGCGTTCGGCGGTTTCGCGCAGCGTGCGCTCGATCTGATTGCGCGAGGCGGCAGCCTCGGCGCGTTCGGCGGTCAGCGCGGCAAGCCGCGCCTCGCTTTGCGACAGCGTCGCGCCGGCCTGCTCGAAAGCGGCACGCGTGGTCGCCTCGCGCTCGGCAGCACCCGCATTGTCCGAGTTGAGCTCGGCTTCTTCGGTGCGCAGCCGCTCCAGGATGTCGGCATTGTCGCGCACCATCCGCTCCTCGCGGGCGATGTCGGCGTCGAGCTGCTGCAGCCGCCGTTCGAGCTCGCTCTGGCGGGCGCGGATGCGGCCGGCCTCTTCCTCGATCTGCGTCTTGGCGATCGACAGGCGCTGGAAGGCGGCGGCGGCGGCTGCCTCGGCGTCGCGCAGGTCCGGCAGCCGGTGCGCTGCAATGCCCTGCTCCTTCGCGGCCGCCATCTGGGCGGCGGCGCGGTCGCCGACCAGCGTGGTGGCGACGGCGAGCGCGGAGCGCGCTTCGCCTTCCTGGGTCTTGGCCAGCGTCCAGCGCAGATGCAAGAGCGTCGCTTCGGCCTTGCGGATATCGGCCGACAGGTTCTTGAAGCGCGAGGCCTGGCGCGCCTGGCGCTTCAGGCTCTCGATCTGGCCTTCCAGCTCGCCGACGACGTCTTCCAGCCGCTCGAGGTTCTGCTCGGCGCCCTTCAGCCGAAGCTCCGCCTCGTGGCGACGGGTGTGCAGGCCGGAAATGCCGGCAGCCTCTTCAAGCAGCGCGCGGCGGGCCTGGGGTTTTGCCTGGATCAGCTCGCCGATGCGGCCCTGCCCGACCATCGAGGGCGAACGGGCGCCGGTCGACTGGTCGGCGAACAGAAGTTGCACGTCCTTGGCGCGGGCTTCCTTGCCGTTGATGCGGTAGAGCGAACCGGCCTCGCGCTCGATGCGGCGCGACACCTGCAATTCGTCGGCGTCGTTGAAGGCCGCGGGTGCGGTGCGGTCGCTGTTGTCGAGGAACAGCGTGACTTCGGCGGTGTTGCGGGCGGGACGCGCGCCGGAGCCGGAAAAGATCACGTCGTCCATGCCGGACGCGCGCATGTTCTTGTAGGAGCTTTCGCCCATCACCCAGCGCAGCGCTTCGACGAGATTCGACTTGCCACAGCCGTTCGGCCCGACAATGCCGGTCAGCCCGCGTTCGATGACGAACTCACCAGGCTCGACGAAGGACTTGAAACCGAGGAGGCGAAGGCGCGAAAATTTCATTCGCGCCGCCCCATCCTACAGGCCAGGGCGCCGAAGCCGGACCGCTTCGGCGCGGCCTGGATGTCAGAGCAGAGGGTCGATGATGGCCGACATTTCCTCAATCGACATCGCCCCTTTGTAGGTCTTTCCGTTGATGAAAAAGGTCGGCGTCGAGTCGACCTTGAACTCGTCCGCTCCGCGTTTCTGGACTGCTCTCACATCGTCCAGAAGTTTCTGGTCCGTCAAGCAGGACTCAAAGGACTCCTGTGTAAAACCGGCCAGCTTGGAGATCTGCAGCAGCGCTTCCTTGGTGTTGTTGACACCAACCCAGCTCGGCTGCTGCTTGAACAGCACGTCGACCATGGCGAAGTAATTGTCCTTCGAGCAGCGCGCCAGCATGAAGCCGGCCTCGGCGCTCGGGTCGAACGGGAATTCGCGCAGGATGTAACGCGCCTTGCCGGTGTCGATATACTTGGTCTTCAACTCAGGGAAGGTGGTCATGGCAAAATGCGCGCAATGCGGGCAGGTCATGGAGGCATATTCGACGATGGTGACCTTGGCGTCGTCCTTGCCGAGCTGCTTTTCGGGCAGCGCGCCGGGCTTGAGCAGTTCCGCCATATCGACGGTGCCTTGCGCCTCGGGCACCTGAACCGCCGCCGGCGTGGCGGCCGGCTTGGCGGATGTCGAGGGATCGGCCGGCTTCACAGCGGCCGCCTTCGCCTCCTCGCCGGAGTCGCTGCATGCGGCAAGCAACGCCACCGCGGGAACGGCGGCCAGCGTGGTCAGAACGTTTCTACGGGACAAGGTCTTGCCAAACGGGGCGCGGTTCATGCGAATCACCTGATATCGGTTGGATTTTGCAATGCAAGGGCTAGAAAAGGCGAGAGTTGGCGCGAATTAAGGCATCGCGATCCCCAATCCAATTGCCAAACCTGATGGCGGGCATCACGAATGCGCGAGATTGGTGACGCATTCATGACGCCTCTTACGACGCTTTCGGCTTCTTTTCACCCATAATCGTGGCGCCGAGCCGCTCCAGCGAAGCGCGCAGGCCGTCATCCTCGATTTTGTCGACCATTCGGGAAAGCTTCGATTTCTCAGCCTCGCTCAATGGCCTTGGCGTCGGTTTCGGCCGGGCTTTCTGTGGCAGAACCGGCTTCTGCAGGATCTTGATGCGGCCGATCGCATTGAAGCCCAGGAAGGCGTTGACGCGGTTGATGACCTCGCCAGCCTCGTGCTGCAGATGCAGCGCGGCCATGCCTTCGCAGGCGATGATCAGCGTCGCCGGCTCAAACGGGTCGTCCTCGTGCAGGCGCCGCGGCCACTGGATTTTCTCGGGCCGCGAATGGCTGGCGAGGCGCGGCCCGGCGATCTCTTCCCAGGACTGCACCAGCCCGATCGAGATGCCGGCGCGCTTCTTCAGCACCGGGTCGAGGATCTCGGTGGCGAGATCGCTCACCGGAACGGGATTGCCGTAGGGCCTTTTCCCTGCCATGTGCGTTCTCCAGTCCCCAGCTCATCCGATCAATGGCACCGCTCGATCAGACCCGCAAGGCATCACGACAGGCCGTATCTCCGGATACCGGCATCGCCGCGCGCTTGCTTGCCTGGTACGACGCGCATCACCGCGACCTGCCCTGGCGCGTCGCGCCCGGCGCGCTCGCACGGGGAACAAGGCCCGACCCTTACCGTGTCTGGATGTCCGAGGTCATGCTGCAGCAGACCACGGTCGAGGCGGTAAAAGCCTATTTCCGCGCTTTCGTCGAGAAATGGCCGACGGTCGAGGCGCTGGCGGCGGCGCCCACCGAGGATGTGATGAAGGCCTGGGCCGGGCTTGGCTATTATTCCCGGGCGCGCAATCTGAAGGCCTGCGCCGATCTTGTGGCGCAAAGAGGCGGCCGCTTTCCCGACACCGAAGCGGGCCTTCGGGAATTGCCCGGCATCGGCGCCTATACGGCAGCGGCGATCGCGGCGATCGCCTTCGACCGGCCGGCGGCCGTGGTCGACGGCAATGTCGAGCGGGTCATGACCCGGCTCTATTCGATCGAAACGCCGCTCAGCGAGGCCAAGCCGCAAATCCGAGCGCTGGTCGAGAAACTGGTGCCGCGGGCGCGGCCCGGCGACTTCGCCCAGGCAATGATGGACCTTGGCGCCACGATCTGCACGCCCAAGCGGCCGCGCTGCATGCTGTGCCCGCTGCGCGAGGATTGCAGCGCCATTCTTTCAGGCGACCCGGAGCGTTTCCCAGTCCGGCTGCCGAAGGACGACAAGCCGCTCAGGCGCGGCGCCGCTTTCGTTGCCGAGCGTGGCGACGGCGCGCTCCTTTTGCGCAAGCGGCCGGACAAAGGCCTGCTCGGCGGCATGACGGAGGTGCCGACCACCGCCTGGACCGCGAGGGTCGACGGCGCGACGACGGCGGAAGCGGCGCCCTTCCCTGCCGATTGGCGGCGCGCCGGGCGGATCGGGCATGTCTTCACCCATTTCGCGCTCGAACTCGAAGTCTTTCACGCCCACATCAAAGGTGATGCGCCTCAAGGGTATTTCTGGTCGCTGGCCCATGAAATTTCCGGGGAAGCGCTGCCCACGGTCATGAAAAAGGTAATCGAGGCGGCGATACCGGGCGCAACCAAGAAGCAGCGCCCACATTAAGCGGCAGACAGAGTGAAGAGGCAGCATGACTGAAATCCGCCACATCGTTTTCGACATCGGCAAGGTGCTCGTGCATTACGATCCCGACATACCGTTCAGCCGGCTGATCCCGGATGCCGAGGAACGGAAATGGTTCTTCGCCAATGTCTGCACCAGCGCCTGGAACCTGGAGCAGGATCGCGGCAGGACCTGGGAGGAAGCCGAAGCGCTGTTGATCGCCGAGCATCCGGACCATGCCGAAAACATCCGCAATTTCCGCCGCCACTGGCACGAGATGGCGCCGCATGCCTATGAAGACAGCGTCGCGCTGCTGGAAGGCCTGATTGACGACGGCCGCGACGTGACGCTGCTCACCAATTGGGCCTCCGACACCTTCCGCGAGTCACGCAAGCGCTTTCCGTTCCTGGAAAAACCACGCGGCGTCACGGTCTCCGGCGACATCGGCTTGATCAAGCCCGACCGCGCCATATACGACCATCACGTCGCCTCGTTCGGGCTCGACCCGGCGGCTTCGCTGTTCATCGACGACAGCCAGAAGAATGTCGACGGCGCCAAGGCCGCCGGCTGGCAAGCGGTGCTGTTCACCGATGCCGGGACGCTTAAAGCGGACCTTGAGCGGTTCGGGATTGCGGCTTGATCTGAGTCGCTTGCAGCGATCCGTTAAAGCCTTGATTCAATGTTTTTCCGCAATTCCGGACGGAAGGCTACGGCGAAGTCGCCGAGCCTGACCGCTGCACACTTTTCCTGGAATTGCTTTGGCGGATCAGGCCCCTGCCCGCTCCATGCCCAGGCGGGCGATGCGGCGCAGTTCGTCGATCGGGGTGAGGCCGCCGCTGCGCTCATAGTGCCAGAAGGTCCAGCCGTTGCAGGCGTCCAGCCCCTGCACCTCGGCGCCGATCTTGTGGATCGAGCCGGCGCTGTCGCCGATCGCCAGCGTGCCGTCGGCGCGCACTTTTGCCGCCCAGCGCTTCTTGGCGTCGTAGAGCGTGGCGCCGGGCTGCATCAGGCCGGTGTCGAGGAGGCTGACAAAGGCGACGCGTGGCTCGGCACGTTTGCCGGTCAGCACCGTCAGATCGGCACCTTCCAGCGGCCGCACCGCATCGATGCGCTCATTGGCGGCATCGATATAGGCCTGCTCGCGCTCGATACCGACGAAGTGGCGGCCGAGACGCTTGGCGACGGCGCCCGTGGTGCCCGAACCGAAGAAGGGATCGAGCACGACATCGCCCGGCCTGGTCGAGGCCATCATGATGCGGGCAAGCAGGGCCTCCGGTTTCTGCGTCGGATGCAGCTTGTTGCCGTTCTCGTCCTTCAGGCGCTCGCCGCCGGTGCAGATCGGGAACAGCCAGTCGGAACGCATCTGCAGATCGTCGTTGGAGGCCTTCAGCGCCTCGTAGTTGAAGGTGTAGCCCTTGGCCTTCTGGTCGCGCGAGGCCCAGATCATCGTCTCATGGGCGTTCTGGAAGCGGCGGCCGCGGAAATTCGGCATCGGGTTGGTCTTGCGCCAGACGACGTCGTTGAGGATCCAGAAGCCGAGATCCTGCATGCGGGCGCCGACGCGGAAGATGTTGTGGTAGGAGCCGATAACCCAGATCGTGCCGTTCGGCTTCAGCACACGGCGCGCGGCCAGCAGCCAGGCGCGGGTGAAGGCGTCGTAGGCCTCGAAACTCTCGAACTGGTCCCAGTCATCGTCGACGGCGTCTACCTTCGACTGGTCGGGCCGGTGCAGGTCGCCGTCGAGCTGCAGATTGTAGGGCGGGTCGGCGAAGATGACGTCGATCGACTTTTCCGGCAGCCGGTCGAGTGCGGCGACGCAGTCGCCCTTCAGGATCGTGTCCAGCCATTCGGACTGCTGGGGAGCGTGGGAAAGCTCGTCGACAAGACGCATGGCAGACATCAAAACACCCAAAGCAACGCGTTACAGTTTTTACTGTCCGTTATGGTTACCGATCAGCGTAAACATTCGGTGAAGGCGTGAAGCCCTAAACGCGCGGTTTGCGCGAACCGGCCCGTTGGTGTATGCCGCGCCGCTTAGAGCCGGATGATTTCAGGTCCATTCGACCTGAAATCTGAATCCGTCTCTAAACCAAAGAACTAGAGCATGATGTCGTCCGAAAACCACTTCACACTTTTCGGCATCATGCTCTAAGCCGTCAGGCCCCTCCCCAACCACCCGGATTGCCATGCCCCAGCCAGATCTTGTCATTTTCGATTGCGACGGCGTACTCGTCGATTCCGAAATCATCGCCGCGCGCATCGAGGCCGATTTGCTGACCTCGGCCGGGTTCGAAATATCGGCGGAAGAGATTTCCGAGACCTATGCCGGGCTGACCTTCAAGGACATACTGATGCGGGTCGAGGAGAAATCGCAGATCCCGTTCCAGGCCTCGCTGATCGACCGGGCCGAGGAACTCGTCGACCGCAAGCTGCGCGCCGACGTGCGCATCATCGACGGCGCCCGCGAGGCGGTCGCCGCCGTCACCGCGCCGCGCGCCGTCTGCTCCAACTCGCGCACCGAGCGGGTCGAGTTCATGCTGGAGAAGGTGCGGCTCTTGCCGTTCTTCGCCGGCCGCATCTTTTCAGGGCTGGATATCCCCAGCAAGAAGACCAAGCCAGCGCCGGACGTTTTCCTCTATGCCGCCGAAAAGCTCGGCGCCAACCCGAAGAACACCTTCGTCATCGAGGATTCCGTGCATGGCATCGCCGGCGCCAGGGCGGCCGGCATGCGCGTCATCGGCTTCACCGGGGCCGGACACAGCTATCCCGGCCATGCCGATGTGTTGACCGAAGCGGGCGCCGAGACGGTCATCCGCCGCTGGGCGGAGCTCAACAGCACGATTGCGGCATTGTCGGAGTGGTCGGAAGACGCTTGAGCCAATGATGCCGCGCCGAGACGGCGTCAGTTCGTCGCCGAGGCCTTCTTCTTGCGCTTGCCCTTCGCCTTGTCGGTCGGCGCCGGCGTGTTCTCGTCATAGCCGGCATAGGCCTGGTAGTCGCGCGCGCTGGGCTCCGGCACCACGACATTGGTGTCGGTGAAGACGAACTGAGTGGCGGCCGTGGGATCGCTGACCTGCACCTGGTATTGATGCAGCTGCGAATAGAGCACATCGTTGCCGTGCTGGACCGCGATGCGGATGGGCATCGTGACCGTGCCCGGCGCGAACATCGGACCCGGCACGACCTTGCCGGCAACGGCGATCTTCATCGACAGCTGGCCGTTGGCGCGGCTGCAATCGCGCGTCACGTCGGTAATCGAGGCCTGGTAGATGATCTTGGTCGGATCGTGATCGGGATCAACCGGCTGGCCGTTGGGCCCGGTCTGCGCGGCCGCGGCGGCGGCTGCCTCGGCTTCGGCATCAGCCGCGGTCTCGCCCTTCTTTTTCTTCGGCTTCGCCTTCGCGGTCGAGCCCTTGGCATAGGTGTTGAAGTAGGCCGTGCCGTCGCGCAGCGTCACTCTCGGGCAATAGGCCTGCAACTGGCTGGCGAGTATCTTCGGGTCCTGCGGCGGCGGCGGCGCGGTCGGGTCGGTCTTCTTGCCGATGCCCAGGTTCAGGATACCATTGTCGCTCGATTGGCAGCCGGCGGCGGCAAGCATAAAGCCGGTGAGCGCCAGACCCGCGACAAGACGACGGTTGACCGAATAAAACGCCATGAAACTGCACTTCCCTCTCACAAAGCCGGTGACCTATAGCAACCGCGCGGCAAAAATGCGACTGAGCCGGCTCGGAAAATTAACCAATTGCCGTGGATGACGCGACCGGCAGCAATGGGCCCTTTACGATGCAATATGTGAGTACCCGCGGGGATGCGCCCGTGCTTGGATTTTCCGACGCGGTGCTGGCCGGGCTGGCGCGCGACGGCGGGCTTTACGTGCCCAGCGAGTGGCCGCGGTTTTCCGCCGCCGACATCCGCGCCATGCGCGGCCTTGCCTATCCGGACCTGGCGATTCGCGTGCTGACGCCGTTCCTCGGCGACGAGATCGCCGCGCCCGTGTTCGAGCGGCTGGTGCGCGAGGCCTACGCCACGTTCCGCCACGAGGCCGTCTGCCCGTTGGTGCAGACCGGCAAAAACACCTTCGTGCTGGAACTCTTCCATGGCCCGACGCTGGCCTTCAAGGACGTGGCGATGCAGCTGCTTGCCCGCCTGATGGACCATGTGCTCACCGAGCGCGGGCAGCGCGCCACCATCGTCGGCGCCACGTCCGGCGACACCGGGGGCGCTGCGATCGATGCCTTTGCCGGCCGCGACCGCACCGACATCTTCATCCTCTTCCCGCACGGCAAGGTCTCGCCGGTGCAACAGCGTCAGATGACGACTTCCAAGGCCGCCAATGTCCATGCGCTGTCGATCGAAGGCAATTTCGACGACTGCCAGGGCCTGGTGAAGGACATGTTCAACGACCACGCCTTCCGCGACCGGGTGTCGCTGTCGGGCGTCAATTCGATCAACTGGGCCCGCATCATGGCCCAGATCGTCTATTATTTCTCCTCGGCGCTGTCGCTCGGCGCACCAGACCGGCCGGTCTCCTTCACCGTGCCGACGGGTAATTTCGGCGATATTTTCGCCGGGTATGCCGCAAAACGCATGGGATTGCCGATCGAGCGGCTGATCATCGCGACCAACGACAACGACATACTGGCGCGCACGCTTGCCAGCGGCGAATATCGCACCAAAGGTGTCTTCGCCACCACCTCGCCATCGATGGACATCCAGGTGTCGTCGAATTTCGAGCGCTTGCTGTTCGAGGCGGCTGACCGCGATGCCGCGACGGTTCGCCGCTACATGAACGGGCTGAAGCAGTCCGGCGCCTTCACCATCGAGGCCGGCGAACTGAAGCGCATCCGCGCCGAGTTCGATGCCGGCCGTGCCGGCGTCGACGAGGTCGCCGCCACCATCCGCGCAACGCTTGAAAAAAGCAGCTACCTGCTCGATCCGCATACGGCCGCCGCCGTGCATGTCGCCGCCGCCCATTGCGACGGCGCGGTGCCGATGGTGGTGCTGGGCACCGCGCATCCGGCAAAGTTCCCGGCCGCGGTCGAGGCCGCCAGCGGGGTTGCGCCAGCGCTTCCGGCATGGCTCGACGGCTTGATGACAGCCGGCGAAAAATACACGATACTTCCCTCCGACTTGAAAATGGTGGAAGATTACGCGAACCGCCACACGCGGGCGGCGCGTTAGGGAGTACTTGCCATATGGGTGTTGAGGTAAGCCGTCTGTCGAACGGCCTGACAGTCGCCACCGAAACCCTTCCAAGCATCGAATCGGTTGCCCTGGGCGCCTGGGTCAAATCAGGCGCACGAAATGAACGCGACGAAGAGCATGGCATGGCCCATCTGCTCGAGCACATGGCGTTCAAGGGCACAAAGCGGCGCAGCGCCTTCGAGATCGCTTCGGAAATCGAGAATGTCGGCGGCGAGATCAATGCCGCCACCAGCGTCGAGACCACCTCCTACTATGCCAGGGTGCTTTCGGACGATGTGCCGCTGGCGGTCGATATCCTGTCCGACATCCTGCAGGAGTCCGAATTCGACCCGGACGAGCTGGAGCGCGAGCAGCATGTGATCCTGCAGGAGATCGGCGCCGCGCACGATACGCCCGACGACATCGTCTTCGACCGCTTCACCGAAACAGCCTTCCGCCACCAGACCATCGGGCGCTCGATCCTCGGCACGCCGGAAACGGTCAAATCCTTCACCTCCAGGCAATTGCACGACTTCATCGAACGGCAATACGCTGCCGAACGCATGGTGGTCGTGGCCGCCGGCGACGTGAAGCACGACGCCTTCGTGCGCGAGGTCGAAAAGCGGCTTGGCGGTTTCCGTGCCAAGGCGGCGGGCAACATGCCGCAATATGCGCAATATGTCGGCGGCGATTTCCGCGAGGACCGCGACCTGATGGACGCGCAGATCGTGCTTGGTTTCGAGGGCCGCGCCTATCATGTGCGCGACTTCTACGCCTCGCAGGTGCTGTCGATGATCCTCGGTGGCGGCATGTCGTCGAGGCTGTTCCAGGAAGTGCGCGAGAAGCGCGGCCTCTGCTACTCCGTCTATGCTTTCCATTGGGGTTTTTCCGACACCGGTATTTTCGGCGTGCATGCCGCGACCGGGCAGAGCGACATCGCCAAGCTGGTGCCGGTGATCATCGACGAATTGCAGAAGGCCGGCGAAAGCATCCAGCAGGACGAGCTCGACCGGGCGCGGGCGCAATACCGCGCCGGCCTGATCATGTCAGCCGAAAGCCCGGCCAGCCGGGCCTCGCAGATCGCTAGGCAGCTGCTTTTGTTCGGGCGGCCGATCGCCAAGGAGGAATTGATGGAGCGGCTGTCGGCGCTGACCGTCGAGCGGCTCACCGATCTGTCGTCGCGGCTGTTCTCGACCAAGCCGACGCTCACCGCTGTCGGTCCCGTAGGCACGCTTGCGCCCTACGAGGCTATCCTCGAATCGCTTGCGGGCCCGCCGCCGACGGCCCGCCGGCTCGCCGTCTGACCTCAGTTTTAAGAGCCGTGTTCGCGCTCCCTTTCTTTCGCCGCGACCTGCCGGCACTGAAGGGCGACAAGGTCACGCTGCGCGTGCCCTTCACCAACGACTATCGCGAGTGGTCGGCGGTGCGCGGCGAAAGCCGGGCCTTCCTCGAGCCGTGGGAGCCGCGCTGGCAGCCGGACGAGCTCGACCGCACCGCCTGGCGGCTGCGCATCAGCCGCTACCGCGAGGACTATGCGCAAGGCACGGCGATTGCCTTCTTTATCTTCGAGAAATCGAGCGGCAAGCTTGCCGGCGGCATCACGCTCGGCAACATCCGCCACGGCGTCGCGCAAAGCGGCCATGTCGGCTACTGGATCGGCGAGCGCTTCGGCGGCCGCGGCCTGATGACCGACGCGGTCAAGCTGGTGTCGCGCTTTGCCTTCGATACGCTGCGGTTGCACCGGATCGAAGCTGCCTGTATTCCCGACAACGCCCGGTCGATCCGCGTGCTTGAAAAAGCCGGATTCCGGCGCGAAGGACTGCTGCGATCCTATCTCAGGATCAATGGCATCTGGCAGGATCACTACCTCTACGCCCGGATCGCGGACGATCCGCCGGACGATGGAACGAAGGGCTGAATGTGACGAATTACTCGCGATTCGCGTCGCTGTTCGCCCTGGCGGTCATCGTCATTTTTTCGGCGGCCATGCCGGCATTGGCCGTCGAGCCGATCAAGATCGCGCGCGACGACAAGGCGCTCGACCTGTCGCGCGCCGTCGAGATCTACCGGAACCA
>OUNM010464824.1_pt1 | contig 19025 bp, 20 predicted proteins | sample 1769961 | NCBI WGS metagenome assembly OUNM01 (sample SAMEA3914820, study PRJEB12502) | metagenome | biome: forest; material: soil | place: USA | collected 2012-03-12 | depth 0.3 m
GGGCGAAGGATCTCTCGGATAACGACTTCGCGGACCGCGAGTTCGTCTACTTCCAGGCCATCGTCGCGGCGCTGAAGGGCGTCAAGACGGTGATCATGCCGATGAACGGTTCCCTCCTTCCGCCTTCGGAAGTTCGCGAGCTAGCGCAACAATACGGGGTGACCCACGTGCTGTATGCCGGCACGGATCGACCGCAGGTGCCGGGACTGGAGATTGGACCGGTGGAGTATCGGGTGGGTCCGTACGAGCTCGCGAAGGTCGAATCGCCAAAATAAAAACCTGAGTTCTCGCTCAGGCCGATACCGTTCGAGTTCGTTGCGCGGTTTTCTTGAGGCGGTACTCTACGTAGCGGGATAGAAGGGCGCGCGACCCAACCCTTGCCCAGAGAAGCCTATGAACCCACCGACTCGATCCGCGGACGTGCTGATTGTCGGGGGTGGTTTCTTCGGTTGCAGCCTCGCGCTCTACTTCCGAAATCTTGGCGCAGACGTCGTGATTGCCGAGGCCTCGGGCGAACTGCTATCGCGCGCCTCCTTCGTGAATCAGGCGCGGATCCATAACGGATACCACTACCCCCGGAGTCTCCTCACCGCCCTTCGTTCGCGGGTCAACTTTCCGTTCTTCGTAGAGGATTTCCCTGAGAGTTCGGTCCACAACTTTACGAAACTCTATGCGATCGCGGCGAACAGCAAGTTGAACGCGAATCAGTTCGAGCGGTTCTGCCGAACGATCGGGGCGGAGGTAGCGCCCGCCTCCAAGGAATTGGCGGCCATGTTCGATAAGGACCTTATCGAACGGGCTTTCCTGGTGAAGGAGTACGCGTTTAACTCACGGGCGCTCCGCGACGTCCTTCGGGGCCATCTCGATCGCCAGGGCGTTCCGATTCTGTTCAATGCGATGGCAACGAAGATCGAGCCGAAAGGGGACCGGCTACTGACCCAATTCGCGGACGGAACCACCATTGAGTCCGGTAAGGCCGTCAACAGCACCTACTCCCGGATCAACACGTTCCTTCGCGCTTCGCAACTGCCGATCATTCCGATGAAGCACGAAATCGCGGAGGTCGCGTTGATCAGTCCGCCCCCGAGCGTTGCCCAGCTTGGCATCACGATCATGGACGGCCCGTTTTGGTCGAGCATGCCCTTCCCGGCTCGCGGGCTCCACAGTCTTACTCACGTGCGGTACACCCCCCACGAAAACTGGCTGGATGCCAATTCCGACCGCGATCCGTATCGGTACCTGCAGAACAACCCGCCCCAGCCACGGGCGATCTTTATGCAGCGCGACGCTGCCCGCTTTATGCCCGCGATGCGTGATGCCAAGATCGTGGATTCACTTTTTGAGGTTAAAACCGTTCTCCCTCAGAACGAAGGGGATGACGGTCGACCGATTCTTTACCGTAAAGACCACGGCCTTCCCGGCCTATCTATCGTAATGGGCGGCAAAATCGACAACGTTTACGATATCCTGCATGCGGTCCGCGAAGCCGAGGAAGGTGTTCGTTCGGATGGCATTGTCTCGCCACTCCCGAAGAGAGCAGGAACCAGCGTATGAGCGTGATTACTCCCAACAAGGACACCTTGGTGACCGTTCTGGCGGTTGTCCATGAGGACTCGGACATTCTTCCGGCTTTCGTCGACGATGTCACTCGCGTACTAAGCGCAAGCTACCAGTACTACGAAGTTCTCCTCATCGACAACGGAGCCGATGCGGCGACCGTGGCCTGCATCCGGGAAATTCAAACTCGAGTCGGCAACATTCGTTGCCTGCGAATGTCGCGTCGGTACGACTGGGAGACGGCGATCGCGGCCGGCCTAGACAACACGATCGGTGACTACGTCGTCCTGATGGAGATCGAGAGCGATCCGGCGGACGCCATCCCTTCCATGATTCAGACGGCGCTCGAAGGCCACGGTGTCGTGGTGGGCGAACGTTCGGACCGAGGCGACGACCCCGCCTTCATTAGGCGCCTAGCTCCTCCGCTCTTCCGCATGGCCAGCCGCGCTCTCGGAGTGAAACTTCACCCGAACGCCGCGCGCTTCCGAGTGCTCAGCCGCCAAGTCGTGAACGCGATCGGCCGAATCCGAAACAAGAGCCGGTATCTGAACTACCTCACCCTTGTCGTCGGTTACAGCCAAATCTACGTTCCCTACGAACGGCAGTACCGAAGAACCCCCCGGCGTGTTCGAGAATCCCCGCTTCGATCGCTCCGTAAAGGCGCCGATCTTGTCTTCTCCAACTCCGCTGCCCCGCTACGAATGGTTTCGCTCGTGGGCATGGGCGCCTCCTTTCTCGCGCTGCTGTTCGTGCTGTACGTCTTCGGCGTCAGCCTGCTGAAACGGCACGTTGCGGAAGGTTGGGTCACCACGAACTTCATCGCTTCGACGATGTTCTTCTTCCTCTTCCTGATGCTGAGCGTGCTTTCGGAATACGTGGCTCGCCTGCTCGAAGAGACCAAGGAGATGCCGCTTTACTTCACCGATTCGGAGACGAACAGCTCCGTCAGTCACACCGCCGTCATGGAAAACGAACAGGTGAACGTCGTCTAATGGCCTCCAAAATCGCACTCATCGGCTACACCGGATTCGTCGGATCGACCCTGCTGTCCCAAACCGAGTTCGACTTAACGTTCAACCGAGCGAACATCGACGAACTCGACGGCCAGTCGCTTGATCTCCTCGTCTGCGCGGGTGCTCCGGCAGCTAAATGGATCGCCAATAAGGAGCCTGAGGAGGACATCGCCAATGTCCGCACCCTCATGGGTCACCTCGAAACGGTTCAGGCAGAGCGGCTCCTCCTGGTCAGTACGGTCGACGTCTACCGAGTTCCGATCGATGTCGACGAAACGACCCCTATCGACCGGGACGCCACGGACCCCTACGGCCGGCACCGATACGATCTTGAGGTCTTCGTCCGGGAGCGGTTCCCGCACGCGGTTATCCTTCGCCTCCCTGGCCTTTTCGGGAAGGGGCTCAAGAAGAATTTCATCTACGACCTGCTGAACGGGAACGCGCTCGACTTCACTCACCGCGACTCCGTGCTGCAGTGGTACGACATGAGCCGTCTCTGGGACGATGCTTCCAAGTGTTTGGCAGCAGGCACCCCGCTCGTAAACTTTGCCGTTGAGCCGGTCTCGTGCCAGGCGATCGCGAATCAGGCGTTCGGCATCGACTTTCAGAACGTTACGGAACGGCCGCCGGTGAACTACGACATGCACACCGTCCACGCCGACCTGTTCGGCCAAACGGGACCGTACATGATGGACGCGGTGGAGGTTCTCGACCGGATCTCCAAGTACGTCGCCGGCGAGAAGGCAAGCCAAGAATGAAATTCGCGATCTCAAACATCGCTTGGGATCCGTCTGAAGACGATGTCGTCAGCGGGATCATGAAAGAGTTTGGGATTGGGGCGGTCGAAGTCGCCCCGACCAAAGCATGGGCCCAGCCGATCAGCGCCGGAGCGGACGACATCACCGTCTACCGCTCCCATTGGAACGGTCGCGGCGTGGACGTCGTGGCGCTTCAAGCGCTTCTCTTCGGGAAGCCCGAGCTCAAGGTCTTCGAGCCGGAAGCCCGGGCGGGTCTCCTCGAATACCTTCGCGCGATTTCCCGGATCGGTCACGGTCTTGGCACGGGTCCGATGGTCTTCGGATCTCCAAAGAATCGGCAACGTGGAGAGATGCCGTACGACAAGGCCTTTGAGAAGGCGGCCGAGTTTTTCACCGAGCTTGCGATGATCGCCGAGGAGGAAGGAGCGATCTTCGTACTTGAACCCAATCCCCCGGTGTACGGTTGCGACTTCATCACCACGGCCCGTGAGGCGACCGATCTCGTTCAAGCCGTCGACCGGCCCGGCCTTCGTCTCCATCTGGACGCCGGCATCATGCACCTGAACGGCGAGGACCCCGCCAAGGCGATCGAAGAGGGTGCGCCGTATCTCGCGCACTTCCACATCAGCGAACCGGAGCTCGCGGTGATCGGAACACGCGGCGTGGACCATGCGACGATTGCCTCCGCGCTGAAGAGCGTTGGCTATGCCGGCTTCGTGAGCATCGAGATGCGAAACGGTTGGACTTCCCCGGATACCGATGCCGTCCGCCAGGCCGTTGAATCGGCAGTGAAATTCTATGCCTAATCCCGTAGCCATCGACGACTCCAAGTGGGAGATCCCCGCGCACTCGATTGAAGAGCTTGCGCCGAAGAAAACGAAGTACTGCCTCGTGATCCCGGTCATCAATGAGGGAGAGCGGATCAAGAAGGAGCTGAAAGAGATCGAGGCGGCGGGAATCTGCGACCGGGTCGACGTGATCATCGCGGACGGAGGCAGCAAGGATGGATCCGTCCTTCCCGAGTTCCTGCGGGAGATGCGTGTGCGGACCCTCATGACCAAGACGGGCCCCGGGAAGCTAAGCGCCCAACTTCGGATGGCCTACGCGTACGCTCTCAAAGAGGGCTACGAAGGCATCGTGACGATCGATGGGAACGATAAAGACGGCGTCGAAGAGATCGACGACGTGGTTCGCGAACTGGAGGCCGGAATCGATTTCGTTCAGTGCTCCCGCTTCGTGCCCGGAGGAAGGGCGATCAATACCCCCAAGACGCGGCTCATCGCAATCAAGCTTCTTCACGCCCCCATCCTGAGCTTGGCCGCCCGATTCCACTTCACGGACACGACGAACGGCTTCCGTGGCTACTCCTCCAAGTGCCTACTCGATCCGGGCCTCCAGCCCTTCCGCGACATCTTCTCAAGCTACGAGCTTCTCGCCTACACCACGGTTCGAATCCCCCGACTTGGATATAAGTGCAAGGAGATCGCCTGCGAGAGGCGGTATCCGGACGACGGTACGGTGCCGACGAAGATCAGTCCTTTGAGCGGCAACGCCGAAGTGTTCAAGGTCATGCTTCGGGCGGCAACGGGCAAATATAACCCATGAGCCAAACGCCGGTCGAAGAGGGAGTGATCGTGGCCTCGAGCGCCACGGGGGCAATGAAGCCTCACTCGACGGGGCGGGAGATCCGCCTCTTCCTCCTCGTCGGCATCGCCAACGTCTGCATCGACTGGACGCTAACCTACGTCTTCCTCTTCCACACGTCCTGGCCGCACACCGTTGGTGGATCGGTTTCGTCCGCCTTCCCTTCCATTCCCGCCGACAGCGCGGCCGGATGGGTGGCCAAAGCTGCCGCGGTCGCTGTTGCCACGATCAACGGCTTCGTGCTGAACAGCCGCTTCACGTTTGGCGACCGCAAGCACGTAGGCTCCCGCCAGGCCATGTTCGGCCGGTTTGCGCTGGTGATCCTGATCAGTCTCGTTCTGAACAGCTCGCTGCTGGCGCTGTTGCTGGCTGTCCTTCACGCCAAACACGGCCTCGGATTCTGGTTCGCCCAGGCGGTCTCGACCGGCGCGGCGACGGTTTGGAACTTCGCCGGAAGCAAGTACTGGGTCTTCCGCGCCGCGAAAGATTCGAAAGATTAGGCGATCGCCGGCTCTTGCGGCACCGGATTTCTCTCCCGCTCATAGGCCCAATGGGAGCCCAAGGCGAAGGCAAAAGCGACCCAGGTTGCCTTCAGAATGTGCCCGTTACCGCTGCTGTTCGACACGACCGTGTCGATCATGATCGCCAAGGCAATGACGCCGTAAGACGTGACGCGCGACTTAACCGCATAGATAAAGCACATCACGACTCCGGCGAGGAACGGGATGAGCCCGACAAGGCCCGTCTCGGTCGCGACGCCGAGAATCTGGTTGTGCGTGTCAAGGCTATAAAGCGCAGACCCCTTGAAGCTCAACGAGATCCGGGAGAACAGCTCGTACTGGTTGTTCATTCCGCCGAAGCCGAACCAGGGCCGCTCCTTGAACATCTTCCAGGCAGCGCCATAGATGAGGTCTCGACCGTTGGTGTCGCTCGAGGTGATCGTCTTTTCGAGACGCTGCCGGAGCAGTCCCGACTGAAGCAGCACCGCGCCCGTGGCGATGAGCGCGCAGACTAGGCCGGAGATTCGGACGAACATCTTGGCCGGGCTTTCCTTCAGCAGGACGAAGGACATCAGGCCGAGACCAAGGCCCAAGAAGCCTGCGCGAGAACCGGTTCTCGTAATGTCGAAGGCGATCAAAAGCCCCATCGGCCAAACGAGAAAAGGGAGCCACCAGTTCGATTGCTTCCTCGCATGAGCGAGACCAAGGATTGCCAAAGCACCCGTTCCCATGACCATGGCCTGGAAGTTAGGGTCTGAGCCGAAGGCGGTTTCGCGAGTTTCCAGGCCGATGTGGGAGGTCGAAGACGCGCCGATACCCACAATGTGGAGGCAGCTCACGAGGAAGCAGGCTCCCCCAAGAGACCAGAGGCCGGCGAGAAAGAAGCGAGGATACCGGAACAGGTTGGAGCAGATGAGGATCATCAGCAACAACTGGCCCAGCGAAACGAGGCGCCGAGCACCCTCATCGACGTGCGTACCCGATAGGGCGATCGTCGTAATCGTCGTGATGTAGAAGTAGACGGTGAGAACCCAGAACGCGGGAGGCGGAGCGGCAAAGCACCGTCGCATATTGAAAATCGCGACGAGGAAGAATCCGTAGCCGACGAGCGTCGTGATCGAGAACGCTCCCGGTGCGACGGACAGGGTTAGCTCAAAAGGAATCGACCCGATGAACGCGCAGAGCGCGAGCATCATCAGCAGACCTGGCTCTTTGGTCGTTCTAACGCGGTAAAAACGCGACCAGCTTTTAGCGTGGGCCTCGGCCTGTGGATTGAGCGGATAGTCCATGAACGGTTCTCCCGGACGCACATGGAGTGCGTCCGGGCGGCTTGGCTAGAGAGACATGTCGAGCGTCGGATCCACTTCGCCGCGGGCGTTCGTGAAGGCGACGCCTACGACGTTCGCGCCGGCGGTGCGGAGGAGGTCGGTACCTCGGCGAAGATCCTCGGTGCGAGTTACTCCGAGTTGAGCAACGTAGACCACACCGTCGGCCACGGAGCCGAGGATGGACGGTTCGACTGAGTTCAGAACCGGAGCCGAGTCGATCACCACGAAGTCGTTGCTCGTACGAAGAGATTCGTGAAGCTCCGCCATCTTGGGCGAGGAAAGCAGCTCCAGGGAGTTACTCATCTCGCTACCCGCGGCCAGCAGGAACACGTTATTCACGGAGGTTGCCTGCAGAACGTCGGCGAGCTCTGCAGTGCCAGCCAGAACGTCGGTGAGACCCGGCGACCGAGGCAGCTTGAACTGCTTCGAAAGGCCGGCTTCCGCCACGTTGCCGTCGATCAGTACGACCTTCAGGTTGTCATGCGCCATGGAAAGCGCCAGGTTGATCGCAGTAGTCGTTCGGTCCTGACCGGCACGCGAGCTGGCGACCATAATGGATTTCGCCACCTTCGGTCGAAGCGCGAACAGCACGTTGTAACGCAGCATCCGGTAACGCGTGAGCACGCCGGAGGCCATCTCCTTGCCGGAGAGCGCGAGCGCCGGGGCCGCCGAACGGGGAAGATAGGTGAGGGGCGTGAGGCCGGAAACCTCGTAAGCCTTGCCCGCGCTGGAGACGCGGTCGTCGAGCTGTTCGCGGAGCGATACCACGCCGAGGCTGAAGAGGAGACCAAAGGCGAGGCTAAGCGCCAGGTTCAGCAGCCAGCGGGGTCGAACTCGTTGAGGGATCGTCGCTTGCCCGATGATGGTGGCCGGATCCTTCACCGATCGGTTTCGGATCTCAACCTCGTCCAGGTTTCGCTGGGTGATCTGGATTGCCGCAGTATCGGTGTCGATCTTGCGGCGAAGGTCGGTGAGCTCAGGAAGCTTGCTTCGGTAGGCCTGAAGCTTGGCGTCAGCCTCGGCAAAGGCGGTCTTGGCCGTGGACGCCGCGGCGCGGGCCGCCTGCAGTTCTGCGGAAGCCTCTTTGAAGCGAGTCTCGAAATCGACAACCTGCGGATTGCGGGTGTCGACAAACTGCTGGCTATTCTTGACGATGTCTTTAAGACGCTGCTCCTGCAGAGCAAGCTGAGCGAGCGCGGCCCTAACGTCCGGGCTCTTGTTTGTGTACATCACCTGAAGGCGAGCAATGTCTGCCTTCAGGTTGCTAACAACCGTTTTCTGGGTTTCGATATCGTAGCGTGCACCGATGCTCGTCTTGCTTCCGAGCGATTTTCCGACGCTTTGCTGGTCGGCCAGACGCTCTTGGTAGCGCTGCTGGGCGGCCGCCTGCTGAATATCCGCCTGATTCATGGCCTCTTGGGCGCGGGAAACCCGCGCAAGAAGATCGCCCAAGTCGATGTCGGTACCCGAAATGCTGTTCTTGACACGCATATCGTCAAGCGCCTTCTCGTCCTTTTGAAGGTCGGCCTGCTGAGTTTTCAGCTTGCCTTGCAGGTTCGAAATAACTCCCTCAACCCGCTTACGGCGCTGGTTCGCGACAACCTGGTTGTAGGTATCAGGGATCGTCGCAACGACGGACTGGCTGGCGCTCGGGTCATTCGTGATCACGCTCACGATGACGGTGCTGGAGGCGCCCACCGGCTTGACGTCGACAGAAGGGCCTGCTTCGTCCGAGCCGGGCGGGGGGAGGCGAACATTATTCTGTTCGAACGCCTTGGAAAGGACGTCGAAGCTCTGCATCAACTCAACCTGGGAGAGAAGATCGCCCGTTGTGTTGGGCATGGTGAGGTTGTAGAGCGGGTCGAACATTGGGTTGAACGTCGAGCTCGGCGGAGGAGTATCGAGCGTGACCTCAATGTCAGAGCGGTAAGCGGGGTCCATTAGGAGGCTCACCGCTACGCCGATCGCAACGAAGATCGCCGTAGTGATGACGACCGACCATTTGCGTCGTGCAAGCCTTGACAAGAGCTCGCGAACGGTTAGCTCGCGGCTCGGCAGGGCCGGTCCATTCGGAAGCGCCGGGGAGTTACTCGGGTACATGGGCGGTAGTTACCAAGGCTTCTAGCCTTCCCCCGGCTTCACCCAATGGACAAGCCAGGCTGGGAAGGACCACTGCAGTGTCGCATTATACCAGCCGACATCGTTAGTTACACCGATACTGCTTCGAGCTTGGTCCGGTATAATCTGCGTCCAATGGGTAACGGCCCTCCTACCTATTTCGACCTACTTTTTGTCCCGGGGCTACTTACCTTTCTGGGCCTCGTCGTTTATGCCGTTACGACGTTCCGTAGTAGGGCGGATGGCCACCTCACTCCTTACCGCTATATTGGGATCGGATTCATCGCCATCGCGTTCCTCCTTGGACTCCGTGGAGTTTGGGATCTTCTCAATCCAGGCCTAGGCGCCTTCTACCGGGCCAGCTTGGCGGGATACAGCAAACGGTTTATTGCCGCGCACTATTTCGCCGCGATCGCTCCGCTCGTGATCCTCATCGGTACGATCATCGCGGACTACTTCGTTCGTAAATCCCCCATCGACTGAGGCATCGACTGGAAGGAAGCTTATGTATTTGACGAGATCTTCAAACCTCTTCAAGTCCCTCCTCGGGATGTGGCTTTTGGTCGCGCTCGCAGGCTGCCAGAGCAGTTCAACAACGGCGAGCCTTTCCGCCAACGGAGGTGCCGCCATTTTTGGCTTGAACCCGAAGTCAAAAGGCCTGACTTTCCACGTCGACCACCTTCCCGCGAAACTGGTGCCCCTCGACGCCAACACCGGCCTGGTTCTGCAGATCACCCCGCCACGCCACGCCTCCTACTTCGCCACCTTCAAGAAGAGCGACGGCCCGATGGCCAATGCGGTTCTTTCGGAGGTAGGAGACTATTCGCTCGACGTCGTCCAACTCGACGCCATTTCGTGCCAGATGAAGCTGGTCTACGAGAAGTAGGATCGTGGCATGGGCATCTTGCCCATAGGTCCAACGGGCTTCCAAATCGTTTCACGTCCGCCTTGTCTGGCAGGCCATGCCACGGTTAGGTCCTCGCCAGGAAATCGCAAGCCTCCACCGTCGCAGTTCGAATCGCCTCGATCCCCTGCAAACGATCATCCTCCGGTTCGATCACGAGCCTTCCCTGGTACCCGGTGGCGGCAAGCGCTTGGAGCAGTTCTGGCCACGAACCTTCCCCCTTGCCCGGAAGAACGTATCGCCAGGTTCGGCCGGAGAAACGGGTTACCGGATGATCGGAAGCCGCTTCGCTTCCCCACTCATACTCGGCATCCGGAACGCGCTCGGTGTCTTTGGCGTGCGAGTGAAAGACGCGGGCGCCGAATTCAGCCAAGAAACGGACGGGATCGATCCTGGCTCGCCAAAGGTGGGACGGATCGAAATTGATGCCAACCTCCTCCGCCGTTTCGGCGAACAGTTGGCGGTAACTTCCCGGGCGCCAGCAGGCAACGTCGTTTCGGGGAATTCCCTCGATCACAATTTTCGAGCCGTGCTCCCGGAGCACTGGCGACAATCGCCGGAAGCCGTCGGCAAACGCGGCCACCCGGGCTTCGTTCTCCCTCTCGTCTTCGGCGTAAGTGACGATCATAAACCGGTGAACCCCGTACGCGGCGGCATCCGCGATATAAGCCGCGTTCTTGTCCGCCGCTCGCGCCCTCACGTCGGGGTCGGCATCTCCAAGACCATCCCACTCCAGAAGATCGACGCAGCCGATTTCAAGACCGGCCTCTTTAGCCCACGGCCCGACTTCCCGGGTGTCGCGGCGCAGGTCTACCGCCGAAATGCCCTTCTGGGCGACCCAAGAGAAATAGGCCCGGGCATCGGTCTCCCAATCCATCCGTCGGAAGCCGATCTCAAATCCTCCGGTCGCCGTTCGAATCACGCGGCCATTGTTACACAAGGCTCTTCAGGAGATTTCGAGAATCGTCACTTCGGGACGGCAAAAGAGCCGGATGGGCAGGCCGGTCGTTCCGGTTCCGCGGCTAACGTACAGAGGCACCCGAGCCTCCTCGTAATATCCCGCCGAGTACTTCCGCGCGCCGAGCGGCGTGTGCACCGCGATTCCAAAGGGGAGGCACATCTGCCCGCCGTGGCTGTGGCCACTCAACTGAAGGCTCAGATGATCTGGGACCTCGCTGACAAAATCCGGCTCATGGAGCACCGCGATGGTCGAATGCGGTGAGGACTCGCGGGAAAGGCTTTCGGCCTGAAAACCGCCGTAAAGCCCGTCGCTGTATCCGTGAACCTGAAATCCATCGAAATCAACCGTTTGGTTCCGCAGGACGCGCACGTCGCAACGCTCGAAGGCTTGGATGATGGCTCCCGTTTGGCCGGAGCTGAAATCGTGATTGCCCAAGACGGTCGCGGCGGGGATATCCAGACTTCGAACCCGCTCGGCGAGTGCGGTAAGCCGGGCGTGTTGTAGCGGGTGGCGATGGTTCAAGTAGTCCCCGCCGAGAAGGAGCAGATCCAGCTTCTCGGGCCGCAGTTGCTCCACCGCCTCAAGGGCCAACGAAACCGCGCCCTCCGAGTTGAGGTGGGGATCGGTCAGGAATCCGACCCGAATGTTGCCCCCGCGCCAGTTGGGCAACCGGATCGACTGCCGAACAACCTCCAGCCATCGGGAATCGACCACGAGGTCGGCTGCTGTGAGTGCCACCGCCCCGGCAGCAAACCTCTTCAGAAGTCGTCGCCGCGTGATGGGGGTTCGCTCCGGCATTCCATGAGAATGAACAATCGGGAGGGCACCTTTCGTTCCTCGAAGGCGTTTCTCCGGGCAATGGTCCTAACGAGGAACAATTAAGCATGCCAAAGATCGCGAAGGTCATCCTGATTCTGGCCGGCCTTTATCTCTTGGCAAATCTCCTCTACGCGGCCAAATCGCTGGCGGGGGTGGACCTTGACGGGAAAGGGAATCACGGCAGCCTTTTTCCCATTGGAGACTGGATCTATCAGTCTTTGGGGGGCAAGCATGGAGAGAAAGGGGGCAGCGACCCGCAGGTACCCTTGTCCGCGGCCAAACCGTGAAACCCATTCTTCGACTCCTCCGGGTTAAACAGTACAGCAAGAACCTCTTCGTTCTTGCCGCGCTGTTTTTCACGCGTGGATTCGACAAGCCAAGTCTGCTGGGGCTGACCATCGCCGCGTTCGGCATGATGTGCCTGCTCGGTTCGGCGACGTACATCGTCAACGACATTCTCGACCGCGACCGCGACCGGGCCCATCCAAAGAAGAAGTTCCGCCCCATCGCCTCCGGAGCCGTCTCGGTACCCGTCGCGCTTGGCGTGGCTTCCCTTTTTCTCGTGGCCGGTCTGGCCATCGCGGCAGCCATTCGCTTCGAGGTTCTGGAATGCGCGCTGATCTATCTGTTCCTTCAGGTCATCTATAACCTGAAGCTGAAGCAGGTGCCCATTGCCGATGTCTTCGTGATCTCGTTGGGCTTTGTGCTCCGGGTGGTGGTGGGCGCGGCGGCGATTCACGCCCAGGTTTCGGGCTGGATCCTCCTTTGCACCGGCTCGTTGGCCCTGCTGATCGGCTTTGCCAAGCGGCGCAGCGAGTTCGTCGGGCAGGGAGAAGACCGGGGGAAAAGCCGCGAGAGCTTAGGAGGCTACAACCTTGCGACCTTGGATGCTCTCGTCATCTGCGCGGCCGCGGGAGCATCGCTTTGCTACGGGATCTACGGGATCGAGAGCAAGACGGCGAAGGAGTTTCCCGGGCTCATCCTGACGATCCCGATCGTGGTTTTCGGGGTATGCCGCTATATGCTGCTCACTTTCGGCGGCGGCGAGACGGCGGAGCCGGAATCCATCGTGTTTCGCGACCCGCAACTCGTGGTTACGCTTCTTCTTTTCGTTGCCACCGCGGCGGCGGCACTTTCCGGGCTCCAAATCGATTTCATTAACTAACATGCTTCCCTCCGCGCGCAATGCCATCGTCGTCGGCGCCTCCTCTGGCATCGGCGCCGAGCTTGTTCGACAGCTTGCCGCGAAGGGCGTCATGGTGGCTGCCGTAGCCCGACGCGCGGATCGGCTCGAACAGTTGCCGACCGGGGTGCTGACCTATACCCATGACGTCACCCAGTTTTCGGAGGCGCCGGCCCTCTTCCAAACGATTTGCCAAGATCTGGGCGGGCTCGATCTCATCATCTATGCGGCTGGAGTGATGCCTGCAGTTGGACCAACCGAGTACGACTTCGAGAAAGATCGCCAGATGGTGGATACCAACTTGCTGGGCGCCATCGCATGGCTGAACCCCGCCGCCGAGCGTTTTTCCGCCGCAGGCCACGGCACGATTATCGGGATCGGGAGCGTGGCAGGCGACCGGGGGCGGTACGGCCAACCGGTCTACAACACGACCAAAGCGGCGCTGACCACCTACCTAGAAGCGCTGAGGAACCGGCTCTCTTCGCGGGGCGTTAAGGTGATTACGATCAAGCCCGGTCCGGTGGCCACCGAAATGACCGCCGATTTGAACTTGAAAGGCACGATGAGCGCGGAAACGGCTGCCCGCAAGATCCTCGAAAAGAGTGGACGCAGTGGCGAGCATTACCTATCCTTTGCCCACCGCGTGATCTTCGCGATCATTCGTTCGATTCCTTCGCCCCTCTTCCGAAAGCTGAAGCTATGAACTCCGTTCTCGAACTGGCCCGGGTGCGAAGCCTGGGAGGTTTTGGCCAAGCCAGCTTCGCGGATGCCTACCAGTTCCGGCCGACCTCGGTCGAAGAGATACGCAATCTCCTGACCATGGCTCAAAGTCAGGGTCGCAAGGTTGTGCTGAGGGGGGCGGGACGAAGTTACGGCGATGCTTCGATTCTTGGGGAGGCGCTGGCGATCGACATCACCCGTATGGACCGAATCCTTTTCTGGGACCCGGAATCGGGGCGAATCGAATGCGAACCCGGCGTCACGATCGAAGGCCTGTGGCGGCACTGCCTGGAGGACGGCTGGTGGCCTCCGGTGGTGAGCGGAACGATGTTCCCCACCCTGGGCGGCGCGCTTGGGATGAACATCCATGGGAAGAACAACTTCTGCGCGGGCACCCTGGGCGAACACGTCACCGAACTGGACCTTCTCCTCGCCGATGGCACCCTTCGCACCCTCACTCCGGAAGACGATCTGTTCTTCGCCGCGATTAGCGGCTTCGGGATGTTTGGCATTATCGTTCGCGTCGTCCTGTCGATGAAACGCGTCGAAAGCGGCGACGTCCGAGTGCTTGCAACTTCCCCCAGAAACTGGGACGAACAGTTCGCCACCTTCGAGCGGTACGAGCATGAGGCCGACTACATGGTCTCTTGGATCGATGCGTTCGCCAGGAGCGAGGTTGCCGGCCGGGGCCAATTCCATGCCGCTTGGTACGAGCACCGGGAGGACACTGCGTCGCTCTTGCCTCAGAATCAAGACCTGCCGGATACGATTCTCGGCTTCTTCCCGAAGGCGTCGGTCTGGCGTTTCCTGAAGCCCCTGAACAATCGGTTCGGGATGCGGCTCCTCAACTGGGCGAAGGATCGCGCGAGCCGGACGTTGGGAGATCACAAGACCATCGTTCAGGGTCTCGTTGGGTTCAGTTTCCTGCTCGACTACGTGCCCCGCTGGCGGGACGCCTATCTCCCAGGCGGCTTCATTCAGTACCAGTCCTTTGTGCCCAAAGAGACGGCCCGCGCCACCTTTGCCCGCCTAGCCCAGATGCAGCAGGACGCGGGCCTGGAGTCGTTTCTCGCCGTCATGAAGCGCCACCGGCCCGACCGGTTTCTGGTCAGCCACGCAGTGGATGGATACTCGCTCGCGCTGGATTTCAAGGTGACGGCTCGGAACCGGGACAGACTTCTTGAGCTCTGCCACCGCATGAACGACGTTGTTCTAGCCGCCGGCGGCCGGTTCTACTTGGCGAAGGACAGCACACTTCGCCCTCAGGATGCGCGGGCGTATCTTGGCGAGTCTTTCGAGAAGATCGTTGCCTTAAAGAACGAGTTGGACCCCTCCGGACTGTTCTCCAGCGCCCTCTCCCAGCGAATCTTCGGATTCTAAACATCCCCTTGGCAAAGTCTCACCGAGAGAGACGACCGGGGTTCGCTAGGTACGATTGAACTTATGATTCTAGTTGTTGGAGGCGCCGGATATATCGGCTCGCATATGATCCGGCTGTTGCGGGAGGCGGGGGAAGCGCACCTCGTTTTGGATAATCTTGAGGCCGGCCACCGGGCGGCGATTGGCGAAAGTCCGTTCGTCGAGGGGGACTTGCGCGACCGCGCTTCGCTCGACAAGGTGTTCGCGGATCACCCCGAGATCGATTCGGTCATCCATATGGCTGCCTACATCTCCGTTGGCGAGAGCGAAGCGGAGCCCGGCAAATACTGGGAGAACAACACGGCGGGCGTGCTCAATCTTCTTGAGGCGATGCGCGTCGCCAAAGTGAACAAGTTCGTCTTCTCCTCCACCGCGGCCGTATTCGGGGAGCCGCAATACACTCCGATCGACGAGAAGCATCCGAAAGACCCGACCAGCGTCTACGGCGATACCAAGCTTGCGGTCGAGCGAATGCTGGACGGTTACGACCGGGCGCACGGTCTCCGTTCGGTCTGCCTCCGCTACTTCAACGCCTGCGGCGCCTCCCCGGATTCCAGCATCGGTGAGGACCACCACCCCGAGGAGCACCTCGTCCCCCTCGCCATCTATGCCGCGATGGGCCGACGTGCGGCCCTGAAGGTATTCGGCACGGACTGGCCGACTCCAGACGGCACCTGCGTGCGAGACTACGTCCACGTCCTCGACCTCGCCACCGCGCATCTTCTCGCGATCAAACACCTCCGCGCCGACGGCGATTCGCGAAAGTACAACCTGGGCAATGGCCGTGGGTTCTCGGTGCGCGAGGTTCTAGACACCGTCGGTAAGGTTTCGGGCAAGCCCGTCCCCGCCAACGATGCGCCGCGGCGCCCCGGCGACCCGGCGGTCCTGATTGCGTCGAGCGAAGGGATTCGCGGAGCGTGGGGTTGGAAGCCGCAGTACACCGACTTGGAAGTGATCGTCCGCCACGCCTGGGCATGGCACGAGTCGCATCCGAACGGCTACGGCGACCGGTAGCTACCGGCCCGGTTGTCGTTGCCGCATCTTGGCCATGATGGCCTTGGCCGCCGGAGAAAGACCGGCATCGGGTTCGGCCCGCTCGATAATCGTTGGACGCTCCCGCTCGGTTCTCATCTGGCTCGCCAATGATTCGACCTGGGCGGGAAGGACGTCGTCCATCGAAACCCGCCCCTCGTCCTTTGCCCAGGCCATCATCGAGGAGAGGACGAGCTCCTTGAGATAGGCGTAAGAGAAGCCCTCGGTTCTTTGCGCTACAGCTTGGACGGTCGCCTCCTTCATTTGGAGCGCATCCTCCAGTTTCCCGTTCTGAAAACTCAAGTACCGAAAGCGGTCGGTTTCCGCGGGGAGAGTGAACGTGAACTTGCGGTCGAAGCGGGAGGGGCGCTCCAAAATGGCAGGGTCTAGGCGCTCGGGATGGTTGGTGGTCGCGACGGTGAGGATGCCGCGGTTGGAGTAGAAGCCGTCCATCTCGTTGAGGAAATAGGATCGGTTGTTATCATCGACCAACGCGTCCAAATCCTCAAGAACGAGAAGACATGGCGCAAGATCGCGCGCCCGTTCGAAGGCGCGTCCGATGTTGTCGTGGGCCGTTCCATGCTGGGAATTGAAGCTACGGACGTAGAGCACGGGCCGTCCAAGTTCATTCGCCAGCCCTTTTATCATGTGCGTCTTTCCGTTGCCGGGAGGGCCAAGGAAAAGGAGGCCTCGCTTCCACGGAAGGCCGTACTTCAGATAGGTCTCCTCCGAGGTGAAGAAGCCGAAGACGTTCTCGATGACTTCGCTCTTAATGACTCCCGGGAGGACAAGGTTCTCAAGGGTGGTGGACTTAATCGAGTCGAAGAGCTCTTTACTCTTGCCCCAGCGCCCTTCACGGAACGTCAGAACTTCGCCGTGGACTTCGCTGCCCCAGGCGCAGACGGCATCGAAGAACCGCCGGGCGATATCGGCGCTTTCCGCGAGGATGTAGTGGCGCTCTTCCCGGCAGTATTGGCCCAAGATTCCCGTCATCACCACGGTGATCGAATGGCCTTGCCACTCGACCGACTGCCATCCACTTTCCAATCCGGCGTGACTGGTTTTCCGTCGGCCGTCCCAACCGAATGTCCAATGGGAATGTGCCCCCGGCAGCCCTTTCTGCCGGCACTGTCCGGCGTAGGAGAAGGCGTGAAGCTGAAACGAAGAGTCCTGCGTTTCGAGAAGGCTCGCCTGAGGGAACGCCTGGCAGAGCGCCCGGCTCAACTCGAAGAAGATCGCATCCTTGGGCTGGGCAAGGACGGTGCTGAGAATCTCATCGTAGTTGGGCATTGAGTAGGCAACGCTCCCGATTTAGGTTGGGTTGCGTCTTCCTGCGCTAAGATTTGAGGATTTTTCGAACCCTGGGAGACTGTCCGTAGTCACAGACAAAGCGGCAGAAAAGCCGAGAAACTGAGAGTTCAAAATGGACGACAACATTCAGCACGGAATCGACGACGACCCGAATAACGACCCGCACAAGGCCAAGAACATTGGTGGAGTGGGCGGTGCGGTGACCGGAGCAATTGCCGGAGTACCGGCCGGTCCCCTTGGAGTTGTCGGTGGCGCGATCGTCGGCGGAGTGGTCGGCGCGGTGGCCAGCAAGGCGGCGGTCAAAGAGATCGACAAGCACGACAACGACAACACGGTCACGGGCATCGGCCACGGCGCGACCCGGGACGTCGATACGACTTATGATTCGAGAGACGTCGACGCGACCTACGGCGAATCCACGCCCCAGTACAACGACGACATCCCCGGCTACAACGACCGCGGCAACGGCATTCCCGGCATCCAGACCGGTGGACACGCGGCCGACGGTTCGCCCGACACCCGCGGGATCACGGAGAAGATTGCGGACAAGCTAACGGGCGACCGCATCGACGACAAGACTGGTAAGCGAACGGTTTGAGAGCTGGCGGTTAGCGGCGAGCGGCATTTTTGCCGCAAACTGCTAACCGCTAACTTTATTGGGCACCAAGACCAATTTAAGGCCGGGGCCGTCGATGATGGCTTTGTAGCCGGAGAGGAAGCCGTTGCCGACGCGGCCATCGCCATCTCCGGCCGAGTCCGGCGGGCGATAGAAGACCCGCACGTCCTGCGCTGGGACGGAGGCGCGGCCGAGGCGGATTTCTCGCAGATCCGCGACCCGTAGAGGCACGATGCCCCCCACACCCATGATGCTTCGGCCGTTTGGGTCGGGGTGGGTTTGGAGGCCGATGATGTCGGCAAAACCTTGGGCCAATTCGGCGGCGGTATCCGAGCCGGTGTCGAGAAGCAGTTCCGCGTCCGACTCGCGGCCGTCCGGAGCGACCACCACGGCGCGAACGTAGGGGCGTCCGCCGTGAAGAACCAGGCTCACAACGGTGGCGGAGGCCGAGACGATGGCGGGACGGGTGCCAAAGGTGACCTTGCCGGAGGCACGGTCGATCTCCATCACCTTTCGGCCGAGGATGTCTTGGCCAAGGATCACGTCGATCGGAGTCCCGATGGCTTTTCCAATGTCGTTCAGGGGGAGGGAAACCGCCTCAAGGGGCGCTTCGCCCAGTCCTTCCAGATGCAGGCCCTTCGCCCACCAGGCGTCGACGGAGCCTCCCGAGCCGCGTGCCTTGACCACGTCACCTTTCGCGAGGCCCATTGCTTCCGCGACCGACCGGTCGATCACGGTTCGCTGGGCTCCGGTGTCGATCAGGATGTGCAGCGGCTTGCCGCCGTTACCTGCCGTTTCCACGACGATCAGCCCTTTCGGGGAGGTGAAGTCCAGCGAAACGTCCGCCGGGCCACGAACGGCCAAAAGCATTGCGGCGAAGATCGGCGTCACGGTCCTTAATGATACGCCGTAGGCGGCGCGCCCAATGCCGTTTCGTAGTTCTCTTCAGGGTTAGACCGGTTGGTGTAGCAACCGGAGATCTGGAATTTCCAGATAATTATTTAAAATAGCAATTTAATATCGAATTCTTTTATGAGATTCTAACGAGGAAATCCCGTAATTTTTTTATTCATCGAGAGCTATTTGGCATCCTGAAACAAAAACATGTTATTTTTGAATTTTGAGTAGAAATAGTATATTTA
>OUNM010128814.1_pt1 | contig 19014 bp, 18 predicted proteins | sample 1769961 | NCBI WGS metagenome assembly OUNM01 (sample SAMEA3914820, study PRJEB12502) | metagenome | biome: forest; material: soil | place: USA | collected 2012-03-12 | depth 0.3 m
ATTTGTTCCTGATGACGTAAACTGGCACGAGTCAGTTGAAGATCAAGAGCTATGTCCGAGGCGCCGACACCTCCCGACGCGCCGCTGCGCAAGGTGATCCACATCGATATGGATGCCTTCTACGCGTCGGTCGAACAGCGCGACAATCCGGATTTGCGCGGCAAACCGGTGGCAGTCGGCGGCGCGCGCGAACGCGGCGTCGTGGCCGCGGCGTCGTACGAGGCGCGTAAATACGGCGTTCATTCGGCCATGGCGTCGGTGACCGCGCGGCGCAAATGCCCCGAGCTGATCTTCGTCAAGCCGCGCTTCGAGGTCTACAAGGCCGTGTCGCGCCAGATCCGCGATATCTTCCTCGACTACACGCCGCTGGTCGAGCCGCTGTCGCTCGACGAAGCCTATCTCGACGTCACCGAGAACCTCAAGGGCATGACCTCGGCGACGGAGATCGCGCTCGACATCCGCCGCCGCATTCTCGAAACGACCGGGCTTACGGCGTCGGCCGGCGTGTCGTACAACAAGTTCCTGGCCAAGCTGGCCTCGGACTACAACAAGCCCAACGGCCAGTTCGTCGTGACGCCGAAGATCGGGCCGGCCTTTATCGAAAGCCTGCCGGTGCGCAAGTTCCACGGCGTGGGCCCGGCTACCGCCGAGCGCATGCGTAAATTGGGTGTGGAGACAGGCGCGGATCTCCGCGCGAAGTCGCTGATGTTCCTGTCGCAGCACTTCGGCTCGTCCGGCGAATGGTACTACTGGATTTCGCGCGCCGTCGATCCGCGGTGCGTGCGCCCCGACCGCGAGCGCAAGTCGGTCGGCGCCGAGACCACCTTCTTCGAGGACCTGTCCGAAATCGGGACGGCGCGCGACGGCCTCATGCCGCTGGTCGAAAAAGTGTGGCGGCATTGCGATACCAACGGGCTGCAGGGACGGACGGTTACCGTCAAGGTAAAGTACAGCGATTTCCACCAGGTGACGCGGGCTCACACCAGCCGCAAGGCGGTGGCAAGTCTCACCGATCTTCGCCAGCAGAGTTTCGCGCTTCTCGACAGTGTCTTCCCTGTACAAAAAGGGATTCGGCTGCTTGGCGTTACCGTGTCTTCCTTCGCGGATATGCACGACGAAGACAACTCTTCGCAGCTCAGCTTTGACCTCTGATTGTCTATACTGTAAGCATGAAAGCGACGTCGCCGGTCACGGGGACTTCGGCAGGTGGGGCTTATTTGCCACGCATTTTATTCGCCTGTCCGGCGTATGGCATTGATTTTGCATCGCACATACGCTTAAGGACCTGAAAGTTAATCGCTTTTGGGCGGGTGTTGTAATTTCGCTATATCGCACGTGCGTTGTTTCGTATAGCTTGCGAACCATTGGTATTCGAAGTCGCGGGCGATCCCGCATTTTTTTGACATTGAGCTGGGGTAATTCATGAAGTCGATTGTTATGATGGGTGCGCTGGCGGGCGCTCTCGCGGCCTCGCAGGCCGTTGCCGAACAGGCGCCGGGCCTCTATGTGGGCGGCGGCATCGGCTACAACTGGAAATCCGATCAGGAAGTGAAGTCGGACGCGACGATCGGCAGCACCGGTCAGAAGTACGTCTACGACCTGTCGACCAAGGATTCGCTGGCGGGCTTCGCCCGTCTCGGCTGGCGGTACAACGATCACTTCCGCGTCGAGCTGGAAGGCGCCTACCGCCCCGGCGACATCAATGCGGCTCACGGCCCGGAAAAGCGCAACTACGGCGGGGGCCTCAAGGACGACGCGATCTGCGGCACCGTGACGGCGACCGTCTGTAGCGCGCCCAGCGGCAAGATCGATCAGACCACTCTGTTCGTCAACGCGATCTACGACTTCTATCCCGAGTACTCGCTCCACCCGTATATCGGCGCCGGTATCGGTCTCGACTATGTCAACGGCAAGGTCGACGGCCGCCTGGCCCAGGTTTCGCAAAGCATCAGCCTGAAGGGCAGCAAGGTCGTTCCGGCGGCTCAGTTCCTGATCGGCGTGTCGGCCGCCCTGTCGGACCGCCTCAGCCTCGATCTTGGCTACCAGCTGACCTACACCGGCAAGGTGAAGTACAATTCGACCGTCGGCCCGCTGGCGGGCAGCGCCAACGCGCCCTTCGTTCCGGGCGCCTTCGAAGGCGATTTCAACGACCAGGTCCTGCTGATCGGCGTGCGTTACGCGCTGGGTGCCAAGGCCGCGCCCGCTCCGGCGCCGCAGCCCTATACGCCGCCGCCCGCTCCGCAGCCGCCGCAACCGGCGCCGACACCGGTCGAAACGCAGCCGGCTCCGCCGCCCGCTCCCGTCGCCGAGGCCCGCCAGTTCACGGTCTACTTCCGCTTCGACCGTTATGCCCTGACGCCGGAAGCCAAGGCCGTGGTCAAGTCGGCCTCCGACTATGCGCTGAACAACAATTCGCACAAGGTCAAGGTCGTCGGCTATACCGACACCTCGGGTTCGGCCGCTTACAACATCAAGCTGTCGCAACGTCGCGCCGGCGCGACCGCCAAGGCGCTGGTCGCCAACGGCGTCGCCGATGCCGATATCTCGGTCAGCTGGAAGGGTGAAACCGATCTGGCCGTGCCGACGGCCGACGGTGTCCGTGAACCGCGTAACCGCCGCGCGACCATCGACATCCAGTTCTAAGTCTCGGAGCCCGGCCGGTTTCCGGTCGGGCACCGCCTGCCTTCGGGCAAAATTGTAGTGACGCGTGGCGTACAGACTGCTAAAGACAGTAACCATGTTCAGTTTCGGGGTCTAAGCGGATTAACTAAGCCGCATCACGTCGATCCCGATACTTTTGAAGTTCTATAGCCTGTGTCGATTTTGGTCAGGAACTTTTGCATTTTGGGGGCGATTGATTTCGCCGTCCGGTTGAATTTGGCGACTTGTCCTTTTTGATATCCGTTCGCGACCTATTGCGCGGCGGAGCTAAACATTACGAATAAATATTTTTGATTGGGGATTACGATGCTTCATGTCGATGCGGGAGTGCTCAAATCCGGCAAGGTGAGTGACGCGGAAGGTTTCGTGTTGCAGCCGGCCGTGCGTCAGGTGGGGGAAGTGCCGAAGGTGACGGTGTCCGAACATATCATCCGCCTGCTCGATATTTTCATCAGCCTGACCGTCCTGATCTTCTTTTTTCCCGTCCTGGCGCTCGTCGCCGTGGGGGTCAAGCTTCAGGACAAGGGCCCGATCTTCTTCGGCCATACGCGCATCGGCTGCCATGGCCAGGAATTCAAGTGCTTCAAGTTCCGCAGCATGCTGGTCGACGCCGAGGCGCGCCTGCAACGCCTGTTGGAAACCGATGCCGCGGCCCGCGCCGAATGGGCCCAGGATCACAAGCTGAAGAACGATCCGCGCATCACGGCCTTCGGCATGCTGCTGCGCAAGACCAGCATCGACGAGTTTCCGCAGCTGTGGAACGTGCTCAAGGGCGATATGAGCCTGGTTGGTCCGCGTCCGATCGTGCGCACCGAGATCCGCAAGTACGGCAAGTCTTTCCGCCAATACGCCTCGGTCCGCCCCGGCCTGACGGGTCTCTGGCAGGTCGCCGGCCGTAACGACGTCTCCTATACCCGCCGCGTGGCAATGGATCGCCTGTTCTCGCGCCGCAAAAGCGTCAGCCTCTATCTCTATATCCTGTTCATGACCGTTCCGGCGGTGTTGATGCAGCGCGGTTCTTATTGATTATGGCCTGAAGCGCGGCTGCGTTAAGACGATTTGCTTTCGAAGCTGCCGCGATGTTCGCGGCAGCTTTTTTATTTACTTACAGACGCGTGGATTAATTTGAAATAAACCACAATAATTTACAGTAAATACAAGTTAACCATCAAAATATTGAGAAAGTTAAGCATAGCCATTATGCGTTAATTCAAATCTTTGTGGGACGATAAGCTTCGAAAGTGAGGCTTATCCGCATGCGCTCTTCCGACTCTGCTGTTCTGGTCCCGGTGATCGCAAAGCTAGGCGCGATCTTGGCTCTTCTCGGCCTCGGCGCCTGTTCTTCGGTCAATACGACGGCGTCGCTCAATCCACCCGCGGGTCCGGTCCGCACGGCCGCCTATGCCCAGGTGGCCTATGACGCGGCGGCCGCGCCGCGCCACCCCGGATTGTCGAACGCCATGCAATCGGACGCCATGCCCTATGGGCAGCGCACGGCAGCGCCCATGGGCTTCCTGGAACTGTGTTCGCGCTCTCCGATGGATTGCTCGCACGGCGCCCAGTTCGATCCCCAGCGCATCCGCGCCCAAGCACGCGAGGACCTGGTGGTCCGATATCAGATCGCCATGGGCACGCGCGTTCCCGATACCGATATTCCCGACATTCAGGTCGCCGCTACGGGCCGCGCGCCGGTCGCAACGTCTACGGGCGAGGCGCCACAGATCGATCGTACGGCCCTGGTCGGCGGCTTCGTCAGCGGCGGCGTCCATCGCCTCGGCGGCTATCTCAAGGTGCCGGGCGATACGTCTTCGGGTACCGACGCAACCGCCTCCGCGGACGGCCCGGTCCCTGGCGTCGTGGCCTCCGACATGCACCCGCGCCTCAGCTGGGGCGCCAAGATGTCCGGTGACGAGGTCGCGCAAAGCCTGCCGGCCGCGACGCGAATGGGCGAGGCCCGCCTGATGACCGCCGACCTGCGCGACCACGCCCAGGACTCCCAATCCGATCCTCTCGACTACGTCCGCATTGCCATGGACGGCCAGGCCATGAGCCTGCTGCGCTCGGTCAATGATCAGGTCAATGGCGTGATGCGCGCGACGCCCGATACTGAAATCTACGGTGTGGCCGACTACTGGAACGATCCTGCGCTGGCCCGGGGCGTTCGCGGCGACTGCGAAGACTTCGCGCTCGAAAAGCGCCGCGCCTTGATCGAGCATGGCGTTCCGCCGGCTTCGCTTAGCATCGCCATCGTGCGCACCCGCCAGGGCGAAGAACATGCGGTGCTGGTCGTCACGACCGATGCCGGCGACTATGTTCTGGACAATCTGACCTGGGACGTCCGTCCGTGGCGCCGCGCCGGCTATACCTGGATTTCGCGCCAGGGCCCCGGCGACGACCTCGGCTGGGTGTCGCTGACGTCCGCCAACGGCGCGCCGCGTACGCGCCAAGCCGCCGTCTATGTAGCCAACGCCCGATGACTGTGCTACGCCAATAGGCAATGGCTAGGACATCCTTTCACGCGACGGCGGCCAGGGGCACTCTGGCCGCCGTATCGTTTGCGATTGCGGTTGCATGCGGGCTCGCCGCCTGGCAGTTGGCGGCGCCCTTGTCCGCGCCTGTCATCTTTCCCTTTTCGGAAACCTTCTATGTGCGTTCGGTGTCGGCGACGGCGCCGGCGGACGCCATGAAGTGGGCGCGGCGCGCCGTGGACGTCGCGCCGGGACGCCCCGAAAACTGGCTGTTGCTGGCGCGCGCCAGCCAGATGCAGGACGGCTATGTATCGGCGCGCGTCGTGACCGCGTTGCGCCGCTCATATGGGGCGGGCGCCTTTTCGCCGAACGCGCACGAATGGCGGCTGGCCTATATCTATATGAATTGGGGCGCCTTGCCGCGCGACATCCAGATATCCGCGCGGAACGAAATCCTGGTCTATTCGACGCGGGTCGCCGGCAGGAGCTATTTGCGCAAGCTGTTTGCCATGACGACCGACCCTGAGGCTCGGCTCGGCCTGGGTCTGCTGATGTTCCGGCGTCAAACCGAGGACGGCCTGCGCGACATGGAAACCCGCCGTAATTCGGCCAGGTAGGCGTGTAATCCTTGTGGCTCCCTGTTCGCGGTGGGGGACCCGGCTCATTTTCGTCCATAATTCCAAATGGCACGAATCTCGCTTGTTATGTGCACTGCAACAGAATACTGTGCCAACATATTTGAAGCCATTGATTGTCATACGATGCTTGCCGCATTGAAGTCCCTTTTAAAGCCGTCTGAACAGGCCCGGCCGTCGGTGATCGGCCGGCTGACCTACGCTATCGGCGACATTCATGGGCGCGACGACCTTTTTGCCAAAATGGTCGAACGCATCCGGGGCGACAGTGCACTGCAGGGTGAACGGCCCGTCATCGTGCTGCTTGGCGACTATATCGATCGCGGGGCGTCATCGCGTGAGGTCCTGGACCGGATTCTCGGTCTGGAACAGGCCGACTGGTGCGACGTCGTCGTGCTGCTCGGCAATCATGAAGAAACCCTGCTGAATTTTCTATCCGATCCGTCGTGCGGCGTAGCCTGGGTCGAATACGGCGCGGGCGCAACCCTTGCCTCCTACGGCGTCCAGGCGCCGGCCATGCGCACCGATCTCGACGCCTGGGAACTGGTGCGCGACGACTTCGCCGCTGCAATCCCTCCCGCGCACGTCGCGCTTTTGCGGCGGATGCGTCTGACCTATCATGACGGAGACTACCTGTTCGTCCACGCCGGCGTCCGGCCCGACGTGCCCCTGGAGGCGCAGGGCGCCGAAGATTTTCTGTGGATCCGCGGCGCCTTTCTGCAGGCGAAGCGGGCCTGCGACTACGTCGTCGTTCATGGCCATACCCCGGCGGAACTACCCGCTAATGACCGCTGGCGAGTGGGTCTCGATACGGGCGCCTATGCGACCGGCGTGCTTACGGCCATGCGCTTTAAAGGTGAGTCACGTTTTGTGATGGATGTGCGAGTGTGACCGGCAGCTAACCCGTTGGCGGTTCAAAAAAAATAATGTAAATAGTGAATTTACAATATTTCAGTTTATTGATTTGGCGAAAATGCAAATTCAAATGAGGTCAGGCGAAATGAAGAAGGCGGTATTTGGTGCGTTTGTCCTGGGTATTTCGGCGACCGTGCTCTGCCTGGCGTCGCAAGGCCTGGCGCAGGTCCCGACCGTGCCGCAGCCCCTGCCGTCCGCGACGCCCGCAGTGCCGGCCCGCGTACAGCCGGCCCCTACGCCCTCCGGCGCGGACAACAGCAGCAATGTCTATACTTACCGCCTGTCGTCCGGGGACAAGATGAGCATCGCCGTCTTCGGTGAGCCGGACCTCGGTGGCACCTTTGCCGTTTCGGGCGAAGGCAAGATCGCTCCGCCGCTGATCGGCGATCTTTATGTTCTCGGCATGAGTGCCGCCGAGGTTCAGGGGGCGCTCGAGGACAAGTATCGCCAGGGTTATCTCAAGGATCCCAAGGTCCAGGTACAGTTCCTGAGCTATCGTCCCTTTTATATTCTTGGTGAAGTCAAGACACCGGGAGAGTACGCCTATGACTCCGGTATGACCGTGGTCAAGGCGGTTGCACTGGCGCAGGGGTTTACCTATCGCGCCGACCAGAAGAGGGTGTACATTAAACACCGTAACGACGCCAAGGAAATCCAGGTGCCGTTAACCGCTACTCAGTCGGTCGAACCGGGCGATACCATTCGTATCGGCGAGCGTTACTTTTAAGCATCAAGTCCGCATCGAAATACTCGTTTTTGTGCGGATGCGATATGAAATTGTTGTTATAGCTTGAAACATCTTCGGATGTATGCATTTTGAATTCAGGGTTTTATGTGGAGCTGTGGTTATGAAGAAACTCGTTCTCCTGTGCGGAGCGGCAATGCTCGCGTTCGCTCCGATGACGTCGACTGTCGCTTTCGCCGCCAAGACGACCGTTAATGAAGCTACCGCCAACGCGTTGGCTGATCAATTCGTCGCGGCGGCCAAGGCCGCCGAGTCGTCCGCCAAGTCTTCCGGCAAGACCGGCGATGAACTGATCGCCGCCATTGTTGCCGGCATCGAGGCCTCGGTCGAAGCGGCCGTCGCCCAGGGTAATACCGGTACCGATATTTCGGCCGCCCTGGTTAAGGGTGGCAATGCGCCGAACATTTCGCCCGAAGTCGCGGCGGCTTTCGGCGTCGTCCAGCAGCAACTGGCTTCGCTGCTCGACAAGAACAAGCCCGGTGCGACCGGCACGGGTAATGGCGGCGGCGCCGGCGGCGTCGGCGTTCCGACCCCGCCTTCGCCTTCGGTGGCGGGCACCGGCTACAATCCGGGCAGCTGATTTAGTATTTGATGCCGGCGCTTCGGCGCCGGCGCGTTCTCGTATCTTATTTTTAACGCACCATTTCCTTCGCGCGTGTTTGTGCGCGTAATGGGGGTTACTTATGTTATCCAAATCTGTGCTTTTGGTTGCGACGGCAGCCGTTCCCGCGCTCCTTGCGGCGGGCCAGGCTTCGGCCCAGAGCAATTCCAATTTTGCCCGGGACCGGAACGTCGCGGTCACCGAGCGCATTCCCACCGGGTATGAGCCCCTGGGCCTGCGTCTCGGCGCCTTCACCGTGTCTCCGACGCTGGGCGTCGGCGCGGAAGCCAACGACAACATCTTCTATACGTCGCAAGGCAAGACGCACGACATGATCTACAGTGTCGCGCCCGCCGTCAGCATCGCGTCGGACTGGGGCCGTCACGCCCTGACCGCCAAGATCAATACCCAGTACAATACGTTCGCCAAGCATTCGGACGAAAATACCTTCAACTGGGATATCGGCGCCGGTGGCCGTCTCGACATCCACGGCCACAGCTACGCCACGGCCGGCGTCGACTTCAGCCAGGCCTACGAGCCGCGCTACAGCCCGAACGCCCTGACCGGCACCTTCGCGACCGATCCGGCCAAGCCGATCAAGTTCGACGTCAGCCAGTTCAATTCGATGCTGCACCTCGAAGGCAACCGCCTGCTGGTGACCCTGCGTGCCGATTACGCCCTCTATAACTATTTCGACGTCCGGGCCAACAACGGCACCCTCATCGATCAGGACCTGCGCGACTATCACTGGTGGAGTTGGACGACGCGTGCCGATTACGCGATCAGCCCCGACACCTCGCTCTACCTCATCTATGTCGGCAACGACCGTAAATACCGCGTCAGCCCGCTGCACGATTCGCATGGTTACATGGTGGGCGTCGGCGCCAGCCTCGACTTGACCAACCTCATCCGCGGCGAATTCGACGTCGGCTCGATCAAGCAGTCCTATAAGGACGCCAGCTACAAGCCGATTACGGGCACGGCGTTCAATGCCAACATCCAGTATTTCCCGACGGAGCTGACGACGCTGTCGTTCAACGCCGGCACCTCAGTTCAGGAAACGCCGGACCAGTTGGCTTCGGGCTATCTGATGTCGTCGGCCGGCCTGCGCGTCGACCATGAACTTCTGCGCGACCTGCGTATCTATGCCAACGTCAATACGACGGAAGATAAATACAAGGGCGAAGACCGCAACGATCACATCCGCACGATCGGCCTGGGCGCGAACTATCTCGTTTCGCGCAACCTGACGATCCAGGCGGGCTACCAATACAACAAGCTGTCGTCGCGCGGCGTGAATGCCATCCGCTCGTACGAGGACAACCTGTTCCGCGTTACCCTCGGACTGCAATATTAAGCATTACGAAACTTTTGATTTTGATAGTGCTGTCCGCGGGTAATCCAAGCTTGTGGACAGCATTTTCTGCATTTAAGGCCTTGGCGATCCGGTATGAATATTATCACGCAACATCCTCCCGAAGAGACTCATACGTCTCCCAATATTTTGCAATCGGTTGATCTTACAGCCATTATCTCCGATTTCCGGCGGTTCAGCCGGTTCTTCGCGGCGATTTTCGTGCTCTCCTTCATCGCCATCGTCCTGCCCATCCTGACGAAGGCGCCGCAATATTCGGCCTATTCCAGCGTCATGATCGATCCGCGTCAGATCAATGCCGCGCCCGACCAGGACGTGCTGTCCGGACTGCCGCCCGACACGACGACGATCGATACCGAAGTCGAAGTGCTGTATTCGAACGCCCTGGCCGACCGCGTCGTCAAATCGCTGAAGCTCGACCAGGATCCGGAATTCAACTGGTACCTCCAGCCGAAGATGTTCGGCGGCAAGCGCAAGCCGATGGACCAGCTGTCGCCGCAGGAAAAGCAGCAGCTGCACGATTCGATCGTCGAAACGGCCGTCAGCCACGTTTTCGTCAAGCGCCAGGGCCTGACCCGTATCATCACCATCACCGCCAACTCGACCTCGGCCGAAAAGGCGCAAAGGCTGGCCAATGAATGGGCGCGCCTGTACCTGTCGCAGCAGTTGGAGACCAAGTACCAGGCGACCAAGGAAGCCAACGACTGGCTGAATTCGCGCCTGGCCGACCTGAAGACCCAGGTCGAGGCGGCTGAAACCGCCGTCCAGCAGTACAAGATCGCCAATGGCCTCATGGCCACGGTTGGCGACACCACGATCGCACAGACCGAAATTTCGACGCTCAACCAGCAGCTTGCGACGGTCAAGGTCGACCAGGCCGAAAGCGAAGCGCGCCTGGCTGTCGCCAAGCGTCAGCTGGCCGGAGGTTCCTCCGGTGACGATGTCGGTGAAGCCCTCGGTTCGCAGGTCATCAAGGACCTTCGCGCCCAACGCGCGCAGATCAGTGGCCGCCTGGCGGATCTTGAAACGCGCTACGGCCCCCTGCATCCGGACATCGTCAAGTCCAAGCGTCAGCTCGACGACATCGACTCGCAGATCCAGGCCGAAATCAAGCGCATCATGTCGAACCTTGAGGCGCAGGCGCAGATCCAGCGGCAACGCGCCGGATCGCTGGCCGGGTCGGTCGCCCAGGCTCGTGGCGCTCTCGCCGGCAACAACGCCGCGACCGTGAGGCTGAACGAACTTCAGCGCAACGCAGACGCGGTGACCAGCCTCTATCAATCCTATCTCGACCGCTTCAAGCAAACCTCGTCGCAGGCCGGCCTCGACAAGACCGATGCCCGCATCGTGTCGAACGCCACCCTGCCGGGCGCGCCCAGCTCGCCCAAGATTCCCATGACCCTGGCGATCGGTCTCCTCGGTGCCCTCGGCATCGGCGCCGCCGCCGTGCTGACGCGCCGGGCGCTCGACAGCGGCCTGACGACCGGCCAGGAAGTCGAACAGGTTCTCGGCCAGCCTTATCTGGCCGGCGTCGCCAGCCTGTCGTCGACCGTCGACAAGTCGGTCAAGACGTCACCCACCGACTACGTCATCGAAAAACCTTTGTCGGTCTTCGCCGAAGGCTTCCGGTCTTTGCGCGCCTCGCTGCTCTATACCCGCCTGGGCGAGCAGGTGAAGGTCGTGGCCGTGACGTCGTCGCTGCCGGGTGAAGGCAAGACGACAACCTCGGTCTGTCTGGCGCGCACCGCGGCCCTGTCGGGCCAATCGGTGGTCATCGTCGACTGCGACCTCCGCCGCCGCTCGATCAACGCCTTCATCGGCCGCGAAATCGAAGCCGGCCTGCTGGAAGTCCTCGCCGGCAGCGCCAAGCTGGAAGACGTTCTGGTCAAGGACGAAGCGTCCGGCGCCAGCTTCCTGCCGCTGGCCCCCAGCGCCTATACGCCCAAGGACGTGTTCGGCCTGCCGGTGATGGACAAGCTGCTCGACACCCTGCGCAGCAAGTTCGACCTGGTCATCCTCGATACCGCGCCGGTCCTGGCGGTTTCGGATACGCGCATCCTGGCGCGCAAGGCCGACATCGTCGCCATGCTCGTCCGCTGGCGCAAGACTCAGCGCAAGGCGGTCGCCACGTCGATCGGCTTGCTGGAGGATACCGGTGCCCGTGTCGGCGGCGTGGTCCTGACCCAGGTCGATGTCCGCGAGCAGACCAAGTACGGCTACGGCGACAGCGGCTACTATTACAAGCAGTACAAGAAGTACTACACCGAATAGGGATCGAAGGCCGCCGGTAACGGCGGCCTTTGTCTTTCAGGACCTAGAGGGAATATAATGACGCTTCCGTCCGCGTTGAGGACCTGGGCGGCGCCGGCCCTGTATGCGGCGCTTCTGGTTTTCGGTTTCGCGCTGCGTGGATCGGACCTGCCGGTATGGTCGCTGTTGATCTCGGCCTTGTGGGCGCTCTTCGCCACGGCGATCTGGTTGCTGCCGCAACAGAAGGCCGACGAACGCCTGGCGCAGCCGGCGCTCGGGCTTCTGGCCCTGACCTTTGTCGCGCTGTGCGGCGTGCTGACGCTGGAACCCCTCTTCGCATCGCCATCGACCTTCGATCTTTCGGCCTTCGTCACCGCCTTCCTGAAGCTCCTGGGCCTCGGCTGCGCCTTTATGGCGGGCCTTCGCCTGTGCTCGGACAATGACGGCGCCCGGCGCGTGATTGACGCCGTCCTGGTCGGCGGCGCCGTCTGGGCCGGGTTGGCGATCCTCATGCAGGTGGTCGATCCCTATACCATCTACGGCACCGCCAAGGTCGGCAGTCCGGGACGTCTGACGGGTGCCTTCACCTCGCCCAACAGCGCAGCGACCCTTTTCGGGTCGCTGGCCGTCCTGGCCTGGGGCCGGACGCTCAGCCGTTATATCAATTCGGACCGCTACGAGTTTTTCGAGCGCGTCGACCCCCTCTATGTCGGCGAGTTCGCCGTGTGCATGACGGCGCTGATCATGAGCCTGTCGCGCGCGGGCTGGCTGGCCACCGGCGCCGCGCTCATGGGCCTGACGCTCATCATGTTTCGCAAGCGCATTTCCGTGCCGCTCTTCGCCGGCGGCCTTGTCGCCGTCGCGGTTGCCGTCGGCCTGGCCATGACCTTGTCCTCCTTCACCATGCTCGACCGCCTCGGCAAACTCCAGTCCGACATCGATACGCGCCAGGCGCTGTTTTCCGCCCATGCGGCGGCCGGCATGAAACATCCCCTGATGGGATGGGGCTTCGGCTCGTTCATTACCGTGAACAACAGCGTCGTCACGCCGGAGACCTATCCGGCCCTGTGGCCGGTGCGGGCCGCGCACAATGTTTATCTCCAGTGGTTCGAGGAGACAGGCGTCGCCGGCCTTTCGGCCCTCGTCGTCCTCAATCTTGCGGTTCTCGGCACCGTGCTGGGAGGCGCCATCAAGAAGAAGCGCATGGGCGACCGGCTGTGGGCCATGTTGTTCGCCTATCTGGTCTTTCTGATCCACGGCCTGACGGACTACGCTTTTCAGGAAACCTCGCTCAGCCTATACGCGGCCGTTCTCCTGGGCGCCGCCTTTGCCATGGCGACGCGCAGCGAGCGCGGCACCCAGCCGGAAGCCCGCGTCCGCATGGGGTCCTCATCCCGGGGCCGCCGCGCCGCGTGACGCGAATTTCGATCGCAAGCTTGTGAGCAGTCGTGACTGGCGCGCGGTGCCAAGGTCCAATAAGATAGGTCTTACGGGAAATGACCCGTATTCACTCCCCGGACTTTTGTCACGGGGCGACCCGGCGCCAGGGCAAGGCAACCCGGTCAATGCGACCAGGGACAAATTGCAAAGCCACACGCCATTTATGAAAGGCCCTCCGAGCGATCGGAGGGCCTTCGTGTTTTAGAGCTCGCAAAACGGAAACGTCTAGATTCCTTCGCCGCCATAGATGGGATTGTGGATACCGCATTCGACCTTTTCCATGCCGGCCCAACGGCCGGAACGGGCGTCCTGGCCGGTTTCCACCGGCTTGGTGCAGGTGAAGCAGCCGATCGACGGAAAGCCCTGGTCGACCAGCGGGTGCGGCGGCAGGTCGTGCGCCGCGAAATAGGCGTCGAGATCTCCTTGAGTCCAGCGCGCCAGCGGATTGACCTTGAAATGCTTGCCGTCCCACTCGACGATCGAAAGGTTGGCGCGCGTGGCGCTCTGGTGGCGCTTGCGCCCCGAAATCCACGCGCCATAGCCTTCCATGATGCGGTTGAGCGGCCGGACCTTGCGCAGGTCGCAGCAGGCGTCGGGGTTGGTGCGCCACAGCGTACCCTTGGCGTCCTCATTGGCGGCTTCCGCCTCGTCGGCCTTGAGGACGATCACGTTCTGCAGGCCCAGCTTCGCCTTCAGTTCGTCGCGGTACTGCAGGGTCTGGAAGAAGTGACGGTCGGTGTCGAGGAACAGCACGGGCAGGTTCGGGTCGATTTCCGACACCATGTGCAGCAGCACGGCGGAGTCCGCGCCGAACGACGACGACAGGGTGATGTCGCCGAAGAACTGGTTGCGGATGGCGTCGCGCAAAATCTCCTGCGGCGTCATGGTTTCGTACTTCGCGCTGAGCGCGGCGGCGCGCTGGCCGTTTTCGGAACGCGCCTGGTCTTTTACGATATCAATCAAGACCGTCATGGGGTGTACTCTCTCAGGCGCCGATGCCGTGGCGCAGGGCCCACGTCGGGCGAGCGGTATCGGCCGCGCCCTGATAGGTGGTGGAAAAGCGTTGCGAAGCGTCCGCTATGGCGCCGGCCGGGTCCTTGTCCTTGACCAGGAACTCGTCGAAGCCGCAACGCATCATGTAGAAGAGCTGGTCGCGCAGGACGTCACCGACGGCGCGAACCGCGCCGGTGAAACCCAGGTCGTCGCGCAGGATTCGCGCGGTCGAATAGCCGCGGCCGTCGCGGTAGCCGGGGAAGGCGACCTCGATCAGGGTGATCTTCTCGAGGAAGGGTTCCAAGAGGCGGACGTCGTCGCCGGGATTGACGCGGACGCCGTAATGACCGTTCAGGCCGTCGAGATCGCGAAGCGCGCGTTCGAAACCAAGGACATAGGGGCCTTCCGCGCCAGTCGTGTCTTCGTCGGCCAGCAGTTGCCATCCATTGGGAACGATGTCGCCGGCGCGGGTGACCAGCTCGGGGCCATGGGACGAATTGGGTTTAGGCAGGTTCATGCAGGGCCTCCGCGAAGGCGTCGCGGCCGACGCGCTCCAGGGTATCGATAAAACGTTCGCTGTCGTGTGTGCGCAGCTCGAGATAGAGACGTACGACGCGCTCGATGGCGGCGGGTACGGCCTCGGCGGGCAGGCCCTTGCCGGTGATCTGGCCGAGCGCCGCCTTTTCGTCGGCGCGGCCGCCCAGCAGGATCTGGTAGAATTCGATCCCCTGCTTGTCGACGCCCAGGATGCCGATGTGGCCGACATGGTGGTGGCCGCAGGCATTGATGCAGCCCGAGATCTTGATCTGCAGGTCGCCGATGCGGTCGGTCAGGCTGGCGTCCTCGAAACGTTGCGAGATGTCCTGCGCCAGCGGGATCGAGCGCGCATTGGCCAGGGAGCAATAGTCGAGGCCCGGGCACGCGATCATGTCGGTGATCTTGCCGGCATTGGCGGTCGACAGGTTCGCCGCGTCGAGGCGGCCATACAGGGCGTAGAGATCGTTTTTCGCGACGTGCGGCAGGATGATGTTCTGCTCATGGCTGACGCGCAGTTCACTGTAGGCATAGGCGTCGGCAACGTCGGCCATGACGTCCATCTGCGCCGACGACGCGTCGCCGGGCGGCAGGCCCGTGGGCTTCAGCGAGATCGTCACCGACACGTGGTCGTCGCGCTTGTGGGCGTGGGTATTGTTCTTCACCCAGCGGGCAAAAGCCGCGTCCGCCGTCTGCGCGCGTTCGAAGGCGGCGGCGTCGAACGCAACCGTCGTGAACGTCGGATCGGGGAAGAAGCTCTTCAGACGATCGATCTCGACCTGCGGGGCGTCGATCTTCGACGTGTCCAGGCGCGCCCACTCTTCTTCGACCTGACGCTTGTATTCGTCGGGGCCGAGCGCAGCGACCAGGATCTTGATCCGCGCCTTGTAGATATTGTCGCGGCGGCCATAGCGGTTATAGACGCGAAGCGCCGCCTCAAGATAGCTGAGCAGCTGTTCGCCCGGCAGGCCGGTACGGATGCAGTGCCCGAGGCTGGGGGTGCGGCCCATGCCGCCGCCGACATAGACGTCGAAACCCTGCGGCTTGATGTGCAGCCCGATGTCGTGGACGCGGATGGCGGCGCGATCCTTGTCGGCGCCGGTGATGGCGATCTTGAACTTGCGCGGCAGGAAGGTGAATTCCGGGTGGTTCGACGACCACTGGCGGATCAGCTCGGCCCACGGACGCGGGTCGGCGTGCTCGTCCTGAGCGGCCCCGGCGAACTGGTCGGTCGTGGTGTTGCGGATGCAGTTGCCCGAGGTCTGCAAGGCGTGCATCTCGACCTCGGCCAGCTCTTCCAGGATCTTCGGCGCATCGGCCAGCTTGATCCAGTTGAACTGCAGGTTCTGGCGCGTGGTAAAGTGACCGAAATCGCGGTCGTAGGTGCGTGCGATATGCGCCAGCTTGCGCACCTGGCGCGCCGACAGGACGCCGTACGGCACGGCGATGCGCAGCATGTAGGCGTGCAGTTGCAGGTAAAGGCCGTTCATCAGGCGCAGCGGCTTGAACTGGTCCTCGGTGATTTCGCCGCTGAGGCGGCGCTTGACCTGGTCGGCGAACTCGCGGTTGCGGTCGCGGACGAAGGCGTGGTCGAAGGAATCGTAGGCGTACATGCTCAGTTCTCGAAAATGTCGGCGCGGTTGAACGCTTTAGACAAGGCGTCGGCGGTCTGGCCGATAGTCGGGCCGTTGGCCCGGACGAATTCACGGACGTGTTCGCGCTGGACCGGCGTGTGGGTGTCGGTCAGCGGGATGAGATAGGGCGCGACGACCTCGGTCTCGCGCAGCTTCCATTCGATGAGCAGGGCGTCGGCGTCATCGTCGCTGAGCACTGCGGCCTTGGCACCGTCCTCGACCCAGCCGGCGTCACCGTACCAGAGCGTCAGTCCGTCATGCAGGCGGTTGGCGGTCAGGAGCTTCATGCATTCATCCTTGCAGCAGTTTCGACGATGCCGGCGACGGCGGCCGCATCGTCGCGGTAAAGGGCAGCGACTTCGCCGATGATCAGGAGGGCAGGCCCCTTCGGCGGCGCGGCAGCGATGGTGGCGTTCAACTGGCCAAGCGACGTCAGGCGACGCGTCTCATCGGCGCGCGTGCCGTTTTCGACGATCAGGACCGGCGTGTCGGGCTGGCGGCCATGGCGCATCAGCTTGTCGGCGATCTCGGCCGACGTCGCCACGCCCATATAGACGACCAGCGTATGGTTGGACGCGCTCAGTGCCGACCAGTCGAGCCTCAGCGGCTGGTTGCCGCTGTCGCCGTCACGGGCGTGGCCGGTGATGAAGGTGACGCTTTGGGCGTGGTCGCGATGGGTCAGCGGCACGCCGCTCGACGCCGCGCAGCCGAGCGCCGCCGTAATGCCGGGCGTCACATGGACCTCGATGCCGGCCTGGCGCAGGGCCTCGACCTCTTCGCCGCCGCGGCCGAAGACGAACGGATCGCCGCCCTTCAGGCGCACGACGCGCTTGCCCAGCCGCGCCTGTTCGACCAGCAGGTCGTGGATCTGGTCCTGCGGCACCGAGTGGTTGGAGCGTGCCTTGCCGACGTAGAAACGCTCGGCGTCGCGGCGCGCCAGATCCATAATGCCGTCGCCGACCAGGCGGTCGTAGACGATGACGTCGGCTTCGGACAGCAGACGCAGCGCCTTGAGGGTCAGGAGTTCGGGATCGCCCGGGCCGGCGCCGACCAGATGCACCACGCCCTGGCGTTCGGTGCGGGTCTCGACGCCTTGCAAGGCCAGTTCGACGGCCTCAGCCACCTTGCCCTGGCGTGCCAGTTCTGCGGCGGGTGATTTCAGCACCTCTTCCCAGAACCGCCGGCGGTCGTCGACATCGGGGATGGCGGCGCGCAAGGGTGCACTGAGCGCGAGTGCGAATTCGGCGACCGAGGTTTCGGACGGCGGTACGGCGGCTTCGATGCGCGTGCGCGTTTCGCGCGCCAGCACGGGCGCGGTGCCGCCGGTGGCGACGCCGATGCTCATGGGGCCGCGATCGATGATGGCGGGGAAGTGAAAATCGCTGAGGTCGGGATAGTCGACGACGTTGAGCGGCGCGCGGACGGTGCGGGCTAGGCTCGCGCCCTTTTCGGCCAGTGCGCGGTCCTCGAAAGCCACGACGATCAGGGCGGCGTCGCCGAGTTCCGAAGTTTCGGGCCAGCGGGCGTGAGAGGCAGCGACGCCTTCCAGCACGGATTGTTCAATGGGCTGGTAGGCGATGACGTCCGCCGGTGTCCGCGTGAGCAGATTGACCTTGCGCACCAGCCACGCGCCGGCGCCGATCAGGACAACCCGACGGTTTTCCAGAGGCCAGGACAGGGGGAGGGCTAACATCGCAAGTACTTCCTAACGAGGCTTCCTTCTAAGAGTTTGCCCCTGTGAAATAAAGCGATGGTTACTGCTTCCCAGGTTTAGGCTATCTCACTTTAAAACCCGTACCTGCGGGATTGGCGCCGATATGTGAGATTTCAACCGGTTCCGTGGCGCAAAACCGGTGGCTGAGCCTCAGGCGATTGAAGCGGTGGGAAGGGTAAGCGTCGCCGTCTTTCAGCTTAAGATGGTCACGCGACAGGAAGGCAACAAGGTTGCCGTGCGGCCGGCACATCGGGCAGTCGCAGGCGGCGCCGTCGAGATAGGCGGTATCGATTTCGTAGGCGATAGTGTGGCCCGGGGGCCGTTCATGACGCATGGCACTGATTCTCCTGATGGGCGACCGTGCGACGCTAAGAAGTCGTCAATAAGGAAACAATGTGCGCAAACCGTGGCCGACGGCGGACGACGTTTCGCCGCAGGACAGGGACGAAGCGAACGCCTATATGACGGACAGGAGTAAGCCCATGACGTCCCCCCAAGCCCTGGCCGCGCGCCAGAAGATACGCGAAGACGCTGCCCTGATCGGTGTCGACGAAGCCTTTATCTCGACCCTGGTCGACACCTTCTACGCGCGGGTACGCGAACATCAGCAACTGGGGCCGGTGTTCAATGGCGCCGTCGAGGACTGGCCGGATCATCTGGCCAAACTCAAACAATTCTGGGAATCGGTTGCGCTCAATGCCGGCGTCTATTCGGGCCGGCCGATGCAGGCGCATATGCGCGTGCCCTCGATCGAACCGGCGCATTTCGGCCAGTGGCTCTATCTGTTCGAACAGACCCTGCGCGATATCGCGCCGGGTGAAGCGGCGGTCGAATACTTCATGGTGCGCGCCCACCGTATCGGCGAAAGCCTGAAACTGGGCCTGTTCTTCCGCCCGTAACCCTGTCGGGTTAGTCCCGCCTCGCAGCTTGGCCAGGGGGTGCGCCGAACGTTACGATGTCGACAAGGCCATAAAAATCTTTTCCGCCCACGCTGTCACGGCGTCCGGGCTGGCGATCAGATCGTTGCGGATTTCAATGAGCACGGCGGG
>OUNM010914935.1_pt1 | contig 19010 bp, 16 predicted proteins | sample 1769961 | NCBI WGS metagenome assembly OUNM01 (sample SAMEA3914820, study PRJEB12502) | metagenome | biome: forest; material: soil | place: USA | collected 2012-03-12 | depth 0.3 m
GACCTGTACCTGCCGGCCATGCCCACGATGGGGCGGGCGCTCGGCGCGGACGCGGGCATGGTCGAACTGACGGTCTCCGGCTATCTCGTCGGCTTCAGCCTGGGGCAGCTACTGTGGGGTCCGATCGGCGACCGCGTCGGCCGCCGCTTGCCGGTGGCGGTCGGGCTTGTTCTGTTCACCGTCGGCTCGGCAGGCTGCGCCATGGCGGGGAGCACCGGTGCGCTGATCGGCTGGCGCGTCGTTCAGGCGGTGGGGGCCTGCGCCGGCGTGGTGCTGGCTCGCGCCATGGTGCGCGATCTCTACGAGGGGCATCGCGCGGCGCAAATGCTCTCGACGCTGATGACAGTGATGGCGGTGGCCCCGCTGCTCGGACCAATCGTCGGTGGGCAGATCCTCGCGACGGCCGGATGGCGGGCGATCTTCTGGACGCTGGTCGGCGTCGGCGTCGCCACGCTTGCCGCCCTACTCACGCTGCCCGAGACGCTGCCGGCCGAACGGCGCAACAGCGAACCGCTCGGCCAAGCCCTGCTTCGCTACGGCACGCTGATCCGCCACCGCCGGCTGCTCGGCTATGCGGGAGCGGGCGGGTTCTTCTATGGCGGCATGTTCGCCTACATCGCCGGTACGCCTTTCGCCTACGTCACCTATCATCATGTGCCGCCGGAGATGTACGGCCTGCTGTTCGGCGCCGGCATCGTCGGAATCATGGGAGCCAACCTGCTCAACGCGCGGCTGGTGCGGCGGCTGGGCAGCGACCGGCTGCTGCTGCTCGGTACGGGCGCGGCGGCATTCGCCGGGATTCTGCTGGCGGCGGCAGCCTGGAGCGGCCTCGGCGGCTTGTGGGGGCTGGCGGCGCCGCTCTTCCTGTTCGTCTCGGCGACCGGCTTCATCGTCGCCAACTCCATTGCCGGCGCGCTGGCCGACTTTCCCGAACGGGCCGGCGCCGTGTCGGCGCTGGTCGGGGCGATCCATTACGGCAGCGGCATCGTCAGCTCCGCCCTGGTCGGCGCCTTCGCCGACGGAACGCCCCGGCCGATGGCCTGGGTGATCACCCTCGCCGGGATCGGCAGCCTGCTGTGCGCCCGACGGCTCGTGCCTGTCGTTCATCCCGCGGAACGATCGACATGAGGAGGGAACCGCCCCGGCCGGTCCAATCGGAACGGACCCGACCGGCGGCGTCCGGTCATCCGCCATGTTTGCGGAAACCGGGGCGATCTCCGTTTCGTCATGAGAGGATCGGGCCAGGGCGGCGTTTGCCGCTCAGCTCATGCGCAGATCGACGTTCTTCAGCGGCAGGTCCCGCACCCGCTTGCCGGTGGCGGCGAACAGGGCGTTCAGCACCGCCGGGGCCGCCACCGCGATGGTCGGCTCGCCGACGCCACCCCAGAAGCCGCCCGACGGCATGACGATCACCTCGACCACCGGCATCTCGTCCAGCCGCAGCACGTTGTAGGTATCGAAATTCTGCTGCTCGATGCGCCCGTCCTTCACCGTGCATTCGCCGTACAGCATCGCCGACAGGCCGTAAACGAAGGATCCGGCGACCTGCGCCTCGATCTGCTGCGGGTTCACCGCATGGCCGGGATCCGTCGCCGCGACGATGCGGTGGATCTTCAGCTTGCCATCCGTCACCGACACCTCCGCGGCGGCGGCCACATAGCTGCCGAAGCCCATGATCTGCGCGATGCCGCGATGGATGCCGGGCGGCGGCTTGCTGTCCCAGCCGATTCCCTTGGCCGCCGCCTCCAGCACGGCGAGGTGCTTGGGCGTGTTCGCCATCAGCTTGCGGCGGAAGGCCAGCGGATCGACCCCGGCGGCGGCGGCCAGCTCGTCGATGAAGCATTCCAGATAGACGGCGTTCTGGTTCAGGTTGACGCCGCGCCAGTAGCCCGGCCGGACATGCGTGTTGCGCATCGCATGATCGACCAGCAGGTTCGGGATGGCGTAGGAGAAGGCCCCCTCGGCGCCGCCGGGCAGAAGCCCCTGGAAGACGGCGGGGTCGCCGCTGCCGGTGATCGCCGAGGGCCGGACATAGGCCGTGATCGACTGGCCGGAGATCCGCATGTGGAACGCCTCGACATTGCCCTGCGCGTCAAGCGTGGCGCGCAGCCGGCATTGCGTGACCGGGTGGAAGCGGCCGTGCGCCATGTCCTCCTCGCGGGTCCACACCATCTTCACCGGGGTGCCCGGAACCTGCTTGGCGATCAGCACGGCGATGCGCAGGTAATCGGTCGCTAGGCGGCGGCCGAAGCTGCCGCCGATGCGCATGGTGTGCACCTCGCAGGCCTCCACCGCGAGGCCGGCGGTGGCGGCCACCGTCTCCAGCGCCGCCTCGGCGACCTGGGTCGGCCCCCAGAGGTCGCAGCGCTCGGGCGTCCAGCGCGCGGTGGCGGACAGCACCTCCATCGGCGCGTGGTTCTGGTAGGGGAAGCTGTAGTCGGCCTCGATCACCCGCCCGGCCTTCGCCAGAAGCTCTTTCGCCTGACCGGCCTGGTTGCCGATATAGGGCGTGTCGGCGGACAGGCCGTCCCGCAGGGTCGCGGCGATGGTGGCGCTCGACACGGCAGCGCCCGCCCCCTCGTCCCAGACGATCGGCAGGGCGTCGAGCGCCGTCTTGGCGCGCCAGAATGTGTCGGCGACGACCGCCACTGTCTCGTCGTCGACGCGCAGCACATGCTTGACGCCGCGCATGCCGGACACGGCGGCGGCGTCGAAGCTCTTGAGCTTGCCGCCATGGACCGGACAGGCCTTCGGCACCGCCACCAGCATGCCGGGCATGGTGAAATCGATGCCGTAGACCAGCGAGCCGTTGGGCTTGTCGGCGGTGTCGAGCCGCTTCAGCGGCTTGCCGGCGATGGTCCAGTCCTTCGGGTCCTTCAGCGCGATCTCGGTCGGCGGCGCGATCTTCGCGGCATCCGCCGCGACGGCGCCGTAGCTGGTGGTCCGCCCGCTCGCGGCGTGGGTGATCACCCCCTTGGCGACCGTGCATTCCCCCGGCTTCACGCCCCAGTCCCGGGCCGCCGCCTGCACCAACATGGAGCGCGCCGCCGCACCGCCCATCCGCACGTAATCCTGCGATCCGCGAATGGCGCGGGAGCCGCCGGTCGCCATGTCGCGCCAGGGGCGCTGGCGCCGCCGGTTCTCGCCGGGCTTGACCAGCTCGAAGCGGACCTTGTCCCAGTCGCACTCCAGCTCCTCGGCGATCAACTGGGCGAGGCCGGTCAGCGAACCCTGCCCCATCTCGGCGCGGGCGATGCGGATCAGGATCGTCTCGTCGGGCTGGACGACGACCCAGGCGTTGACCTCCGGTGCCGCCGCTTGCGCGGCCCCTTGCCCGGCCGTCTGCGCGAAGGCGCGCTCCGGCATGGGGAACGAGAATGCCAGCGTGAAGGCGCCGGCCGCCGTCCCGGCGCCGGCCAGGAAACCACGGCGGGAGACCTGGGTCATGCTCGGCTCAGCCATGGTTCGCCTCCATCCGCTGGGCGGCGAGCTTCACGCCGGCCAGGATGCGCGGGTAGGTTCCGCAGCGGCAGATGTTGGTGATCTGCTCGCGGATGTCGTCGTCGGTCGGTTTCGGGTTCTGCGCCAGCAGGGACGAGGCGGCCATGATCATGCCGACCTGACAATAGCCGCACTGCGCGACGTCGAGTTCGGCCCAGGCCTGCTGGATCGGGTGGGGCTTGTCGGCGCCCAGACCCTCGATGGTGACGATCATCTGCTCTTCGGCGACGGAGCCGACCGGCAGCGCGCAGGAGCGGGTCGCCATGCCGTCGACATGCACCGTGCAGGCGCCGCACTGGGCGACGCCGCAGCCGTATTTCGTGCCGGTCAGCCCGACATGGTCGCGCAAGACCCAGAGAAGCGGCGTGTCCTCCTCGACGTCGACCTCCACCAGCTTCCCGTTGATGTTCAGCTTCGCCATGTCGCGCTCCCTAGCTTTCGGATGATGCGTTGTCGTTCCGATGGCGGGTCCGCCGGCAGACCCCATGCAACCCTAGCACACGGCGCAAACCGCCATTAGATGGCGGAGGTCGTATTGGCGGAGGTCGTATGAGCCGATGAACCGGGTTCATGAACGGCGGCACCCCCGCCTAGTTCTTGAACACGTCCCTGGTGATGCCGACCGCGGTGATCGCGTTCGGCCAGCCCGCGTAGAAGGCCAGCTGGGTGATGACCTCGGCCAGCTCGTCCTGGGTCACGCCGTTCTGGCGGGCGCGGGCGATGTGGGACCGAAGCTGGTCGGGACGGTTCAGCGCGATCAGCGCACTGACCGTGATCAGGCTGCGGTCCCGCTGCGACAGTCCGGGCCGCGACCACACCTGGCCGAACAGCACCTCGTCGGTCAGTTCGGCCAGCTTGGGCGCGATGTCGCCCATCAGCTGCTGGGCTCTCGACGGCTGTCCGGCGGCCGGAGCCGGGGTTGCCAGGGTGGCGGGCGCGGCACTCTGGGCCAGGGCCGGGACGGCGGCCCCGGCCAGCAACGCGCCGGCCAGGATGAAACGGGTAGCGAGCCTCTTCATGACATCTCTCCGGTGGCGATTCACGGCGTGCCGCCATATTGCGCCTCGCTGACCTTCTCCAGCCAGTCGACGGTCTTGCCGTTCAGGTTTTCCTGAAGGGCGATATGGCTCATCGCGGCATTGGGCGCCGCCCCGTGCCAGTGCTTCTGGCCGGGCGCGATCTGCACCACGTCGCCCGGCCGGATCTCGACGACCGGCCCGCCCCAGCGCTGGACGCGGCCGGAACCGGCGGTCACGATCAGGGTCTGGCCCAGCGGATGGGTGTGCCATGCGGTGTGGGCGCGCGGCTCGAAGGTCACCGAGGCTCCGGAGGTGCGCGCCGGCTCGGTCGGCTGGAACAGCGGATCGACTCGGACCAGCCCGGTGAAATGTTCGGCCGGCGCCGAGCGGGAGGCTTGCGAGCCGCTGCGCGTGATGGTCAGGGTCTGCGCCTCTCCGCCCGGCGCGGCGCTGGCGTCCTTCGCCTGGACCAGCACGGAGGCGAGCAGGGAAAAGGACAGCGCCATCGACAGCGATGCGACGCCCGCGCCGAGAATTTTCATGTCCGTCCTTTCCGACGATCGGATTGCGTGCCCCTCGACCGGGTGAAGGGGCATGGCGGTTTCAAGTCCCGGCCGGGCGGCGCGGATGCCTTGGCACCGTACCGTCGGCAAAGCACGCCGCCGGCCGGGGTGCCGGCGGAGGGGCTTCCGCCGACCGCCCCATGTGTAGGGACCAGATATCCCGAGAGTGTGTCAGGCTTTCCGGGCTTGTGTATCGGACTGTGGCAAGCCGGACTGCCTGACATAGTTTTATACATCTTCGCGCTTTGGCGCCCCGGTTCCCCATGCCAAAGTCCCGCCATGCCATGGTCCGGCAAGACCGCACGGTGTCTCCCATGCCGCTTCCAACCGACGATGCCTCCATCCATCTGCTTCTGGTCGACGATCACCGCGACATCCGCGAGACGCTGGCGCGTTATCTCGACCGCCACGGCGTGCGCGTCACCACGGCGGAGGACGCCGCCACGGCAAGGCGCATTCTGCGCGGCTCGGCGCCGGACATCGTCGTGCTGGACATCATGATGCCGGGCGAGGATGGGCTCAGCCTCTGCCGCCACCTGCGGGAGACCACCGACGTTCCGGTCATCTTCCTGACCGCGCTCGGCGAATCCACCGACCGGGTCATCGGGCTGGAGATGGGTGCCGACGACTATGTGCCGAAACCCTTCGAGCCGCGCGAACTGCTGGCCCGCATCAAGGCGGTGCTGCGCCGCAGCCGCAGCCTGCCGGTCGATCCCGCCCGGCGGCGTGGCGAAAGCCCGCGCGTCGCGTTCGACGGCTGGATGCTCGACCTCGGGCGGCGGGAGCTGACGGGCAGCGACGGGGTCGCCGTCTCGCTCAGCACCTCGGAATATCTGATGCTGGAGGCCTTCGTGCGCCATCCCGGCCTCGTGCTGTCGCGCGACCAGCTTCTCGATTTGACCAAGGGCCGGGCGGCCGACGCCTTCGACCGCAGCATCGACAATCAGGTCAGCCGCCTGCGCCGCAAGGTGGAGGCCGATCCGCGCAACCCCAGCCTGATCAAGACCGTGTGGGGCGGCGGCTATTGCTTCGCCGCCAGCGTGAGGGAACTGTCGTGACCGCCTCCCTCCTCCCCCTGCTCCGTCGCGCCGTGCCGCGCTCCCTCTTCGCGCAGATGGTGCTGCTGCTGGCCGCCGCCGTCGTCGTCGCCAAGCTCGGCAGCTGGTACGCCTACCTCGACGAGCGCGCCTTCGCCATGCAGCAGATGCGCGTGGAGGAGACCATCGCCAAGACCGCGGCGGCGGTCCGGCTGGTCGCCGCCGTTCCCGATCCGCTGCGCAAGGACGCGCTGGAGGCGGCGAGCAGCCGCGAGTTCCGCTTCTGGTGGGACGTGAAGGAACTCGCCGCCTCCGCGACGCCCTCGCCGGAATCGCTCGCCGCGCGCGACCGGCTGAAGGCGATGGTCGGGGACTCCGTCCGGGAGGTGAAGGTCCTCATCAAGCGCCCCGGCGGCACCGCCGTCACCGCAACCGACGAGGGCGGGCCGGAGCCGGTGAAGTTCATGGTCTCCGCCTTGTTCCCCGACGGGCGCTGGCTGAACGCCGCCACGGTCCAGCCCTCCCGCCCGGCCTCCTCGAACAGCTCGCTCTATTTCTCGATCCTTACTTCGGTCGCCATGGTGGCGCTGGTCGCCTTCTTCATCTCCCGCCGCATTTCCCGCCCGCTGAAGCTGATCGGCGAGGCGGCGGAGCGGCTCGGCCGGGGCGAAACGGTGGAACTGGACGAGAAGCGCGGCCCCGACGAGGTCCGGCGCGCCGCGACCGCCTTCAACGCCATGGGCGGGCGGCTTCGGCGCTTCGTGGACGACCGCACGCGCATGCTGGCGGCGGTCAGCCACGATCTGCGGACCCCGATCACCAACCTGCGCCTGCGGGTCGAGCTGCTGGACGAGGGGGAGACCAAGCAGCGCATGCTGGACAATGTCGACGAGCTGCGGCTGACGGCGGAGGCTATGCTGTCCTTCGCGCGCGAGGAGGGCGGCGAGGAGGCGCGGGTGGTGGACATCGTCTCGCTGGTCGAGAGCGTCTGCGACGACATGGCCGACCTCGGCGCCCCGGTGACCTTCGAGGGGGTGCCGAAGCTTCCGGTCGTCTGCCGCCCGGCGGCGATGCGGCGGGTCGTCCGCAACCTCGTGGAGAACGCCGTGTCCTACGGGATGGCGGCCAGGGTCGCCGTCATCGCGGACGGCGGCGAGATCCGGATGACGGTCGAGGACCAGGGGCCGGGCATCGCGGCGGCCGACATCGAGCGGGTGTTCGAACCGTTCGTCCGGCTGGAGGAGTCGCGGAACCGGCGCACCGGCGGCGTCGGCCTCGGCCTGTCCATCGCCCGCTCCATCGTCCGCGGTCATGGCGGCGACATCCTTCTGGAAAACCGGCCGGAGGGGGGCCTGCGCGCCGTCCTCAACCTGCCGGCCTTGCCCCCAGTAAACGAGCGGACGGGCAAGCGCATGCCGGGACGGCCGATGGTGACCTGGGTCCGTCCTATCGAAAGACGGAAATAGCGCGGCTCTGCCTCTCGCTGAATGTTCACCGGATCGGCGGATTGGAAGGCGGGAGACGCGCGACGACACGATCAACCCGTCAAACCGGCAGCCGACGAATCCGCGGCAGTCCGTCGCATCGGTGAAGGGGACAACCTCACCCACTATCCCCGTTTGTCGAACAGACGGCAAGTTATGCGGTGATTTAGCGAGCGGCTCTCGACCTCGCTCGCAAATGCTCCAGTCAGCCACGCTTCTCGGCTGAGGTTTCCCTGAGATCGCCGGCCACCGTTGGCGGCACCATGACCACGAGCGCTACGACAAACAGCGAAACCATGAACATGATGCAGAACGTCAGGTGCAATGCCCCCTGCAAGGCTGCAACGAGGATCGGATCCGTCCCCGGCCCCTTTTCGAAAATTTGGAGCAGCCGAGATGACGGGACGGCACCGATGCCGTCCGCCTGGGTCAGGCCGATATTGAGCACGGCACCGAACACGGCTGCACCGAGCGTACTGCCCAGGTTACGCGCGAACAGGTTCGAGGCCGTGACACCGCCACGCTGGCTCCAATCAACGATGCCCTGGATCAAAATCATGGAGGATACGGCGAGGAGCCCCATCCCAAATCCCACCACCAGCGACCCTCCGGCTGCGAGTACCGGCGAACTTTCGGAATTCAATCCGACGAACACCGCCGCACCCGCCGGCATGAGAGCGCCGCCGATGATCATCATGCGGCGCAACCCGAATACCGGGAAAGCACGGGCGCACACGGTCGCCCCCAAAGGCCACCCCAGAACCAGCATCGTCAGCGTGAACCCGGCCACGGTGGGAGACCGGTGCAGCACCCCCTGAACATACATCGGCAGGAACGTGGTCAGGCCCATCAGTATCATCCCCGCAAGCACCGCCGCTCCATTGACCGTCGCGACCGGTCGGCGCCGCCACAACGAAAACGAAACCATCGGGTCCGGTGCCCGCCGTTCCTGGGCGACGAAAAGGATGAAGAAGAGACAGACGCCAAAGGCGCCCAGCGACGCCGCGTCCGAATGGCCATTGCCCGCCATGGTCAACGAAAACATCAGGGTCGCGACGGTGGCGGTGAAAAGAACCGCTCCGGCGTAATCCACCGACCGAGATTCGTGATGGACCTCTTCGCGCAGATAAAAGACGAAGCCGATGGCGGCCGCCAAACCGATCGGGATGCTGATCCAGAAAATCCAGGCCCAGGAGACATTGTCGATGATCAACCCGCCCACCATCGGTCCGATCACGGCGGATATCGCCCAGACGCTTGCCAGATACCCCTGGACCTTGCCTCGCTCCCGCGCCGGATAAAGGTCGGCCACGATGGTCATGGCGACCGGATGGATGGTTCCCGCTCCCATCCCTTGAATGAGCCGGAAGGCGATCATGGAGGGCATGGACCAGGCGAAACCGGCGAGGATCGATCCGACAAGGAAGATTCCGATGCCGGCGAGCATTACGGGCTTGCGTCCATAAAGATCGGCCAGCTTCCCGAACACGACGGTCAAAGCGGTCTGCGTGAGGAGAAACGACGAAAAAACCCAGCTATACAGATCGAGCCCGCCGATCTGGGCGACGATCTGCGGCATCGCCGTGGCGACGATGGTCGCTTCGATGGCAACCAGGAACATGGATGCCATAACGGCGATAAGCACGAAAGAACGTGCGCGATCAGTGTTTTGCAAGGGCATCGGGTTATCCACGGAACATGGTCGGACCATTTCGACTTTCAGTTCTTAACCCGGCTTGAAGCTCGGCCGCAATTCCGGAATCGCCTTTTTCCCTTTATGGATGTTCAAGCCCGTACCCCTTTCAAATCGCCCTGAACCTGCTCGGGTTCCCCGGCAAGAGACATGTTCGCCATATCGTGCACGCCGTCCAGAGCGTCGGCGGCATCCGGATCCAGCGCCGCGAAGAGAGCCTCGACGTCGGCCGGCTCCGGCCCGTTTTCAGCGACGAGTTCGAACGTCTTGCGGAGCGCCGCGGGCGACCGAAGACTGCGGACCAGAATCTCCGCGAGCTGATCGCGCGCGATGACGCCGTCGCGCGGTGTTCCCGATTGCCTGCGGTCTCCCTGCAGCATCACGAGCCGCCGTTGAGCGGAGGTGTTGTAGTCGAACCATCCCGGACGGACGATGGTATAAGGCAGCCCGCTCGCACGAAGCAGCCGCTCGCCGCGTCGTTTCCAGTCATGGGCACCCTTCCGGTCGGTGACCCCGATCGCGGTCATCAACGCGACCCGCGCCTCGCGACCGTCCAGGGCGGCGAGGACATTGCGCACCCCTCCATAATCGACCGCCCTGGCGGCGTCGAGGCCCCCGCCATAGGTGCCGTGGGTGAAGACGACGGCGTCGATGCCGGCCACCGCCGCCTCGAGCGAGTCCGCCCGCGTCAGGTCCCCCACGGCCAGCTCGACGCCGGGCGGAAAGCACCCGGCCCGCCCCGCGTCGCGCACCAGCACGCGAACCGCATGGCCCTCACGGACGGCGCGCGCCACGACAAGGCGGCCGATGCTTCCGGTCGCTCCGACGGCCAGCAACGTGGCAGGATCGGTCATGGCTCGATCTCCGTTCGCAAGGGTATGATCAACGGCCGGTCATCTTGAGCGCGGCCTCCGGAAGCCGTTCGCCCTGGATCGCGATCCTGGACGTTCCGGTATCGAGTTCGGACAGATCGACGGCGGTCAGCTCAAGCTCGACCGCACCGAGATTTTCCTCAAGCCGATGCTGTTTGGTGGTGCCGGGGATCGGCACGATCCAGGGCTTCTGCGCGAGCAGCCAGGCAAGCGCCACCTGCGCCGCCGTCGCCTCCTTGCGGGCCGCGACGGCCTTGACCACCTCGACGAGGGCGAAATTCGCCTTGCGGGCCTCGGGCGAGAAACGCGGCACATTGTTGCGGAAATCGGTCGGATCGAAGACCGTGGTCTCGTCGATCTTTCCGGTCAGGAAGCCGGCGCCGAGCGGGCTGAAGGGCACGAAGCCGATCCCGAGTTCTTCCAGCGCGGGAAGAAGCTCCGCTTCCGGACCGCGCCAGAACAGCGACCATTCGCTCTGGACCGCCGTCACGCGCTGAACGGCATGAGCGCGGCGGATCGTCGCCACGCCCGCTTCGGACAGGCCGAAATGCTTGACCTTGCCGACGGCGATCAGGTCCTTCACGGCTCCCGCGACATCCTCGATCGGCACGTTCGGATCGACGCGATGCTGGTAGAAGAGATCGATGTGGTCGGTCTTGAGGCGCTTCAGGCAGGCGTCGGCCACAGCCAGGATATGCTCGGGCCGGCTGTTGGTGCCGCCGCGGCGGGCGCCCGTCTCCAGATCGATGTCGAAGCCGAACTTGGTGGCGATGACCACCTGGTCGCGAATCGGCTCCAGCGCCTCGCCCAGCAGGGACTCGTTGGCGAAGGGGCCATAGGATTCGGCCGTGTCGAACAGGGTGACGCCATGATCGTGGGCCGCGCGGATGAGCCGGATCATCTCCGTCTTGTCGGCGGGCGGGCCATAGAGGGCGCTCATGCTCATGCAGCCGAGGCCGAGGGCGGAAACCTCGAGGCCTCCAATCTTTCTCGTTTTCACAGGTATGCTCCTTCGATCGGTTCCAGCCGGCCTCAACGCCCGGCGCGGGCCCGCAGATGTTCCGGATAGCGGTGCCCCTGCACCGTGATGGTCGCCATGGCGCCGTCGATCCTTGCGAGTTCCTCGGGGGTCAGGACGACGGAGGCAGCACCGATATTCTCCTCCAGGCGATGCAGCTTGGTGGTGCCGGGGATCGGCACGATCCAGGGCTTCTGCGCGAGCAGCCAGGCGAGCGCCACCTGCGCAGGCGTCGCGCCCTTCAGGCCGGCGACCTCCTTGAGGAGATCGACCACCACCTGGTTGGCCTTGCGGGCCTCCTCGGAGAAGCGCGGCACGCTGTTGCGGAAATCGCCGTCGGCGAATTTGGTGTCCTGCCCGATGGCGCCGGTCAGGAAGCCTTTCCCCAGCGGCGCGAACGGCACGAAACCGATGCCGAGTTCTTCGAACGTCGGCAGGATCTCCTGCTCGGGCTCCCGCCACCACAGCGAATATTCGCTCTGCAAGGCCGTCACCGGCTGGACGGCGTGGGCGCGGCGGATCGTCTGGCCACCCGCTTCGGACAGGCCGAAATGCTTGGCCTTGCCGGCGGCGATCAGGTCCTTCACCGTTCCCGCCACATCCTCGACCGGCACGTCCGGATCGACGCGATGCTGGTACAGCAGGTCGATGCGATCGGTGCGCAGCCGCTTCAGCGACGCATCGACGACCTCGCGGATATGCTCCGGCCGGCTGTTGAGGATCTGCTGCTTGCCGTCGTCGCCGAAGGTGAAGCCGAACTTGGTGGCGATGACCACCTGATCGCGGAGAGGTTCGAGCGCTTCCCCGACCATATCCTCGTTTGTGAAAGGACCATAGACTTCGGCGGTGTCGAAGAAGGTGACGCCGCGCTCGACGGCCGCACGGATCAGTGCGATCCCGTCCTTCCTGTCCGGGGCGGCGCCATAGACCGGGGCGAAGCCCATGCAGCCGAAGCCGAGGGTCGAAACCTCAAGGCCGCTGTTTCCGAGTTTGCGCGTTTGCATGATCGTTCTCCTTGCGGGACGGCGAGGATGAGAAGGGGTATGATTCCGAGGCGCGTCCGATGCTGTCCGACGCCTGCCCTTCCGTTCTGCCGCGCACTCTACCGCGCGGCCCCATTCCGGATTAGATGGCATAATGTTCTTACGCCTATAAGGCTCTCTAATGAATTCGGCCGAGCCCCCGGTTCACGGTGCCTGCCTCCCTCCAGTCCCCACGTCGAGGAATCGTTCCCAGAAACCGACGGCGGCATCGATCCAGCCCGCGGCGCCGGTGCCGACCCCTGTTCCGAAACCGTGACCAACACCTCCATATTCGCGGTATTCGACCTCCACGCCCAATCGACGCAGAGCATCGACCCGCCTTTGCATGGAAGACGGTGGCGCGATGCCGTCTTGCCCGCCGACGACCACGAAGGTGGGCGGTTCCTCGGCGGAATGGTCGGAATGGCCGGTGTAGGCCATCACGACGGCCGACGGCTTGGGAAGGTCGCCGCCTCCATAGGCATTGGCGCCGTGCGAGCCGATCGCGGCGGCCATTCTCGCTCCGGCGGAACTGCCCCAGAGGGAATAACCTCCGGTGCCGACGCCAAGTCTGTCGGCGTTGCGGAAAATCCAGGAGAGGGCGGCGGCGAGATCGCGGGTCGCGACGGCGCCGCCATAGCCGGCCCGGTATCGCAGCACGAAGGCGTTGTAGCCTTTGGCGCTGATGGCGGCGGCATAGGGAAAACCCTCGTGGACGGAGCCGACATAGGAGAAGCCGCCGCCGGGGCAGATGACCGCGAAAGGCGCTCCCGGCTTTCCGGGGAAGAAGAACAGGCCGGTATTCCGCCTCGCCGGCTCCTCCGCCTCCGTATGGAAATCATGGAAGATCGTCTTGCCATCGGCCGCGTCGTCGATCATGCGGTTGAGCGCGTCCACCACCACCGTCGGCTCGACATGGCTGTGATAGGGAAGGAGCGAACCGATCGCCCGCAACGGCATGGATCCGTCATAGGCACGGCCGTCCGATGGGAGAAGCAAGCGGGCAAAGCCGGCGAAGGCGGGATGGCTCAGAAGATCGCCGATCCTGTCATCCACGGACACATGGCTGTTCCGATGCCGCATCGTCGCTTCCCGCATCATGCCGTCCTTGCCATCGGTGGACTGGGCGGCTGCGCGCTCTTCGTCGATGAGGCAGGACCCCAATGCCAGAAATAAAATCGAAGCGGTGTTCGACCATCTCCGCTTCATCGGAGTTCCTCCCGAATCCGTTCCCTCTTCGAAAGCCGGCCTGAAAATCCTTCCGGCATGTGCCGATCACCGGATGGTGGCACCGTCCCCGCCGGCTTGGCGCGCGGAAGGGCGGCGACGACGACCGCCAGCGCAAGGACCACCATGATCGCGGCACAGTCCATGGCGTTCCCGACCCGGTGCGCGAGCAGTTCCCGACCGGTAAAGGCACCGGCGCCGATCACGGAGGCGGCAACCTGCAGACCCAGCCCTAGCGAACTGCCGAGTTGGTGGGCGGCATTGACGAGTCCCGAAGCCACGCCGGCGTCGGCGGCCGGAACGTCGGCGACCCCCGACATGGTGAGGGGTCCGAGCGCGCCGCCTTGACCGATGCCGATCAGCAGCATCGGCAAGCCGATATCCAGCCAGTAGGTTCCTTCGGTAGACGCGCCGGCAAGCCAGACCAAGCCGATCAGTCCGAGCAGCATGCTTGCGATCAGGACGTTGCGGCTGCCGATCCAGGCGATCAGCCGGGGCGCTCCGAGCGCGACCAGGAAGTTCATGATCGTCGTGGGCAGGAAGGCAAGACCCGCCATGGCCGGGCTGTAGCCGAAGACCCCCTGCATCAGCTGGGTCGAAAAGAAGTAGAAGCCGACATTCGCGCCGATGAAGAGCATACGGGCCACATAGGCGGCGGAGCGCTCCCGGCTGGCGAACAGCCGCAGCGGCATGATCGGTTGTTTCGCGACCCATTCAGTGAGAACGAAGATCGCCAACAGGACGATGCCCGCCACGAGCGCCTGGATCGTGCGGGCAGCGGACCAGCCGTCGGCGGCCGAGTTGACGATTCCGAAGACCAGCGCGCTCATGCCCAGCGTGGAGGTCACCGCGCCGATCAGGTCGAAGGCCCCCGATTGCGGCTCGGTCTCCCGGATCGTGCGCAAGGCCACGAAAATCAAGCCAATGCCGATCGGCAGGTTGATGAAGAAGCCGACGCGCCATGAGAGCCAGTCGGCGAGCAAGCCGCCGAGCACAAGACCGACGCTGGCCGAAACACCGGCCGCCGAGGCGTAATAGGAGATCGCCCGCGTCCGCTCCGGACCCGCCGGAAAATTCGTCTGCAACAATGCGAGCGTCGAGGGGGCCAGAATGGCCGAACCGAAACCCTGAACGGCGCGCGCGGCGATCAGCCAGGGCGGCGTCTGGGCGGCGCCGATCAGAAGCGACGCGACCACGAAAATCGTCAAGCCCGTCACGAACATGCGTCGGCGGCCGAAAATATCGCTGGCGCGGGCTCCGATCAGAAGAAAACCGCCGAAGGCCAGCGTGTACGCATTCGAAACCCAGGACAGCCCGGCATCGGTGAAACCGAGTTCCGCATGGATCTTCGGCAGCCCCGTGATGACGATCGAGACGTCGATCACGATCATCACATAGCTCAGCAGGACGATCGCCAGAATCACCGTCCGATTGACGGGCGGGATTGCCGGCTGCGCCCCGGACCCGCTGCGCGACGGTTTGGAACCGGCGGTCCTGTTCGTCATAATCGATCAGCCTGTTCCATCGAAGATTCTGCAACGCAGTCTAACGCTCGCCGCGGCAGGCCATTAGCGGCTAATATCGGCATGGCTTCATAAGGTCGGCTAATCAATGGCGCACGAAAACTTCAACGATCTGGCCGCATTCGCCCTCGTCGCGAAGGAGCGGAGCTTTACCCGGGGGGCCGCGAAGCTCGGCGTTTCGCAATCGGCCCTCAGCCAGACGATCAAGGGCCTCGAAGAACGGCTCGGCATCCGGCTGCTGACCCGCACGACCCGCAGCGTGTCCCCGACCGAGGCCGGCGAGCGCCTGCTGCGAACGCTCGCCCCGCGGTTCGAGGAGATCGAACAGGAACTGGCGGCGCTGAGCGCGCTGCGCGAAAAGCCCGCCGGAACCATCCGCATCACGACCGGCGAGCACCCGGCGGTCTCGCTGCTACAACCCGCCCTAAAGACATTCCTCCCGGATTATCCCGACATCAACGTCGAGATCATCGTCGATTACGGTCTGACCGACATCGTCGCCGAGGGTTACGACGCCGGCGTCCGCATGGGTGAACAGGTCGCGAAGGACATGATCGCAGTGAAGATCGGGCCGGACATGCGCATGGCCATCGTCGGATCGCCGGCCTATTTCGAACGCCATCCCATCCCCGGAACGCCGCAGGATCTGACGGCGCACAATTGCATCAACATGCGGCTTCCAACCTATGGCGGGCTGTTTCCCTGGGGCCTGGAGAAGGATGGTCACGAGGTCAAGGTGCGTGGCGAAGGCCAGCTCGTGTTCAACAATCTCAGCCTGAGGCTCAATTCCGCCCTGGATGGGCTCGGCGTCGCCTATATGCCGGAAGATCAGGTGCTCCCTCACGTCAATGTGGGCCGGCTGGTGCGGGTTCTGGAGGATTGGTGCCCGTATTTCCCCGGATACCATCTCTATTATCCGAGCCGCCGCTACGCATCGCCGGCCTTCGCCATGCTGGTGGACAGGCTCCGCTACCGGGAAGGCCGATAGCCGTCATCCGGCCGCCGCCCTGCGGCGGATCAAGCGCATGGCATAGTGGGTCAACGCGACGTAAAGCCCGGCAACCGCCACGCAATGGACGAAAAAGCCGGCCACCGATTCCTCGAAACTCCACCAGTCGAGCGTCATCCGCATGGCGAGCTTCGATCCGACGCCGAGTTCGAAAGAACTCCAGACGCCATGCACCGCGACGGCGGCGGCGATCATGCGAAGAACGGCGGTTCGCACCCTGCTCGCCCCGGTAATGCCGAACAGGCTACGCGCCACACCCATCAGCACTTGCCAGCGCAGGCCGAGATGGATCGCGACGATCGTCAGCAGCCAATAGGCGGCGACCGTATGGACCTGCCGCACGGTAAAGCCGCCATAGGCCGACAGGATGCCGGATAATACGTTGGAGATCAGCACGCTGGTCACCAGCAGCACCGACATCGCCACCAGAAGCACCGCCGTGACGGCGATATCGACCAGCCCCCGTGCGTTTCGCCGCCTCGCGGAGACTGCGCCGTACCAGCGGCGATTGAAGATATTGTGCAGGATGACCAGGAGGAACATCGCGGTCCCGGCCAGCTCGTGAGCGCCGTTGCCCAGCCACCAATAGGAAAGGCCGAACAGGAACAGGCCGGCGGCAGTGAAATCGAAGACCAGCCGCAGCAGGAACAGGGGCTTCAAGGCATGGACCTCGCGACTTATTCGACCGGCGTGCCGGTGAATCTCGGGATGCGATAGGCCGTATAGAGATAGTCGCTGTCCTGCTGGCTGCGGTGGCAGGACTGGCAACGGGCTGTGTTCTCGTTCATGTTGATCGACTTGTCGGGCCAGAACCATTGGAACTGCCAGTCGGCCGTGCGGCGGCGCTCGTCATAATCGGCGCCGAAAGAATCGCCCTTCTCCATGACGAAGTAGTGGTAGAGCTTGTCGTCCCGGTAATCGACCAGAACGAAATGCGTGCCCGCCGGAATGGGCTGGCCCTTCTTTACGGCCTCTATCGCGGCCGGCGTCGTCATGATATGTTCGGTGACGTTGCCTCGGTGCACCGTAGTGTAGTGCACGAGCTGGTCCAGATTCTCCGGGAACCGCACCCGATTGGCCTCGGCATGCACCAGCCAGCCGGCCAGGACGACGGTCCCGGCGGTGCCGACGAGCAGTGCGCACAACAGGCCGAGCCTTGCGAATCGCGTCATCGACATCCTCGTTCGGTTCCGGAAGACAGGCGGCACGCCGTCAATCGAGATGTTTCTCGGCAAGGAACTTCGAAACCTGTTCCGCGATCTCGACGTTGTTCAGGTCGGAGAAGATGAAGTGCGTGTTGCCCCGGATACCGATCGCCGGCAGATGCACCAGCCGGGCGTCGCCGCCATGCTTGTTCACCGCATCGACCCACAGGCGGGCCATCGCCAGCCGCACACGCCAATTGTCCGGGCCGCGCCGCTCGGTCGGCTCGGCCGGTATGTTGTCGCCGTAGTAGATCACGATCGGGATGCGGGTCAGCGCCTGGAAATCCTCCGGCGAGACGGCCTCCGGCGTCAGGGTTCCCGCGGCGCTCGGCATCGCGTCCGGTAGCTCGCCCCTGGGAAACACGAAACCACTGCCCGGCTCGAACGCGACGATGGCCTTGACGTTCCGGTTCCGGATCGCCGTCAGCCAGCCCGGACCGCCGCCCTGCGAGTGGGTGAACAGGATGGCGGGGCCGATCTTGTCGAACAGAGCCGACATCGCCCCGGAAATCACGCCGGAATCATAGGGACCGGTGTTGGGCGTGAGCGAGCGGAGGAACTGGTCGAGCGTCTCCGGCTTGCGGTCGAACTGCACGTCGTCGAAATAAGCCGGCCAGATGCCGAGGCGGAACTGGTCGAAGAAGAGCTGATCGTAAGGCGTCGGCTCGACCGTCGTGGCAGCGGTGGTGTTGCCGGCCCGGCCGCGGCGCGGCTGATCGACCAGATAAACCGGGAAGCCGCGCCGCAGGAACAGGGTCTGAAAGCCTTCCCGCCCGTCCGATGTGGTTTCCCAGCTCCGCGCGGATTGAAAGGCGCCATGCAGCATGACGACGGGCAGCGCCTTCGCAGCCTGCGGCACCTGATAGAAGGCGTAGAGATGGTCGCCGTGCAGGCTCTGCCCTGCGGCGGTCGGCTTGTTGTTGTCATAGGTTCCGGGAGTGCTGACGACCGTACCGCCGACGGCGAAACTGCCTTGCTCCCGAATGAGCAGCGGTTCGGATTTGGTCGCCGGCTGCGCCGTTGCCAAGCCAGGGGCGACCGTGCCGGCGCATACGAACAGGACAGCGGTCAAACGTCTCCAGGAGATCAAGGGACCGGTTCCTCTTGCCATGCGAACGGGACGGTCACCCTAACTTTCCTGCCGGTGTTTGATTAGGTGGCTAATTCCGATAAGACCTAGAAGCCAAGCTAATGAATGCTCGAACCGAATCTTCCGTGCCGCTGGTGCCGGGAACAGCCCCGGCACCAGCGATCATCGCTGCTATTTGCGTTCCAGATATTGCTTCATATGTTCGGGATAGCGCTCGCCCTGCACATGAATTCCGGCGACGCCCGCTTCGATGCTCTTCAGATCCTCCGCCGACAGCACGACTTCGGCCGCGCCGATATTCTCCTCCAGGCGGCTCAGCTTGCGCGTTCCGGGGATCGGAACGATCCAGGGCTTCTGGGCCAGGATCCAGGCCAGCGCGACCTGCGCGACCGTGGCGCCCTTGGTTTTCGCAATGGTCGTCAACAGATCGACCAGTGCCAGATTCGCCTTCCGGGCCTCGGGCTGGAATCGCGGCAAGGTGCCGCGATTGTCGGAGCTGTCGAACGCGGTGTTCACGTCGATGCTGCCGGTCAGAAAGCCCTTTCCCAGCGGGCTGTACGGCACGAAGCCGATTCCCAGTTCCTCCAGGACCGGAAATATGTCCTCTTCCGGATAGCGCCACCACAGCGAATATTCGCTCTGCAGGGCGGCGACCGGCTGTACGGCGTGGGCGCGGCGGATCGTGTCGGGTCCGGCCTCCGACAGGCCGAAATGCTTGACCTTGCCCTGGCCGATCAAGTCCTTCAC
>OUNM011291218.1_pt1 | contig 18989 bp, 15 predicted proteins | sample 1769961 | NCBI WGS metagenome assembly OUNM01 (sample SAMEA3914820, study PRJEB12502) | metagenome | biome: forest; material: soil | place: USA | collected 2012-03-12 | depth 0.3 m
CTTTCGGCTCGATCCAGTGCAGGCTTGGATCGTCCGCATCCTCGGCCATCGGAAAGATGCCACAGGCATAGGCCCGCAGTACCAGGTCCGGCGTGATCTCAAGCGGGGCTGCATTCTCACGCATGTTTCATCCATCCAGAACCAGAGGATAGCTGCGCGATCATGGCAAGCAAAGGACGCACCAGAGGCATCCTTCGCACGAGGTTATTCCGGCTGTCCGCTCATGCCGCCGGCTGCGAGAAATTTCTCCAGCCAGTGGATGTCGTAGTCGCCATTCTGGATATCCGGCGTGCGCACCAGGGTGCGAAACAGCGGCAGAGTGGTGTCGATGCCGTCAACCACGAACTCATCGATGGCGCGCCGCAGACGCAGCAGGCACTCATTGCGCGTGCGGGCATGAACGATCAGCTTGCCGACCAGCGAGTCGTAATAAGGCGGGATCGTATAGCCCTGATAGACGGCCGAATCGACGCGCACGCCAAGGCCGCCTGGCGGGTGGTAATATTTGATCATGCCCGGCGAGGGCCGGAAGCTTTCCGGATGCTCGGCATTGATGCGGCATTCGATGGCATGGCCCTCGATCACCACGTCGGCCTGCGTCATCGAGAGCGGCGAGCCCGCAGCGACCTTGATCTGCTCATTCACCAGATCGATGCCGGTGATCATCTCGGTCACCGGATGCTCGACCTGGATGCGCGTGTTCATCTCGATGAAATAGAACTCGCCATTCTCGTAGAGGAACTCGATCGTTCCCGCGCCGAGATACTGCAATTCCTGCATCGCCTTGGCGCAGATGCCGCCAATCTTGGCGCGCTGCTCGGGGTTCAGCGCCGGGGAGGGACCTTCCTCCCAGACCTTCTGGTGGCGACGCTGGAGCGAACAGTCGCGCTCGCCGAGATGCACGGCATTACCCTTGCCGTCGCCGAGCACCTGAATCTCGATATGGCGAGGCTTTTCGAGATATTTCTCGATATACACCGCATCATCACCGAAATTAGCCTTGGCTTCGGTGCGCGCCGTTGCAAGCGCGACGGAAAGTTCATCCTCGCTGCGAACGACCTTCATGCCCTTGCCGCCGCCGCCGGATGCGGCCTTGATGATCACGGGCAAACCAATTTCGCGCGCAATCCGCAACGCTTCCTGATCGTCGGTGATGCTGCCTTCCGAGCCCGGCACGCAGGGAATGCCCAACCGCTTGGCTGTGCGCTTCGCCTCGATCTTGTCGCCCATGCTGCGGATATGCTCCGCCTTGGGACCGATGAAGGTGATGTTGTGATCGGCGAGAATGCTGGCGAAACGCGCATTCTCGGACAGGAAGCCGTAGCCCGGATGGATCGCGTCCGCTCCGGTGATTTCGCAGGCCGAGACCAGTGCGGGAATATTCAGGTAGCTGTCGCGCGCGGCCGGCGGGCCGATGCAAACGCTTTCGTCGGCGAGGCGCACATGCATCGCGTCAGCGTCGGCCGTGGAATGGACAGCGACAGTCGCGATACCAAGTTCCTTGGCGGCGCGCAGAATCCTGAGCGCGATCTCACCCCGGTTCGCGATGAGAATCTTGTCGAACATATCAGGGGTTACTCGATCACGAGCAGCGGTTCGCCAAATTCGACCGGCTGGCCGTCCTCGACGAGAATCTGCGTCACCGTGCCCGAGCGGGGGGCGACGATGTCGTTGAATGTCTTCATCGCCTCGATCAGCAGGAGCTTTTCGCCGGCTTTAACGACCGAACCGATCTCGACGAAATTCTTCGAGTCGGGCGAGGGCTTACGGTAGGAGGTGCCGACCATCGGTGATTTCACCAGGCCGGGATGGGCTGCGACATCCGCCTTGGTGGCTGAAGTACCTGGCGCTGCCAATGGCACGGTGACCGCTGCGGCAGCCGGGACAGCCATCGGCGCTGCTGCTGCGACCGGAACGGTTACCTGGATTTGCCGTGCGACGCGGATGCGCAGGTCGCCCTTGGCGACTTCGATTTCCGAAAGGTCGGTTTCGGCGATCAGCTGCGCCAGCTCGCGAACGAGGTCCGGATCAAATGGGCTTTGTCTTGCCATGCGATAGATACTCCTGCGGGGCGGCCAGGCTTCAGGCCTTGGCTGCAACCAGCGCGTCGAAGGCGAGTTCGTAGCTGAGCGCTCCGAATCCGCAGATGACCCCGCGCGCTACGGGCGCAATGGTCGAATGATGACGGAACTCTTCGCGGGCATGCACATTCGAGAGATGCACTTCGATCAAGGTCGCTTTTGCGCCCGAGATCGCATCGCGAAGAGCGATTGAGGTGTGGGTATAAGCGCCGGCATTGAGGATCACTCCTGCGCCCGCCAACCCCGCTTCCTGCACCCAGGTCACGAGGTCGCCCTCATGGTTGGATTGTTTGCAGGTCAGGGTCACGCCCGCCGCCTTCGCCTTTTCCTGCAGGCGCGCCTCGATCGCCGCCAGGGAGAGGTTCCCATAGACGGTCGGTTCGCGGATGCCGAGCAGGTTCAGGTTCGGCCCGTTGAGAACGTAGATGGCGGTCATGAAAGCTTCATATACCCCTTGAGGATGCCGCCCTTATAGGGGCAGACAGCGGCGGGGGGAAGGCAATCCTTCAATGAAACTGTTGGCAATCGCCGCGCAGCCCTGATGCTCGAGCTTCGGCAAGGCTGGCGATCCGCCACATGGAGAGGCAACGATACGAATGGTAGGTAGGTCAGATTAGAGCGATCTTCATAAGCGTTCGGGAGACGATATGAGACGGCCGGCACTGTTTTCGAGCACTGTCTTCGCTTTGCTTATGCTTCTGGCACCTGCCAAAGCGCAGACGATTTGGCCCAATCAGCAGGAAGATACTTTCGTCGTCCAGGATTTCCATTTTGCGGATGGTGAAATCCTGCCTGAGCTTAAGCTCCACTACCTCACCTTTGGAACGCCAAAGCGCGATTCGTCAGGTGCGATCACCAATGCGGTGTTGCTGCTGCATGGCACCAGCGGAACCAGCAAGATGTGGCTGGCGCCAAGTCTGGCCAATGAGTTGTTCGGTCCGGGGCAACCGCTGGATGCCACACAATATTTCCTCGTTGCACCCGATGGAATCGGTCGTGGCGGCTCGTCCAAGCCGAGCGACGGATTGCGAGCCCGGTTCCCGCACTATCGCTATGCTGATCTGGTCGAAGCGCAATATCGTCTCGTGACCGAGAAGCTCGGTCTCCGTCATCTGCGATTGGTTACGGGCGCATCGATGGGCGGCATGCATTCATGGATGTGGGCGGGGCTGCACCCGGACTTCATGGATGGTGTCGTGCCAATTGCCAGCCAGCCCGTCGCGATCAGTGGTCGGAATTGGCTCTATCGGCGGATGGCGATCGAAGCGATCCGCAATGACCCGGATTGGCGCAACGGCGAGTATGACAAAAACCCGACGCATTACGTTTACACCGCGCCATTCTCATTCCTGATGACGCAAAGTGCTGCGCGATTGCAGGAACAGGCGCCGAGCCGCGAAGCAGGCGACGATCTCTACAAGAAGCTGGTGGAGCGGGCACAGAAAAACGATGCCAACAATCAGCTCTATGCGACGGAAGCGATCGAGGACTACGATCCTTCGTCCTATATCGGCAACGCGAGGATGCCGATCCTTGCCATCAATTTTGCCGATGACGAGGTCAATCCGCCCGAGCTCGGTGTCGTCGAGAAGGTACTCGCGACACTACCCAAGGCGCGCTACCAGCTTATTCCTGCCGGCAGCGATACCCATGGCCATTTCACTTACATGCAGGCGACCTTGTGGAAGCAACACCTGGCGCAGTTCATGCGAGAGCTACCCCAGCGGGAAGCTCACTAGTAGATATTGCCGGTGCAGCTTTCCAACTCTTCACGAACAGCTTGTCTTCCCACATTTGCGAACGGCGTCGATCTTTTCCTTGATCTCGTCATAGCCGACCGCTCCGACGATCACTTCGCCGCCGAGGACGAAAGAGGGCGTGCCGGTCAGGCCGAGCTGGTCGGCGAGCGAGACTGATTCCTGAATACCGGTCGCGATTTCCGGCTTCGCCATGTCCTTTGTGATTTTCGCCGTGTCGAGGCCGATATCCTTGGCGACTTCCAGCGCCTTGTCCTTGTTGGCGGGGCCACGCAGGCCAAGCAGCTTGGTGTGGAACTGTGCCATCTGCTCGGGCTTCATGCTCTCGCGCGCCGCCATGGCGACCTGAGAGGCCTCGACCGAGCCCTGGCCAAGCACCGGGAACTCCTTGAGCACGAGTCGCAGGTTCTTGTCGGTTTCGAGAAGCTTCAAGTTGTCGCTGAGCGCCTTCTTGCAGTAGCCGCAGTTGTAATCGAAGAACTCGACCAGGGTGACGTCACCCTTCGGGTTGCCGAGCACCATCTGGTATTTCGAGGTGTAAAGCGGCCCGGCCTTGTCGAGCGTGATCTTCTCGCGGGACTGTTTCTCGGCATCCTTCTGCCGCTTCTCCAGCTCCACCATCGCTTCCTGCACGACCTCCGGGTGCTGCAGGATGTAATCGTGGATCATGCTTTCGATCTGCTTCTTCTGATCGGCGTTGAATGCGGCATTGGTCGCCTGCGCCAGGGCGGGGAGGGCGCCGAAACCGGCAATCAGGCCGGCGAGCAGCGAGCGGGCAAGGAAGGAGCGAAGCATGGACATACCTGTCTCAAACGGAATCTAGGGGATTGTTGGCGACAGAATCCGGCAGAAGGCCGGCTTTGTCTTCTGAATTCTGCGTGACTGTTAAATTATCACTGTTTGGGCTTGAGATTGATGATGTCGTCGGCCTTTAGCCAGCCGGGGCTATTCGGCGGTAGTCCGGCCTTCGCGCGCCTGGCGATCTGCGCCGCACCGACGTAGTCGCCGGCATTGGCGTAGACCTGCGCCGTCACCAGCGCCGCCATCGGTTCGTTGCCCTTGTTGGCATAAGCCTGCGAAAGGAACCGGAAACCCTCGACCGAGTCGGTGTCGCGCTGCGTGGCCTGGGTCAGCTCTTTAAGCGCCTCATCCGCATAACGCTGGGAATCGGCGGAAAGCAGCGCATGGCCGAGCAGGATGCGGATCAGCGGCGAGCCACCGGATAACGCGACGGCCTTTCGCAGCGGTGCGATTGCCTGCGCGGCGCGTCCATTCTCGAGCAAGGACTGGCCTTTCAGCTCCCAGAAATAGGCATTGGCCGGCTGCTGCGCGATCAGGTTGTCGATCTGCGCCTGCGCTTCATCGATCCGTCCGAAACGATAGGCGGAGATGGCCCGGGCATAACGTGCGCCGAGCGACGTGTCGCTCGGTGGATAGCGCCGCGAGATTTCATCCGCTCTGCCAACGAAGCCATAAAGCTTGGCGCGCATCAGATCATGCCGCGTCTGGAGCGCGGGGGGGTCCTTCACGGCGAAATAGGGGCTTTCCTCGGCCACATGCTCGACCGCCGCGATGCGCTCGGGGAACATCGGATGGTTCTGCAGATAAGGATCGACCTGCGAGCGCGAGAACATCTGCTGGTTGTCGAGACGCTTGAAGGTCGCGAGCAGGCCGCTTGCCGATTGATGCGTCTTGTCGAGGAAGGTGACGGCTGCGCGATCAGCGGCGGTTTCTTCGCCTCGCTGGTAGCTGAGCAAGGTGCGCTGCGCCAGCGAAGGGCCGATCATGATCGCACCCATCGGATTGCCGCCGACCTGCCGTGCAGTGCCCGCTCCGACTGCCGCGCCGGCACCGAGGATCGTGCCGATGATCGCGATATACTTCGCCTTTTCGAGCTCCGCGCCGCGCCGCGCCAGATGTCCGCCGGCGATATGACCGCTCTCATGCGCCAGCACACCGATCACTTCGTTGGGATGCTCCGACTCCATCAACGCGCCGATATTGATGAAGATGCGCTTGCCATCGACGACGAAGGCGTTGAACGAGCGATCGCCCAGCAAAACAATCTTCATGTTGGAGCCGTTGATGCCGGCCGCTTTGAAGATCGGCGCCGTGTAATCGCGCATCAACTGCTCGATCTCTGCGTCGCGGATGACGTTGAGTTGCGGTTCCTGCGCTTTTGCGGGAGTTGAACCGATCGCGACCGCCGACGCCAGAAGGGCGCTGGCGAAACGGCGAATCGTGCCGTTCGGGATCATCTTCGCAAGAATTTCGTTTCGCATGCCGAACAACGCCACCCGGTCACTCCCTGCCTTGAGCGCAAGCTAGCGCGGTTTGGTCGTGATTGGAATCGCCGGAGCATGCCGGCGCCCTGTCACATCGCCGTGTTCCGTTGTCGGATCGATCAGAACAAAGCGCTTGGCCTTGCGCGAGCTTTCTTTCAGATATCGATCCATCATGGCCAGCCGGTGGCGCGAAGGAAAGATTGCAGACCGTGACGACGATGCAAACGAGGAAACCCCAGGTCGCAGCGCGTAGTGACGTGCCGCCCTTCATTGTCATGGATGTGATGTCGGCCGCCGCGCAGATCGAGCGCGAGGGCGGCGAGGTGATCCATATGGAGATCGGCCAGCCGGCGGCCGGCGCGCCTTCTACCGCAATCGCCGCAGCGCAGAAGGCGCTGGCCGGTGGTCCGATTGCCTACACCGATGCGCTTGGCATCCCCTCACTGCGCCAGCGCATCGCCAGGCACTATGACGAGACATATGGCGTCGCCGTGGACCCGGAGCGCATCTGCGTCACGACGGGCTCATCCGGCGGCTTCCTGCTCTCGTTCCTGTCGATGTTCTCCGCCGGCGATCGTGTCGCCGTCGCGACGCCTGGATATCCCGCTTATTACAATATTCTGCAGGCGCTTGGCGTCGAGGTCGTCGAGATCGAGACGGGTCCCGCTACCCGATGGAGCCTGACAGGCGAGATGATCGCGGCAGCTCATGCGAAGCAGCCGCTCAATGGTGTTCTGGTGATGAGCCCCGGCAACCCGACGGGCGTGGTGATGACGCCGGCGGCGCTGGCCGATGTGACCGGCGTTTGTGAGCGGCTTGGGCTATGGTTCATCTCCGATGAGATCTATCACGGCCTGACCTATGAGCAGCCGGCCGAGAGCGCGCTGAAATTCCTCGACGATGCGGTCATCGTGAATTCCTTCTCGAAATATTTCTGCATGACTGGCTGGCGCATAGGCTGGCTGGTGCTGCCCGAACGGCTGGTGCGGCCGATCGAGCGATTGACGCAGAACTTCAATATTTCAGTGCCTTATCTCAGCCAGGTTGCGGCCGAGGCCGCTTTCGAGGGGCGCGCCGAGATGGAGGCGGTAAGGGCTGTGTATGCGCGCAGCCGCGATTTGCTTTTGCGGGAATTACCGAAGATCGGGCTTGGCAGTCACCTGCCGATCGACGGGGCTTTCTATGCTTTCATCGATGTCGGTCACCTGACCAATGACAGCGCCGAATTCTGCCGGCGGATGCTTCAGGAAGCAGGCGTCGCCGCGACGCCGGGGCTGGATTTCGACCGGTCGAGAGGCAGCCGCTATTTCCGGCTTTCCTTCGCCGGAAGCGAAGAAAGCGTCGCGCGGTCCATCGAGCAGATCGGGCGTTGGCTCAACCGATAGCATCAAGGAAGAGAACAAAGAGCAGTCAAAAAGTCGGGAGCAGGACATGCTGGATCATATCGGATTTGCCGTCGCGGACATGCCGCGCTCACTGGCCTTCTACAAGGCGGCGCTTGCGCCACTCGGTATCAGCTTGCTGATGGAAGTCACGCCCGAACAGACGGGCGGCAGTTCGCATGCGGGCTTCGGCTCGAACGGCAAGCCGTATTTCTGGATCGGCGATGGCAAGGCGCCACAAGGCACGGCGCATGTCGCCTTTGTGGCCAGCAGCCGCGAATTGGTCGCAGCGTTTTATGAAGCGGCGCTGGCGGCCGGTGGCAAGGACAATGGCGGTCCGGGGTTGCGGCCGCATTACCATGCCAATTACTACGGCGCTTTCGTGCTTGATCCTGATGGCAACAATATTGAGGCCGTCTGTCACCTTCCAGGATAGTCCGCTCAAGTCAGCGGGTGTGAAGGCGCTTCTGACAGTCGGAAAATGAAAAGGCCGGGCGATTTGCCCGGCCTTCTTTTTCTCACTCGCCGCTGATGACCTGCTTGGCTTTCGCCCACCAGCCGGATCGCTTCGGCTTGTTGGGATCGGAAACCTCAATCAGAGGAGTGGTGATTTCGGGCTCCGGCGCCTTGGCCGGTTTTTCCTCCGGCTGAGGCTCTGGCGCGGCTGGCTCAGCAGCTACCGGTTCGGGTGCTGTTGGCTCGACCACCACAACTTCCGGTTCGGCCGCCTTCTTGCGGCTGCGCTTCGGCTTCGCGGGCTCGATGACCTCGATGCCATCCGTGGCTGCGGCAGCAGCTTTCTTGCGACTGCGCTTCGGCTTCGCCGCGACAACTTCCTCAACCGGGACGGGAGCATCCGGCTCCTCGACCGCGATGGCCGGTGGTGCGGAAACCACTTCGCCAGCTTCCTCGTCCGGTCCGGATGTATCGGCTGCCTCGCCGCTTTCCTCACGCTCGCCTTCGAAGCGATTGCGACGTCCGCCGCGACGACCACGGCGACGACGCCGACGACTCTCGCTGTCGCCATCCTCGGCGCTTACCTGTTCGGAAGCGCCTTCAGCTTCCTCTTCATCGTCGCCTTCGGCGCCGGCGGTATCGTCTTCGCTCCGACCCTCGGATTCGAACTGCGGCGCGCCGTTCTCGTCGCGCTCGCTGCCACGACCGCCACGCCGCCGCCGCCGCCGCTTACGCCGCCGGCCGCCACGATCGTCGGAATCGCGCGCCTCATGCGAACGCTCGCCATCCTGCGAGGATTCGGTTTCCTCCTCGGAGGCCTCCTCCTCGACGATCTCCTCTTCGTATTCTTCCTCTTCCTCGACGATCACCGGAGCGGCAAAAGCCTTGGCCGCGCCTGGCGCAGGTCCAAGCGCCGGTTCGCCGCGCTCGAGCGCGAAGGCATGGCCGCCGGTCAGATGCTCATCGGCCATGATGGTAATGACGACGCCGAAGCGCTCTTCAAGCGCACGCAGATGCGGGCGCTTGTGGTTGAGAACGTAAAACGCCACCTCGGTCCGCGTGCGGATGATGATGTTGTAGGCGGCGTTGCGGAGCAACTGATCCTCGATGGCGCGCACGAGATGCAGCGCGAGCGAGGGCGTGGAGCGCAGCATGCCGGTGCCGTTGCAGTGCGGGCAGGGGCTGGTCGAACTTTCGAGCACGCCGGTGCGGATGCGCTGGCGCGACATCTCCAGCAGACCGAAATGCGAGATGCGGCCGACCTGGATGCGGGCGCGATCGTTCTTGAGCGCTTCCTTGACCTTGCGCTCGACCGCCTTGTTGTTGCGGCCTTCCTCCATATCGATGAAGTCGATGACGATCAGGCCGGCGAGATCGCGCAGGCGGAGCTGGCGGGCGACTTCATCGGCTGCTTCAAGGTTGGTCTTGAGCGCAGTGTCCTCGATATTGTGTTCGCGCGTCGAGCGGCCCGAGTTCACGTCGATCGCGACCAGCGCTTCCGTCTGGTTGATGACGATGTAGCCGCCGGAGCGCAGCGTCACGACGTTGTTGAACATCGCATCGAGCTGTGCCTCGACGCCGAAGCGCGCGAAAAGCGGCTGCGGCTCGCGGAAGGGCTTCACGGACTTGGCATGGCTCGGCATGAGCATGCGCATGAAGTCCTTGGCTTCCTTGTACCCTTCCTCGCCCGAGACGTGGACCTCTTCGATATCCTTCGAATAGAGGTCGCGGATGGCGCGCTTGATCAGCGAGCCCTCCTCGTAGACGAGGCTCGGCGCTGTCGATTGCAGCGTCAACTCGCGGACATTTTCCCAGACGCGCAGCAGGTATTCGAAGTCGCGCTTGATTTCCGGCTTGGTGCGGGTGGCGCCGGCCGTGCGCAGGATGACGCCCATGCCTTCAGGCACTTCAAGATCCTGCGCCATGCTCTTGAGGCGCTTGCGGTCCTCGGCGCTGGTGATCTTGCGGGAGATACCGCCGCCACGTGCGGTGTTAGGCATCAGAACCGAATAGCGGCCGGCGAGCGAGAGGTAGGTGGTCAGGGCTGCGCCCTTGGTGCCGCGCTCTTCCTTGACGACCTGCACCAGCAGCACCTGCCGGCGCTTGATGACTTCCTGGATCTTGTACTGACGACGCGGGCGGTAGCTGCGCTCGTTGATCTCTTCCAGCGCATCGCCGCCGCCGAGCTGCTCGACGTGATCTTCCTCGTCGGCCTGATTATCCTCGTAATCATCGCCGTCTTCGTCCTCGGCCGATTCACGCTCGGAATGCTCGGTCGCCTCCGCTGCTTCGGCTGCGGTTTCGACTTCCTCGCTCGAAGCGGAGATCTGCGCCGCTTCGTCCGTCGCCTCGCCGGCCTCGGCATCTTCGCCCTGCTCGGCGCTTTCGGCCTCGGCGCTCACGCCTTCCTCGTCGCGGCGGCGGGCTGCCTTGGCGCCGCGACGCGTGCGCGGACGGCGACGGCGACGCGATTCGCCTTCTTCATCCTCATCATCGCTACGAGCAGCGTTGCGCGCTTCTTCCGCGAGCAGCGCTTCGCGGTCGGCGACCGGTATCTGATAATAATCAGGATGGATTTCGCTGAAGGCAAGGAAACCATGTCGGTTTCCGCCGAAATCGACGAAGGCGGCCTGGAGCGAGGGTTCGACCCGCGTCACCTTCGCCAGATAGATATTGCCTCTGAGCTGTCGCCTTGCGGCGGATTCGAAATCGAATTCTTCAACCCGGTTACCGCGGAGCACCACGACCCGGGTCTCTTCCGGGTGCGATGCATCGATGAGCATTGTATTGGTGGCCATTGATTACTCTCTTGGGCAGCCGCGCCACGGCGGTTCGACCGGCGGTCGCGTAAGCGAACCTCACCTCGGTCGCCGCAGGGCGGCCACATGCTGACAAAAACGATAAGACGGAACGAACCGCGCCGGCGTTCGGCCGGAGCGGGCGATGCATTCCAGTGAAGCGGGACAGGGACGAGCAAATGCGACGGCTGGAATTCGACATCCAGGAAACCGCGGCATTCAAGTCCATTGTATCATCCTGTTGGCGGAGCTTCGAACTCCGATCGGGGTGTTAGTCCCGTGCTCGCCGGTACGAAATCAGACAGGTATGCCGTGGCGTTCGCACGCGCCCCATAACCTGCACAATTTTCAATGGAACGAAGGAGAGCGGGAAACGCCCGAGCACTCGATTCGACCCAAAAAGACTGGCTGAGGAATATCTAGTCGGCATGTATGCCATTTGGCAAGGTTTTCCGTAGAATGATGGCTACGAAATCCGTTCGCGCCACATAGGCGTCATGCTCTTGCCGCGGATTTCTGTCGAACAGTCGTCGCGCCGTGAAAAGCGCAGCAGCATGACAGAGTGATGATTCAGGGCCGATCACCGAGCGCGAGGAGCATTTATCAAGCATCTGCAAAGGGTTGCGGATTGCTTGTCAGCGCCTGCGCCGGCCTTGCGCTGGCCGTCTGCTTCTTCGTCGCGCCACTGCACGCCGAGGATGCGATACCGGGAAAAGTGGCGGCGACCGGCATCTCGGTGCGTGGCGACGCAGCTTCGACTCAGGTCGCGATCGAGTTGACGGCGCCGATCGATGTCACGGCCGGTGTGCTGCTCAATCCGAACCGGATGACGCTCGATCTTCCGAATACCGTGTTCCATGCCGGAATGGCGTCGGCCGCCAAGGGGCAGGGAATCGTCGCCGGATATCGCTTTGGCATGTTCATGGCCGGCACCTCGCGCATCGTGCTCGACCTGGTGGCCCCGGCGCGTGTGGAGTCCGTGCAGACGGTGACGGGACCGGCCGGAGCGAGGCTGATCGTCAAGCTCGCGCCCGTCGCAGTGTCCGAATTCGAGATGGCGGCTCGTGCTGCGGAGACACGCGGTGCGACGAGCCGCCGCGAGGCGGCGGCGAAGACGGGCCCAGATATCAAGATCGGCTCGACGCCGAGCCTGCCACTGGTCGTGATCGACCCAGGACATGGCGGCATCGATCCGGGAGCCGGCGCCGGCAAGAGCTTCGAGAAGGATATCGTGCTGCGTTTCGGTCTGATGCTGCGCGACAAGATCGCGGCGCAAGGCCATTTGCGTGTCGAGATGACGCGCAGCGACGATACTTTCGTGGCGCTTGCCGACAGGGTGAAATTCGCCCGCGACCGGGGTGCGGCGTTTTTCATTTCGATCCACGCCGATACGCTTTCCGAAGGGGCCGGCGTGCGTGGAGCGACGGTCTACACCAATGCCGAACGCGCGTCCGACGAGCGCTCGGCGCGGCTTGCCGATAAGGAAAACAAGGCTGATCTCATCGCGGGCGTCGATACGACCGAGGAGCAGAGCGACGTTGCCGATATCCTGTTTGATCTCACGCGCCGTGAGACCCGGCAAATGTCCAGTCTGTTTGCGAACCGGCTCGTCACGAACCTGCAACGGACGATTCGCACCAACAAGAATCCGTTGCGATCGGCCGGTTTTCGTGTATTGCGGGCCTACGATACGCCCTCCGTCCTTCTCGAACTCGGCTATCTGTCGAACGCGGAGGATGCAGAACTTCTGAATTCGCTCGAGTGGCGGGAAGCGGCCACTACGGCAGTGGCGGATGCGATAAACCGGTATTTTGGGCGAAATGCGCCTGAAAATGGCTCTGGAGAAAGTTTGCCGGCGCAGCCGGGCACTCCAGACAAGCAATTGTAGAGATCGGCCTGTTTGCCACAGTTTTGCGGCAAAATACGGGGAGCTTAAAGCTCGGTGTGGTCCACCCCGGACGCGTTGTGTTAAGATAATGACAATCATATCGCTTCGCCCGAGCGGGCCGGCGATCAGCGAGGGACATCAGGGGCGGAATTCGCCGTTGATTGAGCATGATGCGGTTTATCGGTCGATTTCTTGGATTTCTTTTTGGGCTTGCCACTTTCGGCCTGGTGATTGGCGGCGCGGCTGCCGGATTCGTGGTCTGGAAATACTCGCAAGACCTGCCTGATCATCAGCAGCTCAGCGCCTATGAGCCGCCGGTGATGACGCGCGTGCATGCGAGCGATGGCGCGCTGATGGCCGAATACGCGACGCAGCGCCGGCTTTACCTGCCGATCCAATCCGTGCCGAAGCTACTGATCGATGCGTTCCTCTCGGCTGAGGACAAGAATTTCTACGAGCATGGTGGTATCGATCCGACCGGTATTGCCCGAGCGATATTGACCAATCTGAAGGGCGGCTCCAAGGGCCGCCAGCAGGGCGCATCGACGATCACGCAGCAGGTCGCCAAGAACTTCCTGCTGACCAATGAGCAGACGATCGACCGCAAGATCAAGGAAGCGCTGATCGCGCTCCGGATCGAATCGACCTTCTCTAAGGACAAGATTCTCGAACTCTACCTGAACGAGATTTATCTCGGCCTCGGCAACTATGGTGTCGCGGCGGCGTCGCTGAACTATTTCGGCCGCTCGGTGAACGAGTTGTCGCTGGCGCAGGCCGCTTATCTAGCGGCGTTGCCCAAGGCTCCTAACAATTACAATCCCTTCTCGCAGCGTGATGCGGCGCTGACGCGTCGTAACTGGGTGATCGACCGCATGGTCGAAAATGGATTCGTCAATCGTCAGGCTGGCGATGCGGCGAAGGCTGAGCCGCTCGCTGTCAATCTCCGCACTGTTTCGCCCGATACGCTTTCGGCGGGCTTCTTTGCTGAGGAAGTGCGTCGCGAACTTGCGGATCGCTATGGCTACAAAAAGCTTTACGAGAGCGGGCTCTCGGTCCGCACCACGCTTGATCGCAAGCTTCAAGGCATCGCGCGCAAATCGCTGACCGATGGCCTCGTGCGTTTCGATGAAGCGCAGGGCTGGCGCGGTGCGATCAAGAAGATTCCGCCGACGGCTGACTGGGGTCAGGCGCTGGCGGATGAGAAAGCCTTCAATGACATCAAGCCGTGGCGTCTTGCCGTGGTGCTCGACGTCAATGCGACGAGCGCGCGCATAGGCTTGCAGCCGACGCGTGAGTCCTCGGGCGCCCTGAGCCGCGAACGCGAGACGGGCAACATCACTTCGCAGGATGGCGGACGCCTGGTTCGCAGGGGTTTGAACTCCATGCTCTCGGCGGGCGATGTGATCTATGCCGAGCCGATCGACGGCAAGCCGGGCCTTTACAGGCTGCGTCAGATTCCGGAAGTTTCCGGCGCGATCGTGGCCATGGACCCCTACACGGGCCGCGTGCTGGCGATGATCGGTGGTTTCAGTTTCGACATGTCGGAGTTCAACCGCGCAACACAGGCGCTGCGCCAGCCCGGCTCCTCCTTCAAGCCCTTCGTCTACGCGACGGCGCTCGACAATGGCTATACGCCATCGAGCATCGTGCTCGACGAGCCGATCCAGATCGACCAGGGGCCGGGCCAGGCAGCCTGGAGCCCGGAGAACTTCGACGGCAAGTCGCACGGCCCGAAGACGCTGCGCTACGGCGTCGTTTTCTCGAAGAACCAGATGACGGTTCGTCTGGCGCGTGATGTCGGCATGCCGCTGATTTCGGAATATGCCAAGCGTTTCGGAATCTACGACGAGCTGCCGCAATTTCTTTCGATGTCGCTGGGTGCTGGCGAGACGACGGTGCTTCGTCTGACCTCGGCCTACTCGATGCTCGACAATGGTGGCAAGCGCATCCGCCCGACCTTGATCGACCGTATCAGGATCGCTGGGGCAATACGATCTTCAAGCATGAAGAGCGCCAGTGCGCGCAGTGCCAGGCCGATGAATGGAAGAACCAGGACGAGCCGAAGCTGGTTGATAAGCGCGAGCAGGTCATCGATCCGATGACTGCCTACCAGATCACCTCGATCATGGAAGGCGTCATCCAGTACGGCACAGGCGCCAGCATCCGTGACCTCGGCAAGACGCTTGCCGGCAAGACGGGCACCACCAACGGTCCGAATGATCTGTGGTTCGTCGGCTACTCGCCCGATCTCGCGGTTGGTCTCTACATCGGCTACGACAAGCCGCGTCCGCTCGGCTCCGGTTCCTCGGCGCAGGCCGCGACCTGGGCTGCGCCGATCTTCAAGGATTTCATGCGCGCGGCGCTGGCCGACAAGCCCGACACCAAGTTCCGTATTCCGCCGGAGATGAAGCTGATCCGCGTCAGCAAGGCGACCGGCATGCGGGCAGGGCCGGGTGATGGCGATGCGATCCTCGAAGCCTTCAAGCCAGGCACCGCGCCGCCTGAAAGCTTCAACTACGGCACGACAGGAGCCAGCGGCTCCGAATCCGACAAGGCTGTCACGTCGGGAACCGGCGGGCTTTATTGATCCTTGCTAAGGCGGCCGGGTTTACACCGGCCGCTCCTGCCTTTACTGGCCTCACTTCCATATTTCTTCACGGTCGGGCGACAGCCTGTTTCCTGAGAGGCATTTTTCCACCATGCGCGCTGAAATCGAGCAGCTTTCCGAGTCGATCAAGCAGTCAGTCGGGCTGCTGAGGAGGCATCTTTGACTGGGATCGCGCCCAGAAAAGATTAGCCGAACTCAACAATCTCTCCGAACATCCCGATTTCTGGAACGATGCCGCGGCAGCGCAGAAGCTGATGCGCGAACGTACCGGGCTTGAAGACCGGATCGCCGGCATCACTCGCCTGCAGGGTGGGCTCGACGACGCGCTGACGCTGATCGAACTCGGCGAGATGGAAAGCGACGCAGCGACCGTCACCGAGGGTGAACAGGCTTTAAGCGCGCTGGAGAAGGAGACCGCCGTCCTTCAGGTCGAGGCGCTGCTCTCGGGTGAAGCCGACAACAACGACACCTATCTCGAAGTGCATTCCGGCGCCGGCGGCACCGAGAGCCAGGATTGGACGCAGATGCTGATGCGCATGTATACGCGCTGGGCAGAGCGGCGCGGCTTCAAGGTCGAGGTCGTCGATATCGCCGATGGCGAAGAAGCCGGCATCAAGGGCTGCACCCTGCTGATCAAGGGCAAGAACGCCTATGGCTGGCTGAAGACCGAAGCTGGCGTCCACCGCCTCGTGCGCATCTCGCCCTTCGATTCGAACGCCCGCCGTCACACGAGCTTCGCCAGCGTGACAGTCTATCCCGTCATCGATGACGCGATCGTGGTCGATATCGACCCGTCCGATGTCCGCACCGATGTGATGCGCTCGGGCGGCGCTGGCGGCCAGCACGTCAACAAGACCGAATCGGCCGTTCGCCTCGTGCATATCCCGACCAACATCATGGTCGTTTCGCAGGGTGACCGCTCACAGCACAAGAACCGCGACACGGCGTGGAAGATGCTGCGCGCCAAGCTCTATGAGCGCGAGTTAAAGATTCGTGAGGAAGCGGCTGCCGCTGAACAGGCCGCCAAGACCGATGTCGGCTGGGGCCATCAGATCCGCTCCTACGTCCTGCAACCGTATCAGCTCGTCAAAGATCTCAGGACCGGCAAGACCTCGGGCACGCCTAGCGAAGTGCTCGACGGCGATCTCGATCCATTCATCGAGGCGGCGCTCGAGAAGCGCATCCATGGCGGTGGTGAGGCGGTCGAGGATATCGACTGATTACTTGCTGGCGACCTGCGTGCCGGAACGGATGAAGCGCATCGGATCGATCGCTTCACCGTCGATCCGCACCTCATAATGCAGATGCGAGCCAGTCGAGCGCCCGGTTGAGCCGACGCGGCCGACGGTGTCGCCCTTGCCGACCATTTGGCCGACCTCGACGAGAATTGCGGAGAGGTGCGCGTAGCGCGTGGTGATGCCGTAACCGTGGTCGACCTCAACCATGTTTCCGTAGCCGCCGTTATAGCCGGCCTCCACGACGCGGCCGGCTGCCGTCACGCGAGCTGCGGTCCCCGAAGGGGCGCGGAAATCGGTGCCGGTGTGCATGGCAGGACGGTTATGGAAGAACGGATCGATGCGCGGCCCGAAGGGGCTGGTGATCTCGGTGTTGTTTTGCATCGGCCGACTGAGTGGCAGGCCGTCGACGACCTTGCGCAATTTTTCACGCTCCAGCAGCACGCTCTGCAGACGGTTCACGTCCTGCTCAAAGCGCCCCGTAGGCAGGGGCACGAAAGGGCCGCCCATGGCGGATGAAGCTGCACTCGGTTTCGCAGCAACCCGCTCGAAACGACCGGTGGGCAGACCCGTCGATGTGATTACGCTACGCCAGCGAGTGACTTCGCCTTGCGCGGACTGCTCCATGGCATCCAGCGTGCGTAGTTGGTTCTGTTCGAGGCTCGCAAGCTGAACATCGAGCTTGCCGACGGCAGCTGAAAGTTTTTCACCCGACTGCGCGGGACGCAATATACCGGGCGGCAGCGAACCGGTAAATTCCGAAGTGTCCGGCGGCAAGGACACGCCGCCGCGCGCATCGCCGTCCTGCGGCGAGGGCTTGCGCGGCGCATAGGACATTACGCCGGGAAGCGGCGGGGAGGGGAGTTGCATGACCGCTGGCGGTTTCGGCGGCGTGAGGCCAACCTGATCGACCAGTGTCGTCATCATGGCCTGGCGTGTTTCAAGCTTGGCCTGACGAGCGAGCAGGTTGTCGATCTTGGCCTCGACTGTGTCCTGATTGACGAGGCCGCGCGTCGCCACCTTGTCGATCTGCGCGCGTAGCGTCGCGATCCGATCCTCGTAGGAGAACTGCATTTCCGACTGCTGGCTGAAGATGTGGGCCAGGAAATCGTCCTTGAACACCATGTAGACCGAGGCAATCACCAGCCAGGAGACCAGCAAGCCCGCGCTGATCGCGCTGCCTATTGCTAAGCCGCGACTGACCGGCATGGTCTTGATCTCGCCGTGCCGGTTGATCAGCAACGCGAATGGAGCATCGGAATTGGCCAGTGGGTGCGTGCGAGGCGTACGATACGACATGACAAAACCACGTGACGCCGATCGAGAAACGCTCGGCTTTCCAGTGATATTACGCCTCGTTAGGGTTAATATTTCGCAAAGCGGCGACCTTGCGGAAGCAGTTCAGCAGGGTGTCGAAAAGCAGAGCTGATAGCCATTGCAATCGGCGATGGTGAACTCGAAAGTCCCCCAGGGTTGCGCTGTCGGAGGGGCGATAATCGTCACGCCTTTCGCGCGATAACGCTCAAATAGCTGCTCCAGGCCCGGTCCAGTATCGAGGTAGAGCGAGAGATCGGCCGAAACGGGTGTGTGGCTGACTTTGCGCAGATGGATTTGCGCACCGGTTGCCATCCATTCGTTCAGCACGACCGCGCCGTAGGTCGGCGGATCGCCAAACAGGAATCCGATTCGGAAGCCGAGCGCGTCCTCATAATATCTGGCCGTCGCGGCGACATCCTGCACGGCGAGGACAGGCTGCAGCGTATAGGGCCTTACCGGGAATTCGAATCGCGCGCTGCTGGCGGCGTTCCATTCCTCGGCGCGTAGGCCGTAGACCAGTTTCTCGTGGCTGGCGCGGTCGCGAGGATACTTCTGTCGGAAAGCGCTGCGGCAGGTGAAACCGAGCCGGTCGGCCAGTTTTCGCGAACGGTTGTTGCGGCTGTCGATCCAGAGTTCGACCCTCGCCAGGCCGAGATTCTCGAATCCATATTTGAGTGCGGCTTCAACCGCTTCGCTCATCAGGCCCTTGCCCCAATGGGCAGGGTGCAGAAGGTAACCCATGCCGGGCGCGCCATCATTGCCGAGGTAATGGACGATGCCGATCGCCTCATCATTAGGCTGAAGGCAAATCGCCCAGGCGCGCTCGGTGCCGGCCAGCATGCGGGCGATGACGACATCGCTTTCGGCGGGGCTCCTATGGGCTCCGGTCGTCCAGAAGCGCATCGCCTCCGGCGCATTGGAGATGGCGTAGAAGGCGGCCGCGTCGCGCTCGGCGAGCGGCCGCAATATCAGCCGCTCCGTTTCAAGAACGGTGTCGTGTCGCATTCCGCCTTTCTATCAGGCGCTTTGCGCGGCGGCGAGAACCTCCTCGGCGTGGCCCGGCACCTTGACCTTCGGCCAGACGCGCTTGATCAGTCCGTCCGCGCCGATCAGCACCGTGGTGCGTTCCACACCCATGTACTTCTTGCCGTACATGCTTTTTTCGACCCAGACGCCATAGGC
>OUNM010215277.1_pt1 | contig 18942 bp, 18 predicted proteins | sample 1769961 | NCBI WGS metagenome assembly OUNM01 (sample SAMEA3914820, study PRJEB12502) | metagenome | biome: forest; material: soil | place: USA | collected 2012-03-12 | depth 0.3 m
CCGGATTCCCGAGCCATCTCGGCCGCACTCTTGGAGTGTGCTCCCGGGTACAGAATAATTACACCTAGCACACACCCCGCGAGAAGGAATTGATTACCGTCGGGTCGCTTCTCTGCCGCGCCTCCCCTATTTTGTTGATTTCCAGGTTCCATCTCTCAATCCTCCCAGCGCCTGCGAGCGGGTCCATCAGCGTGCTGCTGCCCTGCTGCCGCCAAACGCTCCCGCTCAACAAGCGCCCCCTTCCTCTGCCCCTGGTCGACACGGCTTGGCTTGATTGACTGCAGCAGTGCAGTCTGCGCAGCAGTGGGCCCTGGCAGACCCGCTGTCCCGCCATCTGCTGTCTGGCTGTGAGCGGGTCCCTTCCCCGCTCCGCACCAGCCCAGCAGCAGCCCAAGGACCCCAAACTCGTTTACCTTGCCTGTGTTGCCGCTGCGACACATTTGGAGGTTTCAACGCAACAACCACGCACACACGCACCCTCGCACCCAGCGAGCAAGCGAAGCGCCGACGACTCGCCGACGCACCAGCAGCAGCAGCAGCCATGGAGCAATGGCAGGCGTACAACGACCCTGCCGGCGCCGGCGGCCAGCGGCGGTACAACAATGGAAGCGGCGGAAACAATAACGTCAACGTCAACGCGGGCGCGGGCGCGGGCGCGGGCGTGGGCATGGGCGTGGCCAGCCAGATGCAGATGTCGCCGCGCGACTACGGCTCCGGCGGCGGCCCGAACCCGGCCCAACACCCTCCCGCCGGCTTCAAGTACGAGAATTACCAGGGCGGCCTCAACCCACACCAGTCGTCATCGTCAGCGGCGACGTCACCCTTGGCGAGCCCCCATGTGCGCGACGGAAACGGCGACGTCTCCATGCAGGACTCGCACGACCCGTACTCGAGCGCCAAGTACCCCATGAGGCCCCATCATCAGCACCACCTCTCGTCCTCCGGCTTTCCGACCGCCAAGCTCCTCCAGCAAGAACCCTCGGCTGCCGCGCAGCGATACTCGCCCATGGAAGTCCTGTCTCCCACATCGCCGTACTCCAAAGCGCCCGCCCCGGGCCAGTTCTCCCAGCAGCCCGTCCAACGCCAGTCGCCCACCCGCGCCCCCGACCATGCCCCGCAACAGAGCCCCTACTACACCAGCAGCCGGCAGGCCGCACCCCAATTACCGCCCATCAGCCCGTACGCGTCCGGCCAGGATAGCTACTCGCCGTCAACAATAACCCCGATGGACGGCTCCTACGCGGACCCCAAGTCGCCCAAGCGCGCGCCCATGATGCCGCCGGACAAGGGGCCCGTCCCCGAGCTCAGGAGGATCCGCGCGCCGACGGACCTCAAACCCAAGGTCAACGCCCAGCCGCCCTTTCGACGAGCCAATCCCGAAGGAGGCTTCATCAGCGTCAGTAGCCTGCCTGCATTACCCTTTGCCCCTTTGCCGCCTGCTTGATGCTAACTCGACATGACAGCCCCTCCAAGCGCTCACCGTCCACCTCCCCGCCACCTACCGCATCTGCAACCCGGGTTTCAAATACGAGTCCTCGCGCAATCCCCGCCGTGTGTTGACCAAGCCGAGCAAGGGCCTCAAGAACGACGGCTACGACAACGAGGACAGCGATTACATCCTCTATGTCAACGACATCCTCGGCTCCGAAGAAGCCGGACACAAGAACCGCTACCTGATTCTGGACGTGCTCGGCCAGGGCACCTTCGGCCAGGTGGTCAAGTGCCAGAATATGAAGACGCAGGAGGTCGTCGCCGTCAAGGTCATCAAGAACCGCACAGCCTATTTCAACCAGAGCATGATGGAAGTCTCTGTCCTGGACCTGGTAAGCCACGCACCCTTGACCCCTTGCCCCTGACTCCGTTTCGGAGCGTGCTAACCGGCCGGCCAGCTTAATACCAAGCTGGACAAGAACGACGACCACCACCTCCTGCGGCTCAAAGACACCTTCATCCACAGGCAGCACCTGTGTCTCGTGTTTGAGCTGCTGAGCGTGAATCTCTACGAACTCATCAAGCAGAATCAGTTCCGAGGTCTTAGCACAACCCTGGTCCGCGTCTTTGCGCAGCAGCTGCTCAATGGCCTGGCCCTGCTGAACAAGGCGAGGCTGATCCACTGCGATTTGAAACCCGAAAACATCCTTCTCAAGAACCTCGAGAGCCCCATCATCAAGATCATCGATTTCGGCTCCGCGTGCGACGAGCGCCAAACCGTCTACACATACATCCAGTCCAGATTCTACCGGTCGCCCGAAGTGCTGCTCGGCCTGCCCTACTCCTCGGCTATCGACATGTGGTCGCTGGGCTGCATCGTGGTCGAGCTGTTCCTCGGCCTTCCTCTGTTCCCGGGCTCGTCCGAGTACAACCAAGTCTCTAGGATCGTCGAGATGCTCGGGAACCCGCCAAACTGGATGATTGAGATGGGCAAGCAAGCCGGCGAGTTCTTTGAGAAGAGGCAGGACGAATTTGGGCGGCGCACCTACCACCTGAAGAGCATGGAGCAGTACTCACGAGAGCGTGGCGTGAAGGAGCAGCCGAGCAAGAAGTACTTCCAGGCCAACACGCTGCCCGAGATCATCAAGTCGTACCCGATGCCGCGCAAGAACATGAAGCAGTCCGAGATCGACAGAGGTGAGTTCGGGCTGCATCCAGTGCCGATATCAGAGCTGACCTTGTCTTTGCAGAGATGAACAACCGCATTGCCTTTATCGACTTTGTCAGGGGGTTGCTGACCATCAACCCCCTCGAGCGGTGGTCGCCGCAACAAGCGAAGCTCCACCCCTTCATCACACAACAGAAGTACACCGGCCAGTTCGTGCCGCCCATGAACCTCAAGTCCAGCGCCCTGAACCGGTCGCCTGCCCCGGGCACCCAGCAACAAATACAGGCCGAAGCTCTCAGCAAGCAACGCGCACAAGCAGCCCAGGCCCAAGCCCAAGCAAGCACGGCCGCGCAAGGCGGCTACGGCTCCATGGTCGCCGGACAGTACCCGCAGCAGGGCCACCCACAACAACCACCCCTCTACGGCAACAACAATATGTACACCCCCAGCGGCACCCACCCAGGCGCACCACCTCCCTACAGCGGCAACCAACAAGGCGGCTACACCCCAATGGGCCTGCAGCAACAGCAACAAGCCGCGCAGATGCCGCCCGCCAACTACTCCCAATCCAACATGTACGCCCAGCAACAACAGCAGCAGCAATCCCGCCCGCGCCAGCGCGCCTCCACAATGGAACAGCAGCAAAGCGGCATCCCCGCCGCCATCCAGCGCGTCGCAAGCCACCTCGACCCGACGCAGCCCATCCGCTTGCAGCCCAGCCCGGCGTACTACCCCCCGCCGCCGGACGGATTGGCAGGAATGGACTTGCAGAGCTCGGCGCGGGGTGTCAGGAGAGGGAGTCGCGCGCAGGGGCAGCAGACTGGGAGGGGGAATGGGGGTGGGAATGGGAATAATCGGGATTTTATTAGGAATTTGGAGGAGAGGACGCTGGAGGAGGGGTTTATGGGTGGTGGCGGCGGGCAGGGGCAGTGGCATTGAGATGAGGGGTGTGGGTAGTTGCTGTGGCTTTGAAAATTGGGAGAGAGGGAGGGAGGTTTGAGTTTGGATATTGCTTATCGTATTGTACGCGGAGGAAAGTGGGTGGGGAGGGTGGCGGAATATGCTATGCTATGTTATGCTGTTGTTATGGATGGGTTTCCTTCCTCATGCTCACTCACATTGCACTTTTTCGGCGTTTTTGGCTCTCTTTTTGACTTTTGTTGAGTTCTTTTTTGAGAGAAACTTTCTGCTTGCCTGCCTGCTTGGGTGCTTGTGTTGCTAGCTTTTTGAAAACTGCATTGTTACTGTATGTTGTGTTGTTGGTGTTGTTCTCTGCGAGTTTGACTTTCCCAGGCTTGTTGTTGTTGTTGTTGTCTTCGTCAGGTTAAACGCCCGGCTGTGCTTTATGGGTTTTGTTGCTTGGGTGGACGGAGGAATGGACTGACGGATGGATGGACTGGTGTCGCCATTCACTCATTCATCTACTCATGTGAATGAACAGCGACGGCCGGTGGCTGAATCAAACATCAACAGAGGGCATGGCTTCGTTTCAACACTCGTCTTCCTTTTCCTCTATATTCATACACGCAACACACACACGCACGTATACATACCCACGCAACTTGAAATATGTACATATCAGTATCAGGGGGTGGAAGAGGGGCGATATCATGATATGAGCAGAGGAAAAAGCAGGGTTGACTGACAGGAGTGTGTGATACTGCCCACCCACTGGGATGGTGTGGGAAGAGGTTGGGCTGGTGGATGAAGGTTGTAAGGAACTGAAAGAAAGGGGGGCCGACCTCGTTGGCAAGTTGGGTGGGAGCAAATGCATGCGTTGGGGGTTTGTCCGGGGTGAAAAAGAGAGGCGTGCTGTTTTCTTCGCACACACCCCTTTTCTCGTTCGTTTCTTTTCTTCCTGACGTGATGAATGGGATCGGGTGGCAGCATCCTTTGTTGATCATTGCCTTTTATAATGAGGTTAGGTACTGGTTGGTGCTTTTCATCGCTGGTGGACGATACATGGCTGCAGGGTAAGACAAGAGACCAAGGGGGTTTTGTTGTTGATGCGTTGACGGGTTGGGCAAAATTAAGCAAGCAGGGAACGAGGAAAGACATGTATTGAGGTATCTCACTTCGTCTGGAGATTGAAGAAGGAGAGAACAAGAATCCTGCAATGAGTAAGTTGGGTGGCTGCATGAAGGTGAGGTTTGGTTTCTGGGTCAATCACCCAGCGACTTGGTCTTTGAACGGGGCTTGATGCAGTGTTGGTGTCTGTACTGGGAGAACGGGTTAAATGACAAATGGCAGGAATCATATCTTCTCTTTTCGCTCTTATGGCATGAAAGACACATAGATATAGGCCGCATCTTGATGAGCCCATGGCGCCCTTGGCCCCGTCTCCCCTCCTCCATGAACCTGGAACGCCAACGACGCCTTGCCGTGCTTACAAAATGGCGCTCCCATTGCGCCCCATTCCTCGTTGATTACCCAGCTCCACTAACCAGAACCAGCCAAAAAAAGAAAAAAATGTCTACTCTACAAGTGCTAAGAACCCGTCCATCAAAATCGAGGGGGGTAGGGCGGATGCGACAGCAGCAGGACGCGACAGAGACGCCTATCTCCTACCGGCGCGACCAGCATTGTTAAAGCCCCGGCCCCAGCGGTTCCCCCTGACCAGGTTGTCGCTGTACAGCCCGCTACCACCGACGCCTGCCGCAGGGCCCGTGGGAGGTTGCTTCGCGGTGCTTGGGCCAGTCTCGGTGGGCTCATCGAACCCATATGAGCCGTCCACCACCATGTCGTTCTCGGGTGATGGGCGGGTTGGAGTCGGGGCGGACGGGGTGTTGCCAACTTTGGCATAGACGCTGAGAATGCGGCCGTCGGCCTGTGAAGGGGATTAGCTGGCAGCTACACAGACGACATCCCGGGGGGGCGGCATACCGTCTGGTTATTGAAGGTGGCGATGACATTATCAGCGCCTTCCTTGCTCTCAAAAATGATCTCGGCAATCACAATCGGGTGTTGCTTCAGCACCCGGCAGCTGGTGACGATGCCGCCGATGGGGGTCATGGCGCTCTCGATGTCGGCCGCTGTTGTGCCGGGGGCAAAGTTCTGTGCCATGACCACGTACGGACCGGCCAGTCCCCTGATGGACATCCCCCTATTGAATGCGCTGCCCGCCGCCACCATCGCTTTTGGCGCCGTGGGGGCTGCGCCATTGGTGAATGATGTCTGCTGCTGCTGATGGTGCGCTTGGCGAGGCGACTGCAGCTCTGATCTTATCAGGGCCTGTGCTACCTGCGCAGCGCGACGCTGCTGGCGCGGTCCAGTCGGCGGGGCATTCGGGTTGGTGATGCGAGCGGCAAGTGAGCCGGCTCCGCTTCCGCTGGCGTTGCCGTTGGCCCTGGGACCTCGCGACTGTGTCTCGTGCAGATCGTGGGTCCACTCGCCGTCGATGTTGCCGGTGCTGTGGCGCGGGCGGGTGGGAGGTTCAGCTCGCGGCTGTGCGTGAAGTTCGGTCAGCGAGATGGGATAAATGACCAGGAGATCATGAAACAGAAGACAAACCTTTCTCACGCCAGCGCGACTCGCGAGGCTGCCCGCGCCAGAGGCTGGCTTTGGGCCTGGTTTGGAGGCGGGGGTGCTGGAGCGGCGGTCTGTGCCGAAGATCTTGGCGGCAAGCACCTCGTTCTTCTTGCGATCGCGAGCTGAAGGATGCATCGTTGGTTTCTGCTCCGATTCCCAGGCTGGCGTGCGTGGTTACATACCGTCGTGGATCATCTTTTCGAAGTCGGCGGCGACTTTGCCGCCGCCCTTGCCGCTGGCGACCATGGCGGATGGAAAATGGCGGACAACGCGATCGGTCAAGAGATTGTGGTGGGAAAGAAAGCGAGAGTATAGAGAAATCTCAAACGGTAGAAAATCGAGAATTATGCTGGGGTTGTGTTGCAGCAGGAGATCGTGGAACGGATGCTTGCAGCAGAGGAAACTTTGGTGAAGGCGTGTTTCCAGCAGACGACCAGACCGCAGGGCGCGTCAACGAGGTTTTGCTCATAGGCCCACAGCAGGCCAGCCCCCTGCAGCAGATCGAAGCTAAAAACAGCACCCGCGTTTCCACCGGCGCTTGGCGGGACAAAGCCGCGCTGTAATTATTCTGTATTTACCGAACAATACAGCCTGGTCGCATTCCGGTATCTTTCCGGTCTCCTTCCGGTCTGCCCCAGTTCTTTCCGGAGTGGAAGCCTTCACAAACCAGAACGGGGTCCAAATCAAAACAAGCCCGGCCTTTCCCCCGCAACAAAGCCTGCCGGAGCCATCTTGCGGCCAGCGATGGCGTTGCGGAGATGGAGAAAATTCTTGAGCACGGCTGGGAAATTATCAGCCACAGGTGTCTTGGTAATGAAGGGATGAAAGAAAAAGAAAAAGAAAAAGAAGAAAACAGAGAGAAAAGGAACGACTTGGACCGACCCTGAAAGACCTCAATCTGGTAGCACCCGTAGCTGAAGGCGCAGCGGACAACCTCGACAACGAAATACGATCTCATCCGCGGGTCGGTCGAGGCAGCGAAGCCGATGAGGTTTCTGTCGACACCGGTTGAGCACACGCACCTCCACAAATTCGAAAGGCCAAAGGAGAGGGAATCTTACACCCAGACATAGACATATGGCAGTCCAGCCCACGCCTTCAGCCCGATGAAGCGAGTGTTCTCGTACATCGCCAGGACATCCAGCTCGTTCCCAGCATCGTCAAAGCCATCGACGATCCCCGACAGTGTCCTGCGCGTGATCCTCGCTGCCAGAGCACACGTCTGCAAAAGCAGCCCCGACACGTCGTTCGCAGCGGTCAGACGGTCTGCGATGGCGTCCAGGCCCAGGTCCGCCGCAGTAAGCTCGTCTTCTGTGGCCGTGTTGAGGGAGAAGAACTGCCGGAACGAGTCGCTCGCGGCCTGGAGAACATGCACCAGGTCGAGGCGGATGGCAGGGTCGGCGTACTGAGCTGCGAGGGAAAAGTCCTCGTCGTCGCAAAGGAGAATGGGGCACGAGCGAAGTTGGTTGCCCGACAAGAATCCGTCGGCGGTCATCAGACGCATGGTCGGGGCCGGGCCGAGGTCGCCAAAGGCCAAGGGGGTGTCGAGGCAGAGGCACTGGAAGGTGTCGGCCCTGTCTCACGGTCAGCCAGGTCATCCATCGACACCACCGTTCGGGGATACACTCACATGACCACGAGGTTCTGCATGACGCCCGACATCATGTGCAGCCCACCACGGGCCTTGACAACCCGCTCAACGGCAGCAAGGTGGGTGATGGCCCGCGGACTGAAGCGGAACATCTAACCCCCCAGGCAGTGATCAGCAACCACCCCTGAATTCTACCCAAAGCAAAAGCAAGAGCAAAAGAAAACTCACCTCAAACATCCCCAAAATCACCACCGGATACACCACCTCCTCCACGCCCCTCGCTCCCACCCCCCCATCCACAAACCTCTGCAGCTCCCTCACAGCCAGATACTCATACCCCGGATACGCCACCACCAGCCCCTCCTCTTTTCCACCCACCGCCGCCGGCGCAGGCAGCACCGCCCCGCGAACACAGTCCAAAATCCCCGCCGTCAGCAACCACCCAATGTAAATGCACGCCGCCTTGGACAGATCAGGCCGGAAGTAGCTCGGCTGGCGGAAGCCGACCAGCACAAAGGCCTCGTCGAGGTAGGACGAGTAGGAGGCGCATTGGTGGAGGTAGTGCCGGAAGGTGGGGAGAGGGACGCCGGTTGGGTGGGTTGTTTGGCGTGGGGAGAGGAGGGTGGGGGGTTGCAGACGGGGTAGCTGGCCATGCCGGTTGGGGTTGTTGGTGTGGTGGGCGAGGAGGGCCTTGGTTGTCTTGCCGCGCCGGTTGTTGTTGTTGGGTGCGCGCCGCCGGCCCCGGGTCGTGGTGGCCAATGCCTGCTGCTGCTGCTGCTGCTGCTGGTGCTCGGTGTCGTCGGGGGGTGAGTTGGTGTGGTCGCTGCCGTTGTCGTTCTGCTTATCTGTGGCTGGGGCTAGCCTGTGTCACCGGCGAGTGGGAGACGGTGGTGTCAGTGAGGAGTTTCCTAAACTGGATAATGCTCGATCTGATGGAGCCCGCGTCGCCCCCAACCCCACGGGGAGTACGGTAGCAACACTTACGGACGAGGATCGCATGTGGCATCAGACGCGGCTGTATTTGGTATAAAGAGGTTAATAGCCACTCGGTTGCTCCACGTCGATATCACCCCAGGGACGTCGTCGTTATTCCCAGACCCCATGGGAGGTTGGGACTGAGCCTATCTGACCTTTTCTGGCCTGCTTCTGCCGGCCGCGGACCAGGACCATTACGTGGGACCTGACTGTCTGCTTTTGCTCCTTGGCCAGCTCAGGGCCCTCATAGTTCACGAATATGGCCATGTTGATACAATGAGAATGTTTTATGCGGGTTTCGAATCAAATGGTTGTGTAAGTGAGACAAGAGATGGAGATGGCACTTGGAATGTCAGAGAGGACCAAAGTTGGGCAGCGAAGTAGGAAAACCGAGGGCCCAGAGACTCAAGTGTCAAGCAGTGCTTGATGTCGATCCTCCCGTCCTTCTCCCACCGTTTCCTAACCGAGCGGGAGGATTCCTGTGTCGGTGAGGCTCAACTCTTGGCTTTCATGCCAAGCACGCGCTAAATCGAGCCGTTGAGATGGGATTGGAGGTGAGCGTTTGCCGTGCTGGGAATAGCGTCGATGGTGGAGAAGGACAAGGGTCTCCTTTGGGACGACGGGTTGTCACGAACGGGCCGTCTCGGACACGGAGATCACCATTGTCGAGAACGGGATCTTGCTCCGGTCTCTCCATGTCGGCGGCTGCGGCAGACGGAAGCCAAGGCTCACATAAGCGCCAGTCGTAGGTGAAGGGCCGAGACAACGACGACTTGACCGCCAGGTTCTCAATCTGCGAAGATGCTTGTGTGTGGTTCAGCTCGCGGGCGAGGCATCAAGGGGAGAGAGAGGCAAGCCATGGATGTGTGAGGACGGGATAGGGGACAGCAGGGTGATCGGCATCAGAGTTTGTATAAATGCCCGCTTCTCGCCGTCGTCTTCTCTCAAACATTCAGACAGACCTCAGGACCAGACAACAGTTTCCCTTTCCAGCTTCACCCATCTCTCTATTGCTCCACAATCAACATGAAGTTCTCCGCCATCACCACACTCCTCGCCGCCGTCGGCGTCGCGACGGCTGCCCCGGCCTGGGGAGAGCCCGTTGAGGGCGAGGACTCGGCCCTCAGCAAGCGTGCCTGGCCCTACGGCTACGGAGACTGCTACGGCAGCGGCCAGTGGGGCAAGCAGGAGGATGGCAAGCATGCCATCCGGGACTTCTGCAAGAAACACGGCAACGGGCAGATCCCGCCCAAGGGCCTCATCGGGGTTGGCAAGCCTCAGCCGTGGATTGAGGACACTTTCAGCTACAACTCGGCCGTCGAGTGGCACATCCAGGTGCAGACGTCGGCGCTGGTCTCGCTCGGGCCCCAGTTGACGTACGAGGAGTGCATCATTGCGCTTTACCAGGCCATCAACTATTGCTGGGGCGACAACGCCGACACTCGGTATGTATCCCGTTGCTGTTTGGGGGTCTCGTGGTGCACTCTGGGCGGTGGCTGACACACGACAGCGGTGGCGAGGGCTTTGTCAGAAAGCTAAAGGTCTCTGTTGATCCGAACACGAAGAAGTGAAGCAGACTCCGGGTGTTGCTAGGTTGGAGAACACGAGGCGAGAATTGCGATGAGAAGTTTTATTGAGTTGGCGGTTTCTCTTCTGAATCTGGGGTCGCTTGGAGGATCTGATAAAGCTTGGCTTTCATGTAGATGGTGTTTTAATTGGCCTGCTAGATAGAAGCTGTCTGGTTGTTTGTTGACTCGGGGTAAATTCAGGGGTATTCAGGGGCACAGCCAGGGGCGCCTTCTCATGTGCTGCCGTAAATATTACAACCTGTATCAACCCGCTCCCTTCCACAAAGCTTCGTGAGAACAACGTACTTTCTGTTCGTTGCGTCTAGCCCTCGCTGCTCCCATATCTTGCTCGAAGCTGTGGGGAAATGGCCCGCCTTCCTCTCTCTGTCGTCCTCGGTGAGTGTCGGAGTTGAAACCGTCTTCACTCTTTGGCTGCCATCTTTTTGAATGGAGCCGACGAGGCCTCAAACTGTCATCATTACTTATCGCTAAGCTGCTCAACGCTCGTCTCACACTCCCCAGAATATTTCCAACAGCTGATCTTCTGGACGGCCGGCGTGTAACAGCCATGTCGAGCCTAGAATTCGACATTCTGCCCGATCGGGTGCCCGACCCGGCCCCCGACCAAGCACACCTCGAGACGAGCCGCCCCCGGCGCTCATTCGTGGGATCGATTCGCAGCAAGACATCGCGTTTGTTTGGCCGCAATACCCCCAATCCCAAGAATGCGGACATCGCCGAGACGGTAGAGGCGGACAACACCAACACTGCGGACATCACCAGCACCGCAGACCTTACGGGCACCGTAGACATAATCAGCATCGCCGACAGCATCTCTCAGCCCGTTCAGGCCTCCTCAGCCAAAACCAAACGCAGTTGGTTCAACTCAGTCGGCACTCGCTTCCACCGTCACGGCCGCCGTACCATCCTCCTGTCGTCAGACAGCGAGCAATGCGTTCACGTCGAGTTGGAAGACGCCACCGGCGTGGCTGACCAGCCCTCAGCTCTGGAGATACCAAGGTCTCCCTCACCCATCAGTCGCCGCCTGTTTGGCACCCGCCGCCATCTCCGGCTCCAATCCCTCCCCAGCAAGCTCCGCCGGAGCACGAGCATGTTCCGTCGGTCATCGTCGAGTCTGTCCGACAAGGGCAAGGAGAATTTAATGTCCCCGGCCATTCGAGCCGAGGGTTCTGCCCTTATCACCGCTGCCAACACAGGAAGCTGGAGTTCTTTTCGGTCTGGTGTTCAGAGGGCCGTTCGGGGTGAGTGATGGTGTGCGCGATCGTCGGATCCTACTAACAAGCCTCCTAGAGATGGTAGACGGCAGCTTCCGCTTCTCCGACGACCGCACTGCAGGCAGTTCGTCCCAATCCCACCACTCTCACCCTCAAAGCCAACTCCACTAACCCCCATCTTCCACAGACACGCCACCCACACGCCCTCACCTCCCAAGAGTCCCTCTCAGAACCCTCTGGACCATAATGTCAGCCGACTCCGAGTAAGCCCCTCCACCCCTTTCTTGTCTTCTCCCATTCAAAACTAATCCCCTTTCCAGCGGGAACGAAATCCCAAGACCCCCCTCCCCAGGAGGTAGCAGCACCAAACAATACCATTTCGCAGAATGGTCTTCCCCAGAGTGCTGGTCCCCCGCCATCCAACAAGACAAAAACAACTACATCCTCGTCTCTCCCTCCCCGCACAACGACACCCATACACCCAACAACACCAGCGAGACCGCAACAGCGGAAGCAGTAGCAGACAGCGAGGACAAGCTTACTGGTACCAAGGAGAATGACGCGACCCCGATCGCCACCACCGCGCCACGCTCACGCGCCTGCTCGGCCTCGTCGTCTGGCTCTGACGCGTCTTCGGCGTTTGTCTCTGAGCCCCGGTCGGTGGTGTACCACAGTCCGGCGAGTGAGGCGCCGAGTCGGGGGGGTAGTTTTCGGAGTTGGAGGGCGGAAAGTGGGAGTGGTGGGAGTCGGGGGCCTTTGCTTGGTTCTGGTTCTGGGAGTGTTGCTGGTGGTGGCGGTGATGGTGGTGGTGGTGTAAGTGGCAGTAGTGGTGGTGCTGCTAGCGGTGGGAAGGTGCGCGGTCGGCGGGGAAGGGGTTTCCTCCTTGACGACGTTCAGAGTCTTCTTGCCGATATTCAGGCTCCCGTCGGCGACGACGAGGGACACACTCATGGACGGAGCCAGGGTCTTGCCAGTCCGGTCGGGGAAGAGAGCAGTAGCAGCCCCGTGGAGGAGGAGAATCAGACTGGGGTGCTTCAGGAGGTCGGGAATGCGGGTGCTGGAAGAGCTGGGGAGGGAGTTGGTTGGGAGATGGAGAAAGATGGTGGTGGTTGCGGCTGTGGTGGTGAGGAGGAGATGGTGATGAGGGAAGGAGTCAGGCCGCGTGTTGTGTCGTATCCGGCTGCGGCGGTTTGAGGGGTTGCGGCGGACTGCTTTTGTGGGGTTGAAGGAGACGTGAGAGAAGAAAATATTGTTATGCGGTATCGGTAGCTGTGTTGGTGGTGTGTTTGGCTTGGGTTCTGTAGAGTTAGTCGTCGAGAACGAGCCGCTGTTGGCAGGGTGACGGTAGACAGGATATCGAGAAGTCGTATGCGCAACAACCAGCCATCGTGAGCCTAGGGTGACTTCTGTGCTGGGAATACTTTTACTACAATAAACGGACACGCTTCCCAGCTGCGTGCGGCTTTCGTATTGTACATGTGTAGGGTATGAGGGTGGTGATACATAGCAATTGTAGTGTACATCATATCTTCTACCAGTCTTGCAGTGGAACTTCAGCGCAAGACTGCCCGTCAAACAAGTCTCCAGCGTAGCTTTCCCAACCTTGAAGACACCCGGGAGGGGGCCATCTGGGTATAGCTTGGCGATCCGCCGCTCAAGCTGTCTCTAAGGATGTTGCGCGTCCGCAGCAGCCTCACCGGCTCTCCTCAACCAGTCTCGCAGCGGATCCTCACGGGAAAGCTGCTCATCCTCCTCCAGCGCATCCTTCCCAACCTTGAACACGTCCGGTGGCGCGCCCTCGGGGTACATCTTGGCAATCCACCGCTCGACCTGCCTCTGCAAGACGGCCCGCCGCGTGCGCAGCAGCTTGACCGACTTGGGTTCCGTCACTAGCTGGTCGGTGACGGCCCGGTCGATGGCGGCGATCATGCGCCGCCCCGTCGCCATCACCTCCTGCATGTCCCCGCGCTTCTTCTCCAGCTCCTCCTTCGGCGAGCGCGTCGCGACCGGCGGGTAGGACAGGGACCCGGACAGGATCCGGAAGGGCTCCCACATGCGCTCGATGGCGGCCATGATCTGCTTTCCGTGCTCGGCATTGCCCGCGTCGGGGGCGCTTGACTGCTCATAAAAGTGCCGTGTGTTGGCGCGGGCGGCTTGGAGGTACAGGCGCAGGGCGAGAGCGTCGGGGTAGCGCTGCGTGGCGGTCATGACGTCGAAGATGCGGCAAGCGTTCTCGAAGGCGGCCGGGTTGAGGTTGTCGCCGACGCAGACCGAGAAGCCCCGGCGGAAGGTGATGGGGCCGACGATGTCCTGGGGCATCTCTTGGATGAGGGTGGCGACCTGCGCGCTGGCGTGGCCGGCGCCGAGGGCGGCGAGGTAGCAGTAGTAGTTTTCGCGGTCGGGCGTGACGCCTAGGTCGCGGGTGAGGTAAGACCAGTACTTGGCCGCGCTGGCGGTCTTGCGCGTGTTGGACAGGGCGGTCAAGACGAGCGAGAGGGTCTTGGTCCCGGGTTGGGGGTAGCGGGGGTTTATGTTGGCGGTCGACTTTGCGGGCGTCCGTGGGGCTTTTGAGGACACGTCGGTTGGGCCGGGATCGGGCGTGGCCGGGAGCTTCACTTTGGGTTTGTCGAACCTCGGGATCTGCATGGTCTGTTCGAGCAGTTCCAAGACACTCTCGTTGTCCTTGTAATCGCCCGACGTCAGGACTCGGCCCATGGCGCACACCAAATACTCGTCCATGGTCATCTTGGCGTCCTTCCAAGCCGCGACAACGTCGGCCCAGATACGACTCGCTTGCTGGATGCTTTTCTGTATCTCCCGCTTGACGTCGGCATCCTCCAGGCCAAAGTTGGCCTTGCCTGCGGCTCTGGCGTCGTACCGGAGCGCGTTCAGGACGATGGTGTAGGTACTGGCGTCCGCGGCACGCGTACTGTCATTCGAGGTCGCGAGAATGGTAAACAAACTCTCCATGTCGCCGGCACGGGCGCAGACTGTGAGAGCGGTGTTCATGTGAATCGTATTGGGCTTGATAGTGGACTGCTTCATCATGAAGTTGTAGAGGCGGGTGGTCTCGGCGACGGCCAGCTTGGGATGCAAAGAGAAGGCACATCCGCGGAAGATGATGGTGTACGTCCTTGCGTTGGGTTTTTGGGCGCGCTTCTTCATCTGCAGGAGAGAGTCTCGGTCAATAGCCGGCCTCGGCGGACACAGGAAACAGGCACGAGCGGGTGCGCACCTCGTTGTACAGCTTGATCGCAGCGTGGAGACGCTTGTTTTTGAGTTGATAGTCAATCAAGTGGTTCCAGCTGACCTCGACTTTGGCCTTGCGGCTCGCGAGGCGGGTCATCAAGAGCGCCTCGTCGAAGCTGCCCTTCTCGAGGGCGGCCGTGACATGCTGGGCGATGTGGAACGGGTCCGGGAAGAGGTCGAGGCGTTTCCTGACGGCAGCCTCCAGCTTCTTCTCGTATTTCTCCTTCTCAAACTTGCTGCCTTTGGGGTTGAAGTTTTCAAAGGCTAGTTCCTCGCCGTCATCGACAACGGAGCTGCTCTCACGGGGCGCCTTCGCCCTCTTGAAAGATGCGGGGAGCGCACTTTCGAGGTCGACTTTGATTCCCTGGCCCTCGAATGGTCGGCCTCTGGATATCGTGGACGGGGCTGTCCGCAAGGATGAAAACAGCCGTGGCCCGGCCGGGCTGGCGGCTGTGCCCGTGAGGCTTCGGAGGCAGGCCCGGCAGACAAACATGGCCGGTGTGGCGTGGGGGAGGGACGGAAGCCCGTGTCGGGGCGGGCTCGCCGAATGTCGTTGCACACAGTACAATTGAATCTCGGTTTGTGCAGTTGTCTAAAGCCAATAGGTGGTGTAGGGAGTCGCAGCTAGGCGGCGGGACTGCCTGTCTGTTGTTCGCGGGTTTTGATTCGTTTTTATTTTTTCTGGTGATGGTGTTGAAACCGTCGAAACTTTCGCTGCGCCAAAGACTTCTGCGATGCTTGGCGTCCCATCTTTTTTTGGAGTTGCCTGCCGGGACTACTTGACACCTCCCAAGGCTACAGGGGTCTCGCATCCCACTTACAAAGTACAGGGGTACGCGTTGACGCTACGCGATGGAAACGCGAGAACCGCGCCCGCCTCTGTAACTGAGCCCACTCATTAACGAATTGGACCCGCGTTCTGTCCTGCCCGCACACCCGCACACCCACACAACACATCTCGAGTGTTGTTGTTGCTCCAGTGTCCCGAGACAGTCAACAACCTCTGACGGCCATGCCGCTGCCAGTGCCATTCGCCTGAAAAAACAACCCCCGATCAATACGGCGATAGCTGCTCGTCTACTCCCGGATCCCGTTCGACACACCAACAGGGGCACACTAGAAACCGACAATGTCTCGAGTCAACAAGAAGCGCGACAAGTTCGCTGAACTCCGCGCTCTGCGGCAGTCGGGCAAGAAGAAGTTCGACACATACGAGGTTGAGGACGCCGACGACCTCTACGAGGAAGTCGACGAGAACCAGTACAAGAAGATCGTGCGAGACCGCCTCAACCAGGACGACTTTGTTGTCGATGACAACGGCGAGGGATATGCCGACGACGGCCGCGAGGACTGGGACCGCGTGCAGGCCTACGCTTCCGAGAGCGATGATGCCCTGCCGGTGCGTGGCGGGAAGGACCGCAAGTGTACGAGATTTCCTCCAGCCCCCTCAGTCCCTACTAGTCCCTTTCAGCTGACGAGCCCGCCCTCATCCAGCCAAGAAGCAACGCGACGAAGAGCAGGCAAAACGAGACGCAAATGATCGGGACATCTCCGAGTACTTCACAAAGGGCGCCACCAAGACCCAACCCAAGCCCAAGGTCAGTCAGCAGTCCGGGTCCGGCCCTCCGACAGCCCAACTGACACGTCACGTCCGCAGGTTATCAAGACAGAAGATGACGAAAAGTTCCTGGCCGACCTCCTCGGCGAGGTCGATGCGAACGTACCTGTGCCCGTATCGAGGGTGCCCAAGAAGAGAGATAGGTCTGCCGAGAGGAGGAGAGCTCGAGCCCTCTCCCCTGCTCGCCAGCCAGCTACTAAGAGGACAAAGATGCTCGACGGCAGCGCGTCCTCTCCCATGGCCAGCGACGTTCCCATGATTGATGAGGACGATTTCGTGCAGCCCGTCGAGGACGAGCCTACCCTACCTGTCGACGTGCCTATGAGCGACCCGGCACCCTCTTCGCCCGCGGCAAAGGTTGCTGAGCGAAGGACACAGCCCAAGGTCGATGCCGACCAATATGACGACGACGACGATGATGACATGATGGAAGTTGCTCACGCCGGCGCGGTTGCTGCTACAAGCGTTAACTTGTCTGCCTCGCGCCAGATCAAGAAGATCATCAAGGCCGAGCCCCTGCCAACTCCCGTGAGCTCGTCGCCCGCCAAAGGTCCAGAGGCCGCCGTGGACGCGGCAGCGTGGAATGGCATCAACGAGAAGCTCAATGTTGTCAGCAACTCGCAACCAGAGACCAAAAGTATAGGCAAGATCGACTACAAGGATGCCGTCGAGGAGGACGGCAGCCTCAACATGTTCTGGACCGACTACACCGAGGTGAGCGGCAGTCTGTGCCTCTTCGGCAAGGTCCTCAACAAGAAGACCGGCCATTATGTCAGCTGCTTTGTCAAGGTCGACAACATCCTGCGGAAGCTCTACTTCTTGCCCCGCAAGCATCGGGCGCGCCACGGCGTTGAGACGACGGAGCAAGTTGAGATGGTGGACGTCTACAATGAGGTCGACAGCCTCATGACCAGGATCAAGGCCGGCATGTACAAAATCAAGGGTTGCGAACGGAAGTACGCCTTTGAGCTTCCCGAGATCCCGACCGAGGGCCAGTATCTGAAACTGCTCTACCCCTATACCCGGCCCGCCATCGAGTTTGGGACCAAGGGCGAGACCTTCTCGCACGTCTTCGGCACCAACACCTCTCTGTTCGAGCAGTTTGTGCTCTGGAAGGGCATCATGGGCCCATGCTGGCTGAGGATTGAGGATGCCGACTTTGGCGCCCTGAAGAACGCGTCGCATTGCCGCCTCGAAGTTCTGGTTGAGCACCCAAACATGCTTGCGGCGGTGTCCGAGAAGGAAGCCCCTGAAGCGCCCCCTCTGACTCTCATGAGCATTGCCATGCGCACCATGTTGAATGCCAGGGACAACAAGCAGGAAATCCTCGCCATTAGCGCAAGGATATACGAGGATGTCTCGCTCAGCAACACAACTCCTGCTGATAAGCTGCCCAGCCGGACCTTTACCCTCCTCCGCCCGCCAAGCACCGCCTTCCCCCTCGGTTTCGAGAAGATGGTCAAGGACAGGAAACGGGGTCTCATCAAGCTCATGAAGCAGGAGTCAGACATGCTGGCTTTCTTCCTCGCACAGATTGATCTCGTCGACCCGGACGTGATTCTCGGCCACCAACTCGAGGGTGTTGATTACAGCATTCTCCTGAACCGTCTCTACGAGAAGAAGACGCACCAGTGGTCGCGCCTTGGGAGGCTGAGACGGGCCGCATGGCCCTCGTCCATTGGCAAGGTCGGCGGCAACGTTTTTGCCGAACGCCAGGTCATGTCCGGGCGGCTTCTGTGCGACCTTGCCAATGATGCCGGCAAATCTGTCATGTTCAAGTGCCAGTCGTGGAGCCTGACGGAAATGTGCAGTCTCTACCTCGGAGGCGACAACCACCGCCGGGAAGTCGACAACGAGCTGGCTCTCAAGACCTGGGCCACTTCCAAAGAGGGCTTGATGGATTACGTGTCGCACGCCGAGACCGACACCTACTTCGTCGCCGCCCTGGCTCTGAGAACTCAGATCCTCCCCCTCACAAAGGTTCTCACCAACCTGGCAGGCAACTCCTGGGCAAGAACTCTGACGGGCACCCGCGCCGAGCGTAACGAGTACATTTTGCTCCACGAATTCCACAAAAAGAAGTACATCTGCCCCGACAAACAACCCTTCAACCGGAGGGGACGCATCGACGAAGAGAATGGAGAAGAGGACGGCGGCGAGACCAAGAAGAAGGACAAGTACAAGGGCGGTCTTGTTTTCGAGCCCGAGAAGGGGCTGTACGACAAGTTCGTCCTCGTCATGGATTTCAACTCGCTTTACCCCTCCATCATCCAGGAGTACAACATCTGTTTCACCACTGTTGATCGGTCGTTTAAGGTAGGTTGACCTCCTCCTTGTTCTTGCCAACGTTCACTCGCTAACACGAACCAGTCCGATGATGAAGATGCAGTGCCTCCGGTCCCAGAGGAGCAAGCTCCTGCCATTCTCCCAAAGCTTCTCAAGGAGTTAGTTGCCCGCCGCCGAGTAGTGAAGAGCCTGATGAAGGACAAGACTGCCACCCCAGAGCAGCTTGCGACCTACGACATCAGGCAGCTTGCCCTAAAGCTGACGGCCAACTCCATGTATGGCTGTCTGGGGTA
>OUNM011120441.1_pt1 | contig 18942 bp, 17 predicted proteins | sample 1769961 | NCBI WGS metagenome assembly OUNM01 (sample SAMEA3914820, study PRJEB12502) | metagenome | biome: forest; material: soil | place: USA | collected 2012-03-12 | depth 0.3 m
GCGGTTATCAAGCGCGCTTGGAAGGCGGAAACCATACTCCACCAGCACTTCTTTACGAGCACGATCACCATTGTACATACCACGAACCTGAGGCAGTGTCATGTGGCTTTCATCCACTAGCAGCAAGAAATCATCAGGGAAATAGTCAAGTAGCGTTGCTGGCTGCTCACCAGGTTCACGATTAGTTAAATAACGGCTGTAGTTCTCAATCCCCTTTACAAAGCCTGTTTCCTCAAGCATTTCAAGGTCATATTTCGTACGTTGAGCTAGGCGCTGTGCTTCCAAAAGCTTATCATGCTTTTCGAAAAATTCCATTCGTTCATCAAATTCTTTTTTAATCTCGCCGATGGCACGTTCGACTTTTTGCTTTGGTGTTACATAGTGGCTACTTGGAAAAATACTAATTTGCGCCGGTTCACCAAGAATTTCACCATTTAGTGGGTCAATTCGGGTTAAGCGTTCGACTTCATCACCAAAGAATTCTACCCGATATGCAACATCGCTTCCGGCTGGAAAAACATCAACAATATCACCCTTCACACGGAAGGTTCCACGGTGAAAATCGATGTCATTTCGTTGATATTGAATATCAGTCAAAAGACGAACAAATTTATCTTGTTGGCGGCGTTCGCCCTTCTGTACAAGGATGGACATTTCGGCATAATCATCAGGTGAACCAATACCGTAAATACAACTCACACTGGCAACAATGATAGTATCGCGACGTGTTAGAAGTGCAGTGGTAGCAGCATGTCGCAAGCGATCAATTTCGTCGTTAATCTTACTGTCTTTTTCGATATACGTATCACTACTAGCAATATATGCTTCGGGTTGGTAATAATCGAAGTAACTTACAAAATAGTGCACTTCATTATCAGGGAAGAAGGCTTTAAATTCGCTATATAATTGAGCGGCTAATGTTTTATTATGGGCCAAAACTAAAGTAGGCACCTGTCGATCAGCAATGATATTTGCCATCGTAAAGGTTTTACCTGAACCAGTCACCCCAAGTAGTGTTTGTTCTTTTTCACCTTTTTCAAGGCCAGTTATCAAACTAGCAATAGCCGTCGGCTGATCACCGGTAGGCTGATAACTTGAAGAAAGTACAAATTTCTGTTGCTCCATCTATCTAATTATAGGCGAGTTGAGCTTTTTTGTAAGTACTACATTTTTTTGAGAAGACTAAATGGCTCTGAGAACGCATCTTGGTATTGTTTCAAAAGATCGGGACTGCTTGTACAGCTTCCGTCAGCAAGTGACAAGCCGTAAGTTGTTCCGCCTACAACTGTTGTTTTTGCAAGTGTTGAACTTTCGTCCGCTGTTGGGCTTTCTAAAATTGAGGCGAAGTCACCCTCATCATTCGTACATTTTGTTCCAGCTAATTTTGTGGAACTAAATTGAACGTAAGTAGTGCCGTTTGGGGTCTTTAAGACTTGAAAATTAAAACCACCAATCCCCTTTATGTACGAAACGGTGAGTTGCATTGGCTCAATATCAACGGTATTTACCTTTGCAGGGTCTACAGCTGGTTGATCAGTCGCTTTTGGTACGTCGGGTGTAGATTTATTGGTGCTATTTGTTTGGTCGGAAATGGCCGGGGTATCTTTTTTAGCAGTACTGCTAGAGTCTGCCGATTTAGTGAAAGAGAGTGATTTCGCGAGGGCAATGCCGCCAATAATAAGCAGAAGTGCTGCAAGTATTGCTAGTGCTGCAAAAAGCTTTTTCCTTCCCTTTTTTTGGACCATCACTCACCTCGCAAGTTTAGTTGTTCTAAGCATATACAGGATGCTTTGAAATGTAAAGCACCTTAGGTTCCAAGTTCTTTGTGGTATTCGCTCGTCTTACTATATCGGTTTGATTTTGCTTCAGCCTTTTGAATATACTCGACAATTTCATCGTAATTATCGAAAATTTGGTAAAGCTCCAGGTCATTATTGTCGATGGTTTGATACCTATCGAGCATGACTTCACGGATTGCTGCATCGAATGGTCGCCAGAAATCACTCCCGACCAAAATAACTGGTTTTTCAAGAATTTTACCGGTTTGAATGAGCGCTAAAATTTCAAATAGTTCATCGAATGTTCCAAAGCCGCCTGGGTAGTAAAGATAGGCGCTTGAATCAAGTGTCATTGCTACTTTACGTCCAAAGAAATGATTGAATTGGAAGCTATGGGTCGTGTATTCGTTCGGCGTTTGTTCGTGAGGAAGCAAAATGTTAAGACCAACAGACTCACCACCGGCTTCGTAGGCGCCTCTGTTAGCAGCTTCCATTACCCCATGACCGCCACCTGTAACGACTGCGTAGCCCGCACGCGCTAAGCGAGCGGCGATATCGTAGGCACCCATAGTAATATTGTCGTCTTGGGGTTTGCGAGCCGATCCAAAAATTGTAACTGTCTTTTCGAACTGCGAAAGCATGCCAAATACTTGTTCAAATTCTTGAACAACACCAACTAAGCGATCTTCAGCGGCATCAATCAAGCGTTTACGGACTTCTAGCTTATTCTTCTGTTGAAGGCGCTTCATAGCCACACCACGTTCAGCCTTTTTCTTACCAACAGGAAGTCGCTCAGGAGCAATCATATCGTTATCAAGCTGTTCAAGTACTTGCTGGCCAAGGTTTTTGAATCCCAAGTAACGAACAAAAATTTCGTTCCATAGGCTCTCGCGGAAGTGATACGCATAGCGGCCTTCGTATGACTCTTTATTTGAATATGCAAAACTTACGTCAAACAAGTTGAAGGCAACCGGGAAGCCATCGTAGTTTAGGGCTACATAGTCACGATCTTTCCAGAATTCGAGCTCTGGGTCAATTTGATAGAGCAAGTCTTCAGCACGACGCCAGTGAAGGTCTTCAGGTTGTACGTGTGGCTGGAATGCAACCTTATCAACTGAATCTTCTTTGTGTTTGCCAAGATAACGTTGAATGACGCGCCAGTGAATGTGATTACCTACAAGTTGAGTACCAGAACCTGGGTCAGCAATAAGTGTATTAACGACTGTTTCACCAAAGTGGGGCTTTGCACTCTTTAATTTAAAGAAGGTAGAGTACAATTTAACTTCGTTCATATAGTGAAGCAACAAAGGCAAGGTCTTTAACACCAAACCGCGCATCTTGCGAACATGCATAGGAACAACGACAATAATACCCATTTCTTTCGTGTGAGTAACGTTATGGAGCTTCTTCTGAACGAAGTGAGCCGCAAGGTCAACATACTTATCGTGGTCCATTTGAACAATTCGCAGGTCGCGCTCTTCGTAGTCGTGAGGAGTAACTGTTTTGAAGAGTTCGTTGTATTGGGTCAACCATTCTGGGCCTTCAGAGAATCGAAGCGCGGTGTAAATTTCGTCAAAGTCTTCACCGGCGATCATTTCATCGACGGTTGCGTAACCAAGGTGCTCCATAAGTTTCTTTGGAGGCATGGTGCGTAAGAATTCTTTAGCTTTTTCACGCTTTAACACAAATACTGTGCGGTTGAATGTTACCTTATTAGCTGCATCAATCATGAATGGTACTAAGTGATGCACGTCCTCAGAATCGTTAGCGCCAATAATTTTCGTAAGTCGAATTATATCTTGCTCAAGACGCCCAAGTAATGCTTGATATACTTCTTCTCCAGTCGAAGCAGCTGGGTTAAGGCCAAGTGAACGCAGGTTTTGATGCGCCATGGCAGTAATATCACCAATTAACTTCGTATCAGCACCGGACTTGCCGCTTACTTCCTCAAGTTGTTGAATTGATTGAGTGAAGAGTGGTTCTTCAGCATCGAGCAAATCACTTAAAAATTTTGACATGTTAAAACTCCTTCTCTGTCAGTGGCATATCGTGTAACTCGGTGCCTTTATATAAAATTCCTTCTTTTGCACCAACTTTCTGTACAACGGATGTTGAGTTAGCGCTGGCAAATACAATTGACTCTTTTATGGAGTGTCCTTGTGCGTAATAAGCTAGGAAACCCGAGCCAAAAGCATCACCACCACCGGTTCGGTCAATAACAGGTACATCCTCGTACATTCCGGCGGCAATCACAGTTTTTCCATCTGTTACAACGGCGCCATTAGGACCATCTGAGACAATCACAACCGGACAATAATGGTGAGCATGCCGAGCTAGTTCTTCAACAGTTTCACCTTCTACAATCATTTGCGCTTCTTCTTTATTTACCGCCAAAATTTCAACATCTTCCAGTAATGCCTTGAGCTTATCTGGGTTCTTTAACTCAACGCCGGCTGGGTTGAGCATAACTTTAACGCCGTGCTCGGCAGCTCGAGTAATAATACGTTCAAGCAATTCCATGTCGCCAAGTGACGAAATGTACACCCAGTCACCTTCATCAACGATAGATAGCTTCAATTCGTGGTCGGCTGCTGTTGGCATCGAGCCCTTGTAATTCAAGATAGTACGTTCACCGCCAGCCAACATAATGATTGTTGAATAACTAGCTCGAAACGCACTGCTTTGATAAACGTGCGATGTATCAACACCTTCTTTATCAAGGGTCTGTAAAATACTCTCACTGGCAACGTCATTGCCAAGGCACCAAGCATACTTACTGTGTAAACCTTGCCGAGCAAAAGTAACCGAAGCGTTGGCAACATTTCCACCGGTTGAAAAAACGACTTCGTCTAAGTCTAATTTTTGACCAACCGGCAGTTGCTCATATTTCACGCCTTTGTGCACAAGCTCAGTAAAGACGTTCGAACTGCGTAAGAACACGTCTTGAGTAGCTTTGCCGATTGTTACGATTGTCGGTAACGTCATAGTCTACAGAACGGCCTTTCCAGCGCTATTAAACCCTGCAATTTTGTCTTCAACAACCGCTTGGATTGCATCTTTTACTTTGTCCATCAATTTAACAACGGCAAATTCATCTGGGTGTTCTTTTAGTTCTTCTTCCATGGTAGTTCGGAAAGCGTAGCGCATATCACTGTTGATATTTACCTTGCTTACGCCAATCTTGGCTGCATCTTCAAAGAAGTGAGCAGGCGTACCACTACCGCCGTGAAGGCTGATCTGACAGTCAATTGCATCGCGAATTCGTTGTAAAAGCTCTAAGTCGAGTTCTTTTGGAACTGGGTATTTACCGTGAAGGTTACCGACTGCAGCTGCAAAGGTATCAATACCGGTTGCCTCAACAAAAGCCTTAGCACTTTCAGGTGTAGAGAAAGTTTTCTTAATTTCTTCATAGTTAATGTCTTCAGTGTGAACATTGCTGCTTCCACCAAAGTAGTGTGGTTCGCTTTCAACTAATGCGCCAGTAAACTTCGCGTATTCAACCACCTCCTTAGTCTTGGCAATAATTTCTTCTTCTGTAGCATCGTGGTTGGCTTGAGAAATGTCGATGTGGATGAATTCATAGCCAGCATCGATTGCAGCCTTACAAGCTTCTACAGTTGGGCTGTGGTCGAGGTTAATGTACATCTCGATACCATATTCTTTTTTGTAGTTATCAACCAAATCACGAAGGTTTTCAAGGCCCAAAGCCTTTACTTCACCGTCACTTACCTCAACAAGAACTGGAGCGTTCAATTTTTGAGCTGCTCGTGCAATCCCAATCAGTGTTTCTTGATTATCAATATTAAATGCACCTACCGCAAAGTGTTGTTGACGACTTCGTTGCATTAAATGTCGTGCTCGTAATGTATTGTCGCGTATCTCAGCTATTGTTAATCCCATATGCCCCCTTTTAAAATCCTTGATGATATTTTGGCGTATTCTCTACCCATGCTTTAATTTCTGGTGCCAACTTCGCGCCACTAAAACCAAAGTGTTCCATAAGCTCGGCCGGTGCGCCCGATTCTCCGAAGCGGTCTTGCATACCAACACGCTTTAATGGAGTTGGTAGTGCTTCCGAGAGGAGCTCGGCAATTGCACCGCCAAAACCAGCTGCAGCTTGCGCTTCTTCAGCTGAAATAGCGCGGCCAGTCTTTTTAACACTTTTTAAGATGGTGTCACGGTCGAGTGGCTTGATAGTTGGTACATGCACTACTTCTGCATCCACACCTTGATCAGCAAGTAATTTTGCCGCGACCAATAGCTGATAGGTCATTGTTCCGGTACCCAAGAGGGTCACATCGTTACCCTCTTTAAGTACATAGGCTTTCCCAATTTCAAATGGCGATTCTTCGGTACTAAAGATTGGTGTTTTCTCACGAGCCAAACGAATGTAGCTTGGTTTGCCATTCTCGGCAATCAATTTCGTCGCCTTTTCAGCCTCAATACTATCACCGGGGGCCACTACTACCATATTTGGCAGTACCCGCATAATGGCAATGTCTTCAAGCATTTGGTGGGTTGCGCCGTCCGGACCAACACTCACGCCAGCGTGTGAACCAACGATTTTGACAGGTTGATTATTAAGGGTTGCAGTCGTACGGATCTGCTCCCAGTTGCGGCCTGGGCTAAAGGCAGCATAGCTACTCGTAAATGGAATCTTACCGGCACGGGCCAAGCCGCTCGCTACAGTAACCAAGTTTTGCTCAGCAATACCAATTTCAATGAAACGTTTTGGAAAAGCTTCGCGGAAAAGGTGCAATTGGGTACTTTCAGTTAGGTCCGCGCAAAGAGCAACAACATTTTCGTTTGTTTCACCGGCAGCTTTTAAGCCACGGCCAAAGCCAGCGCGAATTGGTTCGCTTTTAACATCGTCAGAATATAGGTCTGGATTTAGTGGGTAACTCATACACCAGCTCCCTCGTGAGTAATTTTGCCGCCAAGCGTTCGTAAATCTTCGAGCGCTTCTTTAGCTTGTTCGGCATTTGGTGGCATACCATGCCATTTGTAGTTATATTCCATGAAATCTACACCCTTACCAGGAATAGTGTGGGCAATAATAACCGTAGGTCGGTTAGTAATAGCGCGAGCTTGGCTGGTAGCATCAATAATACTTTCAATATTGTGACCATCAATTTCAATAACATGCCAGCCAAATGATTCCCACTTACCAGCGAGGTCTTCCAAAGGCATGACGTCTTCGGTTGTACCATCAATTTGGATATTGTTGCGGTCTACAAAGGCAACCAGTTGAGAAAGTTTGTATTTACCCGCAAACATGGCTGCTTCCCAGATATTACCCTCGTCAAGCTCACCGTCACCCATAATGACGTACACGAAACGGCGTGGGTTTTCATCGATGTACTGCAAGCTATAAGCGTATCCAGAGGCTTGAGATAGCCCACTTCCTAGTGGACCACTGGTGTTTTCAAGGCCAGGAAGTTTTTCACGCTCAGGGTGACCTTGTAAACGACTGCCTAATTTACGAAGAGTTAATAGTTCCTCAGTCGGAAAAAAGCCAGCTTCTGCCATAGTGGCATATTGAACTGGCACACAGTGGCCGTTACTAAGGAAAATAATGTCACGATCAACCCATTCAGGCTCTTCAGGACGAATATTCATCACATCGAAGTAAAGGGCTGCAAAGATGTCAGCAAGCCCTAAGGGGCCAGCGCTGTGGCCACTACCTGCAGCTTCAAGCATACGAATAATATCACGACGAATGTCATTCGCCTTCTGTTCAATCTGCGGAATCGTTAATTTCACCACCCTAAATTACCCCGTGTTTATTAATTTCTTTAACCAATGTTTGATATGTCTCGGCTGGATTGTCGGAATTTGCAATTGCACCGCCAGTGTTCAGTACATCAACACCGCCTTGTGTTAAAGTATAAGCGTTTTCTACGTTTACGCCACCATCCCAGCCAATTTCAGCCCTCGGATTTATGCTTTTTACCAGTCGTACCTTCTCCAACTGCATCATACTGGCTGTTCCACCATTCTTGCCTAAATCGCCAGAAAATATCATAACGTGGTCTGCAGTTTGGATTGCATTAGCGACTGTAGCCGGAACGGTTGTTTTAAGAAGTGCTAGACCAGCCTTTACCCCTGCCCCCTTAATCTGCTCAAGCAAGGTGGCAATGTCTTCTGTGACCTCAGCGTGAATTATGATCAGAGATGGCTTCATTGATAGCAACTGTGGCAAATGCTCTGAAGGTCGAGAAACCATAGCATGAATATCTACTTCCCATTCAGGTGGCCAATAGAGTTGGTTTTCGGCTAGTAAAAATGTGGGAGCAAATTCACCATCACTTATGTCAATATGAATGCGCCGAGCAAAGGGAGCAACACGCTCCGAGGCTTCTCGAAACTGATCAACAGTTTCTACCATTATTGTTGGCACGATGACACTCATCTATAACTCATCTAACTGCGCGTTGCGGCGCCTATAACGAGGTGCATCAGCGAATGGTGTATTTATCCAAGTTTCGACAATTCCTTGCCAAACTGCATCTTCAGCTTCATCTAACACACGTGAAGGTAAACAAAGAATATTACTATCGTTATCGTTACGAGTCATTTTTGCTTCAAAAGCATCCCATACGACACTGGCACGTATACCCCTAAAACGGTTCGCGGCCATTGCCATACCTTGAGCTCCTCCACAAAGTAAAATTGCTCGAGCGCCATCTTCACCAAGGACTTTTAAGGCAGCGGCTTGCGCAAAGTCAGGAAAATCATCCTCTGGATCATATTCCCGATCACCGACATCTTCAACATCATACCCATGCTTTGCAAGGTACGCGAAAAGCTTTTCTTTTAAATGAAAGCCATTGTGATCACTGCCCAAAAAGATCTTCATAATGTAAGTATAAGCGGTTTATTATGCCTTGTGCAAGGTTTTGCCAATATCGGCAACGAGTTCAACTAAACGGTTTGAATAACCCCATTCGTTGTCGTACCAAACCATGATCTTCGCCAGGTTTCCACCAACAACTTTTGTTAAAGCGAGGTCAACAATACCAGAGTGGCTGTTGCCAATGTAATCACGACTGACAAGTGGTTCATCACTGACACCCAAGATACCTTGGTAGTAAGGTTCAGCTGAAGCTTTAATGAATGCGTTATTAATGTCTTCAACAGTTGCATCACGCTCGAACAATACTGTTACGTCGCTTAATGAAACAACTGGGGTTGGAACACGAATGCTCAAACCGTCAAACTTGCCTACCAATTGAGGTAATGTCTTAGTCACTGCAATCGCTGCACCAGTAGTTGTAGGAACGATGTTTTCAGCAGCATTACGACCTTCACGAAGGTCTTTAGATGGTGCATCTTGTAAGGCCTGACTCGCGGTGTAACTGTGAACAGTTGTAAGAAGTGATTTTTGAACACCAAATTCAGCATCAAGAACGGCCATAACCGCACCGAGTGAGTTGGTAGTACAGCTCGCGTTACTTACAACGTGACTGACACCTTCAATTTTGTCTTCGTTAGCACCAAGTACGATTGTGTCAACGCCTTCACTCTTTGAAGGGCCACTAATAACAACTCGCTTTGCACCAGCCTTGATGTGAAGCTCGGCTGACTCTTTGTCAGTAAAGCGACCAGTTGATTCAATAACCAAATCTACTTCAAGGTCTTCCCAAGGTAAAGCAGCTGGGTCTTTTTCAGCAGTCACTTTAACGTGGTGATCGTTGACGATAATTCCAGTTTCGTCAAAGCCAACCTTATTTTTGTAAAGACCGTAGTTGCTGTCGTGCTGTAGCAGGTAAGCAAGCGTCTTCGTATCGGTCAAGTCGTTGATGGCGACAATCTCGAGATCCGCGCGGTCGAATGCAATTTTAAAAGCGTTTCGGCCAATACGTCCGAAACCGTTAATTGCAATTTTCGTTTTAGCCATGTGTAATACCACTCCTTTTAAACATTAGCGTATCTGCGGTTATTATATACCACACTACCTTAAGTCACCAAACTTTCGTATACTTAATATATGAAAAAAGGTGAACTGTTAGAACACGCCCGTCCGTTCTACGAGGAAAATGAACTTCTCGAGCTAGAACACGCTGTTGACGTGGCCACAAAAGCCCACGTTGGACAGAAGCGTAAAAGTGGTGAACCTTACATTACTCACCCTATGTCGGTAGGTGCAACGCTTATTGATTGGGGTATGGATATCGATACAGTTATCGCCGGTATTCTTCATGACACCGTAGAAGATACGGAACTTACCCTTGAAAAGCTAGAAACTCTTTTTGGGAAAGATGTGGCTTTTTTGGTTGATGGCGTCACCAAGGTGTCAAAGGCACGCGCTGGCATGCAAGACCTTGCCGAATATTTACCTCAGACCAAAGATAACCTTTCAAAGCTCTTGATTGCAATTGGTCAGGACGTTCGAGTGATTATTATTAAACTTGCCGACCGTCTTCACAATCTTCAAACGCTGCAACACATGCCTCGTGACAAACAGGTTAAAATTGCTCGCGAAAGTCTAGAAGTGTTTGGGCCAATGGCCGACCGTTTAGGTATGGGTCGCGTGCGTATGCAAATTGAAGAAATTGCTTTTAGCTATATTGACCCTGCTGAATTTAAACGGCTTCAAAACATCATGCGTAAACGCCTTGGTAAAAGTACTCGTAAACTTGGTATTGTCCGCGAGGAGGTTGACCGTGCTTTAAAAGCGCAACATATTACCAATGAAATTAACGGCCGCGTAAAAAGTATTTATAGTTTGCACAAGAAACTTCAAAAAGTTGATAATAACATCGATGATATTTACGACCTGATGGCACTGCGTATTATTGTTGAGACGAAAGAAGATTGTTACCGTGTCCTTGGTATCCTTCACTCCCTCTACCAACCAATGATTGCTCGCATCAAGGATTACATTGCTATCCCAAAACCAAACGGATACCAAAGTTTACACACAACAGTTCTTACTCCCAATAAGCAAATTGTGGAATTCCAAATTCGCACCTACGAAATGCACGAGTACGCCGAGCGTGGACTTGCCGCCAGCTTCCATTACCACGAGCAGAAGAGTTCAAAAGATTACACGCGAAGTAAAAAATCAGCTGTACTGCCGACTCACATGCAATGGATTACCCAATTACAAGAAATTGCCACAAAACTGCGCAGTGGTGAAGAGATCCCTGAATCTCAACTCAATATCGATTTATTTGGTGACCGTATTTTCGTTTACTCGCCAAAGGGTGATATTTACAACCTCCCCGAAGGTGCGTTCCCGCTTGATTTTGCCTACCTCGTTCACAGTGATTTGGGTAAACATGCCTACGCTTTTCGGGTAAATGGTTCTATCCACGCTTTTGACAAGCCTCTTTCCAATGGTGATGTCGTCGAGATAACGACCCGAAAAACCGTCGTTCCAAAAACAAGTTGGCTAGAGTTTGTTACGACTACACATGCCCGCGCTAAACTTCGTGCTCAGTTACGTAAAAATGGCGCGCTTCAAAGCATTAGCCACGCTGCTGGAATTATCCGTGAAAAAACCCGGAAGAACCGGGTTGGACCACAAGCTGATAAAGCTTAATTATTTGTTATTCCAGCGCTCAATTGCTTCGTGAATAATTGTCTTAGCTTCTTCTGCATTGCCGAAGCCCTTTACGATCGTACTACCTGGCTTTTTAAGGTCTTTGTAGTGAGTAAAGTGGTGTTCAATTTGCGCAAGCAATTGCTTTGGTAAATCTTCGAGTGTTTTGATAGCATTGCCAGTGTTGCGGTCATCAGCTGGAACCACAATAACTTTGTCGTCAATTTCACCATCATCTTCAAACTTCATAACGCCAATGATATTGGCTTCAAGAAAGATCCCAGTTGTAAGCGGAGCATCCGTAATAATAAGTGCGTCAAGTTCGTCGCCGTCCTCATCAAGTGTTTGAGGGATAAAACCATAGTTGGTTGGCTTCGCAAAAATAGCTGGTTCAACCCGGTCAAGTTGAAAGACCGCTAGTTCACGATTCCATTCAATTTTATGTGAACTTCCAGTTGGAATTTCAATTACTACATTAACCACACCGCCATCAACATCACCAGGGGTGAGAATTTTATTAAAATCTGCCACGCTATTCTCCTTTGTTTCTACTACTGTTATTTTAGCAGTTTTTTCTTTCACAGTATATAATACGAGTAAATGAAGCTCATTTCTCCTACTGAATACGTCGTTCAAGCGGCTGAACTTGTACGCCATGCCAAAAAGCGGGTCTATTTAATTTCCATGGTGATGGCTGATCACCCAAATACAAATGAATTATTAGTGGCTGTAAAGGAAGCTGCCAAACGTGGCGTAGAGGTAAATGTGATTGCTGATATCTTTACGTTTGGTGAAGTAAATGGAAGTTTTTTGCCAATCCGCTACTATAGTCCAGGTTCAAGAAAAACCAATGAAATGGTGAAGGTTCTTAGAAAAGCCGGCGTTAAGTTTCACTGGCTCGGCCAAAGCCGTATAACTATTTTCAACGGACGTACCCACAGCAAATGGTGTGTTGTTGATGATGTCGCATTCTGCTTTGGAGGTGTCAATTTATATGATGGTGGTATTGATAACGTTGACTATATGTTCCGCGTAGAAGATGCCGGTGTTGCCAACCGTTTAGTTGAAGAGCAGCTTCGCATTCTGCGTGCCGACCGAAGTTCAAGGAATCATGCAAGTGTTGCCGTCGAACAAAAAGATAAAACCCTTTTAATTGACGGTGGTATTGTAGGCCAATCGGTTATTTATCGTCGTGCCTGCGAGTTAGCCGAAGAAGCAGATCGAATTACGTTCGTTTCTCAATATTGCCCAACTGGGAAATTAGCTCGCATTCTCACCAAGAAAAAACATGTAAAGCTATACTTCAATAAGCCCACGAATACACAGGGTTTAAATAAATTTGTTATTAACTTCAGCCAGTTCGTCAGTGGCCTTCAAACCAGTTATCGAAAAAAACGCTACCTTCACGCGAAGTGCATTATTTTCACTTTCGAAGATGGTTCTAAAAAAGCAATCACCGGCTCGCATAATTTTGCGTATACCGGTGTATTACTTGGGACCCGTGAGATTGCTTTGGAAACAGCTGATCCTAAAATTATTAGTCAGCTTGAAGAATTTATTGAAAAGCGCGTTGCTTAAGAAGCAGCGCGTTCGCGTTTGTAATCTTCGAGGTATTCGCGAATAGAAAGTGCAGCGGATGCACCTTCGCCAACAGCGCTGGCAATTTGCATTGTTGCACCGCTACGAACATCACCGCTGGCGAAAATACCAGGGACGGTTGTTTCAAGGTGTTGGTTAGTCTTAATAAGACCAAGTTCGTCGAGTTCAACGCCACTTCCTTCAAGGAAAGCGGTGTTTGGCAAAAGCCCAACAAATACAAACACACCATCGGTTACAATTTCTGATGCAGCATCATTTTCGGTAACTTTCACACTTGAGACACGGCCATCAGTCGCCACAATTTCGTCAGTTGTCGTATTTAAGTGAACCGTGACCTTGCCTTCATCAATATGCTTTTGCAAATCTTGTTGCAAGACATCACTTGCTTTAATAGTGCTCCGGACTAGTAAATCAATGTGGCTGGCATAACGAGTTAAGAAAATTGTTTCTTGTAGGGCTGAGTTACCGCCACCAACAACAATCAATTTCTTGTCACGGTAAAACGCACCGTCACAAGTTGCACAATAATGAACACCGCGACCGTAAAATTCTTTCTCACCAGGGGCACCGATTTTTTTGTAATCGCTTCCAGTCGCAATAAGCACAACCTTAGCTTTTACGTCGGCACCATCAACAGTCACAACTTTGTGGTCAGCTTCGCTGCGAATTGCAGTCACATCACCGTATTCAATCTGAGCACCAAATCGCTCGGCTTGTTTTTCAAGTTGACCAGCTAATGCTAAGCCTTCAATACCTTCAGGAAAACCTGGGTAGTTATCAACCATGTCAGTAATAGCCGCTAAGCCGCCGACGGCTGATTTTTCATAAAGCACCGTATCAATATCTTCACGGGTTGTGTAGATGGCAGCTGCTAAGGCACTTGGGCCTGCGCCAATAGTAATTACATCTCGAATATCAGTCGCCATTATTGACCCCCTTGTTGTTGCGCTTGGTAATATGCCTGTAAATCTGCAGGCATAGTTGGCTGAGCAATAGCCTCAGGAGTTGGGATAATCATCACAATAAACTTCAGAGGTGTATTTGGTGGAATATCTGTACCGCTTCCAGTTGTGCCATATGCTTGGTCAGATGGAATTGTCAGTTCGCGAACACCGCCAACTTTCATACCATTAACACCAGCTGTCCAACCTGGAATAACGCCACCTGGAGTAACGGCAAGTGGCGCCTTAAGGGCAGTACCGTTAATTGAGCTGTCAAACACCTTACCGCTTGGGTTCCAGCCAATATAATAGGCAGTGAAACTTGATTCAGAAGTAATTGGGTCACCAGTTCCTACAATTAAGTCGTTGGTTTGCAGACTTTTAACACTGGACGCATCGAACGCTGCCGGACGAGAAGCAAATTGGTTCAATGTACCAAAGTATTGGGTTGAAAGTTGAGCTGCTTGAGCATCAACTTTAGCTTGGTACGCTGTATAGTCTTTTTGGTATTGTGCTGTTTCTGCGGTGATGCGCTGTTGGTCAGTTTGCTGGTTTTTGTTAGATAAAATAATCGCCAAAAAAGAACCGACGGTTCCCACGGCCATAAAAATAGCAATCACCCATATGCCTATGCGTTGACCTTTTGTTGCTGCCACTAAATTACTCTCCCTTTCGTAGTATCAACGACGCGTGCAATGACTTTGTCAATAACGCTCGTTACTTCCTCGTTTGTCAGTGTCTTATTATACGATACAAGCTTAATTTTAACTGTATTGTTTTTGTCATCACTGCCCTCTGCTTGGTAAATATCAAGCGGTTCAACAGATGTAATTAAATCAGTTTCCGCTAAAGCAGCTGTTGCTTCGTTCACAATAGTCTGGAATGGAACATTGGCAGGAGTTTGGAAACAAATATCACGTTCAGTACCAGGGTAACGGCTGAGTGCTTGGTAGCGAATGCCGACCTTTGAAGCGGCGGCATGCAGGGCGCGAGGATTAATTTCAAACCCAGCACTATATTCAGGAAGTTTAAAGCCTTTTTGAACGGGCTTTTTGTACTCACCCACTATTCCAAGTTTTTCACCAGATTTAAGATCATAGACGGTCGCGCTCCGTTTTGGCTCAAATGGAGCTGAGGTCGCATCATTTTCAGAAAGTGTTTCATAACGAAGTGTTAAACCAAGTACATCCGCAACGTATTCAAGGTAATTTTTAGCATCATAATATGCATCACCCTTTGATTTCGCCCGAGCAATTGTTAACGCAATGCTATCGAATTCAACCGGAACATTTTCTTCGGTTAAACCGGCAGATTTTTGATGCACTTTGTTCGCTTCAAACACCGCAAACTCTTCATACCCAGCTTTTCGGTTCGGGTGAATCAACGTAAGTAAACTTGGAGTTAAGCTTTGACGGTAATATTGCAGGTCAGGGCTAATACTATTGACAATTCGGTACGCATCTTCAGGGTTTTGGCCAGCTTTTTTCAAAATGTCGCCGTGAATGAAGCTGTAGGTCAAAACTTCATTTGCGCCAGCCCTAACTAAGAGCGAGCGAACCTGTGAACGGAATTGGTCGAAACTATTTGGACGAATTGCCACGAAAGAACGGTTTGGCAATGTCATGTTAATTTCATCAAAACCATTTAATCGCCCGACTTCTTCAATGATATCTTCAGGGATATGAATATCTTCACGCCAGTATGGAACAGTAATCGTTGCCTCAAGACCATTGAAGCTTACTCCAAAGCCAACGTTTTCGAGTAATTCGGCTATATCTTCAGCTGAAAAGTGCGTACCAAGTGTTTTATTGACATGCATTTCATCGACTTTAACAATAATAGGCTCACGCGCACCTGGGTAGTCTTCAACCATGTCACTTGAAACAGTGGCACCAGTATATTCTTCAAGTTGGCGAACTGCTTCAGCCAAAACTGGGGCAGCCAATGGCGCAGGTACGCCTTTAGTAAAGCGAGTAATCGCTTCCGAGAAAATTCCATGGCGCATTTGGGTTGATCGTAGGTGATACAAATCAAAAGTTGCTACTTCAAATAATACATTCTTGGTTGATTCATCAACAATTGTATTTGCGCCACCCATCGCACCGGCCAAACCAACAGGTACATCACCAGCCGCAATCACAATATCAGCTTCGTTCATAGTAATTTCTTTACCATCAAGCAGTACGAGTTTTTCTTCAGGCTTGGCTGAGCGAACTCGAATAGTGAAATCATTACCAGCTAAGGCTTTAAATTTATCGTAGTCATATGCGTGGGAAGGTTGGCCAGTTAAAAGCATTAAATAGTTTGAAACATCAACCGATGCACTAATTGGGCGAACACCACTGCGTGCTAAGTAGGTCTGAAGCTGCACTGGTGATTGGGCTTTTTCATCAACGCCACTTAAAACAATAGTCGTAAACCTATCTGATAGACCTTTGTCTTCAATATGAACAGCAGGCGCTTCAAGGCTTTGTGATGGCGTAAAACTCGGTGCTAGGTCATTTAACCAATCCGGTGTTTTGAATGGCTTACCTTGAATCCCGGCAACTTCACGAGCGAACCCAATCACACCAAAAGCATCAGGGCGGTGGGTCAAAGATTTGTTTTCAATATCAAGCAAATAATCATTAAGTTCGTAGGTTTCAGCAAAGCTAGAGCCTGGTGCAACGTCTTTATCAACTTCAAGAATTCCGGTGTGGTCATCGTACAATGCAAGTTCTTTTGCGCTGGCCAGCATACCATTACTATCAACACCACGAAGTGGACGAACACTTAATACAAAAGGCTCATCGTCACCGAAAGTTTCAGGAACAGTGCTTTGTGGAGGCAACCATGCAACCAACATGCCAGCACGCACGTTTGGCGCGCCACAGACAACAGAAATAAGACCGTTTTCGTCACGAGCAACATCTTTCACGACTCCACCGTCGTCAATTTTGGTGGCATTCAGGTGGTCAGTGCCTTCAATTGGCGCACATTCCACAACTTTAGCGATAATAACGTCTTGGTATTTTTCGCCAATATTCTCGACGCTTTCAATTTCAACAAGTCGTGAACCAATTAAAGTCGCCAGCTCATCAATTGACACGTCGATGTCGGTGAATTTTTTAAGCCAGTTTACTGAGATAATCATGATTTAAATTTCCTTAGGAATGCCAATTTACCCGATTCAAAGTGGCGCAAATCTTCAATGCCATATTTCAACATAACCAAACGTTCAACACCACCGCCCCAGGCAAAGCCGCGATATTTAGTTGGGTCGATACCGGCTTCTTTTAATACATTCGGGTGAATCATTCCACAGCCAAGCATTTCAAGCCATTCGCCAGGTTTACCACCAATAGCAGCAGGTTTTTCAATCGCAAATTCAAGACCTGGTTCAACGAATGGGAAATATGCAGGCTGGGTTTTAATACGAAGCGCCTGGCCGTAATACGTTTCGAAGAAACTGCGAAGTGTACCAAGCATTTGGCCCAAAGTGGCGTCTTTACTCACAAAAACGCCTTCCACCTGGTAAAATGTGTGCTCATGAGTTGCATCAACGTCCTCATTACGGAACACGCGACCGTAGCTAATAGCGGCAATTTGGCCACCGGCTTCAAGCTTTGCTTTACCATCTTTCAAGATACGGTGTTGCATAGTTGAGGTGTGTGCAGGAGGAATAAAGCCTTCCTCAGTACGGAAAGTGTCATACCCATCGCGGGCTGGGTGATCTTCAGGGAAGTTCAAGGCGCCAAACATGTGGTGATCGTCATCAATTTGGCGAGATTCAACTGCTTCAAAGCCCATGCGGGTGAAGATATCGATAACATTATCGAGTTCTTTGGTCAGTGGGTGCTGTGTGCCTTGTTCGGTTGGAAGTAATGTAGGTTTTGAACCATTAACTGACCATGGTGCAGTCACGTCTAAAGCTTCAACCTCAGCCGATTCGAGTTCGTTTTCACGAGCTTCAACTGCTTGCTCAACCGCAACCTTAACTTCATTTACTTGCTTGCCAAAAGCACCACGCTCTTCAGGTGGCAATGAGGCAATTGCCCCGTACATTTGCTTAAATTCAGGTGCTTTTAAAACATCACGAGGTGAAGCGCTCTCAGCAACTTGCTGGAGTAACCCTTGAAGAACTCCCTGAACATCGATAGTAGACATAATTAAGTTAATTATATCACGAGGAGAGTACGAATAAGTCTGTGAGAATGCTACTTTATTGAGCCGCAATGAGATCCAGTAAATCGTTCTTCCAGCCACCAATAAATTGATCGCCAGGACAAAGTGTGTACGATGCCTCATTATGGCCAATAATAACGTCTTCGGCTGGAGCGAGCTCTGAATAATTCGTTTTAATAATTTCAGCTACTGCATTGAGTGATTCATCTGTTGGCCTGGAGTGCTCAAGATCATCATCAATACAAATACCCACACTTCGCGTGTTAATTTCCCAATCGCCGGCATGCCAACCAATTGCACTATCATCTAAAAGTCGAACCGCTTCTCCATCCCGGCCTACTTTCCAATGATATCCATAGAAAACCTGCTCACCTTCTGCATTGAAATGCCCCGAGTAAATAGGTTGCGGTTTATTTTGACTATCAACAATAGGGTCTTCTTTCGCTTGATACCTTGGAACATATAAGTTTAGTAGATGTAAGGCGTTTAATTCGCTTAATGACATCCCCGCGGCTCGCGAAGAATGGTGTATAACAATCTGGCTAATCTTTTGGCGTTGCTCATCATGATCATCGAGTTCATCCTCACCTGGAATACCTAATCGAATATCGTGGTCGAGAAGAAGTTTTTCGAAAATCTTCAGTCGCTGACGGTTCGCATTATCTGCAGTTTGTTGAATGTTGCCAGAAAAAGCCGCCTGAACTGCACCCAAACCTAATAGTCGTGCTTTGCGTATTCGACCAAATTCAAGATACCAGTCAGGGTTCTGAACAAGTTCTTTTGTACGGTCATATTCCCGTTTATATAAGTTCTCAAACATCTTTTATATTAATAGAAGATTTATTTACTCGATGCAATAACAACAAGCCAAATAACAATACCTATTACAGCCAAGAAAATGAGCACCCAAGCC
>OUNM010321180.1_pt1 | contig 18928 bp, 17 predicted proteins | sample 1769961 | NCBI WGS metagenome assembly OUNM01 (sample SAMEA3914820, study PRJEB12502) | metagenome | biome: forest; material: soil | place: USA | collected 2012-03-12 | depth 0.3 m
CCGATAAGGTTTCCACCCCGCTCGCCAAGCTTCCGCGCCTGCGCACGCCGGGCCAAATGGAATTGAAAACCCAGCACGTTTTGGATCAGCTGGAAACCAAGATCAAGGACCTCGCGCTGCTGGAGGATGCGATGCACGACGTCGCCCGCCGCCTCTCGCCGTGACCCCTCGAGAACGAGCAACAGCAACGAAGCTCAGTCGTTTTTGCTGAGATAGCGGTCACGCCAGACGCGATATTCGGCCATTTTGGCATCGATGCGCCAGTAACCACGAAACGGCCTCTTTGCCCGGGAACGAAAGAGCCCCTTCACCCACAAGACAATATTTGCGAAACGCCAGCGGCGGGACAGGTAGATTTTTCGGACGCCCTCCTCGACTCCATCCATGACGTCCATGAGTTCCCGGATGTTGGAGTCGCACATGTCGAGCGTGTTCGTTTGCAACGCCTTGATCTGTGCCACCTGGCGTGCGTCTTCCTCGCAACTGGCGCGGATACGCCGGATGACGGCGAGTTCCTCATGCAATTTCGCCCTCACATCCGTCAGCGTGCTCTCGAGGGCAGCTATTTTCTGATCCCGCTCCACGATGCCCATTTTCAGTTTACGAGAAAACTGGATCTCGTCTTCGAGCTGGGTCTTCAACGCCTCGATTTGGCGTTCGAGCGGCAACTCGTATCCGGTAACGGGGACTTGGATAGGCTCATCGATTTCGATTTCACTCTTGTTGTTAGATGAGCCATGCATGCTTTCTAGTTTTCGCGGAGATTGATCGAGAGGTCTAGAGCAAATGGCGGGTGGCAGGGTTCGGCAAATGCCGAAAAACGGGGTGACGATTGACAGACACCGCCCACACCCGCGGAGGGCGTGCGATCCGGGACGAAGCTCGCCCTCTTGTTGAGGTCTGAGGCCCCGCGAGAGCGGGTATGACACACGTTTCTATATCTATACTTAAAAAGTAGGGTAATGTCGCAGCCACTCCATTATGACTTCACCATTGATGAATTTTCCGATGCCCGGTTGCCATTTCCACACTGCTCTCTGGCTGATCCACCCGCTGGCGAAGGGAGGGCTATGGGAGCGCTAAAGACTCTTTCTCCCGGCATTCTCACGATCGGTGCTTACACGGCTTTCGCCCCGGTGGCATGGGTGGAAAGAGGCGAGGCCTGCGGCAAGGATATCCAGTTCCTCCGAGCGTTCGCCAGAGAGACTGGGCTCGAGGTGGACGTACGTTTTTTCCCGTTCGATCGCATCTGGGAGCGGCCGCTACGTGGACAGGTGGATATTGCTGCCGGGGGTATCGCGCCTTCGGATCAGCGGCGCCTCCCCGGCCTCGCGTGGAGTACGCCCTACTATACCGTGCAGCGTTCGCTTGTGGTACGGACGGAAGAACGGACAGAACTGCAAACCATGGAGGATTTCGCTGGGCGAACCATTGCCGTGACGCGCGGCTCCACGGCGGATCTCGATGCTCAACGTCGCAAGCCGAGCACGGCCCGGATTGTGTATTTCGATCGGCAGGAAAGCGCGATCGAGGATTTATTTCGCGGGCGCATTGACGCCTTTGGCACCGGCGACATTTGCAGTCTCCACTTGGCCGCGCAGCATCCCGACCGACTGGCAGTGACCGATGTGCACGAGACGGAAACGCCGGAACACTTCGCTTTTGCGATGGACGCTGGGAGTGATTTGCTCGCCTCGCTGAACACCTTCATCGAAAAGAACAGCGACCGCTACCCGACCGTGCCGCCGGCCAGCGAATGGTCTGATTACCAGATCTAGAAAAGGTCTCGAAAGGAGTCTCCGCTCACCGCCGTTGCTGGCGGGGGTTGAATCGGCCGGGCAAAGAACTCGATCTGAATTGGACGCGACACGACAGGCCCCATTGCGGAAAGCGCATCAGCAGTGGGCAGCAACGCCGCATTGCGCTGCCGGCTTTCGTCGGGGTGACCCGGAAGCCGGGTTGCGCAAAGACGTCAGTCCCTTACGAATACGTCATCCGGACAGCCGACCCCGAGTGCCTTTCGCGTGCTTCCCAGAATCGCTTCCTCCAGTTCCGCGTCCGAGACGATGCGGTCTTCCTGAAAGCGGAGAGAGGTGATGCCGTTCCGTTTCAGCAGCTTCGTATCCACTCGCATGAACACGCGGTAGACGGCGAGTTGACCGGCGTTCACGTCACCGCCGACCTGGCTCGCGATGAAATTCATCACCGCCTTGAGATTCAGCTTTCTCACGCCACGAACGGCCTGCGCGGGGAGCGCTCCCGGCGAGGGGAGGGGGATGAATCGCGAGGGTTGAGTCACCTGCGGCGCGGGCGGCAGCGGATGGATCTGCGCAATTTGCGGTGGATTAGGTATGGCCGTCGCAGGAGGCATTACTCGCAGTGGCTGGCCGGCGATTCCCGCGGTCTCTTCGTCTTGGTGCATGGCTTCTGACTTCAGAAAGTCCGCGAAAGAGACTTCCCGCTCTTCGAGCAAATCCAAGGTGTGGAATTTCTGCAGGAGGGCGGCCATTTCTTCGCGTTTCAATCCCGTGTGCTCCATCGCTTGGCCAAGGGTGCGGATCCCATCGAACGCCACGAGGATGCGCCATTCCCATTGGCGGAGTTTCACTTCCTCCGAGAGTTCATTCCAGTTTCGCTTGGGCTGGTAGATGACAGTAGAGCGCATCTATTTTTCCTCCGATTTGGTCAGGCCGACGACGAGGTAGGATTTTCCTTCTTTCCACGCGATGGGCATAATGAAGGTCGATGGCGGGAGGTTCACGGTGGCGAATTCCTCCCGGTTCATGGAGCGGGGGACAGAGATCTGCCAGTTTTCCCCGAAAGCGTTGCTGGCGTTGCCGGCGAGCACGTTGGAGAACTCCCGGCACATGTCCATGCGTGTCCGGTCGCTGACTTCCGGTTCGCCGTGGATGGCCAGGATTTGCTCCAACATCTGCGCGTTGGAGGTCATGTAAATGCACCCATCGCACTCCCCGGAGATCGTCACCATGCTGGTGTAGTCGAGTTGGATCGGTCCGTCGAAGTGGAGGAACGCTTCTTCCAGTGCCGGCGTGTCGTCGGCCTCCGTCAGTTTGCCAAAGTAATCCAGGGTAATGGTCTTAAAGTGATGTAGCTGTTCGGCATTCATGGCTGGGAGAGAAGGCGATTCTATTCGTTGTCTTGGTTGGGAGTTTTGCCGGAAAGCGTGTCGCGGTAGAGGCACGCATCGAGCAGGAAGTTGGTGAGGCTTTCGTGAATGGTGGCGCTGACATCGCAATGGTCCCCCACGCGAATGGTGCAGTCTGGCCACGCCAGTACGTCGAGGGCTGCGGCACGGGATTGCATCGTTCCTGAGTCCGCATGGATCAATTCCCCATTCTTCACGTAGAGGTTTCCCGTGCGCCGGCCGGAGGTCACGGTGATCGTGCATGTCTTGCGGTCGTGTCCCACGAGCTGCAGAAATCCATCGAGCGAAATGCCGCGCAAGACACTGCCTTGTGTGGAGTTGACGAGTTCGTCCACGCGACGCAAGAACGCGTCGGGCTCGGGCGGTTTCGAAATCCACGCATTTACCCGAAACCGATCCGTGCCGTTCATTAGCGGACGGGCTGTCAGCACCAGCACGACCGGAGGCGACTGCCTCTTGCCGAGACCGAGGAGGAGCTGCGAGACGTCGCCGCCATTGTGAAACTCCAGCTCCGTGATCACCACGTCGATCTGCTGCGTATTCAGGATGCTCGTTGCCGCGGCGATCCCGTTTGCCTGGAATACCCGGTACCCTGGGTGATGCAGGTAAAGAGCAGCCTCGAGGATTTCCATGAGCATCTCGTCCTCGTCGACGAGGAGAATGTTGGCGTTGTTCGGCATCGGATTTAGGCGACGCCGGCACGTGCGTGCGCGATCAGATCCGCGAAGGCCTCGTCCAGTTCGGTGGGAGTGAATGGTTTCACGATGAATCCACAAGCGCCCAGCGTGATGGCTTTCATGGCGATCGAGTGGCTGTTGAGAGCGGAAATCACCAGGATCGAGGCGCCCACATCCATGCCTGCGATTTGCTCGAGGCAGGCCAGTCCGTCGACCCTCGGCATGGTCAGATCCATGGTGACAATCTCGGGTCGGTGGCGCTCGAACAGTTCCAGGGCTTCCACGCCGTCGCAGGCTTGAAAGATCTCGGTGATCTCGTGCCGGAGGGCTCCACGCTCGATGGCGTTTCGAACGATGAATGAATCGTCTACGATGAGCAGTTTCATAGGTGCGTGTGGTTATCGGAGAGGCAGCAGGATTTGGAATGCGCAGTAGGCATGGCGTTCGAAGTGGACGCGAATCCGCCCGCCGAGTTCCTCGATTCGCTGTTTCAAAAGGTCCAGGCCCACACCACGTCCGGCGTCCATGGTCGCCTCCGTGGCCGTGGAGAAACCGGGTTCGAAAATCACTTCCTTCAAGGAATCATCGCTTTGCCAGCTCCAGCCCAAATCGGTGATTCTCTGTCGAATGCGCGGCAAATCGAGCCCTCCACCATCGTCCTGGAAAATGGCTTCCAAAAGATTCTCTGCCGGATGCTCGCGGATTTCGAACTGTAGATTTGCCACGGCCGGTTTGCCCAGGCACGCGCGTTCCTCAGGCGTCTCCACGCCGTGCGTGAGCGAGTTCCTGACCAATTGGATGAGCGCGTCCTTGATGATGGAGCGATACCGTATGGGCACATGGACCTCCTCCACGCTCGAATGGAACGCCGCAGGCTTGCCCAGGCGGGCGGAGATTTCCGCGGTGTATTTCTCAATGCTGGACAGGAGGGAGGATCGAGGCCCGGCCCCGCCTTCGCCCGCTACCGCGCTTCCCACCTTCTGAAATTGATGGAGCGCTTCCTTGGTGTCCTCGGAAAGTCGCAGAAGCTCGGTGAGCCCTGGGACCAGCGAGGAAAGGCACTCGGCACTCACGTCTCCATTCACTCCCGCATTGCGAATGCTGGCGAGGGTCTCTTCATACTGATGGAGGCGGAGTTGGAATTGCTTGAGCCGCAGCATTCCCGCTTCGCCCTTGAGCGAATGAATCGCCCGAAAAATCCGGTCCACCCGTTCGCTCGCATGCAAGCTTTCCCGATTGCTCTGCACCCACTCCGCTGCGGTGACCAGATGGAAATCAAACGTCTCCAGAAACTGCGCCAGCTCTGTGGGATCGATGTGCATGATCTGTAGCAGCAACTGCATCTGCTCCTCGGCTCGCGCGTTCTGGGTTTCCAACTCGCGGGCCAGTGCCCGTTCGCGCGTCACATCTTCCACGCGCATCAGCACCTGTGTCACGCGCCCGGCCTGCTTCATTCGCCGGAATCGAATCGAGAATTCCTTCACCTTCCCGGGGCCACCCTCTGCGCTCGAAAGGAAGCGCGCGGTCACTTCGCGCAGGGGATTGATGCCCTCGATGAGGCGGTCGATCATGCGCGCATTGAAAAGAACGCCGAGATACTCCCTGGCTTCCGCGCACGTTTTTTCGTCGAGGAAACGCGCGAGCAGGTCGGGAAGCGTGTGCCCCGCGATGGATTTCGATTCCAGCATCTGCTCTAGGGCGAGCGAGTATTCGCTGCCGATGACATGGTCCGCCGTGATGGTGAGCAGGCCTTCCGCCACCGCGGAGAGGATCCGTTCCATCTGTTGGTTGCGCAGGGCCGCGATTTCGTTCGACGCCATGAGCAGTGTTCGAAAGTCGACAACCAGCGCCATTTGCGCGGTGGGCTCCTCCACCATAAACGGCTCATAAATGTCCTCGGCCGCGCGGGCAAGACAGCGTTCCAGGCCCTCGGAAATCGAGCACTCCGCCGAAAGCGTCAGCATCGGGTCATCGTTGCTCTCCAGCATCACATGCATTGGACGCGAATAAAAAAGCTCCACCCCGAATGGGCGCCCGATCAGGCGAAGAAACCGGTTTTGAGACAGCCCGCCCGTCCGTTCTCCCTTGTTGGTCACCATGATTCCCGGCAAGTCGGGGTTGGATTTGAAAATGCGCGCGACTTCCGCGCCGGGCGTCTCCCAATCGAGCGCTGCTGTGTGACCGGGAAGGTCGCCGAGGCAGGATGAGGCCGTGTAAGGTTTTCTGAAAGTGGACTGCATGGAAAGCGGGCCGGCGAGTTCGCGGCGCTACGTAATTGGACAGCAATTTTTGCGCGTCTGTCTCCCATCGAATTGTGAAGTTCTCGCGACGGGCAAACGTCGCGAAATCAACGCGCGCAGCAATCTCAGTCGGTTCTGCGAACAAGCGGCGGTGATTAGCGCGATTCGCCAGCGCCGTATGGAAAACGGGCGCAATCCCGTTTGCGCTGCCAACCTTGTAACTGGGTGCTTCGAGCCGTGTCGTGCGGCTAGGCCGGTGCTGCGGCCGCGGAATAAAAGGCCACTCCTTGCTGGACGTAGTTCCTTGCGAGTTCGGCTCTCCTGGCCGGATCTGGATCGAGTGTAGCCAGGATCACGGAGCCGGCCGCGAGAGGGGCAAAGGCGAACTCACTTGGCAGGACCGGTGAGGCCTCCGGAGGTGCAAGGCTGCCACCGGTATGGAAGACAGCAAGGGCTGCACAGCCGGCAGCGGTGCCGACTCCAGCCGTATTGGCCGCGAGGAAAGCATCTCGTCTCGCTTCATCGGTCAATTCGGTGACCCAACGCTCTGCGGCGACAACGGCTGCCTCTTCGTCGCGTGGAGTTTCCGTATTCATCGACTGGCGCGCGCATTGACAGGCCCACCAGACTGCATCACGTGCGCTCAAGGCATGTGCGATGAATTGGATCGCGTCGTTGACCTGGCCATGTTGCAGCAATGTGGCCGCAAACTCGCCGGGGGAAAGCTCAGGCGCAAGCAAGGCTGCAGCCGGCTTTGTGAGTTGGAATCGCGCGGCGATGATCTCCGTTTCGGAGCGCTCTTTGTCGATATCTGGTGCGCTCATGACATTACACAATTGGGACGGGTGCGATCGGCAGAACCAGCCGTCCATTTAGTAATATTGCAGGTGCATTAATGGCGACTGTGCCACCGGCTGTAATTGTTAGGGCCGCCCCTGCCGTAATCGCGATAGCGCCCCCTGCGGTAGTTGTAATAATACCTCCTGCGGTAGTGCTAATCGCGCCACCCGCAGTAGTCGTGATGGCGCCGCCGACTGTTGTGGAGAGTGAACCGCCGACGGTGTGAGAATCGCTTCCGCCGACCTCCGTCGTGCGAGATGCGCCGACTGTGCGTCTTTCGCTCGCTCCCACGGTGGTGCTCCGATTGACCGCGATGGTGACGTCTTCGTTATTTCCCACCACGGCCGTCCGATTATTCAGGACCTGTTCTGATTCGTCGTGCTCCACCTTGACCGAGCGGTCGTGGCCGACCGTGTGGTCTTCGTTGTGCTCGACGGAAATCTGCGAGTCTTTCTCCGCATGCAGAAAGACCAGCTCCGAGCCCATTTTGTCTTCAAAGCGGAACTCGTTGCAGGTTGCCGGATTTCCTCCAGGTGAGCTACGGGTGCGAATGCCGCTCTGTGTTTTGTTGCCCGGTAGTGCGAAGGGCGGCATTTGGTCGGCATTGTAGACGGACCCGACAATGATAGGATTGTCGGGATCACCTTCCAAAAAATCGACAATGACCTCCTGACCGATGCGCGGAAGGTGAATGCCGCCCCAGGACTTGCCCGCCCAGTGAGTAGCGACCCGAATCCAGCACGAGCTATCGGCATCATTCTTTCCCTCCCTGTCCCAATGAAACTGCACCTTCACGCGCCCATACTTGTCGGTAAAAATTTCTTCGCCGGGCGGACCGACGACCACGGCACTCTGCGAGCCTTGCACGGATGGGCGCGGCGTTACGCGCAATGGTCGGAACGGTAGTGCGCATGGAATGCACGTGAAGCGATTGGTGTAGGAGAACGCCTCCTGTTGGGATCGATAGGCATTCATGGTGGCCGTGTGTTGCACGCTCACCAGGAGGTACTCCCCGTCCGCGTTGAAATGCCGGTCGAGGGTGAATTTATAACCCGAAACGAGACGGTGGCAGTTGGATGTTCCTTCACTGCGCAAAGCGGGAACTGCCTCCTGTTGCATGCGGATCCCGACGGTGCGGGTGTTATCCTCAAATATCTTCTGCACATCCGCCCCCCGGTCGCCGCCACTCGGGGCTATGCCGTCGAAGCGCTGGGCATATTCGCCGGGGAAGTCATATAACTCCATCTTGTCATTGCCGCCGACTTTCAATTGGTGCGTGACCGTTCCCACATCGACTGAGATCTGGATGGATTTATCCGCCTCGAGATGCTTGTGCGGGAGTTCGAAGCAGTGATCCCAGAGGGTGCACTTGCCCGAACGCAATTCCTGCACTTTGGCCCAGTCGTGAATCCGCTCTTCCTTCCGGGTGCCGCCAGTGACGTTTTCATAAATGAGCGGAGAACCATCCGGGACCTCAGGATGGCTGAGAGCCGTATCGGCGACTACCATGGTGTGTCCGCTATCCGTGTGTTTGAAAAAGTAGAAGATGCCTTCCTCCTCCATCAACCGGCAGGCGAAGGCGAAATCCGTCTCGCGATACTGCACGCAATAGTCGCGATCGAAATAGGAGCCCTGGAGCTGGTAGTCAACATCCAGGCCTTCCAAAACCTTCTTGAGGATATTGGGCACGGAGAGGTGCTGGAAAATGCGCGACTGCGCCCGGCGCGTAAGCAGCCAGAATTGAGGCACGATCTCGATTTGATAAGACGTGAATATTTCATCGCGTTCTCCTTCGCTAATGCGCACGACGATGCCATTGAAGTAGCGCTTGGGCGCCGCGAATTCCGCGGTGATCTTCTGCCCGAGCAGCTTGTCGAACGGCACCGGCGTTTCGTTGAGCGCGAGGAAATCGAGCTGGAAGCTGAATAGCTGGCTGATGCCCTCGGTGCCTTTCACGCCAGTGAGGAGCAGGCGATCCTTTCCCAGTGGTGTGGTCGCACTGATCGGTCGGTTGTCCTGAGTGTATTTGGCGGACATAGGCAACTCCTTGGAGGGTTATTCGAAGCTATAGCTAAAATTGGCATTTTGCACCCCTACGCGCACACGTTCGGGGGAGGTGCCCTCGAGCATGCGGGTGAGAAATTCGCGGCTGATCTCCGGCAGCAGGGTCTGCGAGAGAATTGCGTCGATCATACGACCGCCGCTTTCCAGTTCGGTGCAACGACTGGCGATGAGATCGACCACGCTATCGTCGTAGGTAAAAGCGGTGCCATGGTTTGCAGCCAGGCGCTTTTCGATGCGGGAGAGTTGGAGCCGGATGATGCTCCTGAGCATGGCATCTCCCAATGGGTAGTAGGGGATCACTGTCATGCGACCGAGGAGTGCGGCCGGGAAGGCTTTGAGCAGTGCGGGTCGGAGCGCTTTGGCGATGCCCTCTACGTCGGGCATGAGATCGGGGTCTTTGCAGAGATTCATGATCAACTCGCTGCCGACATTGCTCGTCAGCAAGATGACCGTGTTATGAAAATCGATGGAGCGGCCTTCCCCGTCCTCCATCACCCCTTTGTCGAAGACCTGGAAGAAAATCTCGTGGACGTCGGAGTGCGCCTTTTCGACTTCATCCAGAAGCACGACGGAATACGGGCGGCGGCGGACAGCCTCGGTGAGAACTCCGCCCTCACCATAGCCGACGTAACCGGGCGGCGAACCTTTGAGCGTGGACACGGTGTGCGCCTCCTGGAATTCACTCATGTTGATAACGATGAGGTTTCCCTCTCCCCCGTAAAGGGTCTCCGCGAGGGCGAGGGCGGTCTCCGTCTTTCCGACACCGCTGGGGCCGGCGAGCATGAAGACGCCGATGGGTTTCGCCGGATTATCTAGCGACGCGCGCGAGGTCTGGATGCGGCGGGCGATGGCATCGAGAGCGTGCCGCTGGCCGACGACTCGCTTTTCCAAATTGTCGGCCAGGCTGAGGACGGCTTGGATTTCATTTTTCACCATGCGTCCGACGGGAATGCCGGTCAGTTCCGCGAGCACGGAGGCGACGGCCTGCTCATCGACGTGGGGGAAAATGAGCGGGTTCTCGCCTTGCAGGGTGCGCAATTGAGCCTCGGCCGCGGTCACCTCTGCGAGGAGTTGATCGGGGTTGGGCTTGGCGTCGGAGGGCGAGGGGGATGTCGGTGAGCCTGTTTCCGGGGTCTCGGCTGGCGTGGCCGCGGGTGGCGATCCGCTTTTCGCCGCCCACAGATCCGCGCGTAGCGCGAGGATCTTGTCCACGACAGCCTTCTCTTTCTTCCATGCCTCCTCCAAGCCGGCAAACCGCTGCTTCTCCGAGTCGAGTTTGGCTGTGATGGCCGCTGCGCGCTCGGCGTGATCGACACCGAGGGCTGCTTCCCGGGCGAGAATCTCGGACTCCATCTGCAGCGCTTCAATTTGCCGACGGCAATCCTCAACCTGTGGCGGCGTGGCGTGCTGGCTGATAGCCACGCGAGCACAGGCGGTGTCGATGAGGCTCACAGCCTTGTCGGGCAACTGGCGCGATGGAATATAGCGATGCGAAAGACGTGCCGCGGCTTCGAGAGCTTCGTCGAGCACTTGGACGCGGTGATGCTTCTCGAGCACGGGAGAGAGTCCGCGGATCATCCGCACGGCTTTCTCTTCGTCCGGTTCTTCGACCTTGATGACCTGGAATCGACGGGTCAGCGCGGGGTCTTTCTCGAAGTATTTCTTGTACTCAGCCCAGGTGGTGGCCGCGATCGTGCGGAGCGTGCCGCGGGCGAGTGCAGGCTTGAGCAAATTGGCCGCGTCCCCCTGGCCGGCCGCGCCTCCCGCGCCGATCAGAGTGTGCGCCTCGTCGATGAACAGGATGATCGGCTTGGGCGATGACTGGACCTCCTCGATCACCTGCTTGAGCCGATTCTCGAATTCGCCCTTCATGCTGGCCCCCGCCTGGAGCAGGCCGAGATCGAGCGTGCGCAACGTGACGTCGTGCAACGCGGGAGGTACATCGCCTGAAGCGATGCGGAGCGCGAAGCCTTCGACGACGGCCGTCTTTCCCACGCCCGCCTCGCCGGTTAGGATCGGATTATTCTGCCGGCGGCGCATGAGGATATCGACGATCTGGCGCACTTCACGATCGCGGCCGGTGATGGGATCGATCTCGCCCTTGCGCGCCTTTTCGGTGAGATCGACCGAGAATTTGCGGAGCGCCTCCTGCGCGCCCATTTGAGGAGGCGCCATCGCACCGCTGGTTTCACCCGGCACCGCACCTCCTCCGGCGGCTTCGGCGGAGAGTGCATCTTCGGGCGAGCCGCTCACCACTTTGAGCAGCACGTCGGAAAGCTCTTCACCATTGATCTTCTCAAACTCCCGCGAGATGCCGTGGAGCACATGACGCAGGCCGGAGGTGCGCAAGATGCCGACGAGCATGTGCCCGGTGCGGACGCGCGTGTCGTTGTAGAGCAGGGAGCCGTACAGCCAGCCGCGCTCGACGGCTTCCTCGAGGTGCGGTGAAAAATCCGAAATCGCCGTGGCTCCGCGCGGCAGGCGGTCGAGCGACGCGATCACATCAGTGGCGACGCGCGTGCTGTCGAGGTTGGCGTATTTGAGGATGCGGTGCAGATCCGAGTCCGGCGTTTGCAGTAGCTGGTGAAACCAGTGCGCGAGCTCGACGTAGGGATTGCCGCGCATTTTGCAGATGACGGTCGCGGCTTCCATTGCCTTGTACGCGAGCTGATTAAGCTTTCCAAAAAGTGCTGAGCGTCGGATTTCAGCCATGGCCGGTTGGTGGGGGTTAGGGTTGCAATATTACGTCATCCGCATCGCGAGTGAATGGCCCGGTCCGGAGCCAGCTCGTCCAGCCAAGGCGACTCGCCTGGCCGAGTTGGATGGATGGGACTTCAGCGGCTTGTAAAACGAGTTGCGCGTCCCAGAAGAATTCATCGCCCACGTAGTTCATCACCCAGGTCTTCAAGCGGAGAAACGCTTCGCCTTCGGGAAGCAGGTGTTCGAGATCCGCGAGGCGCATGGGACCGAGACGGAGCCGAAACTTCAGCTGGCAGTCCCACATGCGCGCACCGACCAGGGTGGTCTGGCCGAGACTGCCGCTGGCGGGAGATTCGCCGAGGCGGCAGAGACTGTCAGCGGGCAGGTCCAGCCAGCGGCCCACGAAATTCTCCACTCGTACGGGCAGGCCGAAATACGACGTGAGGATGGCCGAGAGGCCCTCACTATTGCGGCATTGCGGCGCGAGGCGCCCGCTGAAAAAGAGCTTCGCGGAATCGGCCACCGCGTCGCGATTTTGCAGCGACTCCATGCCGATGCCGAAGAGGCTGCCGAAATAACGGGCAAAGCGTGATTCCTCCGGCCGGTCGAAATCGACCGCTTTTTGGTTGGCTGCCCAAGCCCGGTAGAAGAGGGCCAGCAGCCGGTGATGGAAGACATTGAGGAACTCGATGAGGGTGGGGTCGTGGGCGTTGAACTCGCGCTCGTAGGCAAACTCGGTGATGTGCGACGGGAGCGGCCCGTTGGGCCCGAGAAGTCCGAAGAAATGGACGATGAGACGAGGTGGCAGATCCGTGCGCAGCTCGAAACTCTGGAGCGTCGAGGGAGCGAAAGACATCGACGAGGCCTGTCCGAACCGTACGAAATCCTCCGCGGGTGTCGGCGCGCAGCCGATACGTGGCCGATCGCGATGGAGCGCTTCGAGGAGCCGCACCGCTCGAAAGAAATCGAAGCGATATGGATCGGCGGCAAGCTGGTCTTCTAGATGAGTGGCTTCCGGCCCAGTTGTGGTGGCCATCGCATGATCTCCCCACGTTGTTCGGTTTCGATAACGGTCTCGGTGAAGGAATTCATCGAAACATAACGAGCAAAAAACTGTTCGAGCACGGCACCCAGAAGGAAGACGCCGCTCCCTTCGAAAGCCGTTTCATCAAACTTCACGGTGATTTCGAGCCCGCGTGCAAAAGCAATCGGCCCCTCTCGCTCAACACGCCGCACGACCGGCTTGGCGCGCGCGCTTATGAGGCCCTCGATTTCGCGGCGCATGTGCGTTTCACCTTCGTTACAATACAAACTGAGAATGTCCCGCAACGGCACCGCGCCGCGTTCGCCCTCGAGATCCACGAGTGAAAGGTAGTTCAGGGCCAGGTGACTGATCGTTCGCCACGCGACGTTGCCCTCTGCATTCGAGGGACGCGGAGCAGTCGGCCCGCTCAGGCAGCGCACGGACGTGGCGGGGACGTTTTCCTCGAGTGTAAAATCAGAGCTGCCCAGACCGCGTGCCATTTGCAGAGGCAGATGGCGATTGGTGCAAAGCGTGGCGACGCCCAGTTCCTGCAGAGTGGTGCGATAGGGCGCGGAAGTCGGGTCGACGAGCGAGATGTAGACTTCTGACCCACCGTAGGACGAGATGCGGCCGTGCATCTGCTCTTTTTGGGTCAGGACGCGGGGCACGCGATTGGTCGTGAAATATGCCGGGGTTTTTGTGGTCGTGTCCTGCGCCTGGTAGAACGGCTTGAATTCCTGCCCGTCCGCATTTTCGGCTCCGTAACCAGTGACGCTTTCGAGGCGGTAAATCTCAAAATCGAGCGGCCGGGTTTTGTCTGCGACGATGTGGAATTCCGAGAAGCGGTTCGAGAGCGCGACGCGATCGGTGCGCTTCGGAAAGAGATTGATCACCGGCACGCAAAAGAGCGCAAAGCAACTGCCATCCACACGCCCTTCCAGGCGGACCTCCGGCTCGCGCAGCGGCAGGACCAGATCGATCGTGTCGCCATCACAGCGGCGCAACGCGGGATTGAGCCCTGACACTTCGAAGAAAAGGAAGCGCTGGGGAAAGGCGAAGTATTCGCGCAGCAGCCTGTAGCCGCTGAATCCACGAGCATCGGCGGGCAGCAGTGCTTCCTCCTCCCGGAAGCCGACGCGGCGGATACTGGCCGCGGGCAGCGTGGTGTACGGCTGGCGCTGCGCACTGCCGACGGGTCGCAGGGCTGTGCCGAGACCGCGTGCGAAGATTTGTTCGTACAAACGCACCGGAATTTCATCGGCCCCGCGTAGGAAAAAGGTGAGCCGGTCGAGATTGAGCCCGGCTAGCGCTTCCGCGCTTTTTAGCCGCAGGCGAATCGCAGCGCGCGCGCCAAGTTCCTTGGGGAGATCGAGCGTGCCCACGTCGCGGGTGTGGTAGTGCGCCTCGACGATGTCGATCGGCCACAGTTGCAGTTCATGCGCGGTGCGATATTCGCACGCAGTGCGTTCGTCGCGGCCGAGAATACTGAGCAGTTTCGTTCCTCGCGCCACGGAAAAGCCGTCGGACATTTGCCCGGGTTGATTTGCAACCTCGAAGCGCACGACCGCCATCGAGGGTACCGGTGCGAGGCAGTGAGGATACACTGTCTCGAGCAGCGTTTGCGTGAAGCGTGGAAACTCGGCATCCAGCTTCGTCTGGACGCGCGCGCTGAGGTAGGCGAAGCCTTCAAGCAGTCGCTCGACGAAGGGATCCGGACATGACTCCTTGCCCTCTCGATCCAGCGCCAGACGTCCCGCGACTTTGGGGAACTGGTTCGCAAACTCCGCAGCCGTCAGACGGAGATGCTGGAGCTCGATGTTGTATTGATTGAGAAACCGGCGGTCCATTGGCTTAGTGGTTCAACTGAGCGCCGTGCATGCTCGCGCTAAAGTTTACATACCCCCGTTTCCAGATCGATCTCGGTCTTGATATAAAGCTCCTCCGGATACGGTGTGGCCCACATTTCGCCGCGGATTTCCAGCGCGATGGTGTTAGGGGAGCCCACGGCCGCGTCCACCTTCACCTTGATCTTCAGCGCATCGGGAAGAATGCGTGGCTCAAAGTTGCGGATCGCCGCCGCCAGATCACGCTCCAGCTTGTCAATGTTGAGGCCGGAGATCATGCGGCCGCAAAGATCCGGGCTGCCATAGTTGAGCACGGAGCGACTTACCTCTCCGAAGTCGGCGAAATCCTCCGGCGGGTGCGCATTTGCATTCAATAGCCACCGGAGATCGCGCAGCACCGCCGCGCGAAGCTCCGACGGTGTCATCACCCGCGCCACCCGGCTCTCCTTCCGTGAATCCGGCTGCTCGTCGATCAGTCGGTCGAGCAGATACGGCTGGAGTTTGTCGGTCGAGAAAGTGTCGGGCATGGCTCAATCGGTAGGAGCGCTGGCGTCGGAACGAATTTCGATGGTGCGCACTTCGAGCAGGGGTGTTTCCTCAACGTCCGTGGCCAATATGCGCTGACCAAAACCAATGAACGTCTCGTTGGATTTGTCCGTCCATTCGGTGAGCCGGGCGAGACGCAACCGGCTGTCGGCCAGCGTCGCCGTCCCGGCATAACGCGTGGGAATCAGCCCCGGATTCTCACCGCCATTCGCCCACGTGAACTGCGCAGCAGTCCAGACCATGTCCCGAAGATCCTGCGGTGGTTCGATGTGAATCGAGCGAATCCGAAAAAACGGCACCCAATAGTATTTCCCATCGATGATCACCTCCAGCATTGGCCCGAGACGGGAATCCGCGTCGGCGATCCATGCAAACGGTCGCCCATTCATACTTCCGGCGGTCGCGGGCGCTGCTTCGAACGCTTGCTCTCGCAAATCGCGCGCCGCGGCCACCTGCCCTTCTGCCAGTAGTTGATTTGCGGCGACCATTCGGCCAATCCATTCGACCGGTTCGCCGAAAATCATGGGCCCGCGCTTGCCGGCAAAGACAGCTTCGCGCAGAGGCTCACATTCCACCGCAGGTCGGAACACTTGCGCGAGCATCATACAGTCCGCGTCGAGATCGCGCAGGACGTTCAATTGCGTCAGCGCCTTTTCCCAAGAGCCCAGGATGCTGAGAAGTTGAAAAAGGAAAATGCGCGGGCGCGCATCGCCCGGGTTCTTCCGAATGTCTTGCTGCACCGCAGTCAGCGCATCCTCGGGTTGCCCAGCAGCAATGAACTCTTCTGCATTCATATCGACGCCTCACGCTTGGCCGAACTGACCGGCGATCCACGTCGAGAGCAATTCATTGATCCACCTTTCCAAGGTCATATTGACCCGACGTATTCTTGCCGGGCGATCCATCCGGCTTCGGGCCGGTATATCGGAATTCTATCTTCCGAAAATTCAGAGTGAAATAATCTACCGGATGCCCCGATCCCAACACGTGTGTTTGATATGAGGAGATGATGACGTCCGTCAGCTCAATCGTCATGATCACTTTCTGCGCATCCGAACTCAAGACAGTCAGTGTGACCGATTTGAATGTTTTCCCATGCGCCGAATGTTGCATCAAGAGCGGAGAAGCAGAGCTTCCCGGCGCCATGAGTTGAATATCCTGGGTGGCAAAATTGCTCTTGGAGTCGCCAGTGGTGACTTCTTTGTTTTGTGACTGATGGTACTGGAACGATGAGATGGCGATCTGATCCCGGTATTCCTTATGAGTGGCATCGCCCTTGATCTCCGGGATCTTGAGATAGGAGTTGGGTGACGGCAGTGTCGATTCCGTCGCTTCCAAACTAAAATCAGTACCCATACCGTTGAGGGGAGAGAGTGGTTCCCATATGGCGTGGCATTTCCAAAAGGAATGAATGGCCGGTGTGCGAACGATTCACCGTTTGCGGGCCGGAGTGTTGGAACCCCGGCCCGCCAAAGGGAGGCGAATCGATGTCTTACGTCGAGACCGACAGCCAGTCGTCCTGGGAAGTGATTCCACCGTCCTTCCAAGTGATTACGATCTTTTGATACGTGAAGCCCACGGAGAAGCACAGGGTGCCATCGACCGCCGTGAAGTGTCGGAATTCATGCACCTGGGCATTGGTGAGTTCGAGCGTGTAGATCAGGGCATCGCCTGATCCCGCGCCGATTCCCGATTGTTTCGAGATGCCGCCCCAGTACTCGATCTTCACGGTTGTCAGGTTTTCATTCTGCGAACATGCCCCCCATAAGAGCGGTCCGGATTTGTCGAGCTTTCCTGCTACTTGCAACGGGTGATGCGTACGGCGGCCGGTGGGAAGGCCGGTGGCGGCATCCCGCGGACTGACCAGCCGTTGCTCGACGCCGAGCAACTCGATCTGGCCCTCGTGCTTCTTAATTTTCGAACCGCCATTAATCTTTCCGGACTTTTGACCGGTCGCCGTCATGAAGAACGAGGCGGCTCTACTTAGTGCCGCCAAGCCGCCGTCGGCACTGGAGAGTCCTAAACCGGGGTCGATGTCTGATTCTGGCATAATGGGCCTTTCTATGTAGGGAGGGCGCTGTGTTACACCGCCCGTAGTAACTGCTCTTTGATGGATCAGAGATTGCCGGAGCCACCGGCAACCTTCCATCGCTCCGCTCTAAGTCATCGCGCGCTGTTTCCTCGCGGGGCCGAAGAAAACAGAAAGGTCGGTTCGATCCTGTCTATGAGGATTCTCCTTTCGCAGCGGGTAGCTTCGTTACGAGGCGGAGTGAAACGGTCAATCCTTCGAGCTGGTAGTGTGGACGGAGGTAAAACTTGGATGTGTAGTAGCCAGGATTGTCGGCGACTTCGTCTACTTCGACATGTGCTTCCGCCAGGGGATACTTGGCCTTCGCCTCCTCGCTCGCGGCGGGGTTTTCCGTGACGAAATTCCTGATCCACTTATTGAGCCACTCCTCCATGTCCCCCCGGCTCTTGAAGGAGCCGATCTTGTCCCGGACCATGCACTTCAGGTAGTGCGCGAAGCGGCAGGTCGCAAACAGGTAGGGAAGGCGTGACGCCAGATTGGCATTTGCCGTGGCGTCGGCGTCGTCATACTGGTACGGCTTGTTGAGCGATTGACCGCCCACGAAAACCGCGAAGTCGGTATTTTTCCAATGTGAGAGCGGGAGCAGACCGTTCTTGCCCAGCTCCGCCTCCCGACGGTCGGTAATGGCAATTTCCGTCGGGCACTTCATGTCCACGCCGCCATCGTCCGTGGGGAAGGTATGCACAGGCAGCCCTTCCACCATGCCGCCGCTTTCCGTCCCGCGGATGCGCGCACACCAGCCGTACAGCTTGAACGCTCGGGTGATGTTAGTCGCCATGGCATAGGCCGAATTGCACCAGACATATTTTGAATGGTCCGCGCCCTCGGTGTCTTCCTCGAAGTCAAATTCGTCGACCGGTTGAGTCTTCGCGCCATAGGGCAGGCGGCCGAGAAACCGCGGCATCGTCAGCCCGAGGTACCGGGCGTTCTCCGATTCGCGCAGAGATCGCCACGGCGCATATTCGGGAGTTTGAAAGATCTTGGTCAGGTCCCTGGGGTTACCTAACTCCTGCCACGATTCCATGTTCATCAGGGAAGCGTCGGCTGCGCTAATAAACGGTGAGTGCGCCGCAGCAGCGATCTGCGCCATCCCCTGCAGGACCTCGACATCCGGCGGGGTGTGGTCAAAGAAATAATCGCCGATCAATGCTCCAAAGGGCTCGCCTCCTGGCGTGCCGAATTCATCCTCATATATCCGTTTGAAGAGTGGGCTCTGATCCCACGCCACCCCTTTGAATTTCTTCAAGGTACGAGAGACCTCCTTCTTCGAAATATTCATCACCCGAATCTTCAGGTGCTCGTCCGTCTCGGTGTTCATCACGAGATGATTGAGCCCGCGCCAGGTCCCTTCGAGCGCCTTGAAATCCTCGTGATGTAGGATGGCGTTGAGTTGCTCCGAAAGCTTCCGGTCGATTTCGGCGATCATCGCCTCGATCGTCTCCACGGAGTTTTTGGAGATCGTTGCCGTGCTGGCCAGCGCCTGTTCTGCGAGGGTGCGAACCGCGGATTGGACTGCGCCTCGCGCTTGCTCACTCTTCGGCTTGAACTGTTTGTTGAGCAGTTCTTCGAATTCGTTGACTTCCGCGACGGCGGGCGCAGCGGCCTGCGTTTGGGAGGCGGGATCAGACATGATTTACTCCTTTTCTTATTCGGTCCCGGATTGGGCGGGTTTGGGCGCAGCGGCCAGTGCTTTGAGAAGCGAAGGATCCTGCAACAGCTTGTTCACGAGAGTTTCCGC
>OUNM010110079.1_pt1 | contig 18925 bp, 23 predicted proteins | sample 1769961 | NCBI WGS metagenome assembly OUNM01 (sample SAMEA3914820, study PRJEB12502) | metagenome | biome: forest; material: soil | place: USA | collected 2012-03-12 | depth 0.3 m
AAAGCAGGAGGAGGAGGAGGAGGAGGAGGAGGAGCAAAAGGCGGCCAATGCATCCCCAAGATAGCCTACCACTTCGCCGACGCGACCTTCTACATGCAGGTCAACGCCAAGTCCGGCCAGCAGCCGCACTACATCCGGGTGCCGCGCGGGACGGACGCGGCCGAGGCGGCGCTGGCGCGGTTCCTTGGGCTGGCGAGGGAGATGGGGATCCTGGGCGAGGGGGAGGTGCCGCCTGCGGAGTTTGTGTTTCGGATTTGGGAGGGGGTGGAGGAGGGGTTGGCGGGTTTGAGGGGGTTGTTGGTGAGGGAGTGAGGGAAGGGTGTGTGTTCTTCGGTGGGAGGTTGGAAGAAGAGGTTGGGTGAGTGGGTGAATTTGAGGGTGATCGTTGGTGTGTGTGGAAGAGGTGTTGGTGGAGGTGGTGAGGGACGAGTTGGTGTCTTTTGATGGAGGGTACCAAAGGAAGGTTGGAGGAAGTGAAGGAAAAGAACAGAAAAGAAAACACAAAAAGACAAGGAGAAGCACGAGTGGGAACTGCAGCTGTGTGAGCTGCCCTGCTTGTTTCCTGTAGAGTACTGAATCAACAGAACAATGACTGAGTGCTGGTCTGAGTGGCGTGTTGGCCGCGTGAATACTGTGTACGCCTAAATTGGAAGTGGGACAATGGCAGGGGCACTCAACGGTATCAACGAGAATATCCGTATGGGGCAGAGAGATCAATTGGAGATTTATTGACACTCGAATCAACATTTGTTTCCTTTGAGGAGCGATTGAAAGCATACGGCCACGGCAACTCGCTGAGAAAACGACCGATTGTTGCTGTTGCTGTCCATGTTCTCTCTCTTTTTGGGTGGAGCAAACAGACACCACCAGATAGATGCCCACTGTGTTTGACATGGAGGGGTAATCCGGATTGACGATGGCCCCGCCCGGCGGCATTGGCGGGCTTGGCAGCCCCGCCGAGCACGGTGTGTTTACGAGAAATTTGCTGGTGCATCCTGCCCGGGCAGCCTGGCCATCGACAGACCACCGACGGCCCATCGTGTCCAAAGTCGGCGTGTCAGCCCAACACGTGCGAGGAAGGCCATGTGTGGTTCGAAATGGCTGATATCAGACGGGTGGCGCGGCGGTGAACCTTGGACCCTGCGCGGTCCGAATGGGCGGATCTGTCGGCGGCAGCCAGGAACGAGCAGCCGGACTCTCTAACATCCGGTCTCTGTCGGACCTTTGTTGGCTTCCATCCTGCGAGGCTCCGTCCAACACCATGCCATGGACTGCGGTACCACAACCCCAGCATCACCGACGGGCCAAGCTCCAACCAAGTCTCCATAATGTTAATGCTCCGAGCAGCCATGCCTTCCCACTTCGGCCGCGGGACTCGGCGGGGTTTGCGGGGAAGACAGGAGCGTCGACGGCGGGAGCTGGACCTGAGGCCGAGATTATCGTGACGGCGGCCCATTTTTAGCCGTGTCCGTCCGTGTCTGTCCGTTTCCTGCCGGGCCTTGGTTTTCGTGGCCGATCGCACGTCCCGAAGCTCAGTTCCGATGTTAGTTAAGCAACTACCTCAGTCTGACTCCCAGTCTGACTCCCAGCCTGGCTCTGCTATCGCACGCGCCCACGCCCGCCGCGTGGGATGGACGGCGGTGGCGACGGGCAGCCTCGAGCAAAGGGCGTGGTGTGCGCGATTTCAAAGCAGACATGGCCGAAACAGGCCAAGGCCAGGGCGCAGACTGCCCAACTCGAGCCACTGTGCAGTTAGTTGACGTCAAACCGACCGGGCTGTTGGAACGTCAGCTCAACGACGCACCGCGCCGACTGGGCCGATGGTTTCGTTGGAACGGCACGACCGGACAGGGGAGTTGCCCGGTGACGGAGCTCCCAGGATGGTGGCGAACCGACAGCGGGCGGCGGGCGCTATGGAGATACCGTCCACGAGCAGAATTACTGAGCAGCATTGGAGTCCGCCCAGAGCAGACAGAGCCAAAAACGCGGCCTGGTCCCTCCGCGCCCGGGATGCGGCCAAGTCGCTCGCTAGCAGCTGGGATGCAAGCTGCGGCGCGCCCCACCTTGGCGCCAGTGTGTGATGCAACTGCGATTGAGACACTGACAACCCCACCAGCCCCTCAACCATTTTTACTCATATTGTCGCTCATGCCACCACCACGAAGCTCTTGTTTTCCTTCTCTTCCGCATCCCACCTCGCTCAAAAACATCGCAGATTTTTTCTCGGACGACCTGTCCTCTGCAGAACCCCACCAACACTTCCATTAAAACACCAGATCCGTCAAATCACGGTAGGTCAAGCTCCCACTCCCCCACGCACACCCCACCTTGCCTTGTCCCGCCTGTATCGGACCGGCGCAGCTCAGCAGAAATCCCAACCTCTCTGCTGTCGCTGCCCGGTTCCGGACACGAGGGGTTGCCTGGCCGTTTTAAAATAAAAACTCGGAACCCCCCCCGCCTCAGTTTTGCCCAATCCCCTCCTTTCCAATTCCATTGAGCTTTGCACTTCTCTCGCGTCTGTCAACTTCAGTTACCCCGCGCCTGAAGCTACCCCTCCATCGCTCACTCACTCACCACTTACCTCCGCGCATCACAGACAACATGGCTGTCAAGGTCGGCATCAACGGGTTCGGCCGCATTGGCCGTATCGTCTTCCGCAATGCCGTTGAGCACTCGGATGTCGAGATCGTTGCCGTCAACGACCCCTTCATTGAGCCCCACTATGCTGTAAGTTGCATGCCCCGCGTCAAGCGCGCCCTGGCTGGCATGCATGATCGGATCTGACCGCGATTCCGCTGCAGGCGTACATGCTCAAGTACGACTCGACCCACGGCGTCTTCAACGGCACCATCGAGACCACCGCCGACAGCCTGGTCGTCAACGGCAAGACTGTCAAGTTCTACTCCGAGCGTGACCCCTCTGCCATCCCCTGGAAGGACACCGGTGCCGAGTACATCGTCGAGTCGACCGGCGTGTTCACCACCACCGAGAAGGCCAGCGCCCATCTCAAGGGTGGCGCCAAGCGCGTCATCATCTCTGCTCCTTCGTCTGATGCCCCCATGTACGTGATGGGCGTCAACGAGGAGACCTACGATGGCAAGGCCCCCGTCATCTCCAACGCCTCGTGCACCACCAACTGCCTGGCTCCCCTCGCCAAGGTTGTCAACGACAACTTCGGCATCGTCGAGGGCCTCATGACCACCGTCCACTCTTATACCGCCACCCAGAAGACCGTCGACGGCCCCTCGGCCAAGGACTGGCGTGGTGGCCGCACTGCGGCCCAGAACATCATCCCTAGCAGCACCGGCGCCGCCAAGGCCGTCGGTAAGGTCATCCCCTCGCTCAACGGCAAGCTTACCGGCATGTCGTTCCGTGTCCCCACCGCCAACGTCTCCGTTGTCGACCTCACCTGCCGCCTCGAGAAGGCCGCCAGCTACGACGACATCAAGGCTGCCATCAAGAAGGCTGCTGAGGGCCCCCTCAAGGGTGAGTTTTCCTCCGGCCCAGCTCTCCGAGCAGCACACGCTAACAAGTCCAGGCGTTCTCGCTTACACCGAGGACGAGATCGTCTCGAGCGATCTCATTGGAAACCCCAACTCCTCCATCTTCGATGCCAAGGCCGGTATCTCACTCAACTCCAACTTCGTCAAGCTTGTCAGCTGGTACGACAACGAGTGGGGCTACTCCCGCCGTGTCCTCGACCTCCTGGCCTACGTCGCCAAGGTCGATGCCGGCAAATAGCTCGGTTGCGCCCCCCGCCTGTAATCGTCTTCTAGCCACGGCGTGATCCGTCTCGAAACAGTGAGGACACGCATTTAGGTAGTCAGGAAGCCAAAAATACAGAAAGTCCCAAACAATCAAGTTTCTGCAAGTCGCTGAGTGATGCCATGTTGGGTGTGGAGGTAGAAGTGGCGGATCCATGGTTTCTGGCGATGAATCATCCGCCACCACCGATCGCTCCATGCCACCGCCCCCAAAGAAAATGTGAAACAGAGTATGATGAGTGACTAGACTTATGTGCCCATGTCCTTGTGATATTACTCTACCTAACAAGCCGACCAAAAAATAAATAAGCAACCGCAACACCGCAACTGCAAGCAGTGCAACGCCGATGCCCGTCCTCAGATGCCCAACAGAGACGAAACCAAACAAACACCCAGACAAAACGACTTAACACACTGACTGACTGACCGACTGTCCCATCTCGGATATTAGCTTCGCCCTCTTTCTCGTTCCTGTGCGTGGGATGGATTGCCGTCGTCGTCGTAATCTTTTTTTTTTATGGTTGGCCCCGTGTCTTGCCCTGCCTTTGGAACGTGTAGATGTCCTTCCCTACCTATGGAACGTGTAGACGGACCGGACGTAACAGGCAGCATCAAGCCAATGCCAAGTAAAATAGGAGAGGAAAAAATCAAAACGCAGCTCCCCCAACCCCCTCGCCAGCAATGTTCTTCAAACTCCTCTCGCTCAAATCGCTCTTGAGCTCGAACCCCTTGCTCTCCCGCTCCAGCTTGTCCCACACGCGCAGGCTCTTGCGCAGCTTCTCCTGCTTGGCGCGCAGCTCCTCGCGCAGCCGCTCCTCCTCCTCGCGCATGCGCCGGTGGTGCGGGTCCAGCTCGATGGGCAGCGCCGACGGGTCGATCTTGCCGCCGGGGATGATGGGCGGCATGCTGTTGAGGAGGGTCTGCGCGAGGGACGGGCGCTGGTGCGACGCGGCGTGGCCGGCCGGGCCGGTGGGGGGGTTGAAGGGCTTGGAGGCGAGGGAGGGGGAGCCCGTGGACGAGGTGGTGGATTGGGCTCGCGGGCCGGTCGGGATGCCGCCGCCGTTGCTGCCGCCGCCGCCGCCGGGACCGGAAGGGGGGAGGGTCGGAGAGGCGGTTTGGCTGCTGCCGGAGAGGGAGTGGCGGGGTGGGCCGGCCGACCAGGAACCTCGGCCACCGCCGCGGGGTGCGAAGGCGGCGCCCCGCGGCGGCACATAACCGCGTGGCCCGGCTGGGGGCACCGTGGGGCTGGTAGCGCCTGGACGGGATGGGCCGCTGGGGCCAGCAGGAAGTTGGCGGGGCGACGAGGCGGCTTGGGATACGGCCGGTGATGTAAAGTTGCGGCCCGCGGCAGGCCCCGTCGGCGGTGCCCGGAGAGCGGCGGGACCTCTTGGAGGAGACTTCACGGGTGTTGAGTTGGCATCAGCGGCCAGAGGTTTGGGAGCCGGCTGTGCAGTCGGAGTCGGCTGGGAGGGCTGTGGAGGCGGCGGTTGTGGCTTTGGACCCTCACGGACTGGAATCGAAGTAAGAGGAGTTGGCGCGTTTGATAAATGGGATCGTGCTGGTGATTGAGGGACGGACCGGTCGTCTCGCCGAACGGATGTCGGGCGGGGCGAAGATCTGCCCGAAGCTGACCGCGAAGGGATCGCCGAGGAGTTGAGCGAGTCCCTAAGAGGTGGTGGCGGCGATGGACGGCGATATGACGATGGCCCCATAAACCGGTCATCGCGGCGATCCGGGCTTCGAGAGCGAGGACGATATGTGCCTCCTCCGCGTGGGCCGGGCGGCGGGGAGCGTCTCGGCGGCGGTGATCGCTCCCTTCGAATCGGTAGTCTGTCCCTCTCAAATGGGGAGCGTGACCTCCGCCTGCTGTCCCTGATCTCAAATTCGCGTCGCAGAGGCGACCTTGGCCGCTCATCGCGGTCATCTCTCCGGTCGTCTCTCCTGTCATCCCTCCTGTCGTCTCGCCTGTCGTCTCGTCGGTCATCCCTCCTCTCGTCTCTCCTGTCAATGCCCCGATCATCCCTGCGCGGCGATATGAACCGGGGAGGCGTCCGGCGCATAGGGCTGCGTCTCGGCGAGATGCGTCGAATGGGGCTTCTCGCTCTGCTGCGGCTGCGTCGCCACCGTTCACCACCGCCAACATCCCTCTCTCTGGATCTCTCCCGCCTGAAGCGGTCAGCGCTACGGGATCGTCGGCGGGGAGACCTGCCAGGCACGTAGCTATCGCTGGCTGGCGGTGGCGGAGTCCGGACACGGTCCCTCACGGGGCTTCGGATGCCACGGGGGGAGCGATCGCGATTGAAGGGCCGATATGATTCACCAGCGCCGTATCGCCGCACTTCTCCATCCTCATATCTGGGCGGTTGATTAAGATTAGTATTAGCGATTATGCCAGCACCAAGCTGCTGGGGAAATGCATTCGATGTCAGGGAAAGAGGAACAGGGCTGCTTTCTGGCGTCTGCGAAGCCAGACGAGGACGCAATGGAATGGTGTTCGGGTTGGCAGCCGAAAATGGAGGGGGGTTCGGCGGAAAGCAGGGAGAAGGACGCAAGGGAATGGTGTTTGGGTTGGCCGGCGAAAATTGAGGAGGAGCGATGCGTGGCGAGGCGGGAGGGGGACGTGTAATGCGCGCAGAAAGAGGGAGAGAGATTCGCTCGCTCAAAGGGCGTTCCGCCCGGCGCTTCTAGTGCTGGCGGTTTCCGTGAGGCGGCAGTCCGTCGAAGGGACCATCAGTCTGAGCAATGGCCAGATCCGAAATGCCGCCGCCGATAGCATCCATGTCGACATCGGCTCTGCCCGATTCCTGGGAAGCGCTGTCTGCAACTTGGTCGGGAGAGGTATCCATCCGGTTCTGGTCGCGTGCCGGGTCAAACGCCAACTCAGTGATCTCTCTTAAGCGATTCACAATGAGGCGTTCCCTCCACACGCGGGCCCTGAGATGAGACAAGTATCGTTGATACTCGGCGGCTCTGTAGGAGGCGGATAAGAGCCTTGCTCTCAAGTGCGTATCATGCGCAAGAGGCGCCCTCGAACGTCGAAACTCTCGGAGTCTGGCCCTGGTTCTGGCTCTGGCTCTATCAAGCCCCAGGGAAGTGTCGTCCGGGTCGATTGGCGTCGCGGGGAGACTGAACAGCTCATGGGGCTCGAGCACGCGAGGGCCAAAGTTTCCAGCAGGCACGGACTCCCGGTCCACGTCCATCTCGGCATCGGAGGGGGCCATGGAGGGCTGAGCAGGCTCCGGCTCCAAGTCCATCTCCGGCTCCAAGTCCATCTCAGTCTCTAACTGGGCCTGGAGCAGGCGAGATGCAGGCTTCAAGGTTGTCCGGTCCTGTGACGCGGGACCAGACAAGTCCATCTCAATATCGGGGGCGGCCATGATTGTTTGGTTGTTTGGATTCTCAACTCTCGGGGTAGGTGAATTGGGGGGGGTTGACGTGTGATGATGAGAGGAACCAAGGTACTGGTGAGTCGTCTTGCTGATCTTGCGGAATGGTGGACGGGAGCGCATGGGTTTGCTTGGATAAATCCCACGTGTTTGCGTCCCAGTTCGTGTTGGTGACGAGAGAAATAGCGGGAATCTGGCAATGGCCGAGCAATTTGGGCGATTTTCGTGGTCTCTCCAGATTATTTATTGGTGATGAGATCGAGGTGATCCGAGAGGTGATCAGAGAGAGTGGCGAGAGTTGGCGAAATTTGAGAAAGGTAGTCGGCGAAGGAGTGGGCAGCAGTGATCAAAAGACCAAAAACCACGTTGCCCGAGGTCGATGGGCAGGCGAGAAGAAGGTCCAGGAAAGGATGAGGATGAAGAGTCGAATTTGCAGGCGACCGACTGTGAGCCCGTCCTTGTCGAGCTGGAGAAAGGCCGGGTCGTGGGAAGAGCCCGCTCCGCGCAAGCTGAGCAGGACGCCATGTCATGATTTCCCCGGTGCTGCTTCGTGGTGCAGCTGCACATGTCCGGGCCATGCAGCACCACATTGCATCTCACCCATCCCGGCTCTTGGTCTTCTGTGCATCATCTCGCCTCGTGATGTCTTCCCGAGATGCATCTCCCCCGTCCCCCCTCCCGCCTCCCAGCGCAGCCTCGTGCAGCAGAACCGCATGAAAGACGCACAAAGCAGCAGCCGGCCTCACTTGAGGCCTGAGAAAGAGAGAAACCCACTAACCTTCTACTCCGATCACGGTCCATAACTTCTGTCGGGAGGTGGTGCGATATCGTCAAATAATAGGGTGTCGTCGTCGACTTTGGACCGACGTTTGGGGAAGGCTGCGCACAAGTTTAAGGTTGGGCCTTTAATTCCCCAAAAGTTTGGACGGGGTCCACTGACGCGACATCCCGTGCAGACGCGGATCGGCGCTAAGGTGGCACAAGAAACGTCAGTGCACGATGCAGGGTCTGCGTCACGTGCCCCCGTGATGACCCTCACTTGATGACTTCTAGGGTCTGCAGGGTCTGCATGGAGAGGGCATTGTTCAGACGCTCACTCCAAGTTTGCAACAACGGTTTCTTGGATAGTACAGTATACAGCCCTGGCCCCTCCCGCTCACCGTATCAACTCATCTCGCTACGTCTCTCCCCGAGGATCCTGAATCCGCCCTGAATGAAGCCCAACCTAACCCAAACCCCCTCCATCGAGCCCCTACCCCATCCGATTCTCATCCTCCGTCGTATCCCCCTCTCCCGCCTGCTCTCCATCTTCCTCCTCAGAAACCCTCTCCATGATAAACTGCTGCACGTCGGAAAAGTGCTCCGCCATCATCGGCGTCAGCCCGTTGACCTGCGCGCGGATAACGTTCCCAAACCGGCGCTTCATGACCTTCCTGGCCAGATCCGGATCCGACCAGCAGGCGTGGTCGTTGGCGACATAGACTTGCGAGTGCTCCTTATACCACGAGGACAGGTCGCCGTCGACATCAGACTTGACGGGCCGGAGAGAGCCGTTGACGAAGTTGACGACACCTGCGACGCGGGCTTTGACGTCGACTGGATATGAAGGCAGGGAGGTTAGTGGAGAACTAAATGCGGGAGATGAGGGAAGACCTACGGCGATTGATTAGCAAGACCTTGATGCCAAGGTAGGCGTTGCCCACGCCCATGAGGAAAATGTCGTCAACGCTGTCGTACAGCTGCAGGTAGTTGTCCCAGATGTAACACATCAACTCCTGCACCTGCGCTTGGATGGCGCGCTCATCAGCCCTAGGGATGAAGGCTTCGGTATCCTGTTGGTGCTTCAGTAAGTGACTCGCCGTTGATAGATTGATTGCGGGCGTTGCATATGCAAGATGCAGGGCATACCTCCGGATTGGTGATATAATGCGGCACATTGACATCGATGACACCGAATCCCTTCTCAATGGCCCAGCCGATGTACCGAGTCACACCATCCGTCTATGTCCCATTAGCTTCGGCCGTAAAGGCGCAGCAGAGATGTGCAATGTGCTCACCACCCATGCATTATGAGGCTCCAACGTGTTGTCAAGCGGATCGGGTTGTGCATGGAGCTCCGGTCTAAAGATGGAGAAAAAGGCGTCAGTAAGAACCCTATAGCAAAACAGCAGCAAAGGCATGACGGTATGCGCTACTCACGGGTCATGGACAATGACCAGAATCTTTCGCGCAGACTGGATGCCCCTAGTCACCAGCACCTGGTTTTCGAAAGACTTGAAGAGAATGTCCCGCTGAATATAGAGCGGGAGCATGCCGTACTTCTCCGAGAGCACCTGTCGCTGTGCCCGCCGCACGACGTCATGCAGACGTGATGACTCTTGAGCCTGCATCTCCTGGACGTCCACGATGCCAGCCCGCATGCACTCCCAGTACGGCGCCTGGTAGGCCTGCACCTTGGCTAGCACCTTGACCGCATCGCGGCTGATCTTGGGTATCTCCATCTGCGGGGGCGGCTCGCCCATGAGGGTCTGCGCGACGGCTAGCGCTGACTTGGAAATGGCCTCGAGATCGTAGCCGCCCTCGAGGCAGACGGCCACTTTGCCGCCAGCGAGCGACATGAGCATGTGCGTCATGTGGGCATAGCAGCCAGGAGAGACGAAGCAGGCGCCAAGCTCGTCTCCGGCTGCGGCGTCGAAGCCCGCCGAAATGATGACCAGATCCGGGTTGAACTCGTGGGCAATGGGCATGACAATCTTCTGGAAGGCCGCCATGTATTCTCCGTCGCCCATCCCTTGGTCGTGCCAGCCAATGTTGACGTTCTTCCCCAGACCAGGGCCGGCACCGCAGTGCTCGAGGCCGCCGTCGGGCGTCATCGGGTTGTCTGGCTTACCAGGGTAAAAGTCGCCGTTCCGGTAGACATGGAGAGAAATGTAAAGAATATTAGGGTCGTCGTAAAACAGGTTCTGAATTCCATTGCCGTGGTGAACGTCCCAGTCGAGAATCAGAATCTTGCGACAGAGCTCTGGGTAGTCAGCCTGGCAGATCTTGGCTGCAATGGGGACGTTGTTGAACAGGCAGAAGCCCATGGGCGCGTCAAACTCTGCGTGGTGGCCGGGAGGGCGGATCACGGCGAAGGCATTCTTGACGGTGCCGGCAACAACGCTCTTGCAAGTCTCGATAGCGCCGCCGGCCGAGATCAGCGAGGCTTCGTAGGTCATGCTGCCCACGTAGATTGAGTCCCTCCCTTGGTCCATCTGAGTGGACAGCTCGCGGAGCTCATGTGTGGTTTTTCGGGACAAGGCCTCCACCCACATGAAGTGCGCCGGATGGTGGACCGTACAGATTTCTTCCTTGGTGGCCTCTCGGGCGGGAATCCGCCACATGTACTTTGTGGGCTCGCTCTGGATGATGCGAATCAAATCGGCATCGGAGCCGGTAAAGACCAGGCCGTTCTTCTTGAACATCTTCATGATGTATTCTATCCGAGATGGGTCCTCGGGGTGGTGCGGGTTGGGCCCGAAATCTGCATTGGCATGGAGCTTCATGCGGTCGTCGTAGCAGCATCCTGTCGGGAGCAGGCCACGCCGCCGTAGGCGCTCAGGGTAGGCGGTCGGGTCAGATTCCAAGTCATCTTGCACCGTACCGTTCGCGCTCTGGCCATTGTTGGTGGTTTCCATCGAGTCATCTCCAGTGGTGGTCGGATCTAAAAACCCGTTGGCACCCGACGAGCCATCAGCCATGCGGTGATCCTCACCATCCATGACAATATCGTTGTCGTTGTCATCCATCCTGGCTGTCTGGCCACAGGAGGGCTGCCTTTCTGTGAAAGCTGGCTGTCTCTATTGCTACCAGTCAGCGCCGGCAACAGAGCGAAAAGATGGAATGGATCAAGACTGGCTTCTGGCGTGAAAGCAACAGCCGACAAGCCAAGAAAAACAATGGATAGAAAGGTAACAACGAGAGGGCCGGAGCAGAAGGTCGGGGCAGAGAGACAGACAGGCAGGGAGGAAGCTATCGCCATCTCAACGCAGGAGGAGCGCAATGAGAAAGAAATGGTACTTGCCCTGACTTGGCAATGCAAGTAGTCTCTTTTCTGTATAACAAGACTACAGGTAACTGCGTCTTATATTGCAAGGCCTCTCCCGGCAAAGGCGTGCAGTAAAGTGTGTGAGAGCTTCGGACACGCCCAGGGCCGGGAAGCAAGGGCGAGGGGGGGTGATGAAGTGCCAAAGCTCTGTTGCAAGTCAGTCAGAATGAACAAAGACTTAGAGACCAAGAAAAGTGGTGGTGAGTTCAGGGTATGCAAGTGCATGCATGATGTGTCGAGACGGAATGATGCCGTGCGCCGTAAGATGGATGGCAGCCGGGGTTGTTTGAGGTGGACGAGGGCGGATCCCCGTTCGGTCCATCGATTCGCAGCTTCATCCCAAACGGGCGGCTGGTTCCGCCGGGCGCGCATACACGGAAGCACATTTTACAGGCAGGAAATGGAGGGGTAATCATACCAGAAAGAAAAGCCTTCAGTTCTAGGATGCGTGGCTGCGCATTGTCGTGGGTCGGTAGGTCGTCGGTGAGTAAACTGTTTGGGTCGTGGTCGATGTTTAGGGAGCGCCGAGTGGCTGGGTGAATCGAAACAGCGAGTCGCCGCAACCCCGCTACAAAATATTTGGGACCCCTTGCTTCAACTACCTCGTTTCCCACGCTCCCTCAAACAAAGAACCTGGAGAACAAAACAACACCCAGATGTAAGAATGGAAGGAACGCTGCTGTGTTTATTGTTCCATATTTCTTTTACCACCATGCTAAAAGTCGAGGTTGCAGCCAGGGCGATAAGGATCAACTTGTTTCGCGTGGAGCAGGGGAACACATTATACTGTCCGCAGTCCTGTCCTGGGCATGACAAAGACCAGTACCGACAAGTCTAGACAGCCTGCTAATAAACGAAAGCATTGAGAGGAGCAGGTCAACCTTCCCTAGACTTGTCCAATACGGTCCCAGGAATCCAGTTCAGAGCCCAGCTTTCTCCAACATCCATCTCTCTCGGCATTACAAGGGGAGAAGCCCCCTAAGAACTCGCCACGAGCCTCCCACTCCTGAAATCCGCAAAACGAGCAGATTGCCTCTCCTCCACATAATCATCGGCTGGATCTGAGCCGCCATCACGACTCCAGAAAATGCGCAGCCTCTCGGTGCTAGGCTCGCTGTGATCCAGAACGCCGCCGTGGAACATGGGAAACCCGGAGCACGGGAAGGGCCAGAAGAAGCACACATTACGCTCACGCATCACCTCGAGAATCGCTTCGCTGAAGCTCTCGACGCTGTCCTCGATGCTATCATAACTGGGTCAGCAACCGTCGTGACCCAGACCAGAGGGAGAGAGCTTCCCCGTCAGACAGTACATACCGCGGGTGCTGTAACCTGACAAATTGGACCACACTCCCCTTCGTAGCGTACCTGTGACGGTACACGAGTAGATGGAGAAGGGTTTCAGGGCCAAGCTTCATCATCGTAGCGACGATATCCGTGTTCTCGGGAACATCGCCCCACCCAACACGAGCCCCCTCCTCTTTGGTGAGTCGTTTCCCCTAGAGGGAAGAGTCCCAGTCAGTCAAACAGAAGCCCGAGATACAAAGAAAAACAGCCGAAAGGTCGTGACTTACCCCGAGCCCCCTCACCGCGCTGACCGAAGGACACACCCTCCGCCCAACCGCCTTGCCAATCGTCTCCCACATGTCCCACACCTCATGCAGCTGCGTAGTGGACAGCCGTCGCACAAACGCCGCCCGCGCCTCCGCGCTGCTGTCCACATACGGTGCCGGTCCATGGAAGGCTCGGGCAAACCGCGACCAGAAATACAACCCCTCGCGTAGGCGGCGGAGCTCATGAGGGTGGAGGCTCCGACTGTGCTGCGGGACGCCAGCAAACCGCAGGCGCGGAAATTCCGTCTCCCAACGCTTTACGACGCGGCAGAAGCTGAGGAGGGGCTGGTAGTTGTCCGTAGTGCTGCAGATGGACAAGAGCTGGGCGCAGGTCATGTAGTCCGGCAGATCCACGTTCCAGAAGGCGTCGAAGAGGTCTTGGAAGGGGGAGAAGTCGGCTTCAATAATGCCCGGGAGGATGGAGGTCCAGTGTGACTGGGTGACGGAAAGAAGTCGACGATTGACGAGACGCATGTTGTCCAAGGTGTCGAAATCGAGGCCAGAGAAGATCTCGATAAGGATCTCGACCGGCAGATCTTGGAGCCGGGCGGCCGAGGCTCTAGCCACAGCGTCCTGGGTATCTCCGGAGGTGGAGGCTGGCATTCTTGTCTGCAGCACAGATTAGTAAAGAGGTAGAACTTCAAGGGCGTCGACATATCAAACCCACGAATCTTAGTAATTCTATATGCCACACCACTTAAACACTCAAAAACCAAGAAAATGGGGCCAAACAGCGACACAAGAACACGCGTCACTACTGAGCCCACACGAATCTCTCTCACGGCCTATTCTGCATCAACCCCAACGTTGGGGCTATCAAACGAGCGGCAGCGAGAGCCAGAGCTAGAGGTGGAGGAGGTAAGATTGAGGGTGAGGGTGAAGCTGCGGCCGCAGCACGCGCAGCAAGGCACAGCCATGGTGGTTCCCGCTGCGTTCAGGTTCGAGACGCGTCGTCGCGGGCGCTTCGACGCCGTTCTTATGGCCGTCATGAACACAAGCTCAGGTCGGGATTGTGGAGGATAGACAGATGTGCTGCCGTGATGGTTCAGGAAACAAGACCGGAGGGCGGAAGGGACTGATTGCGTCCGAGGGGATCCTCGTTTGAGAGGTTGTTGACGCGAGATGCGAGGCTGCGCTCAGTCACCCGGCATGTCATCATCCCCCCCCAGTCCCGACCAACCGGGCCAAGCTGCGGTTCCCCAAGAAACGGACAGGTGCGCAGTTCCCCATTTCCAGCCCCTGCAACCTTCGCGGGGCCGTGCCTGGATGATGGGCAGGGGTCCGAGGATCCCAAGACTTTGCACAATTCACAACAGCTGTCGGCTTGTCAAAGTCCACAACTTTGCAACTGAGAGAAAACAGAATGCACATGTACCAATCATCGAACTACTGGGCTAGAGGCGGGAGATTCTGCAAGACGACTGTCGCAACATCTGTTGGGGCAGCCAGGTTGTATTCTGGCTCCGGCGGTCTGGGACCAATCAAGCGAGTCACGACTGAGGCTTAGTTACAAAAGGAGTGTTGTTGGTTGTTGGACTCCTCCTGTTGAATGCAGCAGGTTACTCATACAGCGTCTTTGGCGAAGGGGATGTGACTCACTTTGTCAACATCTTGAAGGGAGTCATGATCAACAATCAACACCTTTTCAAGACGAGTTTGCCCACCTTCTGAGCATCAAATACTCACTCTCGGGCAAGCATTGTTTCCCAATCATTTGCGATGGCGTCGTTTCCTGCTCCAAAGACCCTCTCTCTCTCGAGCCTCCAAGCATGTCTGGAAGAGCTTGGCGCACCGATTCCAGTCCCGAGTTTTCCATCAGCGGACCCTATCCAAAACCCCTACGATATCTATCGTTCATACATTGCATCTGCGCTTGAAAAGCTGACTGATTGCGACCGGGTTCTGCTCTACGAGTCCCTGCAGAGGACCTCTACGCCCTCAAAAGGAGACCTGTCCCTTGTGGTGCCGCGGCTGAGGGTAAAGGGCGTAAACCAAAACGATCTGGCCGTCGAGCTGTCCTCTAAGGCATGAGATCTCTCAGCTCTCCGTTGTTGAAGATAGAATCTAATTCTCTGTGTTTTAGTTTCCAGTTCTCACCCTCGTCAACCCTCCCCTGGCTCAGGACAACTACCTCCAGTTCTTTTTCTCGGCATCCACCCTCCCTCGCCTAATTATTCCTTTCATTCATGAACGCAAGGCGTCATACGGCAAAAGCAGGGCTCTTGGTCGCAAGAAAAAGGCCATTATCGAATTCTCGTCGCCCAACATCGCCAAAGAGTTTCATGCTGGGCACCTTCGGAGCACTATCATCGGCCCCTTCATTGCCAATCTCTACGAGAGTGCAGGCTGGGATGTTGTGAAAATAAACTATCTGGGGGATTGGGGCAAGCAATTCGGATTGTTGGCAGTGGGATGGGAGAAGTATGGCTCAGAGGAGCTCTTGAAGGCCCAGCCGCTGAGGCATCTTCTTGACGTCTATGTCAAAATCAATGCTGAATTCAAACCGGAGGAGGCTGCGAGCAAGCAGGCCCGAGATGAAGGCCGAGATACGGCTGAGATTGAGTCGCGTGGCCTCTTTGCGGAACGGAACGCCTTCTTCAAGCGGATGGAGAGCGGCGAACCGAAAGCTCTCGCCTTGTGGAAACGGTTCCGCGACATCAGCATCGAACGGTACATCGACATCTCCGCTCGGCTGGGCATCAACTTTGACGTCTACGCCGGAGAATCTCAGGTGAACCCAGCGACAGTCGCAGAGACCGAGGCAACCTTGAAGGCAAAAGGCGTTTACGAGGAAGACCGAGGATCGTGGTTGATTGACTTTTCAAAACATGGGGCGGAGCACCTTGGGACTGCCATTCTGCGAGGCCGGACGGGCACAACGACGTATTTGCTGAGGGACGTCGCAACCATTTTAGATCGGGCGAAGCAGTATTCGTTCGACGAGATGATCTATGTCGTCTCCTCAGAGCAGGATTTGTACTTTCAGCGTGTCTTTAAGACGGTCGAGCTGATGGGACACACAGATCTTGCGGCCAAGCTGAAGCATGTCAACTTTGGCAAGGTCATGGGCATGTCTTCGCGACTGGGCAAGGTGGAACTACTCAGCGATATCCTCGACAAATGCGGGAGCGCGATGCATGATGTCATGCGGACAAACGCGGTCAAATACGCCCAAGTGGAAGACCCGGACGCTGTCGCCGACACCATTGGGATCACGGCCGTCATGGTTCAGGATATGTCGGGCAAGAGGATCAACAACTACCCATTTGACATCAACCGAATGACTTCATTCGAGGGTGACACCGGGCCATATCTCCAGTATTGCCACGCTCGGCTCTCTTCCATCTCCCGGAAAGCTAAGCTGGCTGGCATCGATCCGACGGATGGAAACATCGACTATTCCTACCTCGAGGACGCGCACTCGGCCGGTCTGCTTCGGATCATGGGCCAGTACCCCGATGTGGTCAGCCTGGCGTTCAAAAATCTGGAGCCATCTACTATCCTGACGTATCTGTTCCGTCTCGCTCACCAGCTCTCCTCGAGCTACGATGTGCTGCAGGTAGTCGGGGCCCCGGAAGGACACGAGGCAGGTCTCGCGCGTGCGGCATTGTACGAAAATGCTCGACAAGTCCTGGAGAATGGAATGCGGTTGCTTGGTATCAAACCCGTAAACAGGCAAGCCTCCATCCAGTTTCCCCACAGTCGTGGCTACTTGTTTTCGAGAAACTAACGACATCTAGGATGTGAGGTGGCTCCCCCGCTGGTCGGTTTGGCCTCTGGGCACTGTGGTCCATCATGGGATTGCTGTGGTAATGTCTGAGAAGTGGTCATTTAGTTTGGGATAAGCCTCCTAGGTTGGATTTGAGAGCAAATGCAAGACCGAGACTGCCCAAGTCAACCTGTTTCCCCCGGAGAACGCCATACAAGAATACATTATCCACACCTAAGCAAACAGCTCTCGGGTATCTAATTCACTGCGTTCCTTCCTCTCGCCGTCCACTAGCCCCAGCGCTCTCCTCCTGGCCAGGGTGTCCCGCTGCTGCTCGACCCGCACATTGTGCCGCCCGGCCTTGGCCTTCCGCAAGTCGGACCGGACCTGGTTCGGCGAAATGAACCGCTTGTTCTCGTAGATGATGGGGCCGCCGAACGCGCCCTCCTGGATGACTATCGGCGTGAGCACGAATCGCGGGCCAATCTCGACCAGGCTGACGTCGGTGTTGTCGCCACTGCCCTTGCTCTTGCGCCCTTTGTTCTTGTCGCCCTCGTCTGCAGCGTCGTTGTCGTCGCCCTTGACCTTCTCGACCTCTCGCACCTCGTAGTTCCGAATCCAGATCTTGCCGTCCACTACGCTGAAGCCCATGACGTGGTCGATGAAGGGCTTGGACTTGCGCGCGCCTTGCGGCACGCCAAAGATGTGGAGGAAGACCTCCTTGATGACGCGGAGGTGAGGTTCGGTCTTGAAGGCGCCGTCGAACGAGAGGATTGGCCGTGAGCCCTTGAGGCAGTTTCCTGTGAAATGGAGCTCCTCCATCGTGTGCACTGCAGGTCGGTCAGCTGGTGGCCCTGGTGAGAGGCCTGGCGTGGAGGACGCCAACTCACAGTTTTGGGCGTGAAACTTGATTGTTGGTCCATTGGGCACCTTGCTAAGCCACATGTACAAATCCTTCCCTTTCCTCGCCTCGAAGAAGAGTACGTTGTTGCAGTTGTAGAGTTCGGCTAGCTCGTTGAGCTGGTACAGCTTGGACTTGGAGTCGAACTTGACGTCTTTCCGGCCGTGGGGGAGCATCGCCGCTAGGTCGTTGAGAAGATGGCGGTGCCTGTCCGTCAAAGTCAGCCATAGTGAACCCGCGACGGCGCAATTTGATGGGTGTCGGTCCGTACCTGTATGTGACACCTCTTGACGAGAGGATGAGCACCCTCTGCTTGTTTTTCCTCTCCACGGCACCATTGCTGCCATCTGTGTCCTTGTCGGCCTTGGTGCTCGACTTGGACAGGGATTTGTAAACTGCCGCCATCGTGTGTGTTGTTGAAGGCGATGAAGAGTTGGTGTTCGTTTTTTTGGCGGGGCCTGCTTGAACGACCGGTTCCGTCGCGATGCAGATGGCAGCAACCGACGAAAAAAAGTTCGGCGGTTGACGGCGCCCCACTCACTGATAAGGCTTATCTCTCGGCCTGATCCGCGTTTCCAGAAGGCGGTCAGTGGCCCCTTGGGCCTTGCGCCCCCTGTTGTCGGGTCTGAGACATGAAACAAAAGCGCCGTGGGAAGAGTCCACTTGGCCTCTGAAGTGCTTGCTGACTTGACGCTATGGGGAAACGAAGGGCGGGCAAAAAGTAACAGCCCTGGGAAGAAATCAGTGGTTTTCGCGTTGCAAGCCTGCAGCCAAGCTGAGCATCGGGGAAACCTCTGCGCAATGTCAGGGTGGACTCAACACCGATCATCATGTTCCGAATCCCAAAGTCCCTTGGCCTGCCTCTAAGATGAGGTATTACACAAGTACTCCGGGTTCGTTCCGCAACAACAACAACAACAACAGCAACTAACTGCCTCGTAACCCATGCATCAAGCTTGGTCGGAAACCCACTGCGAAATCCCAGCAGCCACAGCACAGGTAAAACAGGAGAACAAAAAAAGAAGAAAGCTCGAATAACCCCCTCAAGAATTCACATCCCCAACGTCCCAAGGTGCAGCAGATCCGTGTCCCCCATGGCCCATAAGAATTCCCCAGTTCGTATCAGACATAAGTGACGCCACGTAGTCGTGCTCCGCCGACCCCGGTTATTAACAGCAATTGCTCTTCGCACCCTCCTTTGTGCCCTCCTGGCTGAGCGAGATGTTGTTGCCTTCCCTCGGGTCGTACTTCTTGGCGCCTGGCTCATCTTCTGGCAGGCTCTTGCTCGACACGATCGTGTAGATGGCTGTGGGAAAGAGCGTTAGTTTTAGTTATGGAGGACACTAAGGGGTAGAATCGGGGAAGGCCGGGTGACGCCGTACAAGTCAGGATGTTTTGGAACGCAAGGTCGACGTTTGTGGCCTCGAGCGCAGATGTCTCGATGAAGGAAAGTCCGTTCTCGCCTA
>OUNM010876278.1_pt1 | contig 18921 bp, 23 predicted proteins | sample 1769961 | NCBI WGS metagenome assembly OUNM01 (sample SAMEA3914820, study PRJEB12502) | metagenome | biome: forest; material: soil | place: USA | collected 2012-03-12 | depth 0.3 m
ACTCGCTCGTAGCCTTTCTTGCAGATTCCCTCTGGCGCTACAGGGGGCGTCATTGCGGCACGCGCAGCCCGAAGACATGCAGCAGGAAGCGCGCGGCGTGGCTGAGGCCCGACTGGTCGATGCCGTGGCCGACGCCGGGGGCGATATGGACCGTGACGTCGATGCCGTTGGCCTTCAACGCCTCGGCCGCCTGCTCGGTCAACACATGCGGCAGCATCTCGTCGGCATCGCCATGGACCAGCAAAATGGGCGGCCGCGTCCTGATCTCGGTCTTCAGCTCCTCCGCGCCCGATAAAGCGCCCGAGAAGCCCACGATGCCGGCGAGCTGCCTGGCGCGGCGCAGGCCGACATGGAGTGACATCATCGTGCCCTGGCTGAAGCCCACCAGCGCCGTCTTGCTCTCGTCGAGGCCGTACTTGGCCATCGTCTCGTCGAGATAGGTATCGATGAAGGGCGCGGCACTGCGCGTGCCGGCAAGGCGCGAGGCGGGATCGAGGCGGTTGATCGGGAACCACTGGAAGCCCATCGGATTGCCGTCGCAGGGATAGGGCGCGTTGGGCGCCACGAACACCGCGTCGGGCATCAGCGGCGCCAGCACGGGTGCGAGACCAATCAGGTCGTTGCCGTCGGCGCCGTAGCCGTGCAGCAGGACCACGAGCTGCTGGGGCTTGCCGCCGCCGTGCGGGCCGTGCGAGGGGCCGTCGATCCTGGTCATTTCTTCTTCCCCGCTTTTTTCTTCGTCTTCGCCGCGGGCCGCACAATCGGCTTGGCCACGGTCTGGACCTCTTTCTTGCTCCAGTCCGGCATGTTGCGGCGATAGTGCCAGAGCAGCAATGCCGCCGCACTGCGCCAGGGGCGCCACTGCTCTGCGATTTTCAGGAGGCCTTTGGCGTCGGGCCGCTTGCGCAACTTCTTGAGATGCTGGGCGGCGATCACCAGGCCGAGGTCGAGGCCGGGCATGATGTCGGGTCGGGCGTGCGCGAACATCAGATAGATTTCCGCCGTCCACGGGCCGATGCCCTTGGCCTGGGTCAGCATCGTGATTGCGGCGGTGTCGTCGAGCGTGTCGAGCTGGGCGAAGTCGATGCGGCCCTCGACGATGTCCGACGCGAGCGATCGGCCGTATTTCATCTTGGGCGCGGAGAGGCCGATCGCGCGCAGGTCCTCGTCGGTGAGCTTCAGGAAGTCCGCCGGCTCCATCGACGGCACGGCGGCCTCGAGGCGCAACCAGATCGCGCGCGCGGCATGCACCGAGACCTGCTGGCCGCAGATCGAACGCATCAGCCCGCCGAAGCCCGAAGGCACGATCCTGAGCTCGGGATGACCCACCTCCTTGATCGCGCGCGCGAAGTCGGGATCGACTTTCGCCAGGTGCCGCATCGCTTTCTTGAGGTTCGCCGGATCGAGAACAATCTGTGCCATGCGCCCGGCATAGCACGCCCGTCGAACCCGCTGTAACGTCCGATCATGAGCGTCGTCACCCGATTTGCCCCCAGCCCGACGGGCGAGCTGCATCTCGGCTCGGCCTATTCGGCGTGGGTGGCATGGCAGCGGGCGCGCGACGTGGGCGGCACGTTCCTGGTGCGGATCGAGGACATCGACATCCGCCGCTGCAAGCGCGAATTCGAGACGGCGATCCTGGCGGATCTCACGTGGCTCGGCCTGGCATGGGACGGTGCGGTGCGGCGGCAGTCCGATCACTTCGCCGAGTACGGCCAGGTGCTCGACCGGCTCGATGCGCGCGGGCTGGTCTATCCCTGCTTCTGCACGCGTTCGGACATTGCCGCGTCTGCCGGCGCACCGCAGGGGCCCGACGGGCCTCTCTATCCGGGCACCTGTCGTCACCTCTCGGCGCAGGAGCGGCGCGATCGCATCGCGGCGGGCGTGGAGCATTGCCTCCGGCTCGATGCGGCGAAGGCGGCGGCTGAGGCGGGACCTTATAGCTTCACCGACGAGAAGAGGGGTCGCATCGCGGGCGAGCCGCTGCTGTTCGGCGACGTGGTGATCGCGCGCAAGGACACGCCGACCAGCTATCACCTGTCGGTGACGCACGACGATCATCTGCAAGGCGTCACGCTGGTAACGCGCGGCGAGGATCTGCTGCCGTCGACGCACGTCCATGTCCTGCTGCAGAAGCTCCTGGGCTATGCCACGCCGCTTTATGCCCATCACCGGCTGCTGACGGCGCCGGACGGCAAGCGCCTGGCCAAGCGCGACAAGTCGCTGACCCTGCGCGCGCTGCGCGACAGCGGGAAGACGCCGGAGGAGGTTTTCAGCCTGTTGCCGAAGGACTAAGCTCCGACCATGAAACGAGAAGAAGAACTGGCCGTCGGGAGGCGACTGCTGGGCCATATCGAGGCCCGCACGACGGATCTCGCGGCGGACATGTTCCGCAATCGGGTGATCAACTATTCCTGTCGCGAGCGGGCGGCATTGGAGCGCGAGAAGCTGTTCCGCGACCAGCCGATCTTCATGGGCCTGTCGACGCGGCTGCCCAAAGCAGGCGACTATCTCACCGAGGATGTGGCCGGCATGCCGGTGCTGATGACGCGCACCAATGAAGGGACCGTGATGGCCTTCGCCAACATCTGCCGCCATCGCGCCGCGCCGGTCGCGCAAGGCTGCGGCCACGCGCGTGCCTTCACCTGCCCCTATCACGGTTGGACCTACGACCTCACCGGCAAGCTTTTGGGCACGACCGACAAGGTGGGCTTCGCCGGCCTCGATCTTGCGGCACACGGCCTCGTGCGCCTGCCGGTGGCGGAGAAGTACGGCATGCTGTTCGTGCGGCCCAAGCCCGCGCGGGAAGGAGATTGTCTTACGCTCGACGTCGATGCGGGCCTCGGCGCCTTCGCCGGCGATCTCGAGGCGCTGAAGCTCGACAGCTATCCGCTGTTCTCGACCGACCGCGTGGCGCCGCGCCTCAACTGGAAGTTCGCGATCGACACGTTCCTCGAGGGCTATCACATCAAGCACCTCCATCAGAAGACCATCGGGCCTTTCTTCATCGGCAATTGCGGCCTGTTCGACGAAGCGGGGCTGCACGGGCGCCTGTGCGTGCCGCGCACCACGATCGAGACCATGCGCGGCGTGGCCGAGGGTGAGCGCAGCTTCAGCCCGCACGTGATCGTGCTCTATCAATTGTTCCCCAACAGCCTGCTGATCTGGCAGGTCGACCATATCGAGATCTGGCGCGCCTTCCCGGGCCGCGACGATCCCAGCCGCTCCGACATCGAGATGACGATCTACAAGCCCGCCGTCACGACGCGGCCCGACTCCTATTGGGAGAAGAATCGCGAGATCGCCATCCGCACCGTGCTGGAAGAGGATTTCCCGCTGGGTGAGCGCATGCAGATCGGCTTCGAATCGGGCGCCACGCAGGAAGTGATCTACGGCCGCAACGAGCCGTCGCTGGTGCATTTTCATTCCTCGATCAGGAACGCTTTGGGAGTGCCGGCATGAAACGCAGCAAGCCGCCGTTCCGCGCCGATCAAGTCGGCAGCCTCCTGCGCTCGGCTCCGGTCAAGGCCGCGCGCACGAAGCGTCTCGCGGGCGAAATCACGGATGCGCAACTTAAGGCCGTCGAGGATGCGGAGATCACGAAGCTCGTGGCCAAGCAGGAATCGATCGGCCTGCAGGCGGTGACCGACGGCGAGTTCCGCCGCTCGTGGTGGCACTACGACTTCCTGAAGCATCTCGACGGCGTCGAGCTGGTGAGCGTGACCCAGGGCCTGCAGTTCAAGGGCACGCAGACCAAGGCCGAGGGCTTGCACGTCCACGGGAAGATCGACTTCTCCGCCGGTCATCCGATGATCGAGCACTTCAGGTTCCTGAAGTCGGTCGCCAAGGCTGTGCCAAAGATGACGATCCCCTCGCCGACGGCGCTGCATTTCCGCGGCGGGCGGCAGGCGATCGAGAAATCCGCCTATCCCGACATGGAGCCGTTCTTTGTCGATCTCGGGCGCGCCTACACCAAGGCCGTGGGCGCCTTCGGCGAGGCGGGCTGCACCTATCTCCAGTTGGACGAGGTGTTCGTGGCCTATCTCTGCGATGACGCCCAGCGCCAGATGCTGCGCGACCGCGGCGACGATCCCGACAGGCTGCTGCACGTCTATGCCGATCTGGTGAATGCCGCTTGCGCGGGCCGCACGCCCGGCATGACGATCTCCATGCATCTCTGCCGCGGCAACTTCCGCTCGACCTGGATGGCGCAGGGCGGCTACGAGCGGGTGGCCGACATCCTGTTCAACCAGATGAACGTCGACGCCTATTTCATGGAATACGACACCGACCGCGCCGGCGGCTTCGAGCCTTTGCGCTACCTGCCGAAGGACAAGCAGGTCGTGCTGGGCGTGATGACGTCGAAGACCGGCGCGCTCGAGAGCAAGGACCAGCTCAAGCGCCGCATCGAGGAGGCCGCGAAGTTCACTTCGCTGGATCAGCTCTGCCTCTCGCCCCAGTGCGGCTTCGCCAGCACCGAGGAAGGCAATCTGCTGGCCGAAGACGAGCAGTGGGCCAAGCTCGCGCGCTGCGTCGAAGTGGCGAAGGAAATCTGGGGTTAACGCCCCTCGAGCTGCCGGTTCAGCCAGACCTGCACGGTGTTGGACTCGATGAATGCGCGCGCTTCCTGGCGGGCGGCCGGGTCGTCGACCTTGCCGACCACCAGGGCCACGATCAGGTCGCACTTGTGGTTGACCGCGATTGCCCAGGCGGTGCGCGTGCCGTCCTTGGTGGCGATATTGTAGAGCCGCGAACGCCCGAAGAGGTCGGTGATGCGGATGCGGCTGCCCGCGCCCACCGGCGTGAACTTCTCGTCGAGCAGATCGACGTCGGTCACCTGGTCGACCTCCGAGTCCTCGACCACGCCAGTGTCGCAGTTGCCGCAGAAGCCGAGCTTGGGTCGCACATAGACCGTGACGTCGCCGTTGCGCCAGGCGCGGCCGGGCGGGAAGCCGTCGCGCAGGAACGGCCAGGCCGTGGCGTGCCAGCCCGGCCCGAACTCGTCCATCCACGTCTTGTACCATTGAGCGAAGGTCGAGAAGCCCACGAGACCGACCACGAGCGTGGCCGCCAGCAGCGTGTGAATCAGCGTGCGGCGCGCCAGCATCGCCCTATGGCAGTCCCGCCGCCTGCCGCGCGGCGCCGGTCAGCTCGAGGATGTGCAGCCCGGTGTTGGCGCGGTCGACGATGTAGACGTAGCCGCGCGAGTCGGTCTCGACGTTGTTGGTCTGGATCGCCGTGCGGCAGCGCTCCTTGCCGTCCACGGTAACGCAGCGCTTGTCGGTCTTGTCGGTGATCGACGGGATGAAATAGCCGACCTCCTTCGGATGATAGGGATCGCGGATGTCGAGTGCGCGCACGCCCGCGTTGAAGAAGGCGATGAAAGCCATTTTCTCGTAGAAGACCGGCTCCATGCTCTCGTTGGACGAATGCGCGCCGAAGCGGCCGCCGCGCTGGCAGAAATTGCCGCTTGCCTCGTCGGCGGTGTAGCTCGACACGATCATCGGCCGCTTCTCGGTCGAGACGTCGGCGAACCACACCATCTGCCGGGCCTCGGCACACTCGTTCAGGATCGCCTCGTCGACGATCATGACGACGTCGCGCTTGGCACCGTCCTTGTCCTTGGCGAACTGGGCGACCGGCATCTGCAGCATCGGAAAGGTCGTGTGCGCGCCGTTCCAGTCCGACAGCTCGAGTCGCACGATCTCCGGCGCGCGCAGGTTCGCGGGCGTCGGCGCGGCCGGCCCCTTCAGCAGCTTCTCGCGATCGACGATCTGCAGCATGCCGCCCTTGTTGGTGCCGTAGCCGAAATAGACGCGGTTGCCCGCCGGGCCGGTCGAGATCGGTCCGTGCAGCTCCGTCGGCACCGCGCCCGAGGCGCCGGGCTCCTGGCCGGGCAGGCCGAAGTCGCGGATCTTCTTCGGGTGTGCCGGATCGGAGAGATCGTAGATCTGCGTCATGCGCCGCACCCGCCAATCGGGCGCGCCGGAGACGAGATAGGCGATGCCGGTGTCGCATTCCCACCAGCTCTTGTGCGTGTCCTTCAAGCCGTCGAGTCGCGTGACGAGCACGGGGTTGGCGGGATCGGCGGTGTTCCAGATCTCGTGCGCCTCGCTGCCGAAAGTACGGAGCATGTAGACGGCGTTCTTGTCGGCGTTCGGCAGGGTCTTGCCGTCGCACACCCGCACCATCTGCGCGCCGCCGCCCTCGTACTTGCCGGCCTGGCCCGGGATGTGGCGCAGGTATTTCGGATGTGCGGGATCGGTGACGTCAACGATCGAGGTGCCGTTGTGCTCGGGCTTGCCGGTCATGGGATTGACCGGATCGGGCACTGCGTCGGTGCCGCCGTGATGGCCGATATAGGCGATCCAGCGGTCGCCCTGATGGTGGATCGTCGGCTGGTAAGCCGAGCGCGCCTGCAGGTCGTCGTACCCGACCAGCTTCATGTTGGAGGCTTCGGGCGGTGCGCCGATCTTCTGTTGCTGTCCCCAGGCCGGCACCGTCAAAGCCAGGAATCCGAGGATCGCAAGACCAGGTCGCGTCATGGCGTTTCTCCCATCTTTAACGCGACTATAGCAGCGCGGGAGAAGACGTGTCAGACCTCCTTGAGGTCGTGGTGGTGCAGCGCGCGGGCGCGGAAGTAAGCGGCGATCGAGCGGCCGAACAAGTAACCCGAAACCACAGACATGATGAACTCGAAGGTCGTCTCGACATGGTTCTCGGCGCCGGTCGAGGTCTCGATGTAGGCCTGGATGATGCCGACGATCAACACCGCGACCGCGGCCAACAGCGAGTCGATGCCGCGGTCCAGGCGAACCAGCTTCCAGTAATGATCGGACGCCATGCCGATGAAGGCGCCGCGCACCACGCCGATCAGGATGCAGACGATCAGCACGAACCAGAATTCCACGTCCATCAGGTCGCTCGACTGGGGAAAGGCGAGGACCAGGATCGTGGCAAGCATGGCAAATAGCCCCGGAAGGAGCAGGCGGCGCCGGCGCATCGGCAGGCGGCGCGCTTCACCGGTCGCGCTTGCAACGGTACCCGCCGCGCAGAGCACCATGACGGTGTCGACGATGTAGAGATTGACCACCATGCGCTTGCCTCAGACCTGGTGGGCCATTGGCGGCGCAGGGATCGGGCGCACGCGTTCGTAGGCGGCGGCGGCTCGCAGGATCAGCGCGTCGCGCGCGTGGGCCGAGACGATCTGCAGGCCGATCGGCATGCCATCGCGGTCCAGTCCGCAGGGGATGGTCGCGGCCGGCTGGCGCGTCAGGTTGAAGGTCAGCGTGAAGGGCGTCCAGCCGATGTCGACGCCATCGCCGCCCCACGCCGCGGGCTCATTCACCGCGAAGGCCGTGACCGGCATGGTGGGTGTCAGCAGCAGGTCGTACTTGGCCATGAAGTTGTTCAGGATCACCGACAGGTGCTGGCGCTGGTGGATCGCCGTCACGACCGCGTCCTGGCCGAGGTTGGCGCCGATTTCGGCGGCCTTCAGCAGGCCCGGGTCCATCAGCTCGCGCTTCTCGGCGCTGAAGCTCTTCAGCAGCACCGCGACATTGGATTGCCAGTGCGCGTTCAGGATCTTGCGCGGATCCAGGCCCATCAGGTCGGGCGAGTCCTCGACCACCTTGGCGCCGAGGGTCCTGAAGACCTTTACCGCTGCCTCGACGGCGACCGCCACGTCGCGGTCGATCTTCTCCTTCTCGACGAAGCCCAGATTGGGCGAGTAGGCGATGCGCAGGCCCTTTACGCCCTTGTCGAGGCCCTTCAGGAAGTTCTCCTCGTCGTCGACGCGGGCGTAGGCGTCGCGCGCATCGAAGCGGGCGATCACGTTCATCATCATCGCCGCATCGCGCACGGTGCGCGTCATCGGGCCGATATGCGAAAGCGTGCCCTGCGCCGAAGGCGGCCACAGCGGCACGCGGCCCTGGGTCGGCTTCAGGCCGAATAGCCCGGTGAAGGAGCAGGGGATGCGCACTGAGCCCGCGCCGTCGGTGCCGATGGCGAGATTGCCCATGCCGACGGCTTCGGCGGCGACGCCGCCGCCGGAGGATCCGCCCGGAGTACGGCCGATCTTCCACGGATTGTGCGTGGCGCCGAACAGCTTGGAGTCGGTCACGCCCTTCCAGCCGTATTCCGGCGAGGTCGTCTTGCCGAGCAGTACCGTGCCTGCCTCGCGCAGGCGCTGCGCCACGGGCGAATCGACGTTCCACGGGCCGGCCTCGTCGGTCGCGGCGCTGCCCATGCGTGTCGGCATTCCCTTGGTCAGCACCATGTCCTTGATGGTGATCGGCACGCCGTCGATGTCGGACAGGCGCTTGCCGCCCTTCTTCCAGCGCTTCTCCGAGGCGCGCGCGGCGCGGAGCGCACTGTCGGGGTCGAGATGCTGGAACGCATTGAGCTGCGGATTGAGGGCGTCGATGCGGGTGATTGCGGCCCTGGTCGCCTCGACGGGCGAGGCTTTGCGCGACTTGAATAGCTTGACCAGCTCGTGGGCCGGCATCATCGCGAGATCGGCGGTCATTTCCTGTTCTCCGGTAGGCGAGGAAAAAGAATCGGGTGGGCTTCGGTGTAGCGGGCCGCCGCGCGCAGGATCGCGGCATCCTTGAAATGCCCCGCAGCGATCTGCAGGCCGATCGGCAGGCCTTCGCGGCTGATGCCGCAGGGTACCGAGGCCGCGGGATGGCGCGTCAGGTTGAACACGGAGGAATAGGGCGACCATTGCCGGTTGGGCTTGCCGTCCGGTCCGTCGGGCATGTTCTTCAGCACCGGGAAGGGCTGGACCGCGAGCATCGGCGTCAGCAGGAAATCGTATTTGTCGAAGAAACCGTTCCAGGCCACGGCCAGTTCGCGGCGCTGGGCGTGCGCGGCGATCGTGTCCTGCAGCGTGTAGCCCTGGCCGGCCTTGGCGGTGACCAGCAAGTTGGGGTCGAACTCGCCGTGCCGCGCCTCGGGGAACATCTGCAGCAGGCGCTGCACGTTGGTGAGCCAATGGGCGACGAAGATCCGCATCGCATCGGCATAGGGATACGGCGGCTCGACCTCCTCGACGGCGCAGCCGAGCTTCTCGAACTGGCGCGCGGCCCTGGTGACGAGGGCGGCGACCTCGATGTCGAGCGGGTGGTCACCCATGCGCAGGATGAAGGCCACCTTGGGCTTCTTGAGTTTGCCTTCCAGTTTCTTCACATAATCGGTGTCATCGGACGGCAGCTGCGTGGCATCACGCGGATCGGGTCGCGCGATCGCATTCATCATCATCGCGCAGTCGAGCACGGTGCGGACCATCGGCCCTACGTTGGCGAGATCGCCGTTCAAGCCGGGCGGCCAGGCGGGCACGCGACCGTAGGTGGCCTTGAGGCCGACCAGACCCGTGAAGCTCGCCGGCAAGCGCACCGAGCCGCCGCCGTCGGTGCCTAGAGCGATCGGTCCCATGCCCGAGGCCACGGCCGCCGCGGCACCGCCGGACGAGCCGCCGGGCGTGCGTTCGATGTTCCAGGGATTGCGCGTCAGTCCATGCAGCGGCGAGTCGGTGGTGCCCTTGTGGCCGTATTCGGAACTGGTGCTCTGGGCGAAGACGATGGCGCCGGCCTCGCGCAGCCGCGCGACCGAAGGGGCGTCTCGGTCGGCCGGCGCGGGATCGGTGAGCTTGCTCGCCATGCGCGCGGCCCAGCCCTTCACGCGGATAAGCTCCTTGATCGAGACGGGCACGCCGTCGAGCGGCGACAACGGTTTGCCTTTTTTCCAGCGCTTCTCCGAGGCGCGCGCGGCCCTCATCGCTTCCTTGGCGTCGACGACACAGAGCGCGTTCAAGGTCGGGTTGACCTTGTCGACCCGGGCCAGCACGGCCTTCATCGTCTCGACCGGCGAGAGCTTGCCCTTGGCGTAAAGGCGTGAGAGGCGGGCGGCGGAAGTCTGGGTCAAATCGTCGGTCACGCCTGCTTGTCCTTGTACTGACGCGTAAGCTGCTGGGCCTGGTACTCGGCGGCCATGGCCTGCTCGGCGCGGCCGAGCTTGTGATAGAGGCCGGCCAGCGCGCGCTTGGTCGCGGGCACGACCGGGCGTTCCCTGTCGTCGGCCTGGAGAATCTTGAGCGCCGCATCGTTCCAGTCCGCGCGGATCATCGCGTCGAGATGGATCGCACCGAACAAGGCGCGCTGGGCGATACTGCCGCCGATCGGCTGCAAGTGCGGCATGGCCTGGCCCATCAGGCGCGCGGCGGAGGCATGGTCGCCCTTGGCGTGCGCGGCCAGGCCGTGCGCCATCGGCACTGCGCAATCGGCCCAGGCTTCGCGCTCGAAGGGCTTGGCGCGTTCGGCGCGGTCCTCGAGGCTCGCCAGCATCTCGGTAACGGCGCTCTGCTCGCCCGCGCGCGCCAGGCCATAGAGATACTGAAGGTCTAGGAAGGGCGAGAAGTGCTCGTGCAGGCGCGGCTTGAGATAGGTCGCTATGTCGGCCCAGCGGTCGCCGACGTCGACGCCGCGCAGTTCGAGGCGCGCGAGCAGAGAGATCGCGTTGATCTGGTCCTCGGAGAACTCCTTCCACACGCCCCACACGCGCGTGTCGTGGAGCGCAAGCGCTTCGTCGGCGCGATCGAGGTCGATCAGGAACAGCGCGAGATGCCACCAGTTGTGGGTGTACATGAAGGAGTTGCAGCTCTCCCACGTGTCCGACACCGACTGCAGGAAGGCTGCACCGTCGAGCAGCCGGCCGCGCGCCTCGAGGCAGTGGGCGACGACGTGATGCGCCCACGGATCGCGCCGGTCGATGGCGAGCGCCTTGCGTCCCAGCGCCTCGGCCTCGTCGATGCGATTGCATTCCTCCAGGCCGAAGGCGTGCATGGCGTGGACGAAGCGGTTGTCGGGGTTGGCGGCCGCCGCGCGCTCGCCGAAGCGCAGCAAGGTCTCGGCATCGCCGCGATTGAAGGCGTGCAGCTGGCCGAGCTTGACGGCCAGCAGATCGCGCGGCCAGGCGTCGACGATCTTATCGAGCGCGGCCAGGCTCCTGTCGGCGTCGCCCGCGACCCAGGTCGAGACGGCGGCCAGCCAGGCGCGCTCGCGATCGTTGGCATCGGCGCCGTCTTTCGACAATGTCCGTGCGCGGGCGAGATGGCGCTCGGCCATCGCCTGGCCATCGGCCGAATTCATCGAGAGCGTCAGGCTCGCGGCCATTAGCGGGAGAAGGGCGCAGCGGTCTTCCTTGTCGGCAGTGGCGACGAACTCACCCAGCCGATTGCCGAACGCCAGCCATTCGTCCCTTAGGAAGTCGAGCGCGCCGATTGCCCCCGCATCGGCATTGCTCACTTCCAGGCCCTGACCATCCCTTGCCACGCCCATCCCCCTTGTTGCGCCAGCTTCGCACGACGTGCAACCTCGGGCAAAAGGAACGGGAGGAAAAATGAAACGTCGCCAACTGCTGGCCGCCGCCGTTGCGGTTTCGGCCCCGCTGCCCCTGCGCGCCCAGAGCTTCCCCGACCGACCCGTACGCTTCGTCGTACCGTATCAGCCGGGCGGGTCGACCGACACCTGCTCGCGCATCATCGCCGAGAAACTCACCGGGATCTTCGGCCAGCAGGTCGTGGTCGACAACAAGCCGGGCGGCGGCACGATCATCGGCACCGAGGTCGTGGCCAAGGCCAAACCCGACGGCTACACGATCCTCCTGACGCCGGGCGCGCTCGCGGTGAATGCGGCGTTCGGCGTGGCGCTGCCCTACGATTCGTTCAAGGACATTGCGCCGGTCGCGCGCTTCGTCGACCTGCCGATGCTGCTCGCGTCCAACAACGATGCGCCGTTCAAGTCGGTGGCCGAGCTGATCGCCTGGTCGAAGGCCGTGCCCAACCGCATCGTGCCCTATGCCTCGGCGGGCGTCGGCAGCCTGCCGCATCTGTGGGGGGGGTACCTGAAGGCGCGCACCGGCATCCCGCTCGACCATGTCGGCTACAAGGGAAGCGCCGAGGCGCTGCGCGACGTGATCGCCGGACACGTGCCGGTCTTCTCCGACGTGCTGATGCCCACGGCGGCCCCGGTGAGGGCGGGCAAGCTGCGCGGCCTTGCCGTGGCGATGGCCAGGCGTTCGTCGTTGCTGCCCGACGTGCCGACCGTGTCGGAGGTGGGACTGGCCGGAATGGAGGCGGCGGTGCCGTTCGGCATCTCGACGACCGGCGGTACGCCTCCCGAGCTGGTGGCCAGGCTCAATCGCGCGGTCAACGAGGCGCTGGCCGACGAGAGCGTGCGCCGGCGTCTCGAGGAGCTGGGCTTCATTCCTGTCGGCGGCACCGCCGAGAGCTTCGCCAGGGATCTCACCGTCGAGACGGAGAAGTGGCGCAAGGTGATCCGGGACTCGAAGATTCCACCTCCGGCATAAGGTTCAGATCTTCGGACTACCCCCCATGAAGCAGTAGATCGTCCCGCTGCGGTTGGCGCAGATGTGGCTGCCGCCGTCGGGCGCCAGACTGTGCAGCACGACCCTGGGCGGGACGACGATCCATTTGCCGTCCATCAGCGCGCGCCATATGCCGTTGTCGTCGATATAGGCGCGGGTCGGACGGCAATCGCCGTCGACACCGTTCATCGTGCCGTTGCAGCACGACATGTTCGTGCCGGGCTGTTTCAGTTCCTTGTACCAGTCATGGTTCTCGGCATGGCCTTCGCCATGGTTGCCTGCTTGCGCATAGGCTCGCAGTCCAACTGCAGCCGCAATGACAAGCGTGATCGACAGAACAACAACAGACCGAGTGCGAAAGGGCATGAGGGACTCCCCCATTTCGCCTAACCAGTCGAGCCGGTCGCGCATTCGGAGCGACGCGCCATTGCGCTCGACTGAATCCGTTAAGGCGATGTTACATCAACTCGTTGTGGATGGTCGCTCTCAACTCTTCGGTGAACCGCCGATGAAGCAGAAGACGTAGCCGCCCTTGCTGGCGCAGATATGGCTGTTGCCGTCGGGCGCGAGCTGATCGAGTTCGGCACGTTTGGGCACCGTCGTCCAGCGCCCGTCGATCTCGGCGTGCCAGAAGCCATCTTCGCCGAGGAAGGCGCGTGTCGGCCGGCAATCGCCGCCATGTTCGTTGCCGTTGCAGCATGAGTAACCCGTGCCGGGCTGGCTGAGCTTTGAATACCAGTCGTGGTTCTCGGCATGTCGGTTCCCGCGAAACCCGCCATTATCTTGCGCAAATGCATTCGGGGCCAGGACGCCGATCGCCAGCCCCGTCGCCGCCAGAGCGGCAAGGACGCCGTGGTGCATGAGGCAATCTCCTCATGCGCCTAAACGCTTTATAGCAAGGGCGGTTGCGTGGCGTGCAGCCCCCCGACCGTGGCAAAAAAATGCGGATCGTCGGCCTGGAGCAATCCGTGCCGCACGAAGAAATCGATCAGCACCAGATTGCAGTTGTATTTGAACTCGGTCGTGTCACGCACGGTTTCGAACACTCGCTGCACCGGCCAGAGCTCGAAGGCGTGGACCTCGCCGTCGTTCGCGCGCGGTGCGAAATTCTCCGGCAACTCGAGGTCGAAGCAGGTCATGACGTCGGGCTTGAGCTGGCGGCCCGACTGGTTCCAGTAGGAGACGTAGCCGACAGCCTTGGCCTGGCGTGCCAGCTCGGACGGGATCGAGGCCTCTTCGCCGCACTCCTTGATCAGGTTGTCGAGCAGGCCGATGCCCGCGGGCTGTCCGCCCGCCACGGTGTTGTCGAGCTCGCCGGGGAAGGTCGGTTTCTCGTAGGAACGGCGCGGCACCCAGATGTGCAGCCCGTCCTTCTTCTTCACGAAGCCCGTCATGTGCGGTCCGTAGGCCCGCACCCCGAACCAGGGTACCGCCGCGCGCTCCATGGTCATCAGCGGCGGATCGGAGAAGTTCTGGCTGACGTTGTAGATCTCCTCGCGCCACAGCTTGCCGAACAGGCCGCGATCGCGCAGCTCGAGCAGGAAGGCGCGCATCGCCTCGGAGCGCCGGGCCGGCGTGTCGAGCGCGGGTGAGAGATACCAGCCACCGTCGCGATGGCTGAACAGGTCGGAACGCACCGCGATCGTGGCCAGGAAGTCGCGGTGCAGGAAGCCCGCGCGCGTCTCGCCGACGAACCAGGGCTCGAACTGGGAGAGATCGGCGTTGTTGCAGCGCCTGATGTGGTCAAGGAAGGACATGGTGGCCGGAGATAGCATAAGATGGGTGCAATGACTGAAGAAGAACTGCAGGGGGCTCTCGAAAAGACCACGCCGGAGCGCGACCGTTACGAGCTGTTCGTCGAGGAGTGTCAGGATCAGGACGTGCGCGTGCGGTTCTCGCCGGCGACGGGCCCGGGACACGATGGCGGGTGGACGATGCCGGCGTTGCTCGCGGTCGTGCATGTCTCGCTGCGTGCCGCGGCGGGCGTCGAGGCGCGGGTGACTCATCTCAACGTGACCAGGATCCGCAGCGCCCAGCAGGCCGACTTGCTGGCCCTGTCGCGCGTCATCCGCCGCGACCGCGACACGGTGCATGCCGAATGCTGGCTGTTCAGCCATGCCGTCGTCGAGCCGATGCTGCATGCCACGGCGACGCTGCAGGCATGAGCGCGATTCTTTTCTTCGTCACGGTGTTCGTCGCGGGCTACGGCCTTCGCATCGCCTACGGGCTCGCGAACTCGCTGCGCAGCGGCAGCGTACGCCTGCATATGCAGGGGCGGGAGATCATCGTGACGCGCGAAGGCGACCCGGTGCGTTTCTGGGCGCTCTGGCTTCTCGGCGCATCGCTCGTCGCCATCGCGATCGCCTACGTCGCCCGCCGGGCCGGCCTGCTATAGTGACGCCTGCATGCAAGAGGTGATACCCGCCGGCACGACGGCCGAGCTTGCTCCGCCCGACCGTACGCCCAGTCGGCCGGTCTATGACGGCAAGCTGGGCGAACTCTACGCGATCTATCTCCGTCACCTCGCGCTGATGATCCTGACCCTGGGCTGGTCGCGCTTCTGGGGACGCACCCGTCTGCGGCGCTATCTGTGGAACCATTTCGCGATCCTGGGCGATCGTTTCGAATATCGCGGGCGCGGGATCGAGCTGTTCATCGGCTTCGTCCTGGTCGTGCTGATCCTGGGCTGCTGGGCGGGATTGGTCTGGCTGTTCTGGCACTTCGTGGTGGAACCGCGCGCGCTGCCCGGCTTCGGCCTGGTCGACCTCTTCTATCTGTCTGTGGCCTTCATCGGCTTTCCGCTGGCCTATGTCGGCCAGTATGCGGGCCTGCGCTATCGGCTCTCGCGCACGCGCTGGCGCGGCATCCGTGGCAGCCTGGGCGGATCGGCCTGGAGCTATGGCGCCATGGCGGCGCTGCTCACCGCCGCGAACGCGATGACCGCGCAGCTGATGACGCCGCTCGTCTCCGTGGTCCTCGCGCGGCCGCGGCTCGACAATGCCGCCATCGGCACACAGCGCCTCGAATTCGCGGGCCGCGCGGGCGACATCTACGGCCGCTACCTCGGCTACTACTTCCTCAACATCCTGCTCTGGATCGTGGTCTTCGCGGGCGCGGCGACCGTGATCGGGGTAGGCGGCGCCAGGTTCGGCATGGATGCCGAGAAGCTCTCGACGTTATTCGCCAAGCCCGGCCTGTTCACCCTGCTGGCGATCCTGATCGTGGTGCTGGTGGTCTATACCCTGTTCGGCCTGCTGATCCTGCCGCTGCGCTGCTGGTGGCAGGCCTATCTCTTCCGCTATCTCGTGGCACGCACGCGGGCCGGCGGCGTGTTGTTCGCGACGGCGATCTCGACCCGGCACATGTGGGGCTTCATGGTGGTGAACTACCTGATCCTGCTGCTGACGCTGGGACTGGGCTGGCCGTGGGTGATGCACCGCACCCTGCGGCTGATCGCCGACCAGCTGTGGATCTACGGCGCGCCCGACGGCGCCTCGATCCGCCAGCCGGCCGATCGCGGACCCAACTACGGCGAGGGCCTGCTCGACATGTTCGACGTGAGCGGAGTCTGAGCATGGCCACGTCGCTCGCGCGCTACTACGACGGCGTCACGGCCGAGGTGATGGAAGTCGGCGCCAAGTGGGGCATCGGCGAGCTGCTGGTCTACCGGCTCACGGATTTCTCGATCGTCGCGCGCTGGCGGCTCGAGGACATCGTCGTGCTGGGCGACACCGAGCACGAGGCCGCTCCCGCGATCTCGGTAAGAGGCAGCGACGCGCGGCTGATCGTCGAGGATCCCGCGCTCAAGGCCGAGCTCGCGCGCGTGCCCTATGTCGCTGAGATCGAAACGCCCAGGCCGAAGGTGGGGCCACGGGTCCTGAAGTTTGGCGCCGCGGTGGTGGCGCTGCTCGGCGTGTTGTGGGGCGTCGTCGACTACGGCAGCGAATATGCAGCGCCGCTCGTGCCCTATCGCCTGCAGGCGAGCCTCGGCCGCCAGGTGCGCGCCGGTCTCACCGCCGGCCATGCGGTCTGCACGGGCGCGGAGGGGTTGGCGGCCATCAATACCCTGGCCAACAGCCTGGCCAGCGCGGGCGCGCTCGGCCATCCGGTGCAGGTGACGATCGTGAAGGGCGGTCCGGTCAATGCCTTCACCCTGCCGGGCGGCTATCTCGTCTTCTATTCGGACCTCATCAAGGAGGCGAAGGACGGCGAGGAGGTGGCGGGCGTGCTGGCGCACGAGATCGGCCATGCCGTGAACAATCATCCGATGAAGGGGCTGGTCCGTCAGTACGGCGTCGAGACGATGCTGAAGCTGCTGACCGGTGGCTACTCCGACATCGGCACGCTGGGATCGGGTGGCGGCCTGCTGCTGGCGCTGCGCAACGGCCGCGGCTTCGAGCGCGAGGCCGATACGGTGGGCATCCGGTTGCTCGAGAAGCGCGGCTTGCGCGCCGACGGCATGGCGCGGTTCTTCGAGGAGATGATGAAGCACGAGCCCAAGGACCCGGCGCTCTCGCTCGGCATCTGGTCCGACCATCCGCCGACCGCGGAGCGGATCGCTGCGACCAAACGGCCCCCCACCGGACAGCCGGCTTTCACCGATCGGGAGTGGAAAGCGCTGCAAACGGTATGCAATGATTGAGGGCAGGGGAGGCACGAATGCCACTGCGCTGGGAAATTTCCCATGCCGACAAACTGATCGTGATCATCGGCACGGGCGACGTCACCTTGAAGGACGTCGAGGTTTACCTGGACGACATCGTCACGGCGGGCGCCATGCCCTATGCGAAGATCTTCGATGCGACGGACGTGATCCCCAAACACAACGACCACGACATCATGATGCTGGGCGCGCGGATCAGCGCCTATACCGGAACCCTGAAGGGCGGGCCGCTGGCCTTCGTGTCGACCAGCCAGGTGACGCGCAACACGATCGACCGCTACATCAACCTGTCGGCCAAAGCCGAGCGGCCGGCCGCGGTATTCGCGACGCGCAAGCAAGCGCGCGCCTGGATCGACGCGCAACCCAAAAACTGAAGACTATCGGGGCTGGAGGATCAGCTGCCGCTGACCCGTGACGGCGGCACGACGTTGTTTGCCGGCGGCGGCGTGGTCGTGGGGATCGTCACGAAGGTCGGTGTGCCGGTCTGGGTGATCACGGTCACCGGCGTGTAGACCGGCGTCGATGTCGCCGTCGTAGTCGACGTCGCGGGCGTCGTCGCCAGCGCGGTTGCGGCGGGTGTGGTAAGCGTGGCCACCGTCGTGGCCGGCGCGGTGAGCAGCTGGACCGGCGTCACCAGCGCGAGCAGCGGCAGTGCGGCGGGCGCGGCCGGCGGGACTGCAAAGGCGAGCACGGGGCCAACCACGGTCGTCGGACCGCCGGCGATCACGAGAGCGGCACCCTGCAACGGGCCGGCGCCGAGCAGCGGCCCGGCACCCACGAGAGGACCGGCACCGATCAGCGGGCCGGCGCCCAACAACGGCCCCGAGCCTTGCAGCGGACCGGCGCCCAGCAACGGGCCGGCACCCTGAAGCGGGCCGGAACCCGCGAGCGGACCCGCACCCTGGAGCGGACCGGCGCCCTGCAGCGGGCCGGCGCTTTGCAGCGGACCTATCGTCGGCGGAGCACTCTGCTGGTTGCGATCGCGGTCGGTGACGGACTGGGCCTGTGCGGCGCCGGTCACGAGAAGCACGGCGGCGGCCAGGCTCAGGCGGGAGAATGCGCTCATCTGAAAATCCCTCGTTCGCCATAAGAAATATGAACTCCGACCCCTTGCGTCCAGAGCGGAACCGAGAGAATTCACCTCAATCGGTGGTTGGAAACAATTTGCATCAGAACGCCTTGGTTAGGCTGACGAAGAAGCGGCCGGCGCAGTAGCTGGTGTCGCCGCTGGCTGTGGTGTCGATGTTGGTGCCGGTATAGGCCACCGTCATGTCGAGCCCGAGGGCCGAGGTGACGAGGCCGAACTGCCAGTACCAGTAGTCGGGACCGGGCAGGCCGAGTTGCTGGTAGCGCTCGACCGAGTAATTGCCGACGAGCCGCAGGTCTTGAACCTGGCCTCATCGGCGAGCTTCAGGAAGTCGAGCGGCACGGAGACCAGCAGGCGCTTGTTCCAGTTTCGGCCGGAATCGGCAAAGCCGTCGGGACTGAAGCGCAACTTGGCGTTGAGCGCCACCGGCCCGGAATCGTAGTCGAGGGTGACGTTGAAATCGCCGTAATTGTAGCCGCGGTTGGCGTCGTAGCCGGGATAGCTGACGCGGACATATCCGAGGTCGATCCGCGACCGTCTGGTCGGCCTGAACTTCACGCCACCGGTCGCGTCGAACGGGGCATGCCATGCCTCGACATCGTCGTCATGCGCAGCGATGGCGAGGGCAATCGTGAGAATCGCCAGGAACGGCCACGTCATAGCCGCGGCAGGCTGTCAGCTCAGGTGCCGCCGGTCCAGCCGATCGTGCGGTCGTATTCAGCTTCGGGAATGCCGTAGAATCCGTTGGCCGCGGTGCGCAGGCCCTCGCGGTCGAGGATCTTGATCA
>OUNM010122472.1_pt1 | contig 18906 bp, 12 predicted proteins | sample 1769961 | NCBI WGS metagenome assembly OUNM01 (sample SAMEA3914820, study PRJEB12502) | metagenome | biome: forest; material: soil | place: USA | collected 2012-03-12 | depth 0.3 m
CCATTGTCGATTCCGATAACAAAGCCCTTTTTGTCATCGCGGCGGCTGAAGATCACTTGTTTCGCACCGAGCGCCGTCGGCTTGATCCACGCGGACCAGGTGAAGTTGGCGCCGTCTGCCCAGTTGAGAGAAGGCGAGCTTGGAATCGTGATGCTGTTCTTGCCATCGAAGCGAACGCCAGAGCCAATCATCGAGCCTTCCACGGCGACGCCTGCGTTCTTGGCGTTGTTGGAAGAAGCGCTGGAATCAGCGGCAGGAGCGCTGTGTTCGCCGAAGTGATAGACGAGCACGGTATCGGCATCGAAGGTACCTTTGGCGTCATCGGCACGGACGGCCTTCGGGCCGGTGTTGCCGTAATAGAGGAAGAAGGTGGCCTTGGCACCGGGCTTCACGTCGGGGAGCTTTACCCACACGAAAGCCTCGTTGAGCAGCGCATCGAACTTCTCAATGTGGAAGGGAAGGAGCGTCTTATCGTCGGCCGAGACGAAGCGGATGTCGGTGCCGTCATCCTTGCCCTGGTCGAAATGAAAGTTGCCGTCGTGTAGGCGGAGCAGGACAGCGGTTGTGCCGATCGGATCGGTGATCTCGGAACCAGAGGAGGTGGTATCGACCGTGATCTTCTTGCGGATCGTCCATTCGCTATTCCACCAGGCGTGAGCGGTGCTGGAGAGAGACAGGATCGCGAAGAGGCCGGTAAGAAGGCCTTTGCAAAGCCGCGAGTAAGCCAGAGTAAAAGGTGTTGCCATAAGTATGGGCGTGCGTTGTGGGATGCGTGGGGCGTCCTAGAAATCAGCCCAGACGCGGAAAGTCACAGTGAGGTCGTGTGCCGAGGTATTGGTCTGGTTGAAGAGCGGCAGGGCGGCATCGATGGAGCCGTTGAGGTGATCGAAGAGCTTGATGCGGCTGCCGACGCCGTAACTGGCGAGATTGAAGCGGGACTCCTGCTCGGGCAGGGGACTGCGAATGGTGAGGATTGCTCCGTCTGCGAAGACGTACACGCGCCAATCGTTTGCCGTGTCCTTTTCCTCGACCTTTTCGGCTTTACCAGCATCGCCGGATTTATCGGAGTTATCGTCCCGATGATGATGGATAAAGCCAATCAGTGAAGGGGTGCGCAACTCGACCGTGCCGCCGATGGCATTGTCCCCAAGCTGCTCGGCTTCCAGATAGCCGCGCACCGTTCCAAGGCCGCCGCCTGCGTACTGTTCGCTATTGACCAGCGGCTGATCGGAGACCTGGCCCTGGACTTTCGCAAACGCCTCGAAGCCCGCTGGCAACTCATGCGTGTGTGATAAGTCGCCGCGCAGATAGATATAACTACCGTCTGCGCCGTGCCGGTTATTCTCAAACTCTTCCTGTCCGCTGCCCATCCCACGGAAGTGAAAATTCAGGCCTGCATTGAGTTCAGTGGTCGATCGCTTCGGTGCCCAGGTGGCGCTGTAATTTACACTCAGCGGGTAGTAACTTATCGGGGTGTCCGTCCGGCTGCCTGCAACGGTGAGGCCCTGATTGTAGTGCTTGTAATCAATCCCGAAGCTGAGCGACTGGTAGAAATCCGGGGCTGGTGGCAGCGCGACCATTGCCCGGAGTCCTACGGTCTCACCCTTGCCGGCAACGGCGACTGCGCTGAGCGTGGAGACGTTGGAATCCTGCTTCGTGCCGGTGAGCATGAGGCTCAGCCAGTTTGGCTCGGCGAAACGGGCAATATAGTACGCCGAGTAAACATTGACCTCGCTCACATTCTGCGGAGCGACCTGGAAGCTGCCTCCGATGGAATGACCGAGCTGCCAGAGGTTGTTGTAACTGACAGAACCATTGAGGCGCAGCGGGCTCGTGCCGGCGCTGTAGCGGTTGTTGAGTTCGAGGCTGCCGTGCAAAGGGAAGGTGTCCTTGACGGTGAGATCGATGTTCACCGTGCCGGGTTCCTCGCCGGCGGTCAGCGACGGCGTGACGCGGCGGTCAGGAAGCTGATTGAGCGCGACGATGTCGCGCGTGACCGAGTTGAAATCGACGACCTTGCCTTCCGCAAGCGAAGGCGCACCCGCCTTGATCTGGTCGGGAAGAAAATAGCGGGCGCCGTGAACGCGGAGCTTGGCGACGGTGCCTTCGAGGACGTTCAGGTAAATGATGCCATTGCGGCCCTGCTGACGGGGGATCTGGACCGTGGCGGCCTGATAGCCCTTGTCGTGGTAGGCCTGCTCGAGGGCTGCGCGCGCCTGCTCGACATCGACCGTCGTGCGGCCCGGTCCGAGATAGGGGTAGACCGTCTTTTCGACGTCCACGCCCGGGACATGATGTGCGCCGAGGACCCGGTATTCGCGAATGTAGAGATTGCCTACGATCGGCGTGGCTGGGGAATCAGGAATCGATCGATCTGCGCCGGAGGAGCCTGCGGCGTCCTGATTTGCGGAAGCCGGAGTTGGAAATGCGTTGAGCGCAGGAATCACGACTGAGGCAATCGTGGAACGCAATGCGAACCGTCCTGTGTTCCTGAAGCCTGTTTTGATCAGGGGAAGCCGGAGCCAGGAGGCAGAAAACCCGATAAAATGAGGTGAAACCATCCATGAACGGAACGTGTGGCCCGCTGCAAACCGTGGCGGCGGGATCGGTCTGGACCGGAAGAATTGGAATGGATGGCGTCGTGAAAGCACTTTTGGAAGTGCGCGAAACTCTATAAAACAAGTAGTGATTGCAAGAAGTATTTTGAAGGGCTTCCGCCGGTTCCGTCCGGGGACTGCGCGGTGGACTGGGGATTTCACCGGCGCCGGGAATCCGGCAGAAGTCGCGGGAGCCTTCTGGAACCGGCTTGGCCGTGGTGACGTCGCGGCGCTGCGGCCTCTCGCGGAATTCGGCTGTCGGTAGGCGGCGTTGGCTTTCGCTTTCCTAGTTGCGTGCCTGTTCCTGTCTGATCGGCAAAACGACGATCCTCCCTCCTGGCCGAAGAGGCCGCATTTCCCCAGCACACGAAAAGAGAACGCCCGTCCATCGCACCGGGCGAGGACGGGCGTTACTTCAATGTCGCAGGACGGCGAGCCCCGCTCCGCGGATCGAAGCGTGGGGATCGTACGTGGTGCGTGCGGCAGGCACCATCGGGATTTGCCCAGAATAGCTTCCGGCTTTGCCGTAGGATCGCTAGTGGCGCGGCACGGAGTCGGAGGGAAGACAGTCCCGCAGCGACATTGAATTCGGATCCATACTGTCGTGCGAATGGTGATAGCCGCATTTGCCATAGTTTTCGGAATACATATAATTACCCGACAACAATCTTCGTATCCCTATTACATGTAGGGAACTTACTTATTGTCTAACCGCGCCAGTCCTACTTGCCCTGCTCGAGGCGGTGTGTAGAGTCGACGCCATGAAAAGGCAGAGCGTGGGGGGTGAGAAGAATCGTCGACTCAATGGCCGGACAGCTATTGGGTCCGAGAAGAGAGGGAGCCATCTGCATTCGTTGGCTGCTCTCAACGGCGCGGCAGTACGCTCGAGCGATCTGCCGCTTTCAGAAATGCTGGCGACTCTTTTCGATGGGGTCTGCGTAATTGATCCGAACGATGGCAACATCCTCTTTGCCAATCTCGCCTTCGAGGAAATGCTGGGGTATCCGCACGGAGAGTTGCTCGGATACGCGATCGCCAAGCTTGAAGAAGATCGCGGGGACGGTGCGATGTCTGGTGCATGCCGCCTGCGGAAGAAGGACGGAACATGGTGTGCCTGCCGGGTACGAACGCTTCCTTTTTCAAGCGGGCGCGATGATCACAGGATTCTCCGGATTTACTCGGACGTTACCAAAATAGGTGATCTACAGGATAGACTACGGAAGGTGGCGGACGAGACGGAAGCAGCGGCGCGGTTGCGGGTGCAGGAAATCACGCGGGCGAACGAGGTGCTGCAGGCGGAGAATATGGAGCGGAGGCGGGCGGAGGAAGTGTTGCAGACAGAGGCGGATCGCCTCACTGAAATCATTGCCACGCAATATGAAATCGCCAGGGCCGGGCATGAATTGCTGCCGGTATTGACAATGATCGTGCACCGCGCGCAGAAGCTGACGGGTGCCGACAGCGCGGTGGTCGACTTGCTTGAAGCGGACTGGCTTGTGCGCCGCGTCGCGGTCGGAGCGGCTGCAGACACTGTCGGATTGCGGCTTCGAATGCGGACCAGCCTTTCCGGTGAATGCATTCTCAAGCGAGGGGTCGTGCGGTGCGACAATGCGGAGACCGATCCGCGCGTCGACTGGAATGCGGCGATGAAGTCCGGCTTTCGCTCGGTGGTTGCCCTGCCGCTTTTGCGAAATCAGGAGCCTGTCGGCGCCCTGAAGGTGATGTCTACCCGCGGCTCTGCCTTTTGCGAACGGGATTTGCACACGCTCGAATTACTGTCCGGTTTGGTCAGCACGGCAATGAGCAATGCCGCGGAATTTGAGGTCGAGGAAGCGCTCCTGACCGAGCGGACCCGGGCGGTGTCCGCGCTGAAGGCGCGAAGCCGGCAGCAGGACGTTGTTACAGAGTTGGGACACCGTGCGTTGGCCGGAGGCGAAATCCAGGCGCTCCTTGATTACGCGCTGGCTCGCGTGCAAGAGATTCTCCAGGTCGACGCGTGCGACATTTTCGAACGGGAGTCGGGCGAGTCTGGTTTGATCATGCGAGCGGGAGCCGGTTGGGATGGAGCGCCGATCCAGGCCGCAACGGTGCCGCACGGCAGTGGCTCGCCGGCCGGCGGTGCGCTGCTTACGGGAGAGCCGGTCGTCGTGGAAGACTTTCATCACGAGCATCGCTTTCCGTGGCCGCTGTTTCTGCGTGCGCGCGGAATCGTGAGCAGTGTGAGTGTGGCGATGCACGGGCGGGGAGAGCCCTGCCGGGTGCTCAGCGCGCACGCGACGTTGCAACATTCATTCTCGAGCGACGAGATTCATTTCCTGCAATCCATCGCGAACGTCCTTGCTGCGGCGATGGAACAACGTCGTCTCGAGGAGGAGCTGCTCGAGGTGTGTGGGCGCGAGCAGCGGAGGATTGGCCAGGATCTGCACGACGGCCTCTGCCAGGAACTCGTAGGCATGCAGTATCGGCTCGAGAGCCTGAAGGCGCTGCTGGCAGGCTGGCCGGAGGCGGTAGGCGAAGCCGCAAAGATCGGGTCCTACATGGCTGGCGCGATCACCAAAGCGCGTACGCTGGCCCGCTGCTTCCTTCCCGTGGAAATGGGTGCGGAAGCGCTCACTGCGGCATTTCGCGACCTTACCGCTCACACTTCCGAGTTGTTTCGCATTTCGTGTGTCTTCCAACAGGAAGGTTCGATCCGGCTGCCGGACCAGGTGGTCTCGACCGAAATTTACCGGATTGCCCAGGAAGCGCTGCATAATGCGGTCAAGCACGGGCACGCGGATGCCATTCGTGTCTCATTGCGTCGCGAGCGGGGTCACGTGGTGCTGACGGTTACCGACAACGGCATCGGATTTCCGCCGAAAGCAAGCCTTCGTCCCGGCATGGGGCTGAGGATCATGCACTACCGGTCGGATCTCATCGGCGCGACGCTGTCGATTGGGCCCGCAGCTGGTGGAGGCACGATGGTCGAGTGCCGTTTGAAACTCAGCTAGACTGGCTGAGAGTGGCGTCACAACAGGGTAAGGGTGGCACCAATTCGGGATAGGGACTGAGCCGATTGCCCGGGGCTACGTTCGAGGAGTATCGCTATGCCATGGATACGCGAGCATATCCTTTCGGTCGGAGGTTCGCTGTGCTGCTGCTGCTGCTGGGGGGGGTCTTTGGTTGCGGGCTGGGATGGGAGTGCAGGGCGGATCCGCAATTCGTGGCCTTGGTGGTCGGGACTGTGAGTGCTTCGCCGCGCCAGGCCGCGGCCTATGCGCCGCTAACCTCGGGGACGTCTTTGCCGGCTGGAGGCACCGTCAGGACTGCGAACGGGCGCGTGCGCCTCGTCTGGGAAGGCTTTGGGGCAATCGTGTTGATGCCGTCCGGCGAATTGGCAATCAATGATCTCCACTTTGCGCGGGGGAAGGAAGCGACTGCGGGCTTCGTTCCCGTGAACTCGGCACTGAATCCGATACTGACTCCGAATGAAGCGCATGCCGGATCGTATGATGCTCAGCCGGCCGCTTTCGACGTGACTCTTTCGCAAGGCGGGATCTTCGTGTTTCTGACTGCAGCGCACGCGCGGATTCACTTTTCGAAAGGGCTGCTGGAGACGCACGGAGCTTCCTTTTCCATCAACTCCGAGAAGTCCGGTTGTATACGAATCACGGTCAGTTCCGGTACCGCGACCATTTACCCGACTAGTGGGAAATCGATCGAAGTGGGAAGCGCGCAATTTGTCCGACTGTGCGGGCAGGATACCCACTTGACGGTCAGCGGGCCGGGCTTTGCGAATGATGATCCGGAAGCGCGACACGATTTCGCGATCCTGCACGCGGCGCAGCCCGAAGCAATCGTGACGGCAAGCAATGGCCTCAATCCAGGCGGCGTCGGAGATACCTTTTCCGCTCCCTTCGACATCAAGCCCACGCCCGCGCCCGACCCAAGCAGCAACAAGTCAACAGCGAATCCCACGCCTGCGCCCGACCCAAGCAGCCACAAATCGGCAGTGAATCACCGGGCGACTGCCATTCTCGGTCCGGCTAATCCTCCAAATATAACGGCTCCGGTGAATTCTCCGGAGCAGCCTTAACTCTTGCCGTCCAGGCCGGATGAACGCCCGCCCGTCACGTTTTGGAATCTCTCATTGTCGAAAAGCGCTAGGGGCATGCCTGTCACTGGTCGCCGCGGCGCTGGCGTTTGCCAGCAGGAATGATGCGGCCGGAGAAGTATCGGATCCTGATCCTGATGATGGGCGGCTGATCGCGCAGGTCGAATTGCCAGTGTCGGAGGACGATTCAAATCCAGATCCGAGCGAAGAATCCGGGTCGGAACCTGACCTGCCGGACGGTGGAGCGACTCCCCAACTGGCTCCCGACCATCAGCAGCCTCAATTTGCTGAGAACGAGGACCGTCCTGGCCAGCCTCCATTTGATCCTCCTCCGGAACTTGATGCCCCGCCCATTGCCTCTGCGGCTCCCGTTGAGCCGCCGCCTCCGGAACCATTCGCATTCAGGCCGCCCAATGTGGATTCTAATGTCCGGTTTTATGGTGCGACTGCTCCCCAGGAGATTACGAGCACGCTCGATCCCCTGCTTGGGCAAGGCCAGATGGCGCTCTTTAGTCAGCAGGCGACCTCGTCGAAGTTTCAACTTCTGCTGGGCTTCGGAGTCGGTGCCGTGTTCGACGACAATATCGATCTCACAAAGACCAATAAGAAATCGGAGCTGATCATTACGGTTGCGCCGACGATCGGGTTACGGCTGGGGCACCCGGAAAGTGATTTGATGATCACGGGTGCTTACACGCCGGCGGGAGTCTTCTATCTCAATCACACCTCCCGGGATTCGATCGATCAAGCGGGCCGGCTTGACGTTGCCGCTCATCTGCCCAAGCTGACGCTCGGCCTCCATCTTGGGATGCAATCCGTGGAAGGCAATAGCATCGATGCCGGGGAGCAGGTTCGTCGGAATTCGTTCTACGCTGGCATCACTTCGACTTACGCCTATTCCGACAAAACCAGTTTCGACCTCAACGCGGATTACACGACGAGTGTGTACCATGGATTGCTCGACTCCCAGGAAGTGCGGGTTCAGGGGTTTCTTAACTATCAGATTGGAGCGAAACTTCAGTTAGGTGTTGGCGGATTGGTCGGCTGGCTGGAACAGGAGGGTGGGCCGTCACAGGTTTATGAACAGGGGCTCTTTCGCGCAGTGTATACGCCCACGGCGAAGTTGACGCTAAATACCACTTTCGGGTTTGAGACGCGGCAGATCGGTGGTGGTGGCGGCACGGACAATACTCCGTACTTCAGCATTGGCGCTGCTTGGGCGCCGCGCGATAGGCTGACATTTACCATCGATGCCCGGCGCCGTACTTTCGCGTCGGCTGCCCTGGCGGGGCAGAATTACGTGGCAACCGGCGTCGTCGCTACGGTGAATGCGGTCTTCACCCCCTCTCTTTCCGGATCGCTAGCCCTGGGATTTGATCACGCCGAATACAAGAGCACTGAGACAGGCGTCGATGCCTCGCGGACGGATAACTACTTTTATGTCCGACCCAGCCTCGACTGGCATGTTTCGAAGCACTGGACCGTCGGCGTGTTCTACGAATTCAGCACCGACCACTCCTCGGGCTTTGGGGGAAATCCATTTTCCCGAAATCGGGCCGGAGCCCTGGTGAGCTTCAATTTCTAAGTTATGAAACCCCACATTCACATCATCATTGTGCCGGTTCTGCTGGCCGTTTCCGTCTTTGTGCAGGGAGCGCCAGATGGTTCGGACCGTTCTTCTCAGGTAACCTCGGCGCCCACGGTCATCCGCAGTGATCCGCCTCCCACGCGGCCGCAGCCTGTCGCCGCGATGGCTGCCGCCAATAACTACCGCATCGCCGAGCATGACGTCCTTATTTTTAAGGTCTTCCAGGAAGAAGACCTCGAAACCACGGCGCGCGTGGCGAAGGATGGCACAATCTCATTCCCGCTCATTGGCTATGTGCAGGTCGGCGGGAAGACGGTACAGGAAGCGGCACAGACTGTGCAGGATCGCTTGCGCGAATATCTGGTGCATCCGCAGGTGACGATTCGGATTCTCGAATACTCGAAGCGGCGATTTACCGTCCTCGGGCAGGTGTCCAAACCTGGAACCTATGATTTGCCCGACGATTCGACAATCAACCTTCTCGAAGCCATCGGAATGGCGGGCGGCTATACGCGCATTGCGCAGCCGTCGCACGTGACCGTGAAGCGTGTGGAGGCCGGCGGCCGGGAGACCACTTACAAGCTGGATGCCAAGAGGATGGCTGTGGACAAGGGTAACTCCAGATTCGAGATCGTCGCCGGAGATACCATCGTAGTCGGTGAAAGCCTTTTCTAACTATGAAGACACTCACGAATGGATCGAATTCAGCGGAACTGTTGGAACTTACCGATCAATCGATGGACTGGCAGGAGGTCTGGCACGTTCTCCTGGAAAAGAGCTGGATCATCGCGATCTGCGCGATTGTTGGATTCTTCGCCGCGACAGCGTATGTGAAACGGATTCCCGTGACTTACAGGGCGACGGCGGTGCTACAATATGATGCCGACGATCGAAAGGTCCTCGATTTCGAGGACGGCACGCGTCAGGACCTGGCAAAGGATGCCGAGGTTCAGACGATTCTCGAGGCGTTCCGCAGCCGTTCGCTATTGGGCAAAGTCGTGGAGACCGAAAAGTTGAATGAGAATTCGGAGTTCATGCCGATGGGACCAAATGGGGCTCCGCAATCGGTGTCTACGGCGGCGGCGGTCCTGGCTGGTTGCATCGACGTGCAGGAGCGCAAGGGGACCCGCCTCATCGATGTGACTTCAAACCACCACAATCCGCGGATCGCGCAGCAACTCGCCGATGCGATGGCGCGCCAATTTCTGAACCTGACAGTGGAACAGCGCGCCAGTAGTTCAAAGGCGGTGTTGCAGTTCCTCGAAAGCGAAGCGGACCGTTACAAGGCAAAGCTGCAGCAATCGGAGGAAGCGATCCAGGATTACAAGGAGTCGCAGAACGCTGCGTCGCTCGAGGAACGGCAGGATACCGTCATTGGGAAGCTCAAGAGCCAGAGCAACCAGTTGAGCGAAGCCAAGGCGACTCGGATCCGGTTGGGTACGGAGTATGAGGAAGTGAAGAAGTATGCGGGAAACCCGGAAGGGCTCCTCTCGCTGGCGAGTGTGGCGAGTGATCCTGCGATTGCCAGCCTCAAGCAAAAGATCAGCGGGATCGAGTCGCGAATTGCCACACTTGCGCTGCGATACACGGACAAACATCCGAAGATGATACAGGCAAAAAGCGAATTAGCGGAGGCGAAAGCCGCGTTGTCGCAGACGGCCAAAACGCTACCGAACCTGATCCACTCGGAATACGAACGCGCAGTGGCTACGGAAATTGATTTTGAACATGCGGTGCGCGAACAGGAGAAGCAAGCGCTCGCGCTGAGCAAGCAGGCCATCAAGTACAATGTGCTTCTGCGGGATCTGGATACGGACCGGGTGCTCTATGAGTCGCTGCTCCGGCGGATGAAAGAGACCGATGTCGCCAAGGGAGTGGATACAAATAACCTCCGCGTCTTTGAGTCCGCTGCGCTTCCACAGGCTCCGATTGACCGCAAGGCCAACCGCTTTCTGCTCATGGGACTTTTCGGAGGGCTCATGCTGGGAGTCGGTTCGGTTTCCGCCGGCCATTTTATGAATGGCTCGTGGAAGACGGTCGACCAGGCGGAATCCGCGACATCGCTGCCGGTGCTCGCCTCGGTGCCGCGGTGCCGGCGGGTGCGCCCGACGATGGAAGGTTCGCCGGTGCTGGGGAATCCCAGTTCGTCCACGGCGGAAGCATTCCGATTTCTGCGGACCTCGCTCCAAAAGGTCGCGCGAAAGGAAGGCCATATGACCTTTCTTTTTGCAAGCGCGCTGCCTGCCGAAGGAAAGACCCTCTGCGCGGTCAACTACGCGATCACCTGCGCCCAGCAGGGACTTAAGACCCTGATCATCGACGGCGATCTGCGATCATCCATGATTGCCTCGATCCTGCTAGGGAAGCAGGAATGCCCGGGCATTGCCGAGTTTGTGGCAGAGGAGCAGCCTTTGTCCAACTACGTCCACGAGACGACAGTGCCCAATCTCTTTGTGCTGCCGGCGGGAAAGAGCATGCCTCATCCGGCCGAAATGCTGGCGACACTGCCATTCGCCCGCATGATAGCGGAAGCCAGGCACGAATTCGATTGTATCGTCATCGATTCCGCTCCGCTCCTGTCGGTCAGCGATACGCTGATCATTGTGGAGTATGCGGACGCGGTGTGCCTGGTCGTTCGCGCTGGGAGCACTGATCGCAAGTCTGTCCTGCGTGCCTGCCATCTCCTCTCCGAGTTTGGCGTGAAGCCGGTTGGATTGGTGATGAATGCAGTGCCGACCCGCCGCGTGGTTCCATACTATTGCGCTGCCGGTGCTTACGGGAAGCGCGGCTATCGTGCGAGGACGTCAGCCTGAGGATGGCCGTTCCGCCGGCTACGCGGCAGAGGTTATAACTCTGCCGCAGCCGGCAGCCGCGCATTGGTGGATGTGAGGCCAAGAAGTGTAGCGGCATAAAGTTGGAGCGATGCGATCTGGAAGGGGAAATCAACGGTGGCGTGAAGGGCCATTCCGGCCAGCGATAGGGAGGCCGCAAGAAAGAACGCCCGCTCCCGGTTGCGACGGCTCTGATCCGCTGCGGCTGCGAATCCCCCAATCAGTCCGCGAAGGAATAGAAGCGCCCACGGCGCGGCCCCGATTGTGCCCCATTCGAGTAGGGTCTGAAGATAGTCGTTGTGAGCATATCGCCAGATCCCGCGAATCGAGTCTCCAAGAAAGTGAGTATAATGAGGAAATGTGATCTCAAAAGTGCCCGGACCGAATCCCCAGAAGCCGGCGTCAGGCGCCATTTGCAACTCCGCCGTGTAAGCGAGCAACCGGGGATTGGCTGTGTTGAGCTGGCTTGGGAGTGCGCCCCATTTCTGCGCTGCACTTTCCCAACCGGCGGAGGGAACAATGATCGCCACGGCCATGGTGGCGAGCAAGACGACTGGCTTGGGAATATGCCGGGCCTGACGTACTGATGCTCTTTTGAACAAAATTGCGGATGCCGCCAAAAGCGCAATCAGCAAGAGCGTAACCACGAGCGCCGCACGCGAAGCATTGACGAATGCGCCGGCAGTGATTGCAGCGAGCGCCGGGAACGCGAGGGCGCGCTCCCATTGGACGTGATCCTGGAATGCCTGCCGCGCCGCGATCACTGTCAGTGGAAGGACTAGATTGAGAAATGCGCCTGCATTTCCCGAGTATTGGTAAGTTCCAAAAAACCCGATCGAAGGCGGTCGTGGCGCCCAGAAGATAGCGGTCGCTCCGAGGGCGTGCTGGACCAGACCGAAAAGTGCAACCGAACCGCCGGCTGCAACGAAGCTCCACAAAATGCGCCGCCGCCATGTCCTGCGGCAGCCGAGATCTCCTGCGTAGATTAACAAGCCCAGCAGGATCGTAACCCGTACCATCGCGCCTACGGAAGTTGACGCATCCACCGTGCCCGGTCCGCTTGCCCACCAGTGCTGAACGCTAGCAAAGGCTGCGTGTGCTGAATCATAGCGGAATTGCGCATTCAGCGCCATGAGCCAGCCCTGCCCCAGTAACCAGGCAACCATGAGGGCTGTCCACCGGTCGATGACCGGAAGCCGCCGTTCAATGAAACACCCTGCGATCCATAACCCAAGGATCGTACCCCCGATTCCTTCAAGCGCCAGGATGGACCATGCTACCGTGCACCCATATGCCCAGGGTGCGAAGAGGAGAGCGCCGGCGAAGAGCCAGGCGGAAATATCCGTGATCGCAGAGCGGGATGGGACCATGGCGGTGCCGCCCGCCGGGCGGCAGAGTGTAACTGTACCCAGCCCTTACTTTCCATGTCCATTCGCAACGAGCGTCTCCGCTCGGCTTGCTGGGATCTCGCTAGTGTCGAAACCGTGGAAGCGCTGCCAGCCCCTTTCCGCAAAATCGTGAAACTCCCTGCGGAAGCGCTCTGCCGAAAACCGGTGCGCATGTTGATGGATCACTTCCGCATCAAACTCCAGATCTTCGAATTCACGGACGGCATCCACGATTGCTGCTTCCGTTTGTTCATAGAAGAACCAGCCCGTCTCGCCCTGTATCACGGACTCAGTGACGCCGCCTTTCCCGAAAGCAATCACCGGCGTGCCGCATGCCTGCGCCTCGATCGGGGCGATTCCAAAATCTTCCTCAGCCGCAAAGATAAACGCTCTGGCACTTTGCATGTGGCGAATGACTTCACTGGTTGGACGCTGACCGAGTAGCGTGATATTGGAGGTCGCCTTCGCTTTGACCTTTTCGAAATCCGGTCCGTCGCCAATGACAACCAGCTTCTTGTCTGGCATGTGCGCAAAGGCAGATACAATCAGATCGATTCGCTTATACGGCACCATCCGCGAAACGGTAAGATAGTAATCATCCCTAGTTTCTCGAGGCCGCATCGCAAAGGCACCGAGATCCACGGGGGGGTAAATGACCGCCGCATTCCGATTGTAGATTTTTCTGATGCGGCGGGCCACAAATTCAGAATTGGCGATGAATTCGTTTACTCCCGCAGCGGTACGGCTATCCCATAGCCGCATATAGTGAAGGATCGCGCGTGCGACCCAACTGATCGGCCCGGTTTCCAGCTTGGACTCACGAAGATACGTGGATTGCATGTCCCAAGCATATCGGATCGGTGAGTGGCAATAGCACAAGTGTAATTGATCGGGACCGGTGATCACTCCCTTGGCTACCGCGTAGCTGCTGGTGATGATCATGTCGTACGCGGAGAGATCGAATTGCTCCACCGCGAGCGGCATGAGGGGCAGATAATTCCGATACCTTGATCGAACTGACGGCAGGCGCTGGATGAAGGAAGTTGTGACAGGCTTGCCGTGCAGGAATTCCCGATCCGTTTCGGAAAGTACTTCGAACATGGAATAGAGATCAGCTTCCGGATAGACGTGCAGGATCTGCTCCAGGACCTTCTCCGCTCCCCCGTATAGGGGCAGCCAATCGTGGACGATGGCGATCCGCCTCGTGGCGCTACTGAGATGCCGGCTCGTGTTTATGGACATGAGTTTCGTATGGCAGGGACTAATGTTGCTATCTCACTTAGCGGTGCAGCCGAAACTGCGTTGCCGAGCGATGATGCAGGGCGGCTTGGTAAACTCTTTCGGTGGCGCATGCGGCGGCTTTCCAGGTGTATTGTTCCTGCACTGTTGCGAGGACGGCTTCCCTGAATGGAGCGAGGTCCGCGGCTTCCATTCCGGCGATTCTGTGGATTTGAACCGCGAGAGCCACCGAGTCTTTGATCGGTACGAGCCAACCGTTCCGGCCATCTTCGATCAATTCAAGGAGGCCTCCTGTAGTCGTCCCTAGTACGGGTGTGCCACAGGCCATCGATTCAAGGCAGGAAAGGCTAGTGGCCTCCATGAGTGACGGAATGATGCAGGCGTCGGAGATATTCAGGAGTTCGGTAAGGTTGTCGTGACTCATGTTTCCGAGAATCCGGATGTCTCCTCGAGGACATCGATTGAGCGTAGCTCTGACAGCGTGCTGGTATGTGCCGTAGCTCGGAGTCTCATTTCCTGCGAACAGGAAGACGCTTTTTGCAAGAGTTTCCGCATCGATTTGCCCCAATGCCTCTGCGAGATAGATGACACCTTTGGTGGGGGCCCACCTTCTCGGGCAAATGAAGACCTTTCGGTCCTGGCAGTTCCATTTCTCCCGAAGCTGGCAGCGCACATCCTCCGGAACGGGCTTGAATTTGTCGGTGTCGACTCCGTTTGGAATGTAATAGCTGTTGTGCAGTGGCGGAACCAGCTCCCGGCTCGGGCCGATCACCGCGTGGAATACCCGCATGAAATGATGTTGTGCGAGTCGCGTCCCGGAGTTCCGTTCGAAGAAAAGATAGGCGCCGGTGTGATTGGTAAAGACAAGGGGGTAGGAACGCGAAAGCAGGCATGCCAGGCGCAATCCACCAAGGTAAGTGTGCTGATGGATGATGTCCGGGCGCAGCTTTTTTATGTGACGGGCAATTTCTTCCGCGTGACGATTCTGATCCAGTCGGTGGGCAAAAGTCCGTAAGGTATCCAGACACCCGCCCAGCTTCTGCGCGATCGAAAGGTGCGTTCGGCCGGGCATCAATTCGGCTCCGTCCGTGCGCGACTGATAAATCGGGCTCGGAACGAGGTCTTCGGTTCTCACGACGATGGCATCATGCCCCCGCCTGCTCAATGCGGAGGTCAGGTACTCGACGTGGTGCTCGAGGCCGCCTGGAACGTCGGCCGTTGTGGTGCGGGTGACGTGGACAACTCTCATGAATCGCTCTGGGGGGTATGAGCTGATGCGTGGCTGCCGGAAGCGGCTAAGTGGAGAGCGAGGCCGTGGCCTCACGCATACTGCAGACGACGAATCCGTGATCCTTGGCGGCCTGAACTAAGTCGACGAGAAGCTTTCGAGCATGGAGTGCTGCGTAGAATGGGTGGTCGTAAACAACGCCGAGGCGCTGTTTGGTGCGCAGTTGCGAGACGAATTCATGGATGATTTGGCGATGTGTCCAGCCGCGCGCATGCATGCTTTCCAGATAACCGGCGGATCCGCTCGACGCGGTGATATTCGTGGGCATCGAGACCAGGCCCTCTCCCAATAACCGTGGGTCGGCGACCGTGCGGTCGTGGGTATCGGCCAGCAGATGGAATCCGAGAGAAGCGAGCAGCGAGGGAAGTGTGCGTGGGCTATTCCAGGCCGGCGACGCAAACGATTGCGGACGATCGATCCCGCATTCGTGCATCCAGTGAAGACCTGTCAATAGTTCAGCGTGGAGCCGTTCCTTACTCCAGCGATGTGCATAGCGTTCCCAAGAAGCATGGTTGCGGCCTCCGTGCAGGCCGATTTCGTTTCCCACCGCCGCTGCTCGCAGGATGTCTGGTGCCGAGCGGCCCGCCCGGGTATTCTTGACCGCCGCGATTAGAGAATCAAGCAGACCCAGCTTTGCGGCGGCGGAGAAAGAACCCCGCCTTGTCGGCTGGCGAACCAGACGCGACGCCGCCTTGGATGCCGTGACCCAAGGATGAAAGGCGCGTCCCATATTTATAAAGAAGGTAAACTGAACGCCCAGGGAAGCGGCGATGCTGGTCAGAACGGGAATGCCCCGTTGCACGCAGACATGAGTATCTGCGTCGAAGCGAAAGCAGCAGTATTTGGCCATGCGTTTCTGGTGTACGTTTGGAGGGATTAACCGCGGTGCACTTCACGACGCCAGGCACGAACCTTCCGACAGATGGCGCTTTGTGATTTCGACGATCCGTCCGGCCGCGTTTCCGTCACCGAAGAGTCCGTTATTGGTTCCAGGATTGGCGGCTGTCCGCGGCGTGCCAAGCATTTCCTCGGCGTGGTGAACAATTGTCATCGGATCAGAGCCAACGAGGCGCGTATGTCCGGACTTCACTGCCTCGGTGGGCTCGGTCACTTCCCTGGTGACCAGGACAGGGAGTCCAATGGTCGAAGCTTCTTCCTGAACGCCGCCGGAATCGGTGATGACCAGAGTGCTGCGAAAGAGGAGCCAGATAAAATCGAAGTATGGGAGGGGATCGCGCAGATGGATGTTATGGATTCCGCCGAGTTCCTCCAGCACGCGATTGCGGATGTTCGGATTCGGATGGACAGGGAACACGACATTGATCTTCGGGTGCGCGTCGGCAAGCGTTCGGATCGCCGTGCAGATGGATGAGAGCGGCCAGCCGATATTTTCCCGACGGTGCAGGGTCACCAGGATTGTCGGGCGGCTGAAGTCGATGTCGGAGAAGGCTTGTGGCGCATTGGCGTTCCGATCGTTGGCGAGTAACTGCGCGACCGTCTGTAGGGCGTCTACCACGGTATTGCCCACGACGTGGACATTATGAGTAATGCCTTCTTTATGAAGATTCCTGCGAGCGCCAGAAGTATGTGCGAAATGAAGGTCCGCGAGATGACTAATGAGCACACGATTAGTTTCCTCAGGAAACGGCGCCAGACGTTGATAACTCCGCAGGCCTGCCTCCACGTGAGCGATCGGGATTTTGTTGAGGCTTGCAGCGAAGGCCGCGGCAAAGGCACTGGTCGTGTCGCCTTGCACAAAGACCATGTCCGGGGTGGTTTGTTGGTAGACTTCGGTACAGGACTCAATGGCTCTCGCCGCCAAGTTTGGTAGGCCCTGATTATGCGACATCAAGTTCAGATCGATGTCCGGGACGATATCAAAGTAAGTGAGGAACTGGTCGAGCAGCTCCCGATGCTGGGCGGTGACGCAGACCGTGACGCGAAACGTTCCATCCAGAGCAAACGCCTTGATCACTGGCGCGAGTTTGATGGCTTCGGGCCGCGTGCCGAAGACGAAGATCAGTGATTTTCGAGATGGTTGGTGCATGGGGAGTGGTCTCGGTGAATGTCTGAAACGCAAAAACCGCCGGAAGGAAGTGCTGACACGAAGTTAGCCGCGCTTCGGCTTTAAAAGGGATGCGTAGATCTCCTGGATCCTTTGCGCGCCATTCGCGACGCGGAAGTTCTGTCGGACATGCTGTTGTCCGGCGCGTGCGAGACGCTTCGCTTCCGCAGGGTGGCGAAGCAGGAAGAGCATGGCTTCGGAGAGATCACGCGAGTCTCCCATTTCGGTCAGCAATCCATTTTTGCCGTGGGAAATGATCTCCGGCACGCCGCCGCCACGGCTGGCGATTACAGGCTTTCCAGCTGCCATCCCTTCGATGATGACCTGTCCGAATGGCTCTCCGCTCGTGGAGGCATGAACCAGGATATCCAAAGGCTGCAGCGCGGCGGGGACATCGTGGGCGAAGCCGGTGAAGTGGACTCTCGAGCCGAGGCCCAGTTGTTCGATCTGTCCGCGCAGACCGGCCTCATACGCATTTTCGTCGAAGAGAGGGGTGCCGATGATTTGAAATTCTGCTTCACAACCTGCACGCAGCACCTTTGCGGCGGCATCGAGAAAAACGTGCTGCCCTTTCCAGGGAGCGATGCGTCCGAGGATTCCAATCCGCGGGATCTCAGGGGCGTGATCAACATTCCCTGCAGGGTAAGTCGATTCCAACTCGTGGTCGGCAAGGCCGTCGAGAACGACCGTCGAGTTCAGGCAAGAGGCCGGCAAGGCGAGCCGCTCCAGGACGCTGCGCGATACGGCGAGGATGTGCCTGGGGCCATATCTTGCCAGTAGCCTGATGACTTTTACGGCCGGTGCCGGAAAGTAAGTGGGATCGATGTAATCGCGCACGTGCCAGATCACGGGAAGATTTGCCAACCGGCCCGCCAGAAGCCCGTACACGTGTGCCTTGATCGTATTCGTATGAATGAGGCTCACGCCGTTTCGGCGTGCGAATGCTGCGATTCGTGCCGCGTAGTGCGCCGTTCGTGCAAAGATCGCGGGCGACAGCAGGATGCGGCTCCGGAGGGTATCCTTGCGGGCTCGCCTCACGGTGGCGTCCAAGGGTAGCACGTGTGCTTCAATGCCGAGGCCGCGCGCCATTTGTACTGCAGGGCCATCCTCGCCAAAGGCGATAATGGGAGTGAACCGGTCGCGGTCGATGGCGCTGAGCAACCGGATCAGGGCAAACTCCGCTCCACTCGGTTTCGCCGCGTGATTAACGTACAGGATCTTGCAGGGTCGGGATGCCATGGTGTATCTCTCCTGCGCCGACATTTTCGCCGGACAGGACTTTGAGGTAAATGTCTCGCATGTGCTCTGCCACCGCGCGCCAGGTAAAGTTGCGCTCGACTTGCACCCGGCCGAGGCGACCAATCGCGTACCGCATTTCAGCATGGGTGCGCAGTTTCTCGAGTGCTTCGGCGAGGGCGTGGGGATTGCCTTCGGGTACGATGAGGCCGCCTTCGCCGACGATTTCCGGAATGGCTCCGGATGATGAACCAATCACCGGCGTGCAGCAGGCGTGGGCCTCAATAATGACGCGTCCGAACTGTTCCTTCCACGTCGCTGTCGTGCGGGAGACCAACAGGAGCGTATCCATCGCGTTCATGATTTCCGGCAGGTCCGCCATCCTGCTCGGTGGAAGGAATCGGACACGAGCGGCGAGCCCGAGTTCTCCAATCCGGCGTTTGATCTGCTCTTCGAACGGACCCGCGCCCACAAAGAGCGCATTGGTTTCCGGAGCGCACATGGGCAGTGCCTCGATGAAATCGATCAGGCCTTTGGCTTCGATGAATCGTCCAATATAACCGGCAACGAAACCGGACAGC
>OUNM010397484.1_pt1 | contig 18897 bp, 14 predicted proteins | sample 1769961 | NCBI WGS metagenome assembly OUNM01 (sample SAMEA3914820, study PRJEB12502) | metagenome | biome: forest; material: soil | place: USA | collected 2012-03-12 | depth 0.3 m
CATATCGACCTTCGGATATTAGCCCCAGCCGGCGGACGGTTGGGGCTGTTGTTGCTGCTGTGCTCGGTGGTGGGTGCGGCGGATTGTGGGGAGGAGTGGTGGTCAGGGGCTGGGTATTGATGGAGGAGGAGGGAAGTTCGAGAGGGCTCCGTGAGAGGTGCGATAGACACTGGAGACGAGTGGCTGTGATGGAGTGGAGACATCGCGTCGGGCCCCGGGACGGGCGAGAGAACGGCCTGGAGAGCATCAAGGGTGAAGGGCGAGCCCGGCCGGGAGGTCAGTCGGGCGAGGAAGCTGCTGCCGGTGTTGTCTAGCTGGGCGAAATTGAAGCCCCTGCTGGCGAGGCACTGGGTGATGCTTGCTAGCTCTCCGGGAGCTAGGGAGACGGGGTCCAGGACGTGCAGGAAGGTTTCGCCGCGGTGGTTGGCTGCGTCGGGATGCGTGGCGACCTCCAGGATGCGGAGGAGGACCAGACCGGGGGCGCCCCAGCGCGCAGCAACGTGCAGGGCCGTGTTGCCTAGCCCGTCGCGGCTGTTGACCTCGACCGCGGTGCAGGTAAATGCCTCGGCTGGGCTGCCGTGCGTCCGGACCGCGCTGATCCGCTGGTGGATGCACCAGAACGTCTTGCTGCAGCAAAACCGGACGAGCTCCTGGTTCTCTAGTGTGTAGGACGTGCTGCCGGGGCTGTATTGGTCTTGCGTCTTGTGGCTTCTCGGCGCAGACGGTGGGTACGAGAGGACACCCACATGTGCAGGTGTTCTCCTGTCAGTCGACCAAGTATGACTATCTGCCATCAAAACGGCGACGGGGCACCGGGCCCCGTTCCGCTCATCCCGCGACCCAGATCCCGACAGCTCAGCCCGGGACGAAACCGACCGCATGCTCCGCTGCGACGATCCGCTGGAAGACCGGGAGAGGCTTGACCGGATGGACAGGCCACTCACCAGACTAGCCACATCATCCAGGAACGACGACGACCGGCTGGGGCATCGCTCCCTGAGGAAATCGACCTTCTCGCGCCGTGCATCATCGCAGTCAGACCACGGGTTCTTGAACATCTCGGGCGACGGCTCCTCGGCATCCGTGGTCCCGCTTTCCAACGACGTCCTGGGCTCGCCAGTGTCCAGGGATCGATGGCTATCGTTGGACGCTGTCTCTGGCCTCTGATCGGCAGGCGAGGAGACCAAGTCCATCTCGTCTGGCTCCCCACTTGCGTCTCTCGACTGCGTCGAGTCGAACTTGGATCTCCGTGGGTTTGACTGCAGGAGGATGGCACACTGCTTGACCACCTGTCTTGGTGGAAGAGGCGCTTGCGCATTGGCTTGAAGGCTCCCTTCTCTGATGGACCTGAGATAGACTAGCCGTTCGGCCATGCTAGTCCGGTTTCTGGGTCTCTTTTGGCGGTACGACTTGGACAGCATCTCGTTCAGAAGACATTGGGTATGGCGTGGTCTGTTGCCCAGTCAGCTTAGCCAAGCAAGCAGCGTCCGTCCGGCACTCGAGGTCTTACTTTGGTTGGAAGTCCCCCTCAGCCAAGATCTCGAGTATCTTCTTCAGCGACAGCTCCGCCTCGGGTGTGCAGAGGTACAGTCTCAGCAACCGCCGCTTGCGCGATCGGGTCCAGTCGATCGCTGGTCTGCCACGCCTCCGGGGCGGTGCTCCTCCAGGGGCAACAATTGGCTTCGTGACTCGGCCCTCTCTGACCCGGTGCATTGGTTAGGAGAAGGATGGGTGGCTAACTCTCGCTGAGCCAGCAGGGCTGTCCGAGGTTGATACTAAGTGCTCAACTGAGGCCGGCGGGGCCCAGATCGGTCCCGCCGGCCTCAAGGGCGCGCATGGTGAAGGTGTTTGTCTGGGGACGTTGTCCCCTCCATACCTGCATCTCCCACGTGGTCGAGGCTCAAGCTTGCCCGCAGATCTGATGCATCAAGACCACAAGCGCGCTAGAAATACTCGTCGCAACAATACACATCCAGCAAGCGCGGCAGCCAAGGAATTCGCATAGAAAGGGAGTGTCAATGACACTTTTAGAACCCCTGTTTCGACGCCGTCCAACGGCTTTCACTTGCCTCGACCTTCCTGTTACGTCGAAGATCGAGCATTGCTGGCGGCAAGCAGATCTAAGCCGCAGCCTGGGCTTGGAAGCCGGGGGGACCGAGTTATTCTTGCCCGGTGCCGTTTGCTCCCGTGAGACAAGCCCCTGAACCCAGATCCCACCACTCACGGAGCACGGCGCCTCTGATCGGGACGCCACCGGCTGTAAAACATTGTTTTGGATCGGCAGTTTCCTTCATCTTCAGCCACTGAGCTTTCATGCAGGCCGATGGCGTACCCATTCTTTCGACAAAGACCATGCAGAGCCGCTGGATATAAAGATATACTGTAGCAGGTTCGGACCCTCGGCGTTCCGTGCATGGAAACCCCGGCCGAGACGGCACCGGACGGACCAAGTGGGACGAACGTGGATCCCCGGAGAGCGCCGAGGAGTTCTGCAGAGCATCCCACTTTCACTCGGCGGTTCCACGAATCAATGGCAACGCCCTGCGCATGACGCCTATGGAGTCGCCCCCACCGACCTCGAACTGGGAACGTTAACTAGTGTTTGAGGAGAGGAAAGAAGAAACCGGGTCGCCTCTTCCTGGCTTCCTTCTTGCTGTTGTCTCAGTCTCCGCGTTGTCCAGTGTCGAGCGAACTTCGTGATTATTCCAGCGAGCCAGATAGACGCAGGTACCATGGTCTCCCACGGAACTGCGGAGAAGCAGGCGGCAGGCGCTGGCCCGAACCAGCTTGCTGCGGCGTTCGGCCGGGAACTGTCGCTGGCGTCCCGCTCGGTTCATGCTGATGACTTCACCAACACTCATTCGGCGGTCGCGCCGCCAATGCACGTCTCGACAACCTTTCGCTACTCGGACAATCCGGACGAGCTCGTGCCGGTGGCCGATGAAGACGTGAGCGGGCTCCAAATCTTCCTGGCTGCGTGGGACTAACGACTGGCAGGCCCTTGGAACGGATAACCTGTATATCTACTCTCGTGTCAAGGCGCCGAACACCACTCGGTATGAGGCGATCCTGAGTTCGCTTCTGGGAGGCCCGGCGGTGTCTTACGCCTCCGGGCTAGCGGCGTTCCACGCCATGGTTGTGTTTCTCAACCCGAAGCGCGTTGCCATTGGCGGCGGGTACCACGGCTGCCACGGCATTCTGAAGCTGATGCACAAACTCAACGGCCTCGAGCAGCTTGAGCTCGAGGATGAAAACGACCTGGCTAAGCTGCAGAAGGGAGACATCATCCATGTCGAGACACCCCTGAACCCAACCGGCGAGGCTCGGGACCTGGCCTACTACCGCAAGAAGGCGGATGAACTTGGCTGCTATTTGACGGTCGACGCCACGTTTGCTCCGCCTCCGCTGCAGGATCCGTTCAAATACGGTGTCGACATCGTGATGCATTCCGGAACAAAGTATTTTGGAGGCCATAGCGACATGTTGAGCGGCGTGTTGGCGGTCCATCCGGAGAAGGCAGGTGGCTGGCTGCAGGACCTGAAGACGGAGCGGCTTCTCGTCGGTAGTGTGATGGGCAATTTCGAGGGGTGGCTGGGCGTGCGCAGCTTGCGGACGCTGGAGCTGCGCGTGATGCGGCAGAGCGAGAACGCGCAGCGCCTCGTCAACTGGCTGGCTGGGCAAAAGGAGGCCGGCGGAAACGTTGTGTCCGATCTGGTGTACAAGATTCAACACTCGTCGCTCCAGCCCGAGGCGTCCGACCCGGATTCTTGGCTGCGCAAACAGATGCCCAACGGCCACGGGCCCGCCTTCGCGCTGTGGCTGAAGTCGGAAGAGCACGCGAAACGGCTGCCGACCAAGTTGTTCCTGTTTCACCACGCGACCAGCCTGGGTGGTGTTGAGAGTCTCGTCGAGTGGCGCGCCATGAGCGACTCGGAGGTCGACAGGCGGCTGATCCGGGTCAGCGTCGGTGTGGAGGGCTGGGAGGATCTGAGGGACGATCTGCTCCGGGGGCTGCAGGCGGTGCACGACGAGCTCCAGAGCTGAGTGCCGGGCTGGGCGGAGCTGGTTCTGGGCGCATTGGGAGGGTGTGAGCGAGGTGCCTCACGTACTGTGTTAGCGAAGACATTTTGACAGGACCAACCCAACAGGTTTCCTACCTTTCAACGGTGTGCACTTTGTTCGCCTTGACGCTCAACCGCAAGCATAGGTAACTAGCTTCGCGAAGTCGGTTTTGGTGTGTGTAGGACGCATCCTGTATTCGTGTCGATCCGGTCCGAGGCAGTGGAGCTTCCGAAGTTCTGTTGATCATCTCGGCATGCTTTCGAATACCTCTGGCCTCACATCCTGCGCGGAGGACTGAGAGGAAGCGGGAAACGTGCACTTGGGCAGCGCAAGCGCAGAAGCAAGCGGGTGAAAGTGAAACTGGAGGAAGTCAACGGCCGAGAAAGCGACGATATGCCGGTCCCAAACTTTGCAGGTGCGCCGAGTGTGCTGTGTTTTCGGACCCGAGAGCGGGAAACGAAACCGGCTTGACAGCCACACCACTGTCCCAATGTGGAAGGCACGATCTTGTGTCAGTCACTTGGCGGGAGAGTGTCAGGAAGGCACACTGTCGCCCGCTCCAGGCAGGAAAAGGCTCGATCTGATCCGCCGGTTCAGATTCTGCGTAGGAATCTCGGCAGAGGAAAGAGTTGCAAGGTTGCCTGTTTCACTTGCAACTCAGTGCGCCGAGGGCACGAAAGAGAACGGGACCGACAATTCGGCGAGGCCGCCGCCAAAATGCGTCTTGTATTCTGTATTATACCTCTTCACATTACTTTAACCATAGGTTCGCTCGTCCCAGGGACGGCAGTACCGTGCGTATCGTTATGTCGACGTCCTCTCGATGCCCAGAACCAATTCCCGACCCAACCAAAACGCCGATTCCCTGTTTCTTGTCTCATGATGTGTCTCATGATGTCGTCCCCGAAATGCTCTTCTTTCCTCTGCCCCTCTCTCAAACCTCGACCTCCTGCGCCTGCCTCACACCCAACCCCACAGCAGGCATAGCCCCCATCTCGGCCCCCACCCCACCACTCATCTCCCTCCTCCTCGGACTGCCCCCCAACGTCGCCGGCAAGAACCGCGACATGGCCGTCCCCGTCTCCTCCACCCCACTCCCCGTCACACTCGCATTCCCACCAACACCACCATTACCACTATCCGACCCAAACTTCCCAAAAAAGAACCCCCTCTTCTTCTGCGCCCCGGGCTGCTGCTGCTGCTGCTGCTGCTGCGGGAACCTACCCCCGCCCGCACTCTCATCCCCCAACCCGACATCCTCGTAATACCCTCCCTCCTCGCGCTCGCCCTCCTCCGGCGTCAGCGACGACTCGTCCTCCCACCGCCGCTGGTCGCTCAGCGACGACCGCGGGAAGCGGGGTGACATGGATGACGACGAGGACAGAAACGGCGGAGAGCGTTGCTGGTGGAGGCTGCGCCGGTGGTACATGGAGGAGTCGAGGCTCTGCCGCGTGGGGGGTCCCGCATCGCTGCATGTGACGACGGGGCTCTTGGCACAGATGTCCTACACACACACACACAATTCCATGTTAGAGAGGGTACCGAGAGGAGGGCGAGGGGAGCACATACAAACGACCGGCGGTACGAGTCGAAAGACTCGCGCGAGATGGAAAAGTGCTCGATGTCGCCGGCGGCGGCACCGGCGGAGCTGCTGCTCCTGTCACTGGACGTGCGCGCCAGGTATCGCCGCGGCCAGGTCGCTTCCTTCTCGACCGGCGACGGCGGGAGGTAGACGCCGCTGTCGTTGACGACTGAGGGAGAGAAGTGGTGTTAGCCCCTGGAACGGGAGATGCACGCTGATCCCATGATGCGCCACGCCACCGCCCAATCAGCCAACGGTAGCGCTTGACTGGGGTTTGGTGGCTTGCCCCCCGGGTTTGTTTGGCAGGGCGGGGAGAAGGGAGAGCTGAGAATGAGGGGCGGGAGGAGAGATCCGCGGCGTCGCCGAGATAACGACTCCCGGGCTTGGGCTCCGGAGCCGAATCTCTGCAGCCGAGGGACCGCCGCCAGGTCGGATCAGGGCAGATCGCAGAGGCTCACGTACCGCTCATCTTGTACTCGCCCGTGTCCTGGCTCCTCCTGCCGCTGCTGCTGCGAATGCTAAACGCGGGGGAGGCTTTGGATCCGACTGTGTCAACCCGCTCGAATCCTGGGTGCGCGGCGTCGGTGGTGGTTGCTTCCGAGGCGGCCGAGCCTGGCCGCTGGTGTTCGTCTTGTTGGAGGGCGGCGGGTCGCCGGGCGAATGGGTTGCGGATTGGCATGGTGGTGCAACTGAGAGTATCAGACGGTTGGAGTGTTGTTGTTGTTGGTGGTGGACAATAGAACGGTGGAGGGGCGAGAATCAGGGGTATCAGGGGAGTTATGTATGAAGAGTGAGAGTGAAAAGCTGGAAGATGAGACGAAGAAAGACACAGCCTTTCCGGTCACGCAGGATATTCCTGTCAACCCAAAATGGGCCAAATCTTGGCTCTGGGAGCAATGGATGGTGCCGGGGCCCTGCTGTGTTCTCGTCAGCAACCCCTCCCCCCTGCTGGGAGGTGGCACCAAACACCTCTGGTTGGTCCCATGGTCGGAGACGGTGCCCGATGGGCTCACTGACTGGCTGTCTTGGACATTGATCCCCCAACGGCACCGGCCGAGCAGTGGAGCATGCCGCTCCCGCCAAGATTGGGAATGCCCTGCCGGCAATTCGTCACAGGGACCGGGGAGCGTCGATCGATGTAAGTGGTGCCACGGCTGTGGCATCATCCGGCTCCACTGGTCGTCGCATGTGCAAGAGTTGTGAACCGGCTGTGGCTTTTGGATATTCAACGGGTCCTCCGAGCATCCTCGAGTTCGTGTCCTCGGATTGAGAGTCCTTGAGATCGCGAGGCTCTGAGGCAAGATGTGAAAGTGTTCCCTTGCAGGCAGCGCCACAGTGGGATGCAGCTACGCCGGCCTCCGCCTCTCTCTCGAGATTGGGTCCCCTGACATGCATGAGCTGCACCCTCCGCGTGGAAAGACATTCGCCACGCCGATCGGGGTGGAATATATCGCTCTCAATCGGAAGATCAAACCCCGATTGCAGATGACTCGCGGTTTGCGGTACCGCGCTCGGGTTTGGGTTGCCGTTAGCGACCATGAAGTGACGCAAAGAAGGATGAATAGTGTTGCGCAGAATCAGGGCAGGGCCTTTAAAGAGCCACGATCCCACTCGGGTAAAAGGCCCCATTTCGACTGCAACAGAACATAAAAATCCAAGCAACGTCTTACTAAGTATGACATGGCCGAACGTCAGCATAGATGTTGGTGGACATGCCAGAAATGATCATCAACGTGGTACTCATTATCCCGTCCATCCCCAGGAGGGGCTCTAGTCCGAATCGCTGTCCTCGCTTTCGGAGAAGCCATTGAACTCCTCCTCGGACTCGTCCAGCACACCGGCTCCAGACGCCTCGCCGTTCTCCTCGTCGTCCGGCTCCTCGTCTTGCTCCGCAATCTCAAACGTGCCGCTGACGTCCCACCGGTCGCCCTTGGCGCTGGCGCTCACGTACTTGACGAAGCGCAGCGTTCCGCTGTCACGGAGCACAATCGACATCTTGTTCCACGCGGCGGCTTGGAAGAAGAGGATGTTGTCCTCTTCGGCGCTGCTTTTGTAAATGGCCGCATCCTCGTTGCTGTCGTCGTCGCCAGCCATGTAGACCTCGTGCCCGCCCACCTCCTGGTCCTCGTCCTCGGGCTCTACGTCCTTGTCGATGGCTTTGCCCTTGCCCTTAGCCTTGGTATCTGCAGCGGGAGCCTTGCCTTTGCCGTTGGTGTTCTTGCCCTTGCCATTTGAAGCGGCCTTCTTGCCGTTCTTGAGGCCGTGGCTCTCTTCCGCCTCGGACGAGGCTTCGGAGCTGGCGTCATCGTCATCATCCTCAACGTCGCCCCAGCCTTGGGTTGGAGTGAGACCGATGTTCACCTCGAGTCTTGGCTTGCCGTCGTGCCCAGTCGCAAGCGTGTAGTCCTTGCCGTGGCGGAATCGACGCACCAGGAGATCGTGGCTCTCCACGGTAGAACGCGTCGCCATCTGCAGCCACAGACGGAACTGCTTGGACGGCAGGAAAACTTCGAGCAGCTCTTTGAGGGGCGACGCCTCTCGGGTGTCCTGGCCCGGCTGCAGGTAGAGGTATCGGTGCTTATGTGGCGGCCGAGCCACCTTCCACGCACCCTTCTCGATCTCTTCGCTGCTTTCCGGCAGGGCCTTTGCTTCCTGCGACTCAACATACTTGCGGAGCTTTTCGGCAAACTTGGGGTGCAAGATATCCGGCAGGGTGATGCTGAACTCCTCTTCGAAGTGGTCGGCCACGCGGTCGGTCGTGTCTGGTATAAGGTACGTTGGAGCAAGGTATTTGAGCAAGAAATCAAGATCGGCCTCGTCCAGGGGCGACTCGTCGCTTTCCTCGTCTTCTTCGGTTTCGACCTCGACTGGCCTGGCCTGCGGGAGATCGTGCTGGTCGGGGTTGCCCTGCAACTGCATCAGGCCGCTCTTCTGGGCGGCCTTCTCCTCGGCTCCCTCGACGTATCCATCCTCGCCAATTTGCGGGATGTGGAACCACCCACTAATGGCCATGCGGATGCGGCCGCCATTCTTCTCCAGCTCGTCCTTGGAGGCGGCATGGTAGACCTCCTCGACATCGTGGAATGACTCCCCTGGCTGGACAGCGAAGAAGGAAAGCTGGTTCCATGCTGGGGGGATGACCTTGACAACATCCGGCAGCGGCGTCTTGGCCACCTCACCATCCTTGCCCTTGCGATCGACCACGGGGAAGAGCCGCAGGGCACCACCCCATTCGGGCTGCCAGGGGGTGTCCGGGTCGGTCAGGTACAGGATGTAGCTGACCTTGCGAGAGCCGATGACATCGTCGTGGCACAGGAGGTAGCTGCCGGGAGTGTAGACGTTGATGGCCATGTCGGTCTTGCGGCCGCTCAGGGGGCCGCAGTTGGTGATGTGGGAGATGTAGTCGCGGAAGGCCTGGGAGTAGAGGCCGTCGCGCAGGCCGAGGAGCGAAGGGAGCTTCGCCAATGCTTCATCGTCGAGGCCGTCCAAGTTGGCGAGATCGCCGCTCTGGTGGATCTTGTAGATGTCGGTCTCCTTGGGAGTGAAGTGGACATTGGCCTTGACCTCGGAGCGGACTTTGCGGAGTAGGGCATCGTCGACCAGCTCCGAGATGACGCTGTGCCTGTACGGGGTCGACGAGGCATACTGCGAGGTGTACTTGTTGAGGACGGCCTTGTCGAAGAGGCCCTTGCGAAATCGGGCTTGGGCATCCTCGTTGCTGAGAGCTAACGGCACTACAGGTCAGTATTGCGACGAGCACGATGTTTGTAGCTTGATGGCACTCGACTGGGCGTACTGTTCTTGGACCGCTTCTTGGTCGGCTTCCTGCCGCCAGCGGGGCCATCTGCCTTTCTCTTCATCGTAGGAGCTCAATTGAGTGATTGATGTCGCAAAAATCCAAAATATCGGGGCGGGCGCATGAAGCAGATGAAGGACCCCCGGGAATGGGCTGATCTCGAGATAAAATACTGCGGTGTCCCATGGCAGAAAATAAACTGTGGGCCCCGAAGCTGCTTGGGATTTTCTTCCCCACCATCAGAGCTGCCAAGCTCACATTGAACCACTCTCACACGCTCCCCACAATGCGCGGCCAACAGGGGGGTTCCAACAGCGCTCGATCGCCATCCAACGACAGCCCCCATTCGCTGCGTCGCTGCAACTGGCAACGAAAAGCGCCGTGGCCGTCTGCGGCATGACGCCCGAAGCGCCTGCCCTACTGCACCGTACGGCGGTATTCCACTGCTGACGGCGCGGGCGATGGGCGCCAAAATGCGTCTCTCGGAAATCTTGGATTCGGTGGTACCGCTGCCTTATCATTCATGCGATATGCCCCCCATCTCAATCCCGGCGCTACAGCGCCTGAGCATGCCGTCGAGCCATTGGCAGTCCAGCTGGGCCCGCTAATACGCCGATGCGTCTGTCTGTTTGGCGGTCGCTGAAACATCCTTCACCAGAACCAACGGCAGCTGCATCAAGGGACTGGGCGACTAATGTGGGATATTACTGGGCCTCTTTGCGCTGGGCAGCAGCCCGGGGTGGATTGATCCGCCGTCAGGAGCCGGCTCCGTCTCCACCCCGCCCCGTGCCGTCGGTATTGTCCCGCACCGGCCGGGTCGGAGAAGGTGTTGGCACGGAGGACACGGAGGAGAACCTTTTCAGAATACATTGTGCTTGGCCGACGTTTTTACTCACCCTATAGTCATCATCAGATCCTCGCTCCCCCACCTGACACCCCACCCCGACTCTATAACTTCCCACCCCTCTTGTCGACCGCCTCCCGCAGCAGCGCAATCACTCCCGCCGGATCCTGAGCGCCAAACACGGCGCTCCCCGCCACAATCACGTTCGCCCCGGCGTCGGCAGCCTGGTCGATGGTGCCGGGCCCCAGCCCGCCATCCACCTCGATGTTCAACTCGGGATACCGCTTCCGCAGGGCCTCCACCTTGGGCAGCTCCGACGCCATAAACTTTTGCCCGCCAAACCCGGGCTCGACGGTCATGACCAGCACCATCTACAAGTAGTCACTCTGTCAGCACCCACATCTTTCTCACCCAACCGGGGAATATAAACGGTATCAAAATCTTACGTCGGGCCTCTCGGCCTTGTCCTCGCTGTCCAGCACGTCGTACAGCACGTCGACCGGGGTGGCGGGCTTGACGGCGATGCCGGCCAGCATGCCCTGGTCGTGGATGTAGCGGATCAGCTCGCGCGGCGAGGTAGTGCGGTCCGACGTCGCCTCGGGGCTCTCGGCGGCGGTCGAGTTGACGGCGGCCTCGTAGTGGAAGCAGTACAGGTCGCAGCCGGCGGCCTTGAATTCCTTGACCCATTTTTTGGGCTGGGCCGTCTGTTAGTCCGGGGTGAGTGGGAAGGGGCTGGGGCGAAAGTGGATGGATACCTCGGCGATCATCATGTGGCAGTCAAAGGTGCCCTTGCCGTGGTTCTCGGTCGGTCGGTCGACGTGGGAGCGGATCTTGGCCACGACGGGCGGGCCGAAGGTGAGGTTGGGGACGAAATGGCCGTCCCTGCGGTCGGGGAGAAGGGGGATTTTGGTGGTGAGTATGGCTCTTATGTATGTACGTATGGTATGCGGCGCATCGGGGAGTCCGGCCAGAGGGTCCAGGTGTATGGTGTTGACCTACATGATGTCGACGTGCAGCCAGTCGGCGCCCTGGGCAATGGTCCGGGAGCATGCCGCGCCGAGGTCGGCGAAGTCGGCCGAGAGGATGGACGGCGCGATGATTGCTTTGGGTGCCATTGTGGGGGGGGTTGGCGTGTTTCTGGGAGAGGTGATTCAGGGAGATACTCTAATTTTCTCAAGAGCAAAAGTTGTAACAGGAGGAGGTTGATTTAATTCCGTTAATCCATTGCCCCGCGGAGCTTGAACTGTAGCGGGACAGTTTGGTGGGGGCGGGGCAGCTTGATGCTCCTCAGCTCCTCAGCTCCGGCAGGGGTCGTCTCCGATGGGCTGATCCGCTGGGCTTGCTCTCTGACATCACTCAACTTTTTCGTGACAGCTCCCAACAAATGCCATTGGACGGTGGATGGCACCTTGCCGGCTCTCCGAAGCACATCTCATCCTGCGAGGCCCTCTGCTCAGTGGGATTGCCGGAAAATGTTTATGAATTGAATTTTTTCAGTTTATTTGCTTTCTGAAAAGAAAGAATGGCGTCGCTTCTCTCGTACGTGCCGCTGGTCAATCGGCTGGTGGCCCCCCGCAATGAGCCCAAGGCCATCGAGGTCCCCCCCGTCGAGGTGCACAGCATCGAGGCCAACCCGGACAAGAGACCGCGCACCCTCAAACACCTCCTGAAGGCAAATCATGTCAACCACTCCATCATCTACCACAACCTGCAGTTTGACAACCACATGCCCCATGCCCTCTGCTCGGCCTTCCACCTCGGCGCCGAGTCGAGCCAGCTCTACCACATCTACGACGAGGAGGCCGCGAGTTTGGAGCCGTGGAAGGACTCGCCGTCCGAGGTGACCGAGGACGACTGGCGGGACTACCTGGGCGACAAGCGCTACCAGCGGGCCTTTGTAGATTTCTTTGAGGATGCTCTGGCCATGACCTATTCCTACAACTGGAAGAAGGTGATTGAGAAGTACATGCTTGAGGGGGATGAGCCTCTCATCAACGGACTCATCGGTGGCCGTATGCCCATTCACCACCCGCCTGTCTAGTATCCAGCTCCCCTCGCTAATTCTGCCCCAGTCGGCCACCCATTGATCCACCTGGGCTACGCCTACGAGTTTGACAGCCGCGAGATCGCCATGGAAGCCCTCGGCCTGGCTGCGACCCAGTACAACTTCCTGCACAAGTACCTCGACGACCCCTCCTACACCCGCCCAGCCCCTTTCTCGTCAGCGTCACCCCTTGAGCTGATCAACAAGCTCGCCGCCGACGACCGCTTCGACGGGCTCTTCAGCAAGCCCGGCTTCGCCAACATCGAGCCCCTCTTCGACAAACACGAGTCACTCATCCTCGAGTACTGGAACGCCTGGGACCTGGCGTCATCCGACGACCCCACCAAGCTCTTCCGAGAGTCGCAGGAGGCCGCCGTGGCATTGCTGGTGGCCACGGTCCGGCCGGGGACGCACGCGTTCAACTTCTTCGTCGTGCACGTCCTGACGACCAGCCACGCGGTGCGGATCCTGCTGCCGCTGCTCCCGGCCAAGTTCCACGTTAGCCTGGTCCGGCAGTGGTGGCTTCTGGCGCTGGCCGTGTACATCGTCGAGCTGCGGCCCAAGATCGACCCGGATTATGTGCCGGGGGATGTGAAGGGGAAGGGGTGGAAGCATGTCGAGTACCAGGCGCTGAACTCGGAGTGGCGGACGGATGCGCACTACGTCAAGGGGGAGTACAGGCCAGAAATAAGATGTGTTGCTGCAGTGCTGACGCGAAGTAGCTGTTCGGGCGATCAAGGAGGCGGCCAGGACCTGGGGCGATGTTCATGAGCGGTATCTTGCTGCCGCCGTCAGGTTTGTCGATGAGTTTGAGGGCTGGGTGCATTGAGTTGGTACGGACGGGGCAGAATGTAAAACAGCTTAATCCAGTATCTAGGGAACAGATTGAATGGGTCTGATTGTTCTACTCCGTGTAATGCCATAACGATAGTATCGTTGTCGTCGTCGTCGAGTCTTGATATCCGGGGTTAGGGTTACTTTGATTCCCTTTAACCCCTGCAGCAGCTGAATCAAAGCAACTCTCAGCTCCCTGTTGCCTGGCGCCCTGCATTGGCGCGTCTGGGACCCCAGAAATCCAACAAATCCAACTCCAACAACCACGTCCGAACCAAAGGCCATTGAGGCACACACGACAAACAAAAACCTTCCATCCACACACAATCCACACAAACCAATGCCACACCCCCATCCAACAACCAGACTCCCGCAATGGCGCCACCCGCAAAGCGCCGCAAGCGCGCCATCGTCGACTCCGACGACGACGACGACCAACCCCAACAAAACACCACGCCCTCCAAACCCAAAAGCAACAATATCCTAACCCGCTTCCTCTTCTCCTCCCCGTCCAAACCCGCCCCGCCGTCTCCGTCGGCAGCATCCACCAACAACGACAATAATATCAACAACAACAGCACAACCACCTCCCCCGAAAAACTCACCTCCCCCGCCGCCGCAAGACGAACGACGACCCTGGGCCGAAGCCCGAGTACATCCCCGCTCAAATCTCGAACCCGCGCCGGCGTGCAGAAGAAGCGTAAAGCGGGCGCAGACGAGGGGAAAGGGCAGCGGTCGGGGGACCTAGTGGCGCTGTTCTCGAGGCAGAGGGCCAGTCAGTCACAATCACAATCACAATCACAGTCTCAGGGGCAATCACAGCTGCGGTCGCAGTCGCAGTCTCAGGGGTTGTTTGCGTCTGGGTCTGGGTCTGGGTTTGGATTGGGGTCGGGGACACGGAATGCGGATCCTATCTCGGAGGTTGGAGGTGAGGATGGTGGGGAGAGTGATGATGACGTGCCGCTGGCGTGGTCGGCTGTTGCCGGAGGCGCGTCGAGTTTGGCTGGAAGGGCAAAGGCTGCGCAGAAGAGGTTTACTACTGCGGTGGGGGGGCAGGGTCAGCAGCAACAGCGGAGCGGGGTGCTGGGAGGCGCTGCTGGTGGGGGACAGCGGTTTCTTCGGCCGCCGCCTGTGCCGTCGGCGGCAGCCAAGGTGGAGGATGATGCGAGGCCGTGGTCGGAGCGGTTTGCGCCCGTCGGGGTGGACGAGCTGGCGGTGCATAAGCGCAAGGTGCAGGACGTCAAGAAGTGGCTGGATGAGGTGTTCTCCGGGCGCATGAGGCAGCGGCTGCTGGTGCTCAAGGGCCCGGCCGGGTCGGGCAAGACGACGACGCTGCGGCTGCTGGCGAGGGAGCTGCGGTGCGAGGTGCTCGAGTGGAGGAACCCGACGAACTCGTTTGGGGTTGTCGGTGTGCCGGGGTACCAGTCGGCCGCTGCGCAGTTTGACGAGTTTCTTGGACGGGGCGGCAAGTTTGGGCAGTTGGATGTCGAGTTTGACGGGGCGACGCCGCCGCCAATGCCGCCACCTCCGGCTGCGGGTGGAAACGGGTTAGAGAGGGGGGAGAAGAGGTTGATTTTGGTCGAGGAGTTCCCGAACACGTTCATGCGCTCGTCGGCCGGGTTGACGGGGTTCAGGAACGCCATCTTGCAGTTTTTGGCCGCCAATACCCCCGCACTGTCAGGGTTTGGTTCGAGCTACAGCTCAGAACCCGTCACGCCGATCGTCATGGTCATCTCGGAGACCCTGCTCACGACGACGTCGGCTTCGGCCGACAGCTTTACCGCCCACCGATTACTTGGACCGGAGCTTCTGAGGCATCCGGGAACTGGCGTCATTGAGTTCAACCCCGTCGCACCAACCTTCCTCACAAAAGCGTTGGAGTTGGTGGTGCAGAAGGAGGCGCGCAAATCCGGGAGGCGGCGGACCCCTGGCCCTCTTGTCCTCCAGCGGCTGGGAGAAATTGGGGATATTCGAAACGCCATCTCGTCCCTCGAATTTCTCTGCGTCAAGGGCGATGACGAGTCGGACTGGGGCTCCAGGGTCGCCTTCACGAAACCAAAACGGGGGTCCAAGGCCGTCCCGGCGCTGACCAAGGGCGAGCAAGACAGCCTCGAACTGGTCTCGCAGCGCGAGGCGACGCTCGGGATATTCCACGCCGTCGGCAAGGTTGTCTACAACAAACGGAGCGAATTCACCGCGGGATCCGTCGAAGCAGCAGCAGAAACGCTGCCCGATTACATGGCGCACCTCTCCCGGCCGAAGCGGTCCGAAGTTGCCGTCGACACGCTCATCGACGAGATCGGCACCGACACGCACACCTTCATCTCGGCGCTGCACGAGAACTACGCGCTCTCTTGCGAGCAGAGCAGCCCGCTGGACCCCAACTCGTCACTCGATTACCTCAACGGTTGCCTCGACTACCTCTCGGAGAGCGACCTGCTCTACCCGTCCTGGGACGTCTTCTTCGGGGGCAAGGGGTTCGGCGGCGGGTACATGGGCAAGGACTCGGGCAGCCACATCCTGCGGCAGGACGAGATGGCGTTCCAGGTCGCGGTGCGCGGGCTCCTGTTCTCGCTACCGTCGCCCGTGAAACGGCAGACGCACCCCACGGGCCGCGGCGGGGACGCCTTCAAGATGTTCTACCCGACCTATCTGAAACTGTGGCGCAGCAAGGAGGAGCTGGAGGGGCTCGTGGATGTGTGGGCGACCAAGATGCTCAAGGGGGAGGACAGTGGGCTTGGGTCTGGGCCATCTGCGCAGGGCTTTGTCAAGGACCGAGCCTCGGCCTTCCGTAAGGCGGGAACCAATGGATTTCCCGCTGGCAATGTTTCGTCGACAGCGAGACAAACGAATAGGCCCGACGGGCAGCCGCCTGCAGCTCCTCCACCTCCACCACCACCACCACTCCTCTCACTAGGCAGCGCAGCCCGCCAAGAGCTGCTCCTCGAGCGACTACCATACATGGCGCACATCGCGCGACGGCGCCGTTGTTCGTTCGGCACGATGCGGGCCAGGGACCTCGAGAAGATAGTGTCCTTCCAGGGGATCGGGCCGCTAGGGGCGGGCGAGGACGAGGGGGAGGACGGTGCTGACGAGGAAGGCGGCGGGAATGGTGTCGGGGCGGGCGAGTCCTGGGCGACGGATAAGCCCACTGAAGAGGCGTCTCCGCGGAAGCGGCGGGGCCTGGGCTCCATCTTGAGCGGGCGGTCGGGGAGGGGGCAGGAGGCGGAGGAGACGCCCAGTCTGCCGCTGCAGAGTCTGGTGATTAGTGATGATGATATTGAGGATGATTAGATACTGGCTTGTTGTAGATGGCCCGCTGGCTTTGCTTAGCGCGTCTAGGAAAGATGGTGGTGGGATGGCACATGTTGTATTATGCACCTTGCCTTGAAGGAACGGGTGGGACTGTTTCGGCGCTGGGTTTGGGTTGGACTGGGGCTGGAGCTGGGGCTATGACAGGAGAAATGCAAATTGCACGCGTTGATACTGGACCTCTCAGAATGCCAATCTCCTCAATTCCTTCCAGTTGGATCCAAATCATCAAAGTCAATGTTGATTCAGGCTGGGACTGAGACTGGGAACCCTGATGGCCAGATGGCTACCCTCGGCTCAGGGATAAGCGATAAGACTCTGGCCAATGGGCGCCTCTGGAAGCTGCAGCTGCGGGTCTCACAGCAAACCCAGGTTTATAAGGGGCTGTTTCGTGGTTCCAGTTCGGAGTAGGCCCGCTCAGACCGAACTCATTTCCTGCCTTTTACCGGATGTGACCGTGAGTTGGCCTCAAATACTCCATTCCCCAATCTTTGGAAACAACTCTCTGGGAGTCCCAGATTCGATTCTTCTTTTTGTCCATTTTTATATTTTGGTAGCGACCCCAAATCTACACATCTGCTAGTCCCCACTGTGAACGAGCAAGACTTATTCTACTTTGCACTGCTTCCCGCCCAAATACGATGCAGGAAATGCATTGCCGGGCGAATGCCATGTGCGCGCGCCCAACACCCACCATGCGGGGTCGGAACCGCAACCCGGGGCGTGCAACCAAGCTTCCGGTTCGGCCCAGATCCATGCAACCTCGGCTCGGACGGCCCCAGGTCAGCGTGTCCGCCCAGCCTCGGCCTCGGACTGCACGAAGCATAAACGGCGCCCTCGATGCTCGGCGAGACGTGGTTTTGGCGTTGTCCTTTCGGCGTCAAGACGGTCTGTCTAATTGGTTGGTCCTGAACCCCAGTACCGGGAGTTAGCGGTGGGCCGAGATCCGGGCATTTCCATCCAAGCATCATCACCATCACAACAACACAACAACACCGCACCGACAGACACTGGTAACATCTCGTCCTCGCTCCATCACCGTCCACCTGCCCCGCCGACAACTGCCCGCCATGGCCGGACGCGTGCGCCAGCCCATCGACATCGGGTCGCTCGAGCGATGGGTCTCCAAGAACGTGCCCCAGATTGAGGTGCCCTTGGACGTCAAGCAGGTAGGCACACGACGGCGATGCGATGCCAATTGCTTGCACCACCACCAGGCTGACTTGCTCTTCTCCTCCTCCAGTTCGGCTTCGGCCAGTCCAACCCGACCTACCAGCTCACCGCCGCCGACGGCCAGCGCTACGTGCTGCGCAAGAAGCCCCCCGGACGCCTCCTCTCCAAGACGGCCCACAAGGTCGAGCGCGAGTACCGCATCATCCACGCCCTCTCCAAGACGGACGTGCCCGTGCCCAAGGCCTACTGCCTGTGCGAGGATGACTCGGTCATCGGCACACCTTTCTACATCATGGAGTTCCTCGACGGCCGCATCTTCGAAGACCCCGTCATCCCCAACGTGCTGCCCGACCACCGCCGCGCCGTCTGGGCCGACGCCGTCCGCACCCTCGCCAAGCTGCACCGCATCGACCCGCGCTCCATCGGCCTCGAGGCCTTTGGCCAGCCCACGGGCTTCTACAACCGCCAGGTCGCCACCTGGCGCTCCATCTGCGACGCCCAAGCCGCCGTTCAGGACGTCGACACCCACGAGGCGGTCGGCCCGCTCCCCCACTTTGCCGAACTCATGTCCTTCTTCGCCGACGAGTCCCAGCAGCCCGCCGACCGCGGCACCCTCATCCACGGCGACTTCAAGATCGACAACCTCGTCTTCCACAAGACGGAGCCCCGCGTGATTGGCATTCTCGAGTAGGTCCAGACGTTCTCCCTCTTCACTCAACCCCTTACCTAACAGATGAAAACAACCAGCTGGGAAATGTCCACAATAGGCAACCCCCTCTCCGACATCTCCAATCTCGTAACCCCCTACTTCACAGCCCGCCTCGACCCCTCCCGCTCCGTCAACGTCCACCCGGGCTTCCGCCCGCGCGCCACCCGCGGCCTGCCCACGCCCGAGGAGATCTTCTCCCTCTACTTCTCCGTCGCCGACGCCCCCGCGCCCAACACGGCGCCCTCCTCGGTCGAGCTGACGCTGCGCAGCAGCACCCACAAGGCCGACCCGCGCGACCGCGCGCGCGAGCTGCAGTGGGCGCAGGCCTTCAACATCTTCCGCCTGGCCGCCATCTGCCAGGGCATCGCGGCGCGCCTGGCCGGGCGGCAGGCCAGCAGCGAGCAGGCGCGGCGGCACGGCGAGGCGCGCACGGGGCTGGCCGAGTTTGCGTGGGAGCTGGTGCAGAGCGCGCGGTCGTCCGAGGGAGGGAGGGATGGGTCCAAGTTGTGATACCCTAGGAAGTGTGTGGGTGGGTGGGTGG
>OUNM010870408.1_pt1 | contig 18897 bp, 11 predicted proteins | sample 1769961 | NCBI WGS metagenome assembly OUNM01 (sample SAMEA3914820, study PRJEB12502) | metagenome | biome: forest; material: soil | place: USA | collected 2012-03-12 | depth 0.3 m
AGCGATGCCGGGCCACTTCCTGCAGCTTTCGATCGCGCGCCGCCACTCCGACTACATCCGCAAGATCCAGTCCTCGGGCGTGTTCGCCGAGGGCTGGGCGTTCTACGGCGAGGAGATGTTCGTGCGCCTGGGGCTGTTCGGCGACGACCTCGACGCGCGCCTGTTCACCGCGCGCTGGGAACGCGTGCGCGGCGCGCGCGTGGTGGTCGACGTCAAGATGGCGAGCGGCGAATGGACGCTGGCGCAGGCCGCGAAATTCTTCGAGGAGCAGTCCGGCTTCACGAAGTCGGCGTCCGAGGCCGCCGTCGCCGGCTACGCGCTGCGTCCGGGCTACGTCATCGCCTACACGGTGGGTCGCCTGCAGCTCGAGCAACTGCTGTCCGAATACCAGCACCGCATGGGCGACAAGGGCTCGCTGCGCGACTTCCACGATCGCCTGCTGTCGTACGGCTCGGCGCCGTTCTCGGTGGTCGGTCCGGAACTGCTGGCGGACCTCGACAAGCCGGCGAGCGCGGTGCGCGCCGTCGCCAACTACTGAGGGCCGGCGCCGTCGCTCGCGGCGCCTTTTCCGCAGCTCGTCGCAACGCCCGCCCGCCGCGGCGTTGCGGCCCCATGATGGCCGGCATCGCGACGAAACGCGGAGGCCGCATGCCAGCACTCGTTCCCCGGCGCCACGGCGCCCAGAAGTCCGCGCTGCTCGCGATGAGCCTCGCGGCGTGCGCGGGCGCGCATGCCGCGGCCGATGCGGCCGGCCGCTGGGAAGGCGTCGCCGACATCCCGGGCCATCCGCTGCGCCTGGTCGTCGATCTCGATCGCGACGCGCAGGGCCGCTGGGAAGGCTCGGCGATCCTGCCCGGTCGCGGCATCAAGGGCGCGCCGCTGGCGGCGCTCGCAGTCGGCGCCTGCGACATCCGCTTCGCGCTCGCGGCCTCCTTCGCGGGCGGCGACGCGGCGCAGCCCCAGGTGACGCTGGCCTGCCAGGCCGACGGCTCGCTGGCCGGCACGTTCGCGCTCGGCGGCCGCAGCACCAGCGTCGCGCTGCACCGCAGCGGCCAGCCCCAGGTCGACCGGCCCGCGGCGAGCGGCGTCCTCGGCGCGGCGCTGGCGGGGCGCTGGACGGGTCGCTACGAGCTCGGCGGCGTGCCGCGCGACGTCACGCTGACGCTGGCCAATCGCGACGGCCGCGGCGGCGGCCAGCTGGTGATCGTGGGCAAGCGCACGACGACGCTGGTCGTCGACGAGATCACGCAGGGCCGCGAGTTCGTCACGCTGCGCGCGAGCGCCGCCGACTTCCGCATCGAGGGCCGCTTCTCGCCGACGGACGGCGTGATCGACGGCGGCATCGCGCAGGGGCCGTTCGAGGCGGCCATCGTCTTGCGCCGGCAGGCGGCGGGCGGGGAGCAGGCGTCATGAGCGCCGCCCGGCCGCCCGAAGGCGCTCGCACCGCAGCCGTCAGGCGCAGGGTCGCCTCATGAGCGGCGTCACCTTGCATTCGATCGCCCTGGCGTCCGTACTCGCGTTGTCGTCCGCCGCGCCGCAGGCCCAGGAGATGTTCCGCGGCGACGCCGCGCACCGCGGCGCGACGGCGGCGGCGGCGCCGCGCGCCTTCCACCGCGTCAAATGGGTGTTTCCCACGGGCGCCCGGGTCGTCTCGTCGGCGGTCTGGCGCGACGGCGCGGTGCTGTTCGGCAGCGACGACGGCAACGTCTACGCCGTCGACGCCGCCACCGGGCGCCAGCGCTGGATGACGCATACCGGCGGGCCGGTGGCATCGACGCCGGCGCTGTCCGGCGAGCGCGTCTTCGCGGTGAGCTACGACGGCCGGCTCTACGCGCTGGACGTGCACACCGGCGAGGTGCTGTGGAAGTTCGCCACCGAAGGCGAGCGCCGCTTCGAGGCGAAGGGCCTGCACGGCATGCAACCGCGCACGCAGACCTTCGCCGACATGTACGACGTCTACCTCTCGAGCCCGCTGGTGGTCGACGGCAAGGTCGTCTTCGGCAGCGGCGACGGCCACGTCTATGCGGTCGACGAGGCCAGCGGCAAGCTGGCGTGGACGTTCGCCACCGGCGACGTGGTGCACGCGTCTCCCGCCTACGCCGACGGGCTGGTGGTGATCGGCAGCTGGAACGGCCGGCTCTACGCGCTCGACGTCCGGACAGGCACGCAGCGCTGGGCGTTCCAGGCCGGCGTCGATCCGTTGATCCACAACCAGCAGGGCTTCCAGTCCTCGGCCGCGATCGCCCACGGCCTCGTCTACGTCGGCTGCCGCGATGGCCATCTCTACGCGGTCGACCTGCACACCGGCGCACCCAGGTGGAACGTGGACACCGAAGGCAGTTGGGTCAACAGCTCGCCGGCGGTGGCGCAGGGCCGCGTGTATTTCGCGACCGCCGACACCGCGCATTACCAGGTGGTCGACGCCGCCACCGGCCAGCCGGTGCAGCCGGTGGCGTCGACGCAGGCCTACGTGTTCGGCTCGCCCACGGTCGCGGGCGACACGGTGCTGCTGGGCGTCCTCAACGGCTCGCTTCAGGCGCGCGACCGCGTCGACGGCCGCCTGCTGTGGGAGTTCCGCACCGAGGCCGCGAAGGCCAACCGCGACTGGGTACTGGCGGCCGACGGCCGCTTCAACGCGGGCCTGCTGTTCCCGTCGTCGTGGGGCGACGTGTCGGCCGAAGGCGCGCGGCGCCAGGAGAGCGTCGGATCGTTCTTCGCGACGCCGCTCGTGGCGGACGGCACCGTCTTCATCGGCAGCGCCGACTCGAACGTCTATGCGATCGAGTAGTGCGCCCGCGCTTCCCGTGCATCGACCTGCCGCGCGCGGGCGCGAATTTGGACTATCGTGTCCGGCATGCGCATCCAACTCGCATCGGACCTGCACCTGGAGCTGCTGCGCCGGTGGCCGCACGAGTGCCTGATCACGCCGGCCCCCGGCGCCGATGTGCTGGTCCTGGCCGGCGATATCCACCGGGGGCAGGCCGCGATCGAACGCTTCGCCGGCTGGCCGGTGCCGGTGCTCTACCTGGCCGGCAACCACGAGTTCTACGACTGCCAGTGGGAAGCATTGCGCTCGACGCTGCGCCGCTGCGCCGAGGGCACCGCCGTTCGCTTCCTGGACAACGACGCCGTCACGCTGGACGGGGTGCGCTTCCTCGGGAGCACGCTGTGGACCGACTACCGCCTTCCAGGCATCCCGCAGCCGGAGGCGATGAAAGCCGCCGAAGGCTTCCTCCTCGACCACCAGCGAATCCTCACCCGCTCCGGCGCCTTCCGCGCCCAGGATGCGCTCGACGAGCACCTGCGCAGCCGCGCCTGGCTGGCGCGCGAGCTGTCGGTCGACACGTCGACGCCGACGGTGGTGCTCACCCACCACGCCCCGCATCCGAATTCGATCCACGCTCGATTCGCCGGCAGCACGGTCAACGCGGCCTTCGTCAGCGACCTGACCGAGCTCGTCGAACAGGCCGACCTGTGGCTGCACGGACACGTCCACGACAGCTTCGACTACCGCATCGGCCGCTGCCGGGTCGTGACCAATCCGCGCGGCTACGCGCAGAACCGCAACGACGCCGAGTCCGTCGACGACCTGGTGTTCGAGAATCCGGCCTTCCAGGGCCAGCTCGTGATCGATCTGCCTTCGCGATCGCGCTAGCCGCATGATCCGGACCGCCGCTTGATGTCCGAATCGATGGCCGCCACGCAACGCAGGCTGCTGGTCGGGATCGTCCTGGCGACCCTTCTGGCGACGGCCGTCGGGATCGTCGCCCTGGCGCGCGGGGGCAGGAGCGATCCGCCGGCGCTGCGCGCCGCGGCGACCCTGCTCGATGGCGGCTGGCGATTCCACACCGGCGACGACCCGCACTGGGCCGACGTCCGTGCCGACGACAGCGCCTGGGAGACCATCGACCTGACCCCGCATCCGGGCAGCCACGACGGCGACGTCGGCCTGCCCGACTATGTCCGCGGATGGATGGCGCACGGACATCCCGGCTACACCGGCTACGCCTGGTACCGGCGCACGGTCGACGTGCCGGCCGGCGCGGCGTCGTGGGACATCCTCGGGCCGACGCTCGTGGAGGACGGCTACGAACTCTATTGGAACGGGCAGCTGCTGGGCGGCTCGGGCAGGCTCGGGCCGCATCCGCGCGTCGTCGGCACGCGGCCGCTGCGCTTCGTGCTTCCCCCCGATGCCGCGGGGACGCGCGGCGTGCTTGCGCTGCGCGCCTTCGAGCTCGCCCGGCCCGGGCACGGCGTGGAAGGCGGCGGCATGCACACGGCCCCCATCCTCGCGCCCCGGCCTGTCGGCGACGCGCTCCATCGCGTGCAATGGGAGCGAACCATGGCGGGATACATCGCCGACGCGATCGAGCCGCTCGCGATGTTCGCGCTCGTCGGCCTGGCGCTCTGGTGCCGGCCGCGCAGCGACAGGCAGGGCTTCCTGGCCTTCGCCAGCATCGCGCTGGCGCTGATGGCGGCCCGTCGCCTGGACAACGCGCTGGTCTCCTGGACCGACCTGATGGACCTGCCGACCTACTCGTGGCTGGCGAGGTTCCTGTGGATGCCCGCGGTCGCCGCCTGGGCCCTGGCCTGGAACCGCTGGTGCCCGCGCCCGTGGAGAAGCCTCGACGCGGCGGCGTTCGCGATCCTGCTCGCCCTGGTCGCCGGTGGCGCGACTCGCACGGCGAGCGTGACGAGCGCCGGCCGCCTGGCGGCCATCGTCCTCTTCGCCGTCATCGCGGCGCGCATCGTCCGCGGCACGATGATGCGGACGCTCGCCCTGGCCACGCTGGCCTTGACGGTGCTTGCGTACTTCGGCGACGAGTTGCTCGATCCCCTCGGCGTACCGGGCATCTGGTTCCCGTTCGGCATCGGCGTTTCGCGGACGCAATACCTCTACGCAATACTCATTCCGTTGCTCGCCATCCTGATCGTGCGAACCTTGGGCGGCCATCGCCGGTCCGTCGATCCGACCTCGGCAGCCTAGCGCGATACCCGACCCGCACGCTGTGCAGCGCGTCGAAGACGTGAGCCCCATGCCGGATCGCGGTAGATTCCCGGTGTCGACGCGCTCTTCGGTCGTGTCGGCGCCCCGCTTCTGAAGGAGCGCCCTTGTCCACAGGTCTTCGTTTTGGACGCGTCGAGGTTCGGGCCGATGCACGGCAGGTGCTGGTGGATTCCAGGCCCGTCGTGGTCGGAGCGCGCGCCTTCGACCTGCTGCTGGCGTTGATCGAGCGCCGCGAGCGCGTCGTCGGCAAGAACGAATTGCTCGACGTCGTCTGGCCCAACCTGATCGTCGAGGAGAACAACCTGCAGGCGCAGGTGTCGGCGTTGCGCAAGGTGCTGGGCCCCCAGGCGATCGCGACGATCCCCGGGCGCGGCTATCGCTTCACGATGGCCGCCGACGACGCGCCGGTCGCACCGGTCGGCGTGCCGCGCCTCGAGGGGGGCGGGCCCCCCGCCGTGACCAGCCCCGTCGTCGCGGCGCCGCCCATGCTCGCGACCACTCTCCAAGGCCGGGCCGAGGAGCTCGAGGACCTGCGCGCGCTGCTGCAGCGCCAGCGCCTGGTGACCATCGTCGGGGCCGGCGGCATCGGCAAGTCGCTGCTCGCGCTGGCCGCGGTGCAGGCGCTGCAGGGCGCGCATCGCGACGGCATCGCGTGGGTGGGCCTCGCCGACATCGTCGACGCCGCCATGTTGCCCAGCGCCGTGGCCCAGGCCGCCGGACTGCCCGTCGGCGGCGGCGACGACCCGCTGCCGGCCCTCGTCGCCGCGCTCGTGCCCTTGCAGATGCTGCTGGTGATCGACAGCGCCGAGCCCCTGCTCGACGAGGTCGCGCGGCTGGCGCGCGCGCTGCTCGCGCAGGCGCCCGGCATCCACCTCCTCGTGACGAGCCAGGCCGCGCTGCACATCGATGCGGAGCACGTGTTCCGGCTCGGCCCGCTGTCCGTGCCCGCACCCGGCACGCCGGCGGCGCAGGCCCTCGCGCACGGTGCGGTGGCGCTGTTCGTCGACCAGGCGCTGGCGGCGGACCGGCGCTTCGCGCTGACCGACGCCAATGCCTCCCTCGTCATCGACCTGTGCAGCCAGCTCGATGGCGTCGCGCTCGGGATCAAGCTGGCCGCGGCGCGGCTGCCGTTGCTGGGCCTGGCCGGACTCGCCGCCAAGCTCGGCGATCGACTGCGGCTGCTGGGCGGCGCGGGACGCGGCGCGCCGCACCGGCAGCAGACGCTGCGCGCGGCCCTCGACTGGAGCCATGGCCTGCTCGCCGCGTCCGAGCGGGCGGTGCTGCGACGCCTGTGCGTGTTCTCGGGCGGCTTCACGCTCGCGCAGGCCAGCGCGCTGGCCGGCGACGACAGTCTCGACGAGTGGGCCGTCATCGACACGCTGGAAGCACTCGTCGATCGCTCGTTCGTCGCGCTGGAGGCCGGCGAGACGCCGCGCTACCGGCTGTCGCAGACCACGCGCGCGTACGCCTGGCTCAAGCTCGACGAGGCCGGCGAGCGCGCGGCCACGCAGCACCGGCACGCCCAGGCGATCGCCGCGGCCATGGACGACGCCAACGACGCCTACTGGTCGACGCCGGACGACCCGTGGCTCGCCGCGTGGGCGCCGGAGATCGACAACGTGCGCGCCGCCCACGACTGGAGCGCGGAGCACGAGCCCGGGCTCGGCGTGCGCCTGGCCGGCGCCGCGACCGTGCTGTTCATGCTGCTGGGCATGGCGGCGGAGGGCCGCCGGCGTTGCCAGGCGGTCGAAGGCAGTGCGGCGGCAAGCGCCTCGACGCCCGAGGCCGCGCGCTTCTGGTGCGAACGCGCGCGCCTGCACTGGGGCGTCTCAGATACGCTGATGCGCGAGTTCGCGCTCCACGCGGCGGCGCTGTACCGGGCGGCCGCCCACACGCGCGGCCTCTACCTGGCCCTGCGCTGCGCGGCGGGCAGCCCCGGCACCCCGCCGGAGCAGGGCCAGCCGATGGTCTCGGAGATGATGGCCCTCGAGCAGCCCGACTGGCCGCCGCGCCTGCGCGCGCAGCGCCTGCTCGCGCAGGTCAGCGTGGCCGAGGCCGCGTCCCGCTTCGACCAGGCGCGCGACACGTCGCAGGCCTTGCTCGAGCTGGCGCGCAACGCCCGCCTGGACTCGACGGCCGTCGCTGCGCTGGCGGGGCTGGCGCAGGCGCACCTGGCGCTCGGCGACGCGGAGTCCGCCCTGCGTTGCGCCCGCGAGCTCAAGCAAGGCCGCGGGTTGCGGCGCGACAACTTCGTGCTGCGGGCGCTGGCCACCGAGGCCCAGGCGCACCTCATGCGCGCCGAGCCGGGCCTCGCGCGCGCGGCGCTGGCCGATTTCCTCGCCACGTCGCGCAGCCGGGATTGGGAGTGGTTCGACCTGTATGCCGACCTGTTCGCGCTGCTGGCGGCCCGCGAGGGGCGCCCGGATGCGGCCGCGCGGCTGGCCGGCCATGCCGACGCGGCGTGCCGGCGCGTCGGCGCCCGCGCCGCCAGCATGGCCGACGTGCGCGCACAGGCCTGGGCCGTCGCCGCGGCCGCGCTCGATGCCGATGTCGCCGCCCGCCTGCTGGCCGACGGCGCGTTGCTGGACAAGGACACCGTCTGTTCGCTGACGCTCGCCGGCTAGTCGCGGCCGCGGCCCCGTCGCAGCTCAGAGCGTCTTCATGAACTCGATCAGCGCCTTCTTGTCGTCGTCCGGCAGCGTGGTGCCGTAGAGGTGGCCGATGTTGTCGTTGCCGTCGACGCTGATGTCGTAGAGGAAGCCCGTCGGGCAGGCGGCCTTGCCGCTGCCGGGCGAGAGCGCGGACACGAAGCCCAGGTTCTGCCAGTCGTAGTCGTCGCTGCCGCGGCAGAAGCGCTTCGGGCGCTGCGACGCATCGTTCAACAGGTCGCGCAGCGTGGGCACCGAGCCGTTGTGCAGGTACGGCGCGCGCAGCCAGATGCCATCGAGCGGCGCGTTGATGTAGCCGCTCTCGACCCGGAAGTTGCGCAGTTTCCAGCGCTTGGTGCCCAGCTTGTTGAGGGAGTCGGCGAGCGTGGGGATGAAGTCGCGGAAGCGGTGGTCGTCGGTGCCGATGCCGTCGATCGGCTCGACGCGGCCGATGCGGTCGCCCGTCATCGAATGGCAGCGGCCGCACTGCTGGTCGAACAGGTCGGAGCCGCGCAGCGCCAGCGCGTTGTCGATCGCCGGGACCGAATCCGGGCGCAGGTCGTCGTAGCGCGGCGGCAGCAGCACGTCGATCCAGTCGGTGACGCGCACCAGGCGGTCGAAGTCGAGGTATTCGACCCGAGGGCCGACGACCGACAGCGCCGAGACGATGTTGCGCTCGATCGGCACGTCGGTGTTGCCGTCCCAGTGCAGCCGCATGCCCACGCGCTGCTTCTGGTTCCACAGCGGCGGGAAGTCGACGGTGCCCGGCACCGTGTCGGGTTGCGGCGGATCCATGAACGTCATCTTGTACAGCGCCCACGTGTCCACGCGGCCCGGGCCGAATTCGGGCAGCCGCTCCACGTTCTTCGGGTTGATGAAGCTGAAGGTCGAGTGCTCCATCTTCTTCAGGTAGGCCGGCAGCAGCGGGATGATCGCGTAGCGGTACAGCAGGCGCTGCGGCCACGGCAGCGTGGTCTTCTGGCGCGCGAGCTCGCGGTCGATCGCGGGCATCACGTTGTCCGACGTGAACCGGTCGCTGGTCATCGAGGCGAACAGGTACAGGAAATAGCCCTCGATGTCGACGTTCTCGCCCGTGCCGCCCAGCACCTCCACGTGCCCCTTGCCGGGAACGTTGAGCGTGCCCATGTGGCAGAACGAGCAGTTCTCGCCGACGAAGTCCATGCCCAGCACGCGCCGCTTGGAGATGCCGATCGGCCGGTCGAAGGTGGGCTGGCCCGGCTGCCAGCCGCGCGGGTGGTCGGGCGCCGCCTCGGTGACCAGGCCGAACGCGCCGTAGCCCGGCTGGCCGTTGCGCGGGTCGTGCCCGTGGCCGATCGTCGTGGCCGTCGGGAAGACGTCGGGCAGCACCTTCCAGATCCAGTACGGGATCGGCGCCAGCGCCAGCGGGTGGTCCGATCCGATCGAACCGTACTTGAACTGCGCCTCCATGTGGTCGTAGTCGTCGGGCGTGCCGAAGCGGTGGCTCCACGCATACCAGCCCGTCCCGCCCACGACGATCGCCAGCACCAGCCAGGGCAGTGGCTTGCGCCAGAAGGAGCGCTTGCGCTTGGTCGTCATGGCGGTGGCCCTCAGGCGTTGATGTTGATCTTGAGCGCGCGTGGATAGAGCTTCCAGACCGCCCAGGGCGCGCGCTCCATGTCGGCCTGCAGCGCGTCGAGGCGATCCTGGAACCGCTGCATGGCGGCGGCGCCTTCGCGGTCGAGCGCGAGGTAGCCGAAGTCGTGGATCAGCGCGCGCCGCTTCACGTTGAGGTTGAAGTTGGCGTTGACCAGGCGCTGGTAGACGTCCAGCGGCTCGCGCTGGCCGTTCGCGTAGATGCGCACCGGCTGGCGGTGCGTCCACAGCTGGTAGTTCCAGACGAAGCTGCCAAGCAGCTCGTGCTGCGCGCTGACGAGATAGAGGATGCGCGCGACCAGGCGCTCCAGGCCGGCGCGATGCAGCGTGGCGCGCGTGAGCCCCACGCCGCCGGGCACCAGCGTCGCCAGCTCGTCGAGCCAGTCGCCGATCGCGGCGTCGGCGTGCAGCGCGGCGTCGTCGGGCCAGTACAAGCGCAGGTAGTCGGCCGCGTGTTCCAGCATCGGTGCGAAGAGCTGGGCGAGGTTGTCCTCGGTGGGCGTGTCGAAGCCCTCGCCGACGACGCCGCGGGCGCGGGCGTCGGCCTCGGGATCGTTGACCTCGAAGCGGTACGCCGGCCAGGTGTCGTCGAACAGGGCGCACATGCCTTCGAAGGTCAGGCCGAAGGTGTCCTCGAAGTCGCCCCCGCGCAGCATCTGGCCGCGCGTGACCATGTCGTTGCTCTGCTGCGTCGCGTAGACGTAGGGCCACAGCAGGCGGCGCAACGGATGCTCGGGCGGCAGGCGGTTGCGCGTGGCGATCGCCACCTGCGCGCCGCCGGCCAGGTGCACGCCGTTGAAGTGGCGCACCAGCGACAGGTGCGTCGTCGCCGCGCACAGCGCGATCTGCTTGGCGCGCTCCCAGTGCGCATCGCCCGGCACCGTCCTGCCGAGGACGCTGTCGATGGCCACGGCGCGCAGCGCGCGTGCGGTCTCGTCGCGCTCGAAGCGCACCTTCGCGCCCAGGCCCAGCAGCCCGTCCTGCACCGGATAGCGGCCGAGCGCCTCGAAGTCCCACTCGAACCCGCCGTCGGCCGCGCGCGTGGTGTAGCCGGCGTAGGGCCCGCGCACGGCGAGCGAGCCGAGGTCGGGGCTGCCCAGGAACTCCGCCGGCATCTTCGGGGCATCGAAGCAGCGGCGGTGCAACCAGGTGAACGCGCCGGCCAGCGCGCGCTGCGGATCGCCGGAGATCGGCGGCAGGCTGCGCTGCATCGGCGAGAAGGCCGTGTACAGCCAGACCTGCAGCCGGTAGAACAGCGTGCGCGATCGGGTGCGCTCGTCGGCGGGAATGTCGCGCTGGCGGCACGCGCGCACGCGCTCGATCGGCAGGCCGCGCACGACCTGCGACAGCGGGGCGGGCACGATGGGCGGGCCCTGCCTGGGAGCGGGGATGTCCAGCGGCTTGTTGACCGCCGCCTTGAAGCAGGCGAACAGGATCCAGAACCACTTGCGGAAGAACCAGACGATGCTCACCGGCGGCCCCTCATGGCGTCGTGTCGGGATGCGCGTCGCCGCGCCACGGGTCGTCCCGGAACTCGGGGTCGTACGCGCGCAGCGGATGGCGCTCGGGGTCGAGCTCGGCGCCGGCGTCCCAGGGTTCGAAGGCGTTGCCGATGTTCGCGAGCCCGGTGTCGGCGAGTTCGGGGTGATGGCGCAGCAGGACGGTCTTCATGTCCACCGCGTCGATCCAGCGCAGGCCTTCGGCGGTGTAGACCTCCTCGGTGAAGCTGTCGGTGTAGAAGCGGTCGGCCTGCAGCCGGCGGGTCGCGTTGAGGATGAAGATCTGGAACATCGTCTCGCCGAAGCCGAAGTGCGTCGGCCGATGTCCTTCGGCCAGGGTGCCGATCATCAGGTCCAGCTTCTCCACGTCGGCCGGGTCGCGGCCGTAGACGGCCTTCAGCTTCTCCACGAGCACGGCGTCGTCGGCGAGGTCCTCGAAGCGGCAGATCGGGTTGAGCCCGAGCTGGCGCCGGAACTCGTTGTAGCGCGGCACCCCGCGCTCGCGCGCCCGCACGATGTCGACCGTGCCCAGGTCGAAGAACGGGTTGCCCGGAATGCTCAGCTCCTGCATGAAGCGCGGATAGTTGTTGAGCACCAGCTGGCCCGGGTGCTGGTTGCCGAACGAGAAGAACAGGTCGGCCATCGAGTGCTGCCGGGTCAGGCGTGCCGAGCCGCGCTGGCGTGTCGCCTGGAACGGCACCTCGCGGACCTCGCCGCCATTGCGCCGGCGCAGGTGCAGCGTCTCGGGCAGCAGCGAATGCATGCGGTAGATCTCGACGAACTCCTCGGTCAGGCCGAAGCCGCGGCCATGCTTGTCGATCGGATCGCCCACCACGCCGCCCAGCTCGGGATTGGCAATCTTGATCTCGGTCAGCGTCTTGCGCGACTTGCCGCGCCGGAACAGGTTGGTCAGCAGCCCGAACCAGTTCGCGTTCATCGCCACGTTCAGCGCCGGGTTGGGCAGGATGGCCGGCGTCCATTCGAGCGTGTGGATCTTGGCCATGCTCGCGGCGTTGACGAGCCGCGCCACGTTGAACAGGCGCGCGTCGTCCCACTGCGGGTACGCGGTGCGGAGCTCGTCGCAGATCGCGTTGTGCTCGTGCACGAACAGCGTGTGGAGCATCGCGAGGCCGAGCCACCAGTTGCGCGTGAACCCGGTCTCCTCGATGCCGTCGCGGTCCTGCGGCAGGCGGCCGTCGTGCGCCACCCGCAGCTTGCCGTGCACGTGGGATCGCAGCCGGTCCTGCGTCGCCTGGTCGCTGCCGTAGATCTGCGAGCCGTCCCACCAGTGCGTGACCTCGTTGATCGCGCTCGCGGCCGCGATCTCGACGCCCGGCGTGCGCGTCGGATCGGGCTGGGTGCGGCCGATGAACATGCGCGTCTGCCAGTAGCGGGTGCGCGCCGGGTCGTCCCCGGGCAGCGGCACCGCGATGACGTCGTTGAAGAGGATCTCGCCGTGGTTGATCCAGTCGCCGTTCATGAACTGGATCCAGGCCGCCGCGATCATGTTCAGGAACGGCACCTCCTTCATCACCGCCTGGCCGTCGCGCGTCTCGCGCGTGAGGAGCTCCCGGCTGATGACGCGCGGGTTGGGGGTCAGCAGCTGCTCGCCGATCTCGGGGCGGATGGCCGTGGGATGCACGTTGCGCAGGAAGCGCGTGCCGGCGGCCCCTTCCTTGGGATCGGCCAGGTTGTTCCAGCTGCCGTCGGCCGTGCGGAAGTGCGTGACACCCTCGGGCGGCGTCTGCCCGGGGGTCTGGAAGCCGACCAGCGAGCCCGCCGGATAGCTGGTGCCCAGGTTGTCCGCGTTGAGCTTGTCGCGCATGTAGGCCAGCGTCAGGATCGCGAAGACCACCGGCCGGTGGTACCAGTTCGTCCAGACGGTGTCGCGGTAGCCGGCGATCCGGCCCCACAGGTGCGTCACGGCCTCCCAGACGACCGTGGCGACGAATCCCAGTTCGGCGCCGATGCGCTTGCGCATCGCGGCGAGGCCTTCGGGGTCGGGCGGCGGCGGCAGCGGCGTCGGCAGGTCGCCGTCGCGCACCGGCGACGCCGCCAGCAGCTCGTCGCGGTGGAAGTACCTGCGCGGCGGCACGAACTCGTGGATGGCGGCCACCGCATTGAGCTCCGACAACGCGAGCATCTCGCGCCAGTCGGTGCGGCCGGCATCGATCGCCAGCGCCGCGGCGTACGCCTTCGCCGCGCGGTCGTACTGCTCGGTCTGGAAGTAGGCCTGCGCGAGCAGCGCGTGCGTCTCGCCGGAGGTCGGCGCCGACGGCGCAACGGCGGCCTCCTCGGCCTCCAGCTCGGACTTCAGCTGCGCGATCCCTGCGCGCCATGCATGGTGGTCGGCGGCGGCGAGGGCCCAGTCCGGGGCGCCGGGCCGTGGCGCGAACGGACCCGTCGGGCCGGTGTTCGTGGCGGTGCTCATCTCACGCCTCCCAGTCGGTTGGCTCGTGCCGTGGCACGTGGTTCGCGTCGTGCCGGAACGCGGACAGGCGCTCGTAGATCACGCGCCGCGCTCGGTTCAGGCTGCCCAGCGGCATGTGCTCGGGCAGGCAGTGCCAGGGCGAGAAGGACAGGTTCTCGCCGATGGCGTTGCGGGCGTCCGTGTCGAAGGACTGCGGCAGCACGCGCAGCGTGGCGACCTTGCGGAACGGCGACGCCTTCTCGGGCCATCGCACGGTCGAATCCTCTATCGGCATCGCGTCGGGGTCGGTGCGGAACTGCACGCAGAAGTCGAACTGGGCGTCGCCCCGGGACAACTGCGACACGGCGGCGACGCGCAGCGCGTTCTCCGGCGGATCGAAGGGCAGCGGATCCTTGGTGCCCGGCCTCGGCGTCAGGCAGTACTTGACCTGGCCGCTGCCGAACGCATACGGCGTGCAGCTGAAGTAGCGGATCTGCAGCGGGTTGGCGAAGCGGCGGAACGCCTTGAACAGGCGCCAGCCCACTCCCACGTGCGTGGAGAAGTAGATCACCTTGTCGATGGCGTCGCCGAGGAAGGCCCCGGCCAGCGCGTCGAAGCCGGCGACGTCGCGCACCGGGAACTGGTCGGTGCTGATGAAGATGAAGTCCTGCGTCGTCTGGTGCTCGCCGCCTGGCAGCAGCTTGCGCCCGGGCACGCCCATGAGCTTGACGGCCAGCCCGCGCACGTCGGGCCTGCCATCCGCCTGGATCGTGTTCCTGGAGTTCGAGCCGCGCACCCAGGCCCGGTAGGTGGCGGGCGTGGCGAACAGGCCGACGCGCAGCTCCGGCGGCAGGTCGCGCTCGATCGTGAACTCCGCCTTCAGCGTGCCGTGGCCCTTCGAATGCGCGTCGCGCCGCATCGTCGAACCGTGCCACACCCGACCCATCATGTCCTGCATGCGGGCGACCAGCCGATCGACGGCCTCGGCTTCGCCGGGCGTGAGGGGCTCCAGGGTGACGGGATCGCGATGCATGCAGGGGGTGTCCTCGGTCAGCGTGCGGGCGTTGCGGTCAGGGCGCGTGCGGCGCGAGGCCGGCCCACGCGCCGACGTCGTTCAGCGCGACCTCGGCCGCCTGCATGGCCTGCGCCGTGGCCTCGGCGTCGTGCGCGTTGCGGGCCAGCAGGCGGGCGCGCGCATGCAGGGCCTGCGCGCGGTGCGTGTGCGCGCCGGTGCGGCGGAAGATCTCGATGGCCTGGGCGATGCGATCGTCGTCGTCGAGACGCTGGCCGATCTCCAGCAGCGTGCGTCCGGCCTCGATCGGAAAACCGGAGCGCTCGGCGCGCGCGGAACTCTCGCGCCAGCAGCGCTGCGCGGCCGCCGCGTCGCCGGCGAGCCAGTGCGCGCTGCCCTGCAGCCGCAGCGCCTGCGGCAGCCACAGCGGCATGCGCCGCGTGCACGACACGGCGCGCCGCGCGGCCGCCAGCGCCTCGGCGATCGCGGCGCCGCGCGTGGCGGCCGGCGCCTGCTCGGCGAGCGCGACGGCCACCGTCGCGCCAGCCGTCAGCACCTCGGACTGGTCGAAGGGCAGCGTCAGGTGCTCGCGCTCGATGATGGCCCGGGCCTCGTCGACTTCGGACTGCGCCTCCGCCAGCCGGCCTTGCAGCACCAGGCACTTGGCGAGCAGCCCCTTCAGGAACATCAGGTTGTCCCAGGACGGGATGCTGCGGGCCAGGGCCTGGCCCTCGCGCAGGCCGGCCTCGACCCGCGTGAGCGGGCCCCGCGCGATGCCGGGGAACGCCATCGACTGCAGGCCCCAGCTCGCGACCTGGGGGTCGCCCGCATCCTTGCCGGCGCGCACCTGCTCGGCCGCCAGCGTCTCCGCGCCCTCGAGGTCGCCGCGCATGTGCACGACCAGCAGCAGGATGGTCGTGGCGCCCGCCCATCGATGGATGTCGCCCGATTCGAGGTAGCCCGCGACGGCCCGGGTCAGCAGCGATTCGCAGGTGTCCCAGCGGCCCGTGTAGAGCTCGAGGAAGCCGTGCGCGAACCAGGCGAAGGCGATGGCGGAGTTGTCGCCGGAGCGCTGCGCCGCGGCCAGTGCGCGATGGTGGTAGCCCAGCGACCAGCGCGGCGCGCCGAACACCATCAGGCCGAAGCCCAGGCTGCTCAGGCCGCGCGCCTCGGCCAGCGCGTGCCGGCTGCGCTCGCCGGTGCGCAGCTCGATCAGGCTGTCCAGCAGCATGCGCTCCTTGTCCAGGAAGTAGTCCATCCAGGCCATCAGATGGGCGATCGTGGAGACCTCGGTGGCGCGATCGGTGTCGGCGTCGCGCGCGCGCGGCCATCCGAGCGCGTCCAGCAGGCGCCGCCCGAGATGGGCGGCCAGGGTCTTGAGCACCTCGCGCCGCACGCCCCAGCGCGACGTCGGATAGCGGACCCCGACGTGCTCCAGCGCCTGGCGCATCTGCGCGTGCGCCAGCTCGTACTGGCCCGTGCCGTACAGCGCCGTGCCGACCTTGCGGGCCAGGGCCGCCCGCTTCAGCGGACTCAGCTTGCTGCCGAAGGCCTTGAGGTAGGCCGCTTCGGCCTGGCGGAAATGTTCCAGCGCCTCGGCGTCCGCGGCGATGCGCCCGGCCTGGTCGCCGGCCTTGAAGAGATATTCCTGCGCCTTGTCCCAATCCTCGGCGCACGTGTAGTGGTGCGCGAGCAGACTGGTGAACTCGTCCAGGCGGTCCGCGAACAGCTTCTCGACCGCCTGCGCCACCAGCCGGTGCACCGAGCGCTGCGTCTCGCCGAGCATGCTGCCGTAGGCGGCCTCCTGCACCAGCGCGTGCTTGAAGATGTGCTCGGGTTCGGGCACGCGCTGCTTGTCGCGGATCAGCTCGGCCAGCTCCAGCGAAAGAAGCCGCGAGGCGAGCGCGGCGTCCTGCTTGTCGATGGCCCCCAGCACGCTGTCGAAGAAGCTGCGGCCGATCACGGACGCGAGCTTGAGCGAGTTCTTGGTGTCCTCGTCGAGGCGGTCGATGCGGGCGAGGATCAGGCCCTGCAGCGTGTCGGGCAGCTGCAGCGTGGTGGCGTCCTCGCGCGCAAGCCATTCGTTCGACCGTGCCCCGCGTTGCAGGACGCCGGCGCTGGCCAGCGATCGGATCACCTCCTCGATGAAGAACGGGTTGCCTTCCGTGCGTCGCAGGATCTGCGCGCTCAGCGCGGAGGGCAGGGCCATCCGGCCGACAAGGTTGGCGATCAGCGCGCTGCTCTGCTCGCGCGTGAGAGGTGCCAGCAGCGTCTCGCGCAGCCGCGCGCCCGCGTGGTCGGCGCCGAAGCGGCGCGCGCCTTCCAGCGCACGCGCCGCCTCGGTGCGCGTCGAGAACAGCATCAGCAGCCGGCTGCCCGAGGTCAACGGCAGCAGGTGTTCGGCGAGCTCCAGCGACGAGGCGTCGGCCCAGTGCCAGTCCTCGAGCACCAGCACCAGGGGCCTGCGCTGGGCCAGTTGCTCGAACAGCTGCCGCATGCACAGGTACACCTGCCGCTTGAGTGCCGGGCCGTCGAGGTACTTGACGCGCTCGTCGAGCTCGGCGGGCACCTTCAGCGCGAGCACCGTCGCGAGATAGGGCAGCATCTGCGAGGCGCGCTCGCCCACCAGCGCCAGCAGGCCGCCTTCGAGCTTGCGCATCACCTGCGCCTCGGTCGCGTCGTCGGCGATGTCGAAGCAGGTCTTCAGCACCTCGATGAAGGGCCACAGGCTCAGGCGCTTGCCGAACGACAGGGAGCGCCCTTCGAGCCATTGCATGGCTTGCACCTCGGGCAGCCGGCGGGCCTCGGCGAGCAGGCGGGACTTGCCGGCGCCGGGCTCGCCCACCAGCAGGAACGCACTGCCTTCGCCGCGGCCCAGTGCCGCGATGGCGGACGTGATCGCCGCCAGTTCGCCGTCGCGCCCGACCAGCGGCGAGCCGATGCCCAGGCCCCGCGACGGCGCCGCAGCCGGCGCGCGCGGTCGCGCATGCAGCAGCTCGTAGACCGCGACCGGGCGAGCGATGCCCTTGACCCGGTGCTCGCCGAGCGATCCGAAATCGAAGAACGCCTGCGCCCCGGCGTGCACGGCCTGGGTGACGCAGATCATGCCCGGCGACGCCACCGCCAGCAGCCGCGCCGCCAGGTTGGTGGTGTCGCCGATCGCGGTGTAGTCCATGCGCAGGTTGTCGCCGATCTTGCCGACGACCACCGGCCCCGTGTTGACGCCCATGCGGATGCGCACCGAGGCCAGCGCGGAATCGGCATCCGCGCTGCCGGCATCGCGCAGCCGCTCGCGGATCCCGTGTGCGGCGAGCAGCGCGCGCCGCAGGTGGTCCTCGTGCGCCACCGGCGCGCCGAACAGCGCCATGAAGCCGTCGCCGAGGAACTGATTGATCGTGCCTTCCAGCGCGTGCACCTCGGCAAGCGCGAGCTCGAAGAACTGGTTCAGCAATTCGTGCATCGCGTCGGCGCCGATGCGCCGCGTCAGCTCGGTGGAGCCGGTGATGTCGCAGAACAGGACGGTGACCTGCTTGCGTTCGCCCTCGATGGCCGAGCGCGAACCCAGGATCTTGGTGGCCAGGTGGGCCGGCGTGTAGCCCCGCGTCGAGGCGGCGGCGGCTGTCGGCGCCGTGGCACCCACGGGCGAACCGCAATGGCCGCAGAAGCGGTGATCAACGGTGTTGGAATGGCCGCAGGCCTCGCAAGCCAGGGTCAACGCGGCGCCGCAATCGCTGCAAGCGCGGGCGTCCGCGAGGTTGTCGTGGGCACAGACGAGACACTGCATGTATCCGTTCCCCCTCCGGTGGTACGCCACTGCACCCGGCAAGCACGGAGGCAATGCGCCTCTTTCGAGAGCCGCCCACTTTTGCGCGGAGTGTGCACTCGATTCACCCCATTTGCAACAAGATGCGACAGCGTCGGCGGCGGCTCACGGGCGAGGGGGTTCCAAGCCAGGCGCGGTCGAGCATGCGACGAATCCGTCCCGATACGCGCGACGTGCGAGGATCCGCAGCGCCCGCATTCTCGGGCGCGGGAGGCTCCCCATGATCACGATTGCCGAGAACACGACCTTCGTCACGCTCATCAACGTGTTCACGGTCGAACCTTCGAATCAACGGGACTTGGTCGACCTGCTCGCGCGCGCGACCGCGACGTCCGTTCGCGACGTGCCAGGGTTCGTCTCCGCGGCGCTCCATCGAAGCGTCGACGGCACCAAGGTCACGATGTACTCGCAGTGGGAGAGCGAGGCGCACTACCGGCGCTACCAGGCGACGCAAGCGGATCCACTCGCCGCACCCTACGTCGCGCAGGCCCTCGCCATCGCCACGTTCGATCCCGGGATGTATGAAGTGGTGGGCGTGTTCGACGGGCCATCCAGGGCCGGCGCCGATTGAAGCCGCCGTCGACGCCCGGCTACGCCGGCGTCACTTCGCCGCGACCGCCGTCTCCGCAGGCGCGAGGCCTTCCAGTTGCCGCACGTACTTGGTCGCGATGGATCCGTGCGACAGCATGCGGTCGCGCACCGCCTGCATGTCGTCGCCCATCTTCGCCTGCAGGTCGTGCGCGAGCGCGAGTTGCTCCTGCACGCCGACGAAGTAGGTCGACAGCTGGCCGGCGGACATCTCGGCGCGGCGCCACTTGCCGGCGGCCTCGCCTTCTTCCTGGTAGCCGGTGTCCATCATCAG